>Ga0302195_10000349_pt1 | contig 35502 bp, 2 predicted proteins | sample II_Bog_N1_2_FD_198778 | JGI IMG/M metagenome (GOLD analysis project Ga0302195, IMG submission 198778) | Peat permafrost microbial communities from Stordalen Mire near Abisko, Sweden - II_Bog_N1_2 | ecosystem: Environmental > Terrestrial > Soil > Wetlands > Peat | place: Sweden: Abisko, Stordalen...
ACTCGAGAAGAAAACATCGGAACACATGCGCATGCTGCAGAGGAAACCAGCGCGCGTCAGAAAATACTTTGAGAACGAATACATTGCTTATGCGGCTTAGCAGATATTGTCAGTTGCCGGGTTAATAGCTGCGCATACTCATCATTTGCCGATGCTTCAGAGAATTCACCTCATAGTTTGGGTCCTTGGACCTACCTACCTGCACCTGTACTTCTCGTTCGCCAAACTTATTCTTGAAATACGCAAAGCTCCATTTTTTTAATGCCGGCCAACTATCTATTACACCCGTTATAATTACCGGCCTGTTCTGAAGATAATAATAAGAATAGAAATCCTCTTTAGACAACTGATGGCGACGATCAATGCACACATTAACACTTGCTTGTCGAGCCAAAGATCGATAAATATCAAACACCCAAATATATTTTTTAAGACGGCTTTTTAGACGATCAGAAGCCTGAATGGCGCCACGCAAATACGGACTTGTTATTGCCATTTTAATTTCGCTCACAATTTCGTACTCAACAACTCCTCTGGATGCTAAAATAGCATGAATACTCTGCGGAGCGACCCCAAGTAGCAGATTTTCAGCAATCCAAAGTCGCAGGTCATCATCTACTAGAGCTTTCGTCGCCAAATCAGTCACCTCATGAATTATCGAATCATTACCGTTATTTATCCATATAGTTCTTTAACCCACGACTATCGGCCATCTTAAAGAGAGCTACTATCAATTCACAAATTATAAAACGCTATTTTCTCAGAAATCTAATAGATCTTTTATCTCCATAGCCCGCACCCGAGAATACAGTGCCTTTCGACAACCCCACAAGACTGCTTTACCTGTGTAAGCGCCATTGTCGGCTTGATGGAAAATCGAATATTCTCCGAAATATATGCACGCTTGCGACTTGTGGCATCGCCAGCCCAATCCTTTGGCATGCACAGTTGGTAGTCCACACGTAAACTCACCCGCTCGGAGGCAACCTACAAACTCACCGCTACTTGGCAATTGTCCTGCCTGCCCAATTGCCCGCAGTACTGCCCTGCCATTCCCGCCAAGCGCTTGCCCTTTCTCGGAAATCAGCTGCAACCAACAAATACGTCAACCGTGGGAGCAGCATCAGCGTTTGGCAACAACTCCTGAGCCCAGATAAATGACTAGCGCGGCTCAGCGCACCACAAATCCCCTTGTGGATTCCGGCGAAGTCGGTCGCTGCCGGGAGTCGTTACTTTCGCGTCTCGGATGGTTCGCTGTCAAGCAGGCACAAACTTCTTGTTAGCGCCTGCTTTGCGCATCGACTCTCCCTTCAGGCTGACGTGATAGGCGCTGCGCGCCAAGCGATCCAGAATGGCGTCGTAAGTAGGGTTGCCGAGGTAGCCGTGCCATTTCTCCACCGGCAACTGGCTGGTGATCAGGGTAGCATGGCGGAGCGGGACAGTTTCAGCAATTAAGGCCCGAATTCCCTTAATACATTCACAACATTTGGAAGTACCTTGTACAGTATACCAGTGCCGTCCTCTTGACCAAATAAAAATTCAGGAACACCATCACCATCTACATCAAGGATAGGTTTACATGGAAATCCCTCACTTTCCTTCCTCAAAACCAATTGCCATCCACCTATTTTCCGCGCATAAATAGAACAATCAAATTTGATAAATTCCGCCTCATCGCTCATTACACTTTTTCGATTCACTACGACTAACCCATTTCCATTTCCCATAGAGACATTAGTGCATGTAACCTTTACGAACCTGATACTCTTCTGCTTTTCTTTTTTTGGCAAATTAATACAACTATCAGGAGATGCAGCCCATAGCTGCTGAGGAAGCTTACTTGTAGAAAGTATGCCAAATTTATCACCCCCCGAAAGGGTACTTGATGACTCGAGCGTGATGTTAACCCAGCGAATCCTGTCGCCGATAGATACAAACTTATTGCAGTAATTAGCTACCCCCCCTCGATCCATTCCATCAAATTCTATTTTTTTAAGAAAAAGCGCAGATACCTCTCCATTAAACCCAATATACAGGGGCGCTCCCTCACGTACTGACGCTAGATTGCCGGCACTATTATTGGCACAAGCAGGCAATAACTGCGTAGAGAAGACTACAGAATTATCACTATCACGATTGAAATGGCCGAGATAAATCTGATTATCCCCAGCGTATGCTTCTTCAGCCAAAATCATACTCATAATAATATAAATTAGACGCATTCTATACTCCATATATATACAGTTTCAGTTAATCTGGCGAAGCCTGCATCCGCATAGAGATTGCGAAGCCTCAGGACCGGCCACCTGCCGCTCCACTACAATGGTGTCCAGCGTCTGCGGCAAAAACCTCACCTCATACCAGTTGGCGGCGCCGAAGGTGATTGATAACAGGACGCCACAACCCTCCACCAGGAGACTGCGCTTGCTCCCTTTTGTCTCCGATCCGTCGGGTTAGGTCTTACATATTCTTGCTCCATCAGGGCCTTAAGCATGGCCCCGTCGATGCTTTATCACTCTTGGGCGATGCCAGCTAGGCCGTCGTACTCGACCAGCCTAGATTTGCCAAAACGCCAAAAAATCCGGCCGTTTCCCACTCCAGAAAATAGCGGTGGAGACAACTGGCATAGCCAACTTCTACGGCGTGCGCTCCATTGGCAGCACATAGCACATAGATAGTGCTTTCGAATAAATGCCGGGTGGCAAAGACTTTCCTACCACGACCGGACTTGCGCCGGTACCTCATACTCCTCTACTCGACTCGCCGCCGTATCGGGGAGAGAGAGGGGGAGCAAGGACCCCGTCCCATAACGCACTTCAATACTGTCCAACTTTCCAGTCTCTATACCACTCCTGCCTCCCAATGACAGGTTATTTGTCACGTCGCTGGAAAATATTTGGGGATAAGCTCTCACTCCTTCTCCAGCCGTATCGACCAATCCGGCAGCACCACGATCTGATCCTCCTGATTGCCACAGACAAAGGTGGCCGCCCAGGTATTGGCGGCGCTGCCGTTACCAGTCGGGGCTGCCGGAGCGCCCAGGGTGATCTTCACATTGCCACCTGCGGCCTGCGCCTGACTGGTGCCGAACAGGGCAGCCAGCGCGTCTTCCGCACAGGGCAGGTTGACCACCGGCGGCAGCGTGGAGACGATGCTGAGGGTGGAGCCGTTGTCGTTCTCGGTGATCGACTGACCCCAGCCCTGCCACGGGCTCTGCACATTGATGGTGATGCGGGCGTTGGTGGTGTTGAAGCCGTCGGTGATGCCCAGGCTGAGCGTTTCGGTGCCGCAGAAGCCAGCCTTGGGGATGTACCACAGGCTGCCGTCGCTATGGTATTCCAGGCTGCCGTTCTGGCAGGCGCTAATGCCGGCGAGGCTGAGGCTGTTGCCGTCGATATCGTCGGCCCAGCTGCGCCAGTTGAGGCAGATGCCCTGCCCTTCGCCGGTGCAGGCGGTAACGTCGCACACCACGGGGGCATGGTTGACCTTGGTGACAGTAATCTGCGCGGTACCGCTGACGGTGAGGAAGCCGTCGGTGATGGTGAAGTTGAAGCTGTCACTGCCGTAGTAATAGCCGCTCGGGGTGTAGGTGACGGTACCGTTCCTGTTGAGTACGACGCTGCCGTGGCAGGCGCCGCTGACGCAGCCGAGGGTAAGGGCGTTGCCATTGGGGTCGCTGGCGTAGCTGAGCAGGTTGAGGGTAATCGGGGTGCCTTCCGGGGTGCTGACGGCGACCGGGTTGATGACCGGGGTGCTGTCGACAAGAATGCTGATGGTGCCGGTGCTGGTGGCCGTGCCATCGCTGACGGTGTAGGTGAACTGGTCGGCGCCCCAGTAGTTGTTGGCCGGGGTGTAGACGACGACGCCGTTGCACTCCAGACGCACGGTACCGTGTGCTGCTGCACTGACGCCAACAATGCTGAGGCTGACGCAATCCGGGTCGGACACCAGGCTCATCAGGCAGAGGCTTACCGGCTGGTTCTCGCCGGTTTCCACGCTGGCGTTGGCGGCACAGGGCGGACGATTCTCGATGATGGTGATCGCGACCGTAGCCGTTGCGGTGGCCTGGCCGTCGGTGACGGTGTAGGTGAAGCTGTCGTTGCCGTAATAATTGTTGCCGGGGTTGTAGGTGATGCTGCCGTTGCTGTTGAGGGTGGCGCTGCCGTGGGCGGGCCTGCCGACCGACAACAGGGCGACGCTGGTGCCGGCCGGTGAGCTGGTACCCGCGAGGACGTTGACGACGACACTGGTGTTGCGCCAGGTCTGGGCACTGACGGCGGCAGCCGTCGGCGGCACCACGACGACCGTGATGTTCACCGTGCCGGTGGCGCTGGCCTGGCCATCGCTGACGGTGTAGGTGAAGGACTCGGCGCCGACTGTGCCGCTGGTGGGCGTGTAGGTGTAGGTACCGTTGCTGTTCTTGCTTAGCGTGCCGAGCTTGGGTGTGCCAAGGGCGGTGATGGTGAGCGGCAGGCCGTCCACGGTCGTGGCCGAGCCCAGCAGGTTCAGGGTCAGCGCCGTATCTTCATTCGTGCTTAGCGTCAGCGTGTTGGCTACTGGCGGGATGGCGTTGATGGTGATCGTGACCGTGCCGGTTGCCGTTGCTTGGCCATCGCTTACGGTGTAGGTGAAGGTGTCCGTGCCTACCGTGGCCTTGGTGGGCGTGTAGGTGTAAGTGCCATTGCTGTTCTTGGTGATTACGCCGAACTTGGGTGTGCTGATTGCCGTGATGGTCAGCGGCAAGCCATCTACCGTTGTGGCAGAACCCAGGAGGTTGACCGACAGCGCCGCGTCTTCGTTGGTGCTGAGGGTCAGGTTGCTGGCCACTGGCGGGATGGCATTGATGGTGATGGTGACCGTGCCGGTCGCCGTGGCTTGTCCATCGCTCACGGTATAGGTGAAGGTGTCGGTGCCTACCGTGGCCCTGGTCGGCGTGTAGGTGTAGCTGCCGTTGCTGTTCTTCGTGATGACGCCGAACCTGGGCGTGCCGACGGCGGTAATGCTCAGCGGGAGTCCATCGACCGTGGTTGCGGCACCGAGCAAGTTGACCGACAGCGATACGTCTTCGTTCGTGCTCAGCGTGAGGTTATTGGCAACAGGCGGTACGGCGTTGATGGTGATCGTGACCGTACCCGTTGCACTCGCCTGGCCGTCGCTAACGGTATAGGTGAACGTATCGGTGCCTACCGTCGCCTTCTTCGGCGTATAGGTGTAGGTGCCATTGCTGTTTTTGGTCATCACGCCGAACTTGGGCGTACCAATGGCGGTAATGGTCAGGGGCAGGCCATTCACCGTGGTATCGGCTGCCAGCAGGTTGACGTTGACCGATGCATCCTCGTTGGTCGTGAGGGCGACATTGCCCGCTACCGGTACGGTGGTGACCGCATTGATGGTAATGGTGACTGTGCCCGTTGCTGTGGCCTGGCCATCGCTCACAGTATAGGTGAAGGTATCGGTGCCTACCGCGTTGCTGTTCGGCGTGTAGGTGTAGCTGCCGTTGCTGTTGGCGGTGACTACGCCCAGCCTGGGTGTGCCAACAGCCGTGATGGTCAGGGGCAGACCATCGACGGTGGTGTCGGCACCCAGCAGGTTCAGGCTGGCGGCGGCATTTTCGTTGGTGCTGAGCGTGAGGTTGCCCGCTGCTGGCGGGATGGCATTGATGGTGATCGTGACCGTGCCGGTGGCGCTCGCCTGGCCGTCGCTGACCGTGTAAGTGAAGGTCTCGGTGCCGACGGCCGCCTTGTTGGGCGTATAGGTATACGTGCCGTTGCTGTTGGCCGTTATGGTGCCGAATTTCGGCGTGCCGACGGTGGTGATGGTCAGCGGCAGGCCATCCACAGTGGTATCGGCGCCCAGCAGGTTCAGCGACAGCGCACTGTCTTCATTCGTGCTGAGAGTCAGGTTGCCTGCTACTGGCGGCACGGCGTTGACCGTGATCGTGACCGTGCCGGTCGCCGTGGCCTGTCCATCGCTCACGGAATAGGTGAAGGTGTCGGTGCCTACCGTGGCCTTGTTCGGCGTGTAGGTGTAGGTGCCGTTGCTGTTGGCGGTCACCACACCGGACTTCGGTGTACTGACAGAAGTAACGGTCAGCGGCAAGCCGTCGACCGTGGTATCAGCGCCAAGCAGGTTCAGCGACAGCGCCGCATCTTCACTCGTGCTCAGACTGAGATTGCCCGCCACCGGCGGTACGGCATTGATGGCAATCGTGACGGTGCCAGTAGCGCTCGCCTGCCCGTCGCTGACGGTATAGGTGAAGGTGTCGGTACCCACCGCGGCCTTGTTCGGCGTGTAGGTGTAGGTGCCATTGCTATTGGCGGTCACCACACCGGATTTCGGTGTACTGACAGAAGTAACGGTAAGCGGCAAGCCGTCAACCGTGGTCGCTGCACCCTGCAGGTTGAGCGACAGCGCTGCGTCCTCGTTCGTGCTGAGGATCAGGCTATTGGCAACCGGCGGTACGGCGTTGACCGTGATCGTGACCTTGCCGGTGGCGGTGGCCTGCCCGTCGCTGACCGTGTAGGTAAAGGTGTCAGTGCCTACGGCTGCCTTGTTGGGCGTGTAGGTATACGTGCCATTGCTACTCTTGCTGATGGCGCCAAGCTGCGGCGTGCTAACGGCACTGATGGTCAGGGGCAAGCCGTCGACCGTCGTTGCAGCACCCAGCAGATTCAGCGGGACCGAAGCATCTTCGTTCGTGCTGAGGTTCAGGTTGCCGGCTACTGGTGGCACGGCGTTGACCGTGATCGTGACCATGCCGGTCGCCGTGGCCTGGCCGTCGCTGACCGTGTAGGTGAAGGACTCGGTGCCAATGGCGGCGGTGTTCGGGGTGTAGGTGTAGGTGCCATTGCTGTTGGCCGTGACCACACCAAACGTCGGTGCACTGATGGAGGTGACGCTGAGCGGCAGGCCATCGACCGTGGTGGCCGCACCCAGCAGGTTCAGGGTCAATGACGCATCTTCGTTGGTGCTGAGCGTGAGGCTGTCCGCCACTGGCGGCACGGCGTTGACGGTAATCGTGATGGTGCCGGTGGCTGTCGCCTGACCGTCAGTTACTGTGTAGGTGAAGGTGTCGGTGCCAATTGCCGCTGTATTCGGGGTGTAGGTATAGCTGCCGTTGCTGCTGGCGCTGACCACGCCGAGTGTCGGGCTGCTGATGCCGGTGATGGTGAGCGGCAAGCCGTCCACGGTTGTGCTGGCGCCCAGCAAGTTCAAGGCTATTGGCGCATCTTCATGGGTCGTGAGCGTCACATTGCCGGCGAGCGGCGGTACAGCGTTGATGGTGATGGCGACCGTGGCGGTCGCACTCGCCTGCCCGTCGCTGACGGTGTAGGTGAACGAGTCCGTACCCACGGTCGCCCTGCCGGGCGTGTAGGTATAGCTGCCGTTGCTGTTGGCCGTGACCACCCCGAATTGCGGGGTGCTGATGGCGGTGATGGTTAGCGGCAAGCCGTCTACCGTCGTGGCCGATCCCAGCAGGTTAAGCGACAGCGCAGCATCTTCGTTGGTGCTGAGGGCCAGGTTATTGGCTACTGGCGGTACGGCGCTGATGGTGATGCTGACCGTGCCCGTGGCGGTGGCCTGACCGTCACTCACCGTGTAGCTGAACGTGTCGGTACCCACCGTCGCCTTGTTGGGCGTGTAGGTATACGTGCCGTTGCTGTTGGCGGTGACTACACCAAACTGCGGTGTGCTGACGGCGGTGATACTGAGCGGCAGGCCGTCCACCGTGGTGGCAGAGCCCAACAGGTTCAGCGGGAGCGCTGCGTCTTCGGTGGTGTTGAGGCTGAGATTGCTGGCTACCGGCGGTACCGCGTTGACGGTAATCGTCACGGTGCCCGTCGCAGTCGCCTGGCCATCGCTGATGGTGTAGCTCAGGGTAGCCGCGCCGACGAAGGCGGCCTTTGGTGTGAAGGTGTAGTTGCCGTTGCCATTGCTTGCAATGGTACCGAACGACGCCGGCACGCTGACGCTGGTAACGGTCAGCGGCAGACCATCGACCGTGGTGCTCGTGCCCAGCAGGGTCGCTGTGGTGATGACCAACGGCGCATCTTCATTGGTGCTCAGCACGACATTGCTGGCAACTGGCGGTACGGCGTTGACGGTGATCGTGACGGTGCCCGTGGCCGTCGCCTGACCGTCGCTGACCGTGTAGGTAAACGTGTCGGCACCAATGGCCGCCGTGTTTGGTGTGTAGGTGTAGGTGCCATTAGCGTTGGCCGTGACCACGCCGAATAGCGGGGTGCTGATGGCGGTGATGCTGAGCGGCAGGCCATCGACCGTGGTGGCCGCACCCAGCAGGTTCAGGGACAGCGCGCTGTCTTCATTCGTGCTGAGGCTGAGATTGCCGGCAACCGGCGGTACGGCCCTGACAGTGATCGCCACCGTGCCAATCGCTGTCGCTTGGCCATCGCTCACCGTGTAGCTGAACGTGTCGGTACCCACCGTCGCCTTGTTGGGCGTGTAGGTATACGTGCCGTTGCTGTTGGCGGTGATCGCGCCGGACTGTGGGGTGCTGATGGCGGCAATGGTCAGCGGCAAACCATCCACCGTTGTAGCAGCACCCAGCAAGTTCAGCTCGATGGGCGCATCTTCATTGGTGCTCAGTGTGACGTTGCCGGCAACGGGCGGTACGGCGTTCACCACAATGGTGATGATGCCAGTCGCTGTGGCCTGGCCATCGCTGACGGTGTAGCTGAACGTGTCGGTACCCACCGCTGCCTTGCTGGGCGTGTAGGTATACGTGCCGTTGCTGTTGGCGGTAATCGCGCCAGACTGCGGGGTGCTGATGGCGGTGATGCTGAGCGGCAGGCCATCGACCGTGGTGCTTGCGCCCAACAGGTTTAGCGCAACCGGCGCGTCCTCATTGGTACTCAGCACAATATTGCTGGCTACCGGCGGTACGGCATTGATGGTGATGGTCACCATCCCCGTTGCACTCGCCTGACCGTCGCTGACAGTGTAGGTGAAGGACTCGGTGCCGATGGCCGCCGTGTTCGGGGTGTAGGTATAGGCGCCATTGGCATTTGCCGTGACCACGCCGAATTGCGGGGCGCTGATGGCGGTGATGCTGAGCGGGAGACCATCGACCGTGCTGCTGGCCGCAAGCAGGTTCAGCGCTACGGGCGCGTCCTCATTGGTGGTCAGCGCGATATTGCTGGCTACCGGCGGTACGGCGTTGACGGTGATGGTCACCGTTCCCGTTGCGCTCGCCTGACCGTCGCTGACGGTGTAGGTGAAGGTGTCGGTGCCGATAGCTGCCGTATTCGGGATGTAGGTGTAGCTGCCATCGCTATTGGCCGTAACCACGCCGAGTTTCGGTGTGCTGATGGCGGTGATGGTGAGCGGCAAGCTATCGACGGTGGTGCTGGCGCCCAGCAGGTTCAGGGCTACCGGGGCATCCTCGTTGCTGCTGAGGCTGAGGTTGCTGGCCAGCGGAGGTACCGCGTTGACGGCAATGCTCAGGGTGCCGGTGGCGCTGGCCTGACCATCGCTGATGGTGTAGGTCAGCGATTCATTACCGATGGCGGCCCGGTTGGGGGTATAGGTGTAGCTGCCGTCGGCATTTTGCGTCAGAACGCCAAAGGCAGGCGTGCTGATGCTGGTGACGCTGAGCGGGAGATCATCGACCGTGGTGCTGGCACCCAGCAAATCAACGCGCACGGCGACGTCTTCGTTGGTGCTGAGCATGATGTTGCCGGCAACTGGCGGCACGGCATTGACGGTGATCGTTACGGTGCCGGTGGCTGTCGCCTGGCCGTCGCTGACGGTGTAAGTAAAGCTGTCGGTGCCTATGGTCGCTGTGTTCGGCGTATAGGTATAGGTGCCGTTGCTGTTGGCGGTGACCACACCAAATTTCGGCGTGCCAATGGCCGTGACAGTCAGCGGCAAGCCGTCAATCGTGGTATCGGCAGCCAGCAGGTTCAGCGACAGCGCACTGTCTTCATTCATGCTGAGCGTGAGCTCGCCGGCTACCGGCGGCACGGCGTTGACCGTGATCGTTACGGTGCCAGTGGCGCTCGCCTGCCCGTCGCTGACGGTATAGATAAAGGTGTCGGTGCCAATGGCGGCCGTGTTCGGGGTGTAGGTGTACGTGCCGTCGGCGTTCTTCGTGACCGCACCAAACTGCGGGGTGCTGATCGCCGTGACGGTGAGCGGCAGGCCGTCCACCGTGGTGGCGGCGCCCAGCAGGTTCAGCGATAGCGCTGCGTCCTCGCTTGTGCTGAGGCTAAGGTTGCTGACAACGGGCGCTACGGCGTTGACGGTGATCGTTACGGTGCCGGTGGCCGTGGCTTGGCCATCGCTCACCGTGTAGTTGAAGGTGTCGGTGCCAATGGCGGCTGTGTTCGGCGTGTAGGTGTAGCTGCCGTCGGCATTGCGGGTGACAGCACCAAACTGCGGGGCGCTGACGGAGACAATGCTGAGCGGCAGCCCGTCTACGGACGTACTTGTCCCTAGCAGGGTCGCGGCGGTTATGGCCAGGGGCGCATCTTCATTGGTGGTGAGGGTGACACTGCCGGCAAGCGGCGCTATGGCATTGACCGCTATGGTGACGGTGCCGGTGGCGCTGGCCTGGCCGTCGCTGACGGTGTAGGTGAAGGACTCGGTGCCGATAGCCGCCGTATCGGGTGTGTACGTATAGGTGCCGTCGCTATTGGCCGTGACGGTGCCGAACTGCGGGGTGCTGATGGCGGTGATGGTCAGCGGCAGGCCATCGACCGTGGTGGCGGCACCCAACAAGTTCAGGTTGACCGGCGCATCTTCATTGGTGCTCAGCGTGAGGCTGCCAGCCACCGGCGGCGTGGGGTTGACATTGATGGTGACGGTGCCGGTGGTGCTGGAGAGGCCGTCACTGACGGTGTAGGTAAACGTATCGGTACCAGTGGTGATGCCGGCATCGGGCGTGTAGGTGTAGCTGCCGTCGGAGTTGCTCGTGACGGTGCCCAGCGTGGGGGTGCTGAGGCCGGTAATCGTGAGCGGCAGGCCGTCTTCGCTGGTGCTGGCGGCGAGGGGGTTGAAGTCAACCGGGGCGCTGCCGGTGCTGCTGAGCGTGAGATTGCTGGCCAGTGGTGCAACCTCGGCAATGCCGTCCAGCACGTTGATGGTGCCGGTGGTGCTGGCCTGGCCGTCACTGACCGTGTAGACGAAGCTGTCCACACCCTGGGCGTTGGCGCCTGGGGTATAGGTGTAGGTGCCGTCGCCATTGCTGACGATGGTGCCGAGCGTCGGGCTGCCTACGGCGGTAATGGTGAGTGGCAGGTTGCTCCGGTCGACATCGCTGGCACTACCGATCAGGTTGAGGGTGATCGGTGCATCGGTCGCAGCGTTGGCGGTGACGGTGGCGGCGGTCGGGGCGACGACATTGACGTTGAGGCTGAGCGTGCCGGTGGTGATGACCGTGCCATTGCTGATCTTGTAGACCAGGGTGTCAGTGCCGACGTAATCGCTGTTCGGCGTGTAGATCACGCTGCCGTTGGCCTGCAGCAGCACACTGCCCTGCGCGGGTGCGGCCACGTAGACGAGGTGCAGCGGCGCGCCGCTGGGGTCGCTGGCGTAGCTGAGCAGGTTGATGGTGAGCGGCTGGTCTTCGTCCACGGTCAGCGTGGCGCTTTGCAGTACGGGGACGGAGGCGACGGCGACGCTGACCGTGCGCTGTACCGCGACGGTGCCGTCGGTGACGCTGACGGTGAAGCTGTCGCTGCCGAAGTAGTTGCCGGCCGGGGTGTAGACCAGGGAGCCGTCGCTGGCGAGGCTGACCGTACCGCTGGCGGGCTGGCTGTCGATGACAAAGCTAAGCGGCGCGCCATTGCCGGAGGTGGCGACGGCGGCGTTCAGGTTGAGCGTAGCCGGCTGGCCTTGCTGCGTTTGCAGGCTGAGCTGGCTGGCCACCACGGGGCCGGGGTCCTGACCCACGGTGACGAGGACGGTGGCCTGCGAGGTCTGGCCGTTTTCGCTGATCTGGTAGGTGAACTGGTCGTTGCCGGTAAAGCCCTGGTTGGGCGTGTAGACGAGCTGGCCCTGGGCGTTTTGGGTAACGACGCCATTGCTGGCCTGGGTGAAGGCGGTGATGTTCAGCGGGGCGGCGCCGTCGCTGACATCGTTGGCGAGCACGTTGATGGCGGTCGAGGCGCCAGCATAGACACTGGCATCATCGTTATTGGCGACCGGGCCGGTGCTGGCGGGCAGCTGGCTGAGCAGTTGGACGTTTTCGACATGGACGCTGCTGTTTTCTTCGCCAAGGCCGAGCAGGTCGAAATACAGGCTGAGCGGTGTGCCCGCCTCTATGTCGGCAAGGTCAACGGTGACGGTGAGCGGGCCGCTGCCGTCATAGACGGTGCCGCCATCGCTGAGGCCGCTGGTGCTGACGCCATTGGCCAGGTGCACGGTGCCATCGGGCTGGATGTTGAGCAGCGAATCTGTAGCGCTGAGGCCGTTGGCATCGCCGACCACGGAGGCGTCGGTGTTCTGGTTGAGCAGCGCGACTTCAAAGGCGTCGTTGGGGCCGCTGCTGTTGGGCGCCAGATCGAGACCGTCGATGGTGAACTGCAAGGCCTGCGCGCCCTGCGGGACGGTGAAGCCCTGCTGCAGGGAGGACATGGCGGTGGGGCTTTCGCTCAGGACCGCATCGCTGCCGGTGAAGCTGACATTGCCGACGGTGGACCAGCCGAAGTTGGGGTCGTCGGTGTTGGTGATACCGAAGGAGCCGTTGAAGATGGTCGGATTGGTGGCGAGCTGGTATTGCTCCTCAATATTGACAGGAACCACCGGCGGAGTAACCGACAACACATTGGCCGACTGCGCCAGCGTCATGCCCAGTATGGTGGTGCCAGAGCCGGCGGCGTAATCACGGTTCTGGTTGCCCGGACCATTCACTGCTTTGACATCGGCAGCAGAAATCGTGCGGCGCATGCCGGTGGAAAGGTACTGGTCCATCAGGTCATTGCTGGAATCAGCGCCAACAATATCCGGCAGGCCCAGCACATGACCATATTCATGTTCCAGCACGGTCAGCAAATCGTACTCACCCTGCGCCGGGGCACCGGTGGCTTCGAGCACGCCAGAGCTGTCGGCCGTAAATGCAGTACTGCTGGTCGGTGTGGGGTCGATAAACCAGCCCTGGCCGGCTGCACTCAGACCCAGGCTTATGGTTGCCGAGCCATCGGCATTGATCGTGGTGAGGCCCAGCTCATTGCTTGGCAGGTTGGCGAAAGTGACCGTGGCGGCTTGGAGTTTCGCGGCTTCGGCGGGGTCGATGCCGGCGGAGACCCAGGCGGCGATGGCGGCGGATTCGAGTACTTGTACAGAACTTTCCACCGTAGATTGAGCGGCGGCAGATGAAGAGTCCTCGCTTGTGGTTGTGGCAAGCTGCTGGTTGCCTGAACTTGAATCCGGATCAGGACCACCCATTCCAATGCCGAACATCCAGTCAAAATTGGCTGCGCCGTTACCGGGAGCAGTGTAATTTGCAGCCTGCAAACCCGGATCAGGCTCTCCTTCTAAGGCGCCATTCTCATTAATATCGTATACAAAATCGATAGGGCGGTCTTGTGGATATTTCCCCCAAATGAGCTCAGAGCTTGAAGACGTTACTAAAGCAATATTGGCCTCTCCTGGCATATCGTATCCAGCACTAGCTGGCGTTTCGATGTTATAATTCGCCAGTGCAGCCGCAATCAAGTCATTTGCATTCCACTGAAACATGCTCATCGTCATTATATCCGACGCTGCTGACGAAGGATCAGACGACAATTGATCTAACAACACTTGCGCAAACAGCGTACTTCCATCAGGAGATAGTGCAAGACCAAGCACGTGACCACCATTAATAGGTGTTGTCGCCCCAAGGTAAACAGGATTCGGTCCAAAGGGATTTTCAATTATCCCGATCTTCCCCCCTGTTTGGTGAGCCTCCGATTCATCCAGCCCCAAATTATTAACCAACAAGTCCTGACTGAAGTCGCCAACCAGCGCGAACTCGCCCCCCAAAAATGTAGTAACGACAACCCCTTCAGATGTCTGAATATCTTCGAGATAGCTGTGCTCGGTATAGTCAGAAGTAGCCATTGAAATCGGAATTGGGAATACCGTCTGGCTCTGGATACCACCGGTGCTGGCATCTAGCTGCACAGTAAAGGCATCAAGGCCAATATCTTCTGAAATAGAATCAGAGACAAGGAACTCCCCAGGGTTGGCCCCGGCAGCAATGTAACTGGCGCCATTTCCAACCTTGACCGACAAAAGACCAACATCGCCGTCAAAATGTAGAGTATCTAGAAATCCGTCAGACCCAATATCATTCAAATCAATTACATATACCTCACTCTCCAACCATTTATTATCCATACTTGAATAATCAGAGGACGACGGCTCTTGATTAGGTGCAGTAAGAGCAAGATAACGCCCAGCACTTACAACCAGATCATAGTAACCATTGGGGCCCTGCGGGAGACCCCGTATTTCCTGGGCAGTAAGAAACCCGCTATCAGCCGGGTTCAGATCAATACGCCACAACTGACCACCGGTCTGGTTCGGCGTCATTGTCGTAACATAAAGATAACTATCACCATCTAAAGCAATTGAAGATATCTGACCATCGGCCGCAAACGACATGGGAATCGTATATGCCAGCGTCAGCATTGTAAGATCAATGACGAATATCTGATCATTACCTCCTGCAACAAAGGCCAAGTCTAGATTCGTGTCGATGGCTACCTGCTGATGGAAATTCCCTGCCAATCCAGTCACGGGGATAGTCGAAAGAAGACTAGGATAAGCATCTGTTTCACCCGACGCAGGTGTGATGCCATAGACATAAATATTCTTCTCGTCTGTGGCAATGGAGATATCTTGATCAATACTACTGCGTAGCGACACAGGAGCACTGTCTGTTACCGTCGCAAGATTCCAATCTGCAATGCCCGCATCATTGACGGGTGCTACCATCTTCTCAACAATTACTTGCTCGTCTGATAAGATTTCCTCAGATGGAGGCAATGTTATCTGATTGCCAGAAGTATAGTCGCTTTCGGTATACGTAATTTTCCCTGGGGCCGTAGTATCCGTCGTATACACAGTCGAACCAAAAGTATTTGGTTCAACAATCAAGTTATACCTAACATTTGTGGTGTTATCTTGCCCTGGATCAGTAAAATTAACCGACAAAGTTCCCGCACTCTCACCGCTACCAACAGAAACACTTGAAATTATTGGTGCAACCGGAGCATCCCCAGCATCGGAAATATCAGGAAGACTGTATACAAGTGTACTACCTGATTGCTGAGGATCAATTGTAGAAACATTATAGGAACCAGCCAGCGTATAAGAAACGGCCTTCAGAATTTCGGAGGATGACTCTATGCCCGCGCCCTCCTGAATTAGCTCCTTCACCTTGTCCTGAAGCTGGTCTTTCACCTGATCTTCAAGTTGTTCAGTAATCCACGCTGGCAGCGCATTTGTCAAAAGATTTGGATCTTCAATTCTCAAAGCAGAAGCAGGATTGTTTAGCGTATACGGAGCAACTGCCTGTGCCTCAGCCTCTGCTCCCAATTGAGCCGCTAAAGCAGGCCTAACACCATTGGCTATAGCCTCCGCCTCTACCTGGCTACCAACTCCAGAAGCCTCTTTTGCAAGAGCAGTACTTTCTGCAAATTCGGTGGCTTCCGCAGTACCGATACTCTCTTCAATCCCTGCTGGAAAACCTACTACTTCAGTTGCTGCACCAAAACCCTCAATTGCCACTTGCTTAAAGTTCAATATACTCCCACTTACAGTAACTGCTCCGGTACTATTATCCTGTGTCGCAGCCGTTGTAACTGCAATTGCCCCGCTGACCTGTACACCACCGAATGGCGGACTTGCACTGCGTGCCACTCCGTCCGCACCAATATATCCATTTTCTACCAAATACCATGCGTTTTGCGTTACGCCATTTTCGTCAACAAACGTTCCTTCTTCCCAAAAATATACTTCTTCCCCTGCATATAGCTGCTGCAACTGGCCCGTAGTCGGATCAACTGCTGGCGATACCTTGACGGCCAGACCAGCAGGTACATTCAGTATCGAGCTACCCATCTGGACATTGACTGCTGCAAGCGCCAAATCAGGCGGGGCTATATTCAGGCTGCTGAGTGCGATTGTGGAAATTGACACCTGGGTATCGCCGGACAACGCCCCCGGCCCTATGGTAAGCGTTGCATCTCCATCCACGGACTGCACGGCTGTGCCAAGGCCAGCAAAAGCAGCAACGCCACCAATTGCAGGCTGCTGAACACTCATCTGGAGTTGTGATTCAATACCGCCGCTGACAACTGTAATGGTAGCCATACCAAACCCAACTCCAGTCACCAGCCCATCAGCGGTGACCGTGGCAACCGCAGTATTGCTGGAAAAATATAGGGTGCCCGCAGCTGCCGTGCTCAATACCGTTCCAGTTTCATAATCAAAGATATCCAGCTGTCTTGTTCCCCCTTGAATCAAGGTAAATTCGTCCGGATAGGTGTACAAACCCTCGCCTCCCACCGCGTCAGTTTGTTTACCATTTGCATCCAAATCACCTACGGCAACAACGCTGACAACTGTCAGACCATCATAGGTGGCCTCAATGACTGCGTTACCAATACCAACCGCCCGGACAATACCTTGTGCGTTGACCTCGGCCACAGCGCTATTTGTCGAACTAAATTGGAAAGCCGAGGCTGGTAGCGACACCCCGAGTTGATCAGCAAAGTCTGTGGTAATGTCTAGCTGATTTGTCTGATCCAATTGCATAGCGGGCAAAGGTACAATGTGCATGTCAATTGGTATGGCAGCACTGACATTCACAACCACCGTAAATGGCTCCGAAGCCGCAAACCCATCATCCGCCACCACGGTAAAGCTCGCGGCTCCGCTATACCCCGAATCCGGCGTAAAGATCACCGACTGCCCGTCACTACTGAGCACGGCAGTGCCGTTGCTGGCGCCGGTAATGTGGTAATAAACCTCGTAGCCCTGCGGATCGACAACATCACCGGCGAGGCTGACGGTAACCGGAAGGTCCTCGTGCGTGAGTACAGAGGCAATGTTGCTGGCCACCTGAGGTGGCTGGTCTGCGCGATAGCCATAATTTGCATAGAGCAATTCTTTGTCTGTTGCGTCGACAAGCACACTGCCATCGGGAATCAGCGGGTTGATACTGGGTGCCGCTGGCTGCCCCAAGACAGCATTCAGCGCTGCCACGTCATTCCCGTCGACAACGCCATCGCGATTGGCATCGCCCGCTACAAACAGGTTGAGGCTGTAATTACCGGCGGAATTGCTATCGCCCGCTACCTGCACGAGGTACATACCGGCCTGGGTGATGCGGTAAACCGCCAGCGCGGTTCCGCCCTGCACCTGGCTGGACACCAGCAGAGCGCCCGCAATTTGCGGCAAGGTCGGCAGCAGGCTGCTGCCGTTATCTGCCGACACCTCGACACAGAGATAAATCGAGCCGCTGGCGGTGGAGGCGACTTCGCTGGCAGTCACGGTAAAGCTGAACTGCTGAGTCTGACCTGCGCCGAGAGACTCTGCAAAAGGCTGGGTCAGGTAGGAAGACGCACCGCCCAGGTCGGCGGTGAGCGGTGTAGTGCTCGGCGTGGCGTCGGCAAAACTGATGACGGTACCTGTGCTGCCGCCATCAAGGCCGGTTGCTGCCGGCAGGCCATTGACGTCAATGTTCAGCAGGTGTCCGCTGTAGCCGTAGCCGTTGGCCGCGCCCGTCGTTAGATTACGGACGCTGACGAGATTGCCATTTGCGTCGTAACCGTAGGTAGTCACCGTGCCGTCGGGCAGGGTCATGGACTGCAAATTGCCGGCACTATTGGTGATGAACGACACCATGTCGCCATTACTGGCTTCGATGCCAGTGGCGCTGACGGTAAGCACTACCCCATCGGTATAGGTGATGGACTGGGTGATGCCCTGCCCGTTCAGGGCATATTGGGTGCCATCCGGCCCGGTCAGCGTGTAGGCCGCCGAACTGCCTGTAAAGTAAGCCGGGTTGTAGGGCTTGCCAGTGCTGAGGTCATAAAAACTGTTACCGGCGCGCGTAAGCTGGGTAAAGGTGCTGGTCAGGGTCCAGCCACTTCCGTTATTCGCGACATAGGCCGGAATATAATAATTCAGACCATTGATGCTTTCTTCGGTGGGCTCGAAGCTGAACGACACCTGCTGCCCGGTGGGCAGGGTCAAGTAGACCTGCGAACCCTCGGTGAAAGCTGAACCAATGCCAAACGACTCGTTGCCTGAGAGCGGCGCATCGGTACTGAGGTTGAAATTCGTGAGCGGCAGATTCCAGCCATAACCCAGCAGGCCATTGGTATTGGCGGACAGGGAATTGTACTGGCGCGCGAGCTGTAGCGTATGCCCGTCGAGGGTAACGGTGGCATCGGTATCTGTTTCCAGGTACTGGCCGGGCTTGCTGCTGGAGTCAATCTCTACCGTGTACTGCTGCGAGGTGGTACGGCCAGATATATTGGTGGCCACGAGCGCAAGGGTATAGACACCGTTATTCAGCGTGCCGGGGTCCAGGGAATAGAGCGTGGCATTGCTTTCCTGGGTATCCCCCTGGGCCAGTATGGTGGGCGTCTGGCTGCCAGTGCTTCCGGCATTGGGCGTCAGCTCAAGCTTCCATGTGTTCAGGTTGCTATCGGTAATGCTGGCGGTAATGGCTTGTGCGGTAGCGATGATGGCACCGTTCAGGGCCGGATTCAGCGCGACCACGGGCGCACCGGTATCAGCCGGATCGCGCACCAGCAGGCTCTGCGTAACAGTGCCGCTGAAGCCGTCGTTATCAGTGGCTGTGGCCACCAGTGTGATCTTGCCGGGTGCAGTCGGCGTGATATAGCCAACACCATTGCTGTTCAGAGTGACAACCTGACCGTCGGCAGTCAGGCTGATATTCGCGAGACCGGAGATGGCAGTACCCGTGACATTGACGGTAACCGTCTGGCCCGGCACAGCCGGGAAGCCGGGGGTGGTAATAATATTGATCGTGGGCACCGGGGCCGTCGCCAGGGCGTAGAGCGTGACCGGCGTAGTGGTGGTCAGCGTGCCGTCGCTGATGCTGATCTGGGTGACATATTCTCCGAGTTGGCCAGCGCTGGGCGTCCAGATGAGTTCACCAGTCGTGGTGTTCAGGGTAGCGCCAGTGGGCAAGTTCTCGGCGCTGTAGGTGAGCGTGCTACCAACGTTGGGGTCGGTGGCGGGCAGCATCACATCGAGTGTCTGGCCGAGCACCACGGCGTGGTTGGTGACCTTGCCGAAGACCGGTGCCTGATCGACGAAATTGACCGCGACCGGCACATTGAGAGTCGTGGTGCCGTCGGCATCGCGAGCAATAAATTGCAGGGTGTAATTGCCGGACTGGGCGTAACCGGGCGTCCACGAGAAGGCGCCCGTGCTGCTGTTGAGGGATGCGCCTGCAGGGAGATTCACGGCGGAATAGGTAATGGCCTCGTTGTACAGGTCGTTGGCGGAGAGGTTTAAGGACAGCGCCTGGTTGGCGTTGACGATCTGCGGCTGCAGGTAGACGAATACCGGCGGTTGCAGGGCCGGCGCCACCTGCAGGGTGACAGTCTGGCTGCTGCTCAGGTTGCCGTCGCTGACCATAAATGTGACTTGATAGTCACCAGCTTGATGGAATGCAGGCGTCCACGTGAACAGCCCGGTTTGAGCGTTAAGGACCGCACCGGCAGGCAAGTTGCTGGCGCTGTAGGTGAGGCCGTCGCCATCCGGATCAAAGCCCTGCAATTGCAGTTGGAAGGCGGAGGCCTCCTGCAGATTCTGGGTGCTGACGGGCGCCAGTACCGGGGCCTGATTGGTGTTGCGCACGACCAGGGTAAAGCTCTGCGTGGCCGTGGCGTTATTGCCGGTATCCTGCGCCGTGACCACGATGGTGTAGCTGCCCAGCTCGGCCGCCGTCGGCGTCCACTGGAACAGGGACTGGCCATACACGTCTGTCGGGGTCAGCGTGGCGCCCGCCGGCAGGCCGCTGGCCGAGAAGCCCAGGGGGTCCTGGGTGCCATCCTGGGCCTGCACCAGGAAGCTGAGCGGCTGGCCGGGAATGGCGACTTTGTTACCGATGAAGTTGATGATCGGAGGCTGCTCGGGCGAGTCGGCCGTCAGGATAAATGTAGTGCTGCTGGATACCGGCGGCACACCGCTGCTGCCAGTATCGGCATCGGTGGCAGTCAAGGTGATGGTGTAATCACCGCCATTGAACACGCCCGGCGCGAACTGGAAGGAGCCGGTGCTATCGCCGTTGTCGGTGAAGGTGGCAAACGACGGCAGGTCGGTCGCGGTCAACACAACGGGGTCGCCGTCGGTCTCCGCAGACTGCACGCCGACAATCAGCGTTGAGCCGGCATTGACAGTCTGGTCGGATATGCCGGTAATGGTGGGAGCAATCAGCGCCTTGGCGACCGTGATGGGAATGGTCGTGGTGGTGCTCAGGGGCGTGCCGGTGCCGTCGCCATTGTTGGTTGCTGTAACAGTGATTTCATAGGTGCCGGCCTGTTGATAGCCGGGAGTCCAGGTGAATATCAGGGTATTCGGGTTAAAAGTGGCGCCCGCAGGCAGTCCGCTGATCTGATAGGTGACACTGGGGTTGGTGCCTACCAGGGGGCCAATAGCTCCGGCGCTGCCCGCTATCGGCGGAATGAAGCCGGGGTTGTTGGGGTCTACCGCAAAGATCTGGAAGCTCAGGTTATTTCCGGCCACTACATTTTGTGCACTGGCGCCTTCAAATACGGGCGGCGTGTTGGCATTCAACACGGTTATAACCGTGCTCTGGCTAACACTGGCGGTACCGTCAGTCACAGTGAATGTCAGGTTATAACTACTGGACAGGCCGTAGCCCAAAGTCCACTGGAACAAGCCGGTGTCCGGGTCCAGAAAGGCACCGTCTGGAAGGTTCGTACAGGAATAGGTCAACACGGCGCCCGGCTGGGCATCACTACCCTGAAGCTGGAAGCGTATCGTGCCGCCCTCAATACCGGTGATATTGGCTACTGGCAGCAGCACCGGGGGCTCGGTTGCCGGCTTGACCTGTAAGGTGATCGACGTTGACACACTTTTAACACCGTCAGAAACCGTGATGACCGTGCTGTAGTTGCCCGCCGACGTATAGCCGGGCGTCCAGACCAAAGACTGCGTCTGCTGATCAATGCTCGCTCCCGGTGGCAGACCGGTAGCAGAAATGATCAGTGGCAGACCCTGAGGGTCTGCCGGATCAATCGGCAACGTAAAGGCCTGGCCCTCAGTGAGTGAGTAAGGCGTCGTTGAGCTGAGCCCCACGGTAGGCGGCTGCACACCACCACTGGCTGTCAGCGCAAAGCTCTGTACCGCATAGCTGCCATGGCTGTCATAAACCCGCAGCGTGACATTGCTGGTGGCGGGGTCGTTGGTGGTCGGGCTCCAGGTCAGCAGGCCGGTGTTCGGGTCCAGCGTCATGCCCTGCGGGCCCGATGTCAGCAGGTAGCTGAGCGGCTCGTCCTGCGGGTCCTCAGCCACCACCTGATAGCTGTAAGGCTGGCCGGCCGTGGTTTCAGTAACCGCAGTAGAGTTGATCACCGGCGGCTGGTTCGGCGCTGGCAGCGCAAACACCCCATAGCCCAAGTCCGGCTTCGCACCCGCCGGCAAGGCCTGCACGCTGACCAGCGTGGCGGCGGTCGTTTGACCCGGCAGCAGCACCCCACCCGCCAGCAGCGCGCTGAGATCCAGCAGCCAGTAGCCATTGGCCTGCGTGGCCCCGAGCACACTCCCCTGGAAGTACTGCGAGGGGTCGAGCACCAGCGTCAGCGGCGCCAGCAGGTCAACGGCGCTGGTATTGGTGACGGTCACGTCGAAGGAAATCGTGCCCTTGGCAATGTCGGACTGGGTATTGGAGAAGCCCAGCTTGATGTCATTGCTCATGTCGGTCAGGGTCTTGAACGCGACCTGATAGGCGCTGTTCATTTGCAGACCGAGCGCGCTCTCCACCGAGGAAAGAATGGTCAGCTCATAATCGCCCGCGCTCAGGCCCGAGACTTCGAGCGTGACAGTCCTGCTGCTGGCATCGTAGCTGGCGCCTTCAATCGTGGCGGCGGCGTCCGTCGTGGTCAGGGTGTAATTGGCCAGATCGGTGACGGAATTGGCGTCGCTGCTGCTGTCGGCCAGCATGTCCTCGTTGAAGGTGAAGGTCAGCAGGGTCTGCGGCAGGGGCAGCCAAGCGCCATTGGCGGGCGTGGAATAGGCAACTTGCGGGGCGACCAGCGGGCTGAGCACATCGACCTCGCCCGACTGCGTAATCAGCAGGCGGCCGTCGCTGGTGACCAGCAGGTGTTCGCCCCAGCTGCCGCCGGTGGCGATGGCGAGCTGGGTCATGGACGACAGCTCGACGGCGATCAGCTCGCCGCCGTTGGCAGCGCCTTGCAGGGTATTGGTGGAGATGAACAGCAGGCCGGCCAGCGCCGTGCCGTTCTGGCCGAAGGCGAGGCCATCAGCCGGAGCATTGAGCTGCAGCACCGCCGTGGCATAGCCCTGCTTGCTGAACTGCAGCAGGCTGCCCTGGTCGGGCCAGCTGGTAGCCCACAGGGTGCCATCCGGCGCAAAGGCCAGGTCATCAACCCGCGTATTGCTGAAATGCGTGAAGGTATGGGTCAGCGGATTGAAGATGTCGATGCCGTCACCGGCGCTGACATAGATCAGGCCATTGGCCGGGTCCACCGCCAGCGACTGCGTGATGGCCGCACCATAGCTGGCGACAATCGCGCCCGTACTCGGGTCAAGCTGCACCAGCGCCCCGCCCCCGGTGGTCGCCCACAGCTGGCCGTCCTGGTCGAAGGCCATGTCGAAAATGGGCTGGTCCAGGGTGGTCAGCAGCTGCCGGTTGCTGCCGTCGGCATTGACCAGATACAGCGAGCCGCGATTGGCACCGCCGCTGATCAGGAACTGGCCATTGGGCAGTTCAACGATGCTTTCGGCACCTACCCCACCGTTGCTCTGGGTGATGCCGGTGGTGAAGGACTGCGTGACAAACGGATACAGCGTGCTGGTAAAGTCGGACGGCGCCGAGGTCGAAGCGGGCGTGACAACACCGCTCTCGGCCTGGTCAAAGAGGGCATTGTCCGTCGCCGTGGTGGTCGCCGTACCCGCCGGAGTGTTGAGGTTATTGGTGTCGCCATTGGTAATGGCGCCCAGGTTGAGCTGCGCGCCGCTATTGGGCGCGAGTATGCCTACCGGTGGCAACTCCTGATTGCCGGCGTTGTCCGTGGCCAGAGCCAGGAACTGATAGGTGTGCCCGGCCTGACCCAGGAACACGGCCGAGCTGGCTGTGCTCTGGCTTTGCCAGAGCTGGTAGCTGCCGCCATCCTCGGCGACATAGACGTTCTCATAAGCGACGCCGGAACCACCGGCGTTATCGGTAGCCACCCAGCTGACACTGTAGTTATTGCTGTTGGGCAGCAACTGCACGGTCAGCGTGGTGCTGGGCGGCGTGGTATCCACCGTGGCCACGCTGACAGCACTTTCCTGCGGTGGCAAGTTGTTGTAGATCACCCGTGCCTGCGCCTGGATGGCCACACTACCACTGAGGCCGCTCGCCGCTTCCACCGAGTAGCTGACACTGCCTGCGCCGACGCCCGAGGCCGTATTGGGCGGCAGCAGGCCCTGCAGGGCGTTTTGCAGTATCTCGCCCGTGGTGGGGTCTATGGCCTCCAGCACCCAGGTCGCGGTGCGCGTGCTCTGGTCAATCGCCGCCGACACGCTGAGGATAAAGCCATAGCTGCCCGTGAGATCAAAGGTGCCCTGGAAGGACGCACGATTGCCGGGGATATTGACGGTGATCTTGCCGATCTGGATATTGCCCAGACGGAAGGTATTCAGGTCCAGGTTATTGTCGAGCCGGGTGACAATCTGTATCGAGTCGGCCGCGGCCGTGGTCGTGGTCGACGAATTTTCAAAATTGATCGTGTAAGGCAGCGCCGTGCCGGTCGGTACGTAATTGCTGGCGCCATAGCCTTGCGGGCCGGTAATGGTCACGCTGCCGGAGCTGGCCGCCGCCTGCGCATACAGCGACTGGAAGTCAATGCCGCTCAGGTTGGAGGAGCCGGCCACCGAGGGCAGGTTCGGCACCACGGTGGTATTGCCCAGATCAGGCACCAGGACATTGAAGGCTTCAAACGCGGTGGGCGATGCCTCGCCCAGGTTGAACTGCGCTGCCGTGGGCAGGTCGTAAACCGGGATCGATGCTTCGTCGCCCTGGTTGTCCGAGCGATAGTCCATGTAGTTCAGCGGCGCCAGCTGGTTCGGCGTGCTGCCATACCATTGCTGGATCTTCGCAAAGAACGACACCAGGTCAGCCGAGGTGGTGAACTGGTTGCCCACCGGCCCCAGCACCAGACCCATTGCCAGGGTATTGATCATGCCGACCACGTCGGTCTGGCTGGTGATTGCCGGCGCCGAGCTGTCGGGCAGCAGAATGCCCGCATCGGTCAGCGCGGCCAGGTAGGAATCCACCCAGGCCGTGGGGCTGGCGGCCAGTACCTGCAATTGCTCGGAGGCCGTGCTGTCGGCCAAGATCGCCGAGCGCAGGGTCAGGGCCTCCTGGGTCTGCTGGGCAACAAACTCCGCCCGCGTCAGCGCCGTGGCCGAGGCCATGACGCTGGTCTGGAAAGCAGTCGCCAGCGTTTCCAGTGCATTGGGGATGCTGTTGGTTTCAAAAGCCTGGTACAGGCCGGGCTCTATGTTGTCGAGAGACTGCGGGCCGGCATCCAGCAGGCCGGCAGCCTTTGCCGCCGGGAAGGCCGCATAGTACTGCTCGCGGAAGGTCGTGAAATCGCCGCCTTCCAGGGCCAGCAGACCCGGATAGGTGGCGATATTGAAGGAAACGCTGGTATTGCCGCCGGCCTGCAGGTCGAGGATATAGCCCGGCGCCAGCAGTTCGCCGGCATCGTTGACGGTGGAGCCGACACTGACCCAAGGTACTACGGTCTGGCCGCTGGCCGTGGTCGCCACACCGCTGGGCGGGGTGCCGCCGACATCGGTGGAGAAGGTCAGGTAAGGCAGATCAAACAGGTAGGAGTTGTCGCCCATATTGGGCACGCCGACATTGAACTCGACATACGGCGCATCAACGTTGTCATCGTTCTGCACGCTGACCTGGTAGGTGGACGCAGTACCGGCAGAGACCACGCGGGCACCACTGATCCCCACCGACACACCCTGCTGCAGCGCCTGCTCAACAAGGAAGCGATAAGGATCGACGGCCGTGGTGCCGTCCGGATTGGTCACCTGCACGTCATACAAGCCAAGCGCCGCGCCGGTAAAGTCGAAGACGGCACGGATATGCGTGGAGTCCAGCACCGTAACACTGCTGGGCTGGTATTCGGCAATGCCGGGTTGCAGGAACTGCACCACCGCGCCCTGCGCGAACTGGGCGCCATAAATATCGACAGTCACCCACTGGCCGTTACCGCCCTGGTCGGTGCTGACACTGCTGATGGAGAGCGGCAGCTCGGTAGCGGTCAGGGTCACCGGGGTATTGTTTTCCGGCTCCTGGTTGCCCACGATCAGGACGTAATAGTCTCCCGCCTGCGTGCCGGGCACAATCACGGTCTGGTTGGCCTGCAGCGGATTTGCATACGAGAAATCGTAGTCAAACGAGGTCGGCACCGCGCCAAAGCTGACGTACATTTCATTGGCGGCGCTTTGATTGCTGCTGTTCAGGGCGAACTGCAGGGTCTGCCCCGCCGCCGCCGTGATTTCATACAACTTGCCCTGGCCCGAGCTGAGCGTAGTGGACTGCGCCACGCCCAGGTTGAGGGTAGGCACGGAAATCTGCAGGGTGCCGGCCGACGCGCTGATATTGTCGGTGGCGCCAACGGAGCCCTGCGGCCCGCGGAAAACCTGATCGTAAACGTCGGCGCGTACCAGTACGTAATACGTGCCGCCAGCGGCCGGCGGCAGACTGGCCGTGAGCGAGGCGGTGTAGCTGTCACCGGCGCCAAGGGCGCCACTTTCCTGCACCTTGCCTAGCAGAACGCTGTTGATGCTCCAGGTAGGAGTCAGGGAGAGGTAGACCGCATCGGTCCAGCTGGCCGGCGTGCTGTTCTGGCTGGTATTGGTCACCGTCCAGTTGACGGTAACGGTGTCGCCAGACAGGGCACTGCCCGGCATCTGGATGCCGCTCACCTGCAGGTTCACCGCAGCCGGCGTATCGACAATCAGCGGCTGCGAAGCCTGGGTGATATTGTCGGTTTCGCTGTTTTCAAACACGTTGCCAAACGGCCGTCCCCCTTCCACCGGGTTCACCACGGCAAAGACGTAGTAAGTGCCGCTCTGGGAGAAATTGGTCGGCAGGCTGACATTTCCGCTGTAGCTGGCGCCGGCATTGAGGCTGCCGCTGTAATCGTCATACCCCAGATAAGTGGCGGTCTGCTGATCAAAGCTGGCGTCTTCGGACAGGTAGAACTGCGTTTCAATCGTGCCGTTGTTGCTGACGGCGGCCACCGCACCCTTGTTCACCACGGTATAGGCCAGGTTGAAGCTCTGGCCAGCGGTGATGTGCTCGGGGACCTGGACCGACGACACCTGCAAGTCGGCCGAGGGGCTCGCCGTGACGGTCAGGGCCTGTGCAGTGATGCTGTTGCCGGCGTTGCCAAACTCCGGCACCGGCTGGGAGCCATCCACGGACACGCCCAGGAGATAGGGCAAAATGCTGCCGGCGCTGTCAACATTGACAGAATCAACGTCGGCATCGGTAAAGCCGACAAGGTAATAGTTGCCGGCGATACCCTGCGGCAGGGAAATATCGACCGTGTTGGTATAGCTGGCACCAGCGGCAAGGCCGCCCTGGATGTCGAACGAGGCCAGTTCAAGGTCGCCGCCATCGAGAGAGCTGTCATTGGACAGGTAAAACCGGTCATCCCAATCCGTTTGCCGGGTGGCCCGGTTGCCGATATTTGTCACGGTGTAGGTGAGCTGGAAGGACTGGCCCGCCTGGGCGCCAGCGACCGGTACAATCATGCTGCTGATGGTCAGCTCCGGCTCGGCATAGGTGACCGCCACCAGAGCTCGACCCACGCTAAACGCGTTGGCCTCGGCAACCGATACGGTGGCCGCCTGGAGGGCATCGTTGTTGTCGCCCCCCGTGGGCAGCAGCTTGTTGATGCCACCGCTGTTGGCCACCACATACACGTAATAATTGCCGCAGATGCCGGCCGGCAGGGTGATGTCGGCCGAATTGCTGTAACTGTCGCCCGCTCCCAGCGGGGTCGCATTGCTTTCAACAAAGTTGCCGGCCTTGATGGCTCGCCCGTTAAGGGTCGGGTCTGGCGACACATAGACAGTGTCATTCCAGTACTGGGTGCCGGCCCAGACGGTGGCCCCGGTGTTTTGCACTGTCCATACGACGTTGATGGTGTCGCCGGAGTTGGCCGCCAGCGGCGCGGTGACACTGGTCACCTGCAGGTTGGACAGCACAGGCTGCGCCGTAAAAGCTGCCGAGCCCTGGTTATTGCTGGCAGTGAGCTCGCCAATGCCGGTGGTGGGTGTGTTGCCGCCGTTATAGTCGGTATAGACGATCACGTATTTGCCGGAGGCATCCGGCCCGATATTGTAGCTCTCGGTCTGTGTATAGCTGGAACCCACCGACAGGCTGAAGGGCGTGCCCGGCGTATTGCTCTGGCTGGCGGCCAGCTGGGCGAAGTACTGCTCCGCATCGGCGGCATCACCCGTCAGGCCACTGCTGGCCGCAGCGGGCGCCTGGCCTGGCTGGTAGGTGCCCAGCAGCCAGTTGTCGGGATCGTTCGGGTTATAGGTGGACGTGTCGGAAAGCCAGACATAGTCGGTCCAGTTGCCTTGCGCCGTGCCAAGGCCCACGTTGGATACGGTCCAGCTGACATTGACCGCCTGGCCTGTGGACGAGGTAGCCGGTGTTGCCGTGACGTTGCTGACAGCCAAGTCAGGCAGCAGGTTGATGATGTTGAGGGCATCGGCCTTGTAGTTGTCGTTGTTGAGCTCGTTGGGGTCGTCTGGATTGGTATTGGACGAGAGGGTCGTCTGCAATACTTCGCCATAGCTGTCGGCCCAGGGCGTGATGTACCAGGCACCCGTGGCGACATTGTCCGGAATAGTCACGGTGACCGAATTCTGGTAGCCGGCACCTACCGCCAGTGCACCGGTATGGGTGACTGTCGTCAGTTCAATATCGCCGCTGCTGGCGCTCGGGCGGGTCTTGTCGCGGGTCAGCCAGATGGTGTCTTCCCAGGACGATACATCGGTGGTCGCCTCGCCGAGGTTGGTGACGGTGTAATTGACCGTTATCTGACTGCCAGCGACCGCCTGGATGGGGGCGCCGACGGCGCTGGTCACCAGATCGGCTGCCGGCTGAGGCATCACGGTGATTTTCGCGATGGCGGTATTGCTGGTGTTGGGATATTCGTCAACGCCACCGTCGGCATCGGCTTCAACCAGCAGGTACATGGTGCCCGCATCACGGATAGGAATCTGCAGGCTGTTGCTGGTGGTCTGGTAGGCGCCGTTTCCGTCGAGCGCACTGCCATTGGCATAGCTGCCCAGCAGGATGTTCGAGGAGCTGAGCGTGCCATCCTGTGACAGGTAGACATTGTCCGTCCACTGGCCCGTCGCAGCTGCCGAGCCTTCGTTGATCACGGTGAACTGCACGGACACGGTGCCGCCTGCAGCTACGGTGCTGGGCGCCTGGATATTCTCGACCTCAAGCTCCGGACGCGGTGACAGCGATATATCCAGCGTGTTGGGGTCAAACACGGGCGCGTTGCCCGCCGAGCCTTCATACAGGCTGCCGCCAGCATTGGTTTGCACCACGAGATTGTAGAGGCCCTGGATATGCACCGGCAGGGTGACGCGCTGACTCTGCTGGTAGAAATTCCCGATGCCCAGGGTCTGCGTCTGCTGGAACACGCCAAGGTCTATGACCGTGGCCGGATTGCTGACCGACTGCAGATAAACACTGTCGTACCAGGTGCCGACTGCAGCCGCCTGCCCCTGGTTGGTGACTGTCCAGCTGACGGTAATGGCGTCACCATCATCCGTGCTGCTGAGCGCATTGCCATTGGCATCGGTAATGGCAGGGCTGGACGCGACCAGATCGGGCGTGGGCGCCAGGCTGATGTCAACCGTGGAGGCGCTGACCGCCTGATTGCCGCTGGTATAGATAAACTGGAAGGGCCCGCCGGTTTGCACGACGATGAAATAATTGCCGCTAAGGCCATTCGGCACCGTAAAGCTGGCGCTGGCGTCATAGCTGCCGTGCACCGACAGATAGCCAATGTGCGAGAAACTGCCCAGCTGTTTGTAGAGCGACACATTGCCTTCGGCATCTTCGGTAGCCAGCCAGACTTGATCGGCCCACTGGTTGGAGTCCGTGGTGCCAATACCGTTATTGGTGACCTGCCAGGACACCTGCAGCGGTTGACCGGACGATGCGGTGACGGCCACCTGGATATTCTGCACATCCAGCGCGGCATAGGGCTCGGGCATGATGTCGACAAAGCCGGCGGCCTGCCCGACATTGCCGGCAGTCTCGCCGTTCTGGAAGACCTGGCTGTTGACGTCGGTGATCACCATCAGGTGCTCATGACCGGTAAAGCCATCGGGCAGCAAGAAGTTCTGCTGTTGGGTGTAGCTGGCGCCCACGGCGAGGCCGCCGTCGTGCTCGAACTGGCCGAGCACGGTATAGCCACCCTGAGCGAGGTTGCCCGTGGGCGACAGCACGACTTCGTCCACCCAGGTGCCGGCCAGCCCGGCGCCGGTACCGTTGTTGGTCACCGTCCAGCTCGCCGTCAGGGTGGCCGGGTTGGCGATGATCAGATTACTGTTGGCACCGACCGCACTGACGGAGAGTACGGCATAGGGCGTAAGCGCCACCTGCACGGCCTGCGAGGCCATATTGGCGGGGTTATTGGTGGAGCCGGCTTCATCCAGCTGATCGCCGGCATTGGCCACCACAAACAGGTAATAGCTGCCCACCGCCGAGGCCGGCAAGGTGTAGCTGAAGCTGCGCGTGTACTGGGCGTTGGCAGCCAGGGTACCGCTGTAGTTCAGGCTGGCAAGTTGTGTGGCGCTGTTAATGTTGAGCGTGCTGCTTTGCGATAAATAAACGGCATCTGTCCAGCTACCGCTGGCCACGCCCGAGCCCTGATTGACAACCTGCCAGCTGAGGTTGAGGGTGTCGCCCGAGTTGGCGACACTTGGTGCGGAGAAATTCTGCACCACGAGGTCCGGATGCGTGACGGTCGATACCTGACTGTCTGTCGCCGTGTCGCCAGCGGTTTGCCCGGCCTGATAAACCTGATGGGTAACGTCGGCAACCACGCGCAGCTGGTACGTGCCGTCTACAATATCCGGCACGGTAAATTGCAGGCTGGAATTATACGACTGCCCTGCCTGGAGGCGGCTGATATTCGCGACCTGCCCCAGCACAATCACGTTGCCGCCGGCTGACACCAGCTCGACCTGATCCTGCCAGGGAAGCTGGGTGGCACCGTTGCCTTCGTTGCTGACCGTCCAGGACGCTGTAACAGGCTCGCCCGGTAGCAGCGCTGCGGGCAGGGACAGATTGGAAACCGCCAGCTCGGCGGACTGCTCCTGCGTGATCGTTACGGCATTCAGGGAGGTGCCGGTATTATTGGCAAAGGTCTGGTTCTCGCCCACCTGATGGGTGCTGTCCGTCACCACGATAACGTAATAATTGCCAGCCGCGAGCCCTTGCGGCAGCGACAGGGTCGCCAGGCCGTTATAGCTGGCGCCTGCTGCCAAAACCCCGCTATGGAGAATATTGGCCAACTGGATGGCGGTGCCATTCAGCGTCTGGCTCTGTGACAAATAAATGGTATCGGTCCACGAGCTGACATTGCTTGCCAGCGCACCGATATTGCTCACCACCCAGTTGACCTGAAGCGCCCCACCGCCAGTGCCCGTAGAAGATGAACTGACCACAGCCATGCTGAGATCAGGGAAGGGCTCGGGCGTCACGGTGATGGTTGCGGGCGCACCTGTGCTGCTGGCACGGGTGCCATCACCATACACTTCCTGGCTGCTGTCGGTAACGACAAAAATATAGTAGCTACCGGCTGCCAGCGCATGCGGCAGATCAATCGTGGTCTGACCGGTATAGCTGGCATTGACGGCCAGCGCGCCGGTGTGAGTCACCTGGGTCATCAGGGTGGCGCTGCCATCCAGCACGGGGCTGGACGACAGGTAGACGCTGTCGGTCCACTGGCTGACGCTGGTGGCCTCTGTGCCGTTATTGCTGACCTGCCATGACAGGTGCACTGCCCCGTCGCCAACACCGGTGGCCGGCGCGGTGACCGTGTCCACGGTGAGGTCGGCAGACGGCGAGGAAATATTGATGGATGACAAGGCAGAGTAGCTGTCACCGCGCGTGGTCGGCTCCGGCACCTGCTGAGTGGCATCGGCAATAACACCGATATAGTAGGTACCCGCGAGACCGGCCGGCAGGCTGACTGTGATCATGCCGGTATAGGACTGCCCGGCGGCAAGCGTGCTCACTGCCGCCACGGTGCCAAGCACCACTTCGCCTTGACCGCTGTAGGAATTGCCGGGCAACAGGACGATTTCATCTGTCCAGGGCACACTGGCCGCTGCATTGCCCTGGTTCGTGACCTGCCAGCTGACGGTGACGGGACTACCGCCCACGCCGGTGGACGGTACTTGCACCGACGACACCAGCAGGTCAGCTGCTGGCGCTGCCTGCGAGATGGCACTCACGGTCGCGGTATTGTTCGAGAAGTCGGTTTCGTTGACGATGTTATTGGCGTCGGCGACAACCTGGAATACCAGGTTGCCGGCCCCGCTGGCATCAGCCGGCAGGGTGATGCTGATCTGCTGTGCGAGACTGTTGCCAACGGCAAGCGCGTAACTGGATGGCGCAGGAATAACATAATTGCCGATGATGGCATTGGTGGCGGCATTGCGGACAATCAACTGGTCTTGCCAGGCACCATCGGCTTCCTGCGTGCCCTGGTTGAAATCTTGCCAGCTGACGAGCGCGGTGCCACCCGACTGCAGGGTGCCGCCTGCAGGGTTGACAGCCAGATTGTTGACCACCAGATCAGGGCCAGGCTGGCCGCTGCTGGTCAATACAGGAATGGGGGCGGCGGGAATGACGGGACTGATGTCGAAGCCATAATTACTGGGGCCGCCATTGTCGGTATAGCCTTCGATCAACAGCGTATAGGTGCCGCCAGTGCCCAGAGTGTAAACGCCAGCATCGTAGCCCTGATTGCCCGCGAAAAGCACATTGTTGTCAGGGTCCAGCAGGCGCCAATAGGTATAGGCGTTATTGCCCAGTGACTGAAAGTAAAAACTGCTGCCGGCCGCCGCAGTGAACTGATACGCGTTGGTGTCACCGGCAGGGGTCAAGGTGCCGGTGACGGCGACACCCGGAGTGACCGGGGCTGCCTGGCTCAGGTCCAGCAACTGGAAGCTGAAATTACCGGTGGTGCTGCCATTGGCAGCGACCACCAGTGAATAATTCCCCGCAAACAGATTCATGGCGGAGTAGCCGCCAAAAGAGTCGCTGCTGTCAAAGCCACGCTTACTGACGACGGCGCCATCAGGCCCGGTCAGTGTCCAGTTGTAATTGTTGTCGGCCAGCAGCGAATCAAAATAAACCTCGGTTTGCTGGCTGAGGCTGAAATTATAGGTGCTGGTAGCGCCAGGGCTGGCGATGCTGCCGTTGACAACCGTGCCCAGGCTGACCGTGGCAGTCTGGTTGACCACCGGAATGATATTGAAACCGAAATTACTCGGGCCGTTATTGTCGGTATAGCCTTCAATCAGCAGCGTGTAGGTGCCGGTCGTGCCCAGCGTGTAAATGCCGGCATCATAGCCCTCGTTGCCAGCAAAAAGCACATTGTTGTTGGGGCCCAGCAAACGCCAATAGGTGTAGGCGGTGTTGCCCAGCGACTGAAAGTAATAACTGCTGCCGGCCGTCGCCGTAAACTGATAGATATTGGTATCGCCAGCGGGCGTCAAGGTGTCATTGACGGCAACACCCGGCGTGATGGGCGTTGCCTGACTCAGGTCCAGTAACTGGAAGCTGAAATTACCGGCGGTACTACCGCTGGCGGCGACCACCAGTGAATAATTCCCTGCAACCAGATTCATGACGGAATAACCGCCAAAGGAGTCGCTGCTGTCAAAACCACGCTGGTTAACCAGCGTGCCTGCAGGTCCGGTCAACGTCCAGTTGTAATTGTTACTCGCCAACAATGAGTCGAAATAAACTTCGGTTTGCTGGCTGAGGGTAAAGGTATAGGTAGTGGTGGCACCGGGGCTGGCGATAGTACCGGTAACCATGCTTCCCAGGCTCACCGGAGCCGTCTGTTTTACAACGGGGATGACATTGAATCCGTAATTGCTCGGGCCACTATTGTCGGTATAGCCCTCAATCAGCAGGGTGTAGGTGCCGGTCGTGCCCAGGGTGTAAACGCCGGCATCATAGCTCTCGTTGCCGGCAAAAAGCACATTGTTGTTGGGGTCCAGCAGACGCCAATAGGTATAGGCGGTGTTGCCCAGCGACTGGAAGTAGAAACTGCTGCCGGCCGTGGCCGTGAACTGATAGGTATTGGTCGCGCCGGGCTGACCGATGGTATCGTTTACCGCATTACCCGGAGTGATGGGAGCGGCCTGACTCAAGTCCAGCAGCTGGAAGGCAAAACTGCCTACCGTGCTACCGTTGGCGGCAACGGTAAGCGCATAGTCACCCGCCACCAGGTCCATGACCGAGTAGCCGCCAAAAGAGTCACTGTTGTCAAAACCGCGCTGGCTGACCACGGTGCCGCGCGGCCCGGCCAGCGTCCAGTTGTAATTGTTGTCCGCCAGCAGCGAGTCAAAATCAACTTCGGTTTCCTGGGCCAGACTGAAGTTATACACCACCGGAGTCCCGGCGGTGGCAATGGTGCCATTCACGATGCTGCCCAGCGTGATGGGCGTACCTGTTGGCAGTCCGGGCAGAGTGACCTGACCGACCTGATTGACCTCGAAACTGTAGGTGGTAGTGCCCGTGCTGGACGGATAGCCTTCTATCAGCAGGGTATAGTTGCCGGTGAAATCCAGGATCGTGGTACTGACGTTAGTGAAGCCGCTGGAGAAAACGATATTGCCAAACGGATCCACCAGACGCCAGTTGCCAGCTTGCGGCCCCGTGCCCTGGGTTGCGGTAAAGCTGAATTGTTCACCGGCGCTTGCGGCAAACTGGTAGGCATTGGTCGCACTGGCCGGGCTGAGCGTATCATTGACCACAGCACCGGGTGTGACGGCCGTGGCCTGATTCAATTCGAGCAGGCGGAAGCTGAAATTACCGGTATTGTTACCGTTGCCGTAGACAGTCAGGGTATAGGTACCGGCTTTCAGGTCATGCACCGGAGAGCTGTTATAGACGTCGCTGTAGTACAGGTTTAGACCGGAGAACACCGCGCCCTGCGGACCGGAGAAACTCCAGTTCATGCCATTGCTGCCGCCGAGATAGTCAAAATAAACCAGCGTTTCCTGGCTCAGGCTGACGGTATAAACGGTGGTGTCGGCAATGCCGGGAATTGAGCCGTTGACAACGGTGCCGGATGTCAGTGTACCACCCTGCTGAACCGCGACGGGTAGCGCAACAAACTGGTAATTCATGACGCCGCTGGAATTGTTGCTGGAGTCACCCTCGACCAACAGTGTGTAGTTGCCGGCTGCCGTCAGCGTCACCGGCCCGGTGTCATCTGCAAGATTGCCTTGGGCAAAGACCTGATTGCCGTAGGGATCAATCAGGCGTAACTCGGCATAGCCGCCGTCAGTTTCGATCGTATGAAAATACAGCTCCTCACCGGCGGTGGCAGTGAAGGTGTAGATATTGGTGCCGGTCGCCGGGGACAGCTGACCGTTGACCTGCGTGCCAATAGTCATGGCTGTCGCCTGGCTCTCGTCGAGCAGGCGGAAACCATAGGCGCCGGTGGCCTGATTGTTGCTGCCAATCACCTTCAGGGTGTAGGTACCCGCAGCCAGACTCAGGGGGATGTAGTTGTAATACGCATCACTCTCATTGAAACTGTTCCAGTTGGTCACCACGCCCTGCGGGCCGACCAGATTCCAGTAAATCTGGCCGGAGCCCGCGAGGGCATCAAAGTAAACATTGGTCGCCGTTGCCAGGTTCAGGGTGTACGTCGTCGAATCGCCCTGGCTGTTGATGGCGTCACTCACTGTTTGACCCAGGCTCAGGGTTTCGCTCTTGTTCACCACCGGCTGCGCCACGAACTGGTAGTTCATGACGCCATTGGGGTCGTTGCTGGAGTCACCCTCGACCAACAGTGTGTAGTTGCCGGCTGCCATCAGCGTCACCGGCCCGGTGTCATCTGCAAGATTGCCTTGGGCAAAGACCTGATTGCCGTAGGGATCAATCAGGCGTAACTCGGCATAGCCGCCGTCAGTTTCGATCGTATGAAAATACAGCTCCTC
>Ga0302195_10000367_pt1 | contig 34776 bp, 33 predicted proteins | sample II_Bog_N1_2_FD_198778 | JGI IMG/M metagenome (GOLD analysis project Ga0302195, IMG submission 198778) | Peat permafrost microbial communities from Stordalen Mire near Abisko, Sweden - II_Bog_N1_2 | ecosystem: Environmental > Terrestrial > Soil > Wetlands > Peat | place: Sweden: Abisko...
AGAGACAATGTGTAAAGGATGTCATGGAACTGAACAGCGAGGGACCAGGGGCACCCACTCATTGGGCCGCCCGGCGGTTGTGCTTAGTCCGGAGGGGGATAGAACGGGAGCTTATCGTTCTTTTCGTTGGCGCGCTTCACCGTTACATCGTCGAGGAGCAGCGCGGGCGCGAGCACAGTCTGCGGCACGTCGCCAAAGTAGTTGGCAACAAAAAGGTCTTTTCCCGCGGCCACAATGTTGGAGCGCAGGGCTCGCTGATCGAGATCGTCGAGGGCCGCGCCACGCACCAGTTCACGCTTGCCGGCTGGGGTGCCATCGGGAGTTACTCGATAGAGCAGCCTGGGCGAAAGCTCGCCGCTCAGAGTGGCCACATAATAGACGCTCTTCAGGCCGCGATCCTTTGCCATGTCAAGCAGCTTTGCGTTGAGTGCATCGTCAGACAAGCCATCCTTATCGGAAACCTGCAACACGCCAATCGCGGGCCTTGGTCCTGTGGCAATGCCGGCACGTCCATGACCGTTCGATTGCGGAAAATCCTTTACCGGCTCGCGGCCGATGAGGTAATTCTCCAAACGCCCCGCGGTGACAAGTTTTACCGCCTGTGCCGGCACGCCATCGTCATCGATGGCGTATGCTCCCAGCAGCCCCTTGCCGGACCAGGTCTTCAAGCCGGGGTCGTCTACCACGTCAAGAAACTCGGGCAGAACGCGGGCATGGTAGCTGGAGGCAAATGCACCGTTGGTGCGAGCCTCGGTGCCGAGCTTGGGGCGCGTGGCTACTATACTGTTAGCAATCAGCGCGTGCATGGTGTCCGCGCCGGCGTCGGAGCTGAGCAGCACCGGCCCGTGGTACTCCTCTTCCACCAGCGGCGCCTTGAGCAAAAGCGCCAGCGACTCGATCAGCCCGACGGCATGCTTCTCCAGAACTTCGGGCGTATCCAGATCCTGGAGCGTGACGCCGACGGAGGAATAAGACCGGTCGAGCCTCATGCCGTCGGCGCCTTGAGTGCCCACGCCGATGGCTTCCTGGTAGTTGGCCGCCCACTTGCGAACGATGGTTCCTTCGCTGGTTACAAGCCAGGTTGTGGTGGCCCGCGCCTGAAACTCAGCCTGGGAGTATTCCACAGCCTTCTGGTTGGCCTTCACGGTCGCATCGGTTCGGTAGATGCCACTGGCATTGGCCATTTTCTCCTGCCAGGCAAGCTCGTCGAGGACTAACTTCCCGGGGTCGGTGAGGGAGATTGCAGGCGTCTCCTTGCTGAAGTCGTCTGCCTGGGGCGGCGTCTGCACCTCCTTGAGCGCTGCCTGCTTCTGCGCATAGGCGGCGATAGCGCTCTTGTAGGCCTGATCGGTGGCAGTCCATAGCGCTGATCGCACCGCTATGGGATCGTCATTGAGAGCAGCCAGTTGCAGCGAGCCCTCTCCGCGCGCTCCGGAGCTGTCGATCTTGTAGTCTCCGACGCGCACTGTAACGCGCGCCACGCGCCGGTGGTTGTGCTGCGAGCCTTCGGTTGCCCCAAACTCGGCTTTGGTATCGAAGGTGTCTACATCTTCGATCCGGTATTGGATATAGAAGGGCTTCTCGAAGCCCTTTAACTGGAGATCGGACTTGCTGCGATCCATCTCTTCAAGCATGGCTTTCAGCAGGGGATCTTTTTCGGCATCGGCGCGGGTTTGCTGGGCGTTGCTCAATCCGGGAGTGCAGATGCAAATGGCAAGCAGCGCGGCTCCAGCAATCAATGGAACAGTACGAATCGACTTCATTGTGCCTTCCCTCTCAGACAACACACCCTAGACCGCCCTGCAAATGCCAGCGTCAGGTCCGGCTTCTGGGTTTGCGAATCGCAGCATCCAAAACGACTCCAGCCACGATTGCGAGCCAGTACGCAACAATGTCCCACCCCGAGAAGACCCGCCCCAGCATCAACATCCCCAAAGGCGTCAGCCGAAACGCATCCATCCCAGGTGACCGGTAGAGCTTGAAGATCTCGACAGCCGTAGCCACGGTTCCGGACATCAAAGCAATCTGGGCCAACGGCCATTTCCGTATGAAGGACGAGAGAACCCAATAAATCATAAGCGCCCACAGCGTCGACCCTCCATACTTCACAACCACCGCCGGCAGCCCTATGGGCGCGAATCGAACGCCCAATCCCACGGCAACGATCACTGTCCCAATGCCCCAGGAAATCCAATTGGGCCGTTGCCGGCTTTGCTCCAAGCTTTGCATGGAATCGCGGTCTTCCTTCGTGGCTTAACCTCTGACAACTGGAGACTGTCATCCGCCATTTGCAATTTGTCAACTACTTTGGGATCGGCAGAATCGGCGGCCTGGCAGTTCCCTGCGCCTGCTTCTGCGTCTCCATCTCGCTTACCAGCATTGCCGGAGCGACGGCGCTGACCGGAATCTGGCCCGACTCCGCGCCGCACTCGCCGTTGAAAACCTCACTTTTGTCGCCCGTGGCCAGGATTCGCTTCAACGCGGAGAGCGGCGTACCCACAATGCTTACGCCGCGCACCAGCTCATCCGGCCTGCCATCGGCATACACCCGCCACACTACCAACGGAACCACCTGAAAGGCCTGCGGCGAGCGGCGCGTGGTCTCGGAATCGCCGGAGGAAATATCCTCGAAATAAAGTCCGTAGGGCTTGCCCTGTTTTTTGGCCTCGTCGATGAGCTGCTTGCGCAGTTCGCTCTCCGGCACGCTTTTGGTGGAAGTAACGATCAGGTTGCCCTGGCGTCCCGTGGGCACGCGGCCGGACTGCGCGCGGCCGTGGCCGTTGGAGGCGCCGAAGCTGGCAATGGGCAGGCGCGACATGAGAAATGTTTTCAGCACGCCGTTGTCGATGAGGTTGACGCGGCGCGCTTTTTGGCCCTCGTCGTCGTACTCATAGCTTCCGCTCAACCATGTTTTGCCGAATGTGGTCTGCGTGGGGTCGTCGGCCACGGAGAGGAAAGTGGGCAGAATCTCATTGCCTACCTCCTTGGTAAACGTCTGGCCTTCTTCGTCGCCGCGCTGCCGCTGGCCCTCAAGCCGGTGGCCCAGCACCTCATGGAAGAACACGGCGGCGGCTCGTCCGGAAAGAATCGCCGGCCCGTCGAAGGGCTCGGTAACCGGCGCCTTGCGCAGCGCTTCCAGGCTCTTGCCCAGCTCGCGAATGGCCGCTTCCAACTCTGCCTGCGCGGGCAACCCCGCCACTGTTTCAGCTTCAAACGTCTGGGCGCGGAAGAGGTCCATACCGTCGTCCGCGCGGGTTGCGGCAAAGACTACCAGCCGCGCCTGCAAGTGCGGCGCAACCACCTGCGACCCCTCGGACGATGCAAAGTAGTCGGTCTCGTTTTGGCCGGTCAGGACAACCACATTTTGATAGACATCGGGGTAATCGCGAAAAATCTTTGAGAGCGCTTGAACCCGCTGCTCCCATGCGGCACGGTCAACCGAGACTGTCGGAGCAGGCTTGCCCAAATAGGTCTGGGGCGCCTCCTGGCTGAAGTCTGGAGAGGTATCTTCCTCTTTGGCGCGAACTTCGGCCTCGGTCTTCACACGGAGGTAGTTGTCCAGCGCGGTGCCGTAGCCGGTGTTGGTGGCCAGCCACAAGGAACGGGCCAGAGCCCCGCGATCGTCTGTCAAGGGCAGTTGCAGGCTATTGACCGCGGAGCCGCGATGCGTTCCATGGGTGTTGTCGAGCTTGGGGTCGCCTACGCGCACCTGGACATCCGCCACCCTTACGTGGCTGACCGAGCTGGCCACTACCGCCCCATACTGCGCCTGAATCTGCACAAAGTTCGCATCGCTTACTGCGTAGCTAAGAAAGTATGGCGGCATTTGCTTGTTGGATTCCTGGTTGCCTGTGGTTTCCCGGCCCAACGAAGTGAATGCCCGATGAAGCTCAGTGGTCATTGCGTCCAGAAGTACCGGGACAGCCGTGGTGGCACCTTTGTCGGCGGAGTGGAGCGCAAGCGCGATGTGCTGTGCGCCGGCGGCCGCCGGCATGGCAAAAGCCAGAGCGGTTAAGGCACTGACCACGCCGAGGCCCGGCCTGAGGGCGACGGACTTGCTGGCTCCGGAAGATTTTTGTGGCTTTGGCAGACGAAACTCGAGTAAAAACATGTGTGACCTCAATTGTCGCAGAGTGAGCTGACTCACAGGGAAGGTTCCATGACTCTGATCCGCCGTTGCATGCTGGTTTTCTCCCTTCCAATCCTGATTGCCCTTGTTGCCCCCCGCCTTGGTGTTGCCCAACAGCCCGCTAACCCTGCGGACGCTACGGAGCCTGCCCAAGTGTTGCCGGATCAACTTCAGCCGGCCTCGGGCCAACCCGCCGGTGAGGCTTATTCTCTGCCGCCTGAGAAGCTGGGCAAGGCCATCGATCTCAGCCGGATTCGCAACGTGATGGACATTGTGGGCTCGCTGTGGGGCCTGGCAGTGCTATGGCTGCTGCTTGACTCGCGCCTGGCGGCCGGCCTGGAATCGTGGGCTCAGCGCCACACCCACCGCCGCTGGCTGCAGGGACTTTGCTTCTTCGCCGTTCTGCTGATTTTTTACACGCTGGCCAATCTTCCCCTCGATGTGTTTGGCCACCATGTGAGCCGGGACTACGAGATCAGCGTGCAGGGATGGCCCAGTTGGCTTCTGGACCATGCCAAATCGCTGGGGTTGTCCCTCGTGATCGGAGCTCCCCTGCTGCTGCTCTTCCACTGGATTGTCCGCCGCTGGCCCCGCCGTTATTGGATTGCCGCGTGGGTTATATCGCTGCCGCTGCTGGCGCTGAGCGTCTTTGTGTCGCCGCTGCTGGAACCTATCTTCAACACCTACGAACCGCTCGCAAAGAATCATGCCGCTCTGGTTGACAAGCTTGAAACGGTGGTGTCCCGCACCGGAACTAAAATTGCGCCGGACCGTATGTATCTGATGAAGGCCAGCGAAAAGTCCAACGGGCTTAATGCATACGTCACCGGACTGGGCGCTACCAAGCGCTTTGTCATGTGGGACACCGCGACCGACCGTTTGCCGGACGACGAAGTGCTCTTCGTGTTCGGCCACGAGAGCGGGCATTACGTGCTCAACCACATTCCCAATATGCTTGCGGGGATGGCAATCGCACTGTTCTTTGTTTTCTGGGCCTGCGCCGGGTTTGCTTCCTGGCTGGTGCGCCATTTCGGCATCCGCTGGCAGTTGAACGGGCCGGGTGGCGGGTCGAGCGGTTTGCAGGCGAACAGTGCTGGCGGCCTTCAAAGCCGGGCGGGTTTCGTAGTGTTGCTGTTTGCCGTCTCCGTTGCAGGACTGGTGCTGGAACCGGCAGGGAACACCTTCAGCCGCCACTTTGAGCATGAGGCCGATGTCTACGGGCAGGAAGCTATTCATGGCATCGTTGCTGACCCGCAGAAAACCGCTGTAGCCGGCTTTAACGCTCTGGGCGAAGCGTGGCTTGAGGACCCCAATCCCAGCCCGTTCATCGAGTTCTGGGAGTATAACCACCCCTCGGTTCAAACCCGCGCGAACTTCGCGCTGCATTACGATCCGTGGGCGAATGGCGGGAAGGGGAAGTACTTCGACAAGTAGGGGATGGAGTTGCTGCCTGCATCGACGTCACTTATCAGCCTTTTCACTGCGTGCTGTCGGCATCGTCGCCGTATGTGGGATAGGGTGCGGGCGCTGCGCTGGTGGGCATATTCGCGAGGGTGGCCAGATCGGCTTGCACCCGTGCCCACTGTTGCGGATCCTTCTTGGTTGTGAAGGGCATCCCAAGATCGGCGTAATAGGCCTGAATGTCTTCCTTGATCCCAGGCGGAATTGGCAGAGTGGGTTGTCCCGCCAGCACATGCAGCAGATGGGCGTACGTGGAGTCGGTGAGCGAATAGCCGCCGGGCTGCACCACGTGCCCGGTGTCCAGGTCGCGATTCGGGAGCGGATGGCGCAGGTCCCGTAACTTGCCCGGGCTGTCCGATCTGGGGAGAAGTTTTCCCTCGGCCGGATGCACGAGCGGAGCCTGGACCTGCGCCGCATCGGCGGAAACAGCGGTGGGCGCCGCGTTCGCGGCTGCCTCATGCTGCGCTCCGTGCGGAGTAAATCCGGCCAGGGATCTGCGCAGCGCGGCTGTGGAAAGCACAACGCTGTGCACATACTCCGCTTCGGTCTCCGCCGTTGGCCCCTTGACCGCAACCATTTTGAGAGCGCCAACTTTGGGCACAATGAACAGCAATCCCGCCAGCGCGTAGGTGCCGATGCCGGCTTTGCGGCGATAAGCCTGCCAGTCGTTCTCGGTTGCCACCCCGGCTGCCTCAATCCGCAATTCAAGGGCATCAGGGGTGCTTGCATCGGCGGGCTCGTGGCTGCGATGGAGCAGCGTCACGGCATAAGCGATTCGAGGAATAAAGCCCCGCACGGCGAATCGGTATGCACTCACATTCACGCGACGCCCGCGCTTTCCGGTGAAGTCTTCCCTTAGCCCATAGGTCTGGTAAAACGCCAGCGCCAGTTGGTCTACCGGCACTTCCAATCCAATGTGGCGCAGGTAGTGCACCGGCGCAAAGCGATGATGCGCAATCTCGTTGATGTCGAACGCAAACTCAGTTTGCACATGCTGGCGCTGGCCCTGGGCGTAGTTCACTTGAGGGCCATATTTCGCGCGGAGCCTGGGGAACTCGACCGGGACAGCGAGGTTTGTTGCGAGGGAATGTCCTACCGAGTCCCCGATGTAATGCGAAAGCGCGCCGACAGCGAAGGCGAGCTCGTTGGCGTTTGTCGCGTTTCGAAAAAGGTTCACAATAAAGTCGCCGGAGCGGACATAGTGGGTCAGGTTTGAATAGGTCTTGTCGCCAAACGGGTAGTAGCCGATGTCCTGGATCACGCAGCCGCCGTAGGCATAGGCACGCGCCTGCTCGAGTTGAGCCGGCGTCAGCGAGGGATAACGGCTCAGAAGCAGTGGGACAATCGAATCCTTCCAGGTGAGGTCGATCAGCTGCTCATGCGTCAGGACCGAATAGGCGCGCGCCCGGAAACCCGATGGCAAAGCCAGCGCAAGCAATAGAATGGCCCGGAATCGGCGCGTCCAAATTCCCATACAGGGTATGATGCGGCGGGCGGCTTTGCGGCTAGAATCTGGCCGCGCCGCCAATTACCCGGCGATGCGCGAGAATTGAGCTGACAGCGGCAAGATACCGGATTAAGAGGGAAGTAAAATGAACAGTTGGGGCTACTATGCAGCGCAAGAAAATGTATTTGTGGGTGGCGATATTTGGTGCTCTCATCGTCGCAATTATTGTCCGCCTCAGAGGCGGCATACCGCTGAATATCCGCGATTTCGGTTTGGGGATGGGGCAGCTGGGCCGCGTGCAACTGGTAGCTGCGGCCACGCCATGGGTTATCTTCAGCCTTTACTGGGAGGCCGCGGCGAAGAACGCTGCCAAGGCAAAGAGCTCGGAATCCAGCTTTTCGCGCGGGATTCATGTGGTGCTAACCAACCTGGCGCTGCTGCTTGAGATTATTCAATTCCCATTCGGTGGGCGTTTCCTGCCGGCGAGCTATTTTGTGATTGCATGGGGTTGCGCCTTGACCATCTCCGGGTTTTTCGTGGCCATCTGGGCGCGGCGTCACCTGGGCCGCCACTGGAGCGGAGAAATCACCATTAAAGAGGAGCACGAACTCATCAGAACGGGGCCGTACAAGGGGGTGAGGCACCCCATTTATACGGGCATCCTGATCATGTACGTGGGTACGGCGGTGGTCACCGGCACCTGGCTGGCTCTTGCCGGGTTGGCGATAGCATTGTTCGCATACTGGCGCAAGATCCGGCTCGAAGAAGCGAACCTGCGCATAGCGTTCGGTCCGGAATACGACGCTTATCGCCGTGAATCGTGGGCGCTGGCGCCGGGATTGTTCTGAGCGGCAATGCCGTGTGTGTCTCTCGCAATGACAGCTGTTGAACACGAGAAGGTTGAGAGGCGCTCAAGTTCAAAAGGCGGCTTCAATGCGGCAGACGAGGTCTTAACCACCCATAGAGCCAGGTCCTGGCAAGCGCGCTGAAAACCGCGACGATCATTACTGGAACTCCGTCGCCGATGAGGACGAACAGGGGGCCAGGGCAGGCGCCGGTCATCGCCCAGCCCAGTCCGAAGATTGTGCCGCCCGCCGCATATCGAATCCAACTGTCGAGGGGTGTGCGAAGAGTCGAGATTCTCTCTCCGTCGATTGCATTCAGGCCTGCCCGCTTGATAAGCGCAATCGACAGAGCCGCGGTTGCAATCGCCGACCCGATGATTCCGTACATGCGGAACGACTGAAAGCGAAACATCTCTTGAATGCGGAACCAAGACACCACCTCGCTGCGCGCAAGCACCACGCCGAAAGCAATCCCCAGCAGCAGGTAAGCAAGCAGAAATTCAGGACGGACTGCATCTTCGCTGGAGCCTCCCGCGCCGCAGCCGTCATTGTCTGGAATCGACGATGTTGTCAGAGTCTTCCCATCACAAAAGGCAAAATGAAGTATGTTGCGGCAAGGCCGCCGGCAAAGAATCCGAAGACCGCAATCAGCGACGGCAACTGAAAATTGGCCAAGCCGGTGATGGCGTGGCCCGAGGTGCAACCGCCGGCATATGCGGTTCCAAAGCCCACCAGGAATCCGCCAACCACGATCAGGACGAAACCGCGCGCCGTAAGGAGAGCGTTCCAACTGAACAGCTGATGCGGCGCCACGCCGGAGAAGTCGTGAATCCCCAGCGTGCTGAGTGCCGCCCTGGTTTCGGGGGAGATTGCCACGTTGTGCGTCGCGCCGCTATGGAAAGCCAGAAACCCGCCGATCAGCACACCGAAGAGAAAAACCAAGTTCCAGAGCCCTGCCTTGCGCCAGTCATAGCGCAGGAAATCCAATCTGCCTGGAACGATGGCCGAACAAAGATGACGCAGGTTGCTCGAAATTCCGAACCGCTTGTTGCCAACAAGCAACAACGCCGGAACGAACAGCCCGATAAGCGGACCCGCGATCCACCACGGCCATTCCCCTCGGAATAATGCTGCCATATTTGTTCCTCCCTGGCACTGGCCTGCGCCCTTGCTACTTCTTCTTGCTTCTATTCCAACCCAAGGCCACTTGAAACGAATTCTGATACATGCTCAGATTCGCATTGCCGCCGCCATAAGCTGGTGGAATGGAATTCACGCCATTCACCGTGTTATTGAAGGCATGAATGTAAGCGAAACTGATTTCCTTCCCGCTCTTCGAGGCCCAGGTTCCGCCCACATGCAGGTGGTCCTTCACCACGGCCGGAGCCAGCAGGTTGAAAAATGTCTGCGAGCTGTCGAACGGGACACCGCCGTGGTTGTATCCTCCACGCAACGTCAGCGCGGGGTTCACATCGTAGTCAAGCCCAGTTTTCGCTACGTTGATGCTGTGCCATCCAAAGCCGGGTCCGTTGTCGGCTCCAAGCGGAGCCTGGTTTGCATCGGAGTTCGCAACCGACTTCACCGAACTGTAGAGAATGCGTTCCTCGTCGAAGAGCAGCGAGGCTTTGGGACCCAGCTTCAGAGTCGCGCCGCCGGCGAAGTTGGCGGGAACATCGAATCCGCCATGCTCGGCAAACAATCCGCTGTAGCGGTTGAATTTGCTCAGGTAGGTGCGGCTTTGATACGTGGCGCCCACACTGAGTGCATGGTTCAGCTCGCCCAGCCAGCCCACGCGCGCGCCGCCGCCAGACGCATAGGAGTGCCCGGTATTTGTTACATTGGATGGGTCAGTGGAAACCTGTGGCGAGGCGAAGTTCTGCAGTCCTTCGGCCGAAAAACGCTGGATGGCAATATTCGCGGCAATTCCGAGGGAGTTATGCGCGCCCGCCCTGTAAGCCAGCGTGGGCGAAATGAAAACTTGCTCGATATCCACGCCGCCCCTGGTTGACCCCAGCAGGGGTATCGGGGTGGTGTACGAAGTATCCAATCCGCCATTGCCATAAATGGCGACGCCCACCGCCAGGTTGGGCCGGTACTGAAGGCTGTAACCCAGCTCCGGCAGTTCGAAGTTCTTAACCCTGTTGGCGTCGTAAGTGCCGTTCACATCGGGATAGCCCGGCGGCAATTGGTTTCCTGTAATGGTTCCGAAGCGCACAGGCCGAAACAGCGCCAGCCCAATATCGATGCGGTCGCCAACCAGCGTAAGTCCCGCGGGATTGGTCGCCCCGGCCAGGCTGTCTGCAGGCTTGGCGACGCCCGCTCCGCCCTGGCCCTGCTGCTTGGTGCCAAATCCGGTCAGGAAGTATCCATCCGTCGCAAAGGACGAATCGCCGACTAACAGAAACGCCATTACCACCGGGATTACTTTCTTCACAATCACTCTCATGCGACGATCTCCTCTTTCTCAGGTGGCGTTTATTGCATTGCGAATGAACAACGCCCGGGGGAGGCACGCCCTTCCGGTGGCATGTTTTATGCATTCGCTCAATGATGGGTGGTCGTCGCGGCGGTGTGTTCTTGCGGCCTATAAATAGAAATCCCACCTGCCGTATCGACTTCCGGCGGTGGGCTAATCAGCTTTGTTAGCTGAAGCTAGGCTCGATGATGGTTCAAGCCCTGCATCTACCTGCCAGAGGACACCCTGTGCGCGCGTCGGCGCAACAACATGGTGTACAAACCAAAGTCCTCTGAAGGTTCGTTGACATGTAAGTCAGGTTACAAAGGCGTCCGGGCAATGTCAAGGACTGCTCGGCGAGCGAGTTCTGGGGCTTTGAGCGTCGTGCTCTCAACTTTCTGATTCTTGTTCCGCGCTTTTCTCAAGCCACCCCCGCGCCGTACACTACTTCTTCAAGGAAAGGAACTGCAATGGCCTATCCCGCAAATTATCGCTATACTCGCGAACACGAATGGATCGCTGTCGATGGCTCCATCGGAACCATAGGCATTACCGACTACGCGCAAAACTCTCTGGGCGACATTGTCTACGTGGATGCTCCCAAGGTGGGAGATCCGGTGGCCGCCCACGCCACCTTCGGGTCGGTGGAGAGCGTGAAGGCAGTCAGCGACCTGTACTCGCCTGTCACTGGCACTGTGACCGCCATCAACGAGGAACTGAAGGTGTCGCCTGACAAGATCAACGAAGCTCCGCATGAGACATGGATCATCAAGGTTGAACTGTCGAACCCCGCGGAAGTCGACGCGCTGCTGGACGCGGCGGCGTACGAGGCGTTTATCGCTGAAGAACAGTGATTAGTGGTTAGTGGTTAGTGAACAGTTTGGATTTATTGACTGTTTGGATGTTCTAACTGTCCCGCAGCCAAGGGCGCAGAGTTCGCACGCCGCAGACTTACAACTGATAACTAAACACTGACAACTGGTCCCGGGAGGACGTTCGATGCGCTACCTACCTAAATCGCCTGCCGAACGCTTGAAACTGCTCGCTGAGATTGGCGCTTCGTCCATTGACGACCTATTTGTCGTCATTCCGGAGGAGTATCGCCTCGCTCGCGATCTGGACGTGCCGCGTCAACAGGGCGAAAGCGAGATCATCGATTACTTTCGCGCGGCGGCTGCAAAGAACTCAACCGGCTATGCCAGCTTCTTGGGCGCGGGCGCGTATAGCCACTATCGCCCGGTGATTATCGACTCCCTGGTGCAGCGCGGCGAGTTTCTAACCAGTTACACGCCTTACCAGCCGGAGATAACTCAAGGCACGCTGCAGGCTATCTTCGAGTTTCAGACGATGATTGCCGAGTTGACCGGCATGGATGTGGCCAATGCCAGCATGTACGACGGGTCAACCGGAGCGGCCGAGGCTGTGATGATGGCCGTTCGAGTTACTGGCCGACACAAGGCCGTCGTCTCCCGCACGGTTCATCCCGAGTATCGCGCAGTGCTTGCGACTTATGCGAAGCATCAGGGTCTGCCTTCGACGCTCGCGGGGTATAACCCGGAAACCGGCCGCGTGGATCTGGAAGCTCTTGAGGCCGAAGTTACCCATGAAACTGCTGCCGTGCTGGTGCAGAGCCCTAACTTCTTCGGAATCATTGAGGATATTCCCGCCATTGCAGCCATCGCCCATGCCAAAGGCGCGCTGCTGATTGTGTCGATTGCGGAAGCGGTGTCGCTGGGTGTGGTGCGGCCGCCCCTTGAGGCGGACATCGTGAGCATGGAAGCGCAGTCGTTTGGCGTGGCGCTCAGTTACGGCGGGCCGTTCTGCGGAGTTATCGCGGCCAAGGAGCTGTTCCTGCGCCAGATGCCGGGGCGGCTGGTCGGGCAGACTGTGGATTCGAATGGCTATCGCGGCTTTGTGCTTACGCTTGCTACGCGCGAGCAACACATACGGCGCGAGAAAGCTACATCGAACATTTGCACGAATCAGGCGCTGGTGGCGCTGATGGCAACTATTTTCCTGACGGTTTATGGAAAGGAAGGGATTCGCGAGTTGGCTGAACATAACCTCGCCAAGGCGGATTACGCGGCGCAGATGCTTGCCGCGCAGCCCGGCGCAAAGCTGGTCTTCACCGGCGCGCCGCGCTTCCATGAGTTTGTGCTGAATACGGCGGAGGATTCCGCGGTGTGGAGCAAGCGGCTGCTGGACGAGAAGATTATCGGCGGGTTGGACTTATCGAAGTGGTATCCGGAGTTGGGGAATGCGACGCTGTGGTGCGCTACGGAGTTAATAACTAAGGAGAAGATTGACGCAGCGGCTAAGGTTCTGGCGGAGGGGTTGGTGGAGGCGTAGATTTCAATGTTCCGGAAAATCGAATGGGGCATAAGCGAGAAGGACCGGCTGCGATGCAAGAAAACTCACAGAGTCGGCAAGTTTCGTTTCCTCATCGTTCATGGCTTGCTGTTTCGCGGAAGCGTTTTGTTTACCGTCGCCATGTTGTTTGAGTTGTTCATTTGGCACCAACAACTGAGTCTCCGTTTGATCGAGACGAACGCCTTTGTGTGGTTCCTCGGAGTACTTGTATTAAGCCTATGGGAGTGGAATCGAAACGAGAGCATCTATCGCGCCACCCACATCACCTCCAGACAAACAGGACCGATTGATTAGCGGGACGATACGCAATGAGGCACAAAGGATGACATCGAGCACCGAAACCACCGTTCGAAAGTCTACCGGCAAAGTCCGCCCGCACCAGACGCAGAATGAAGCTCTGGTCTTTGAGAAGTCCGCGCCTGGGAAGAAGGCTTATAAGCTGCCGCCGCTTGATGTGCCGGCTGTCGATCCCGCAGTCCTGCTCGGTGACGCGCATCGCAAGACTCCGGGACTGCTGCCGGAGTTGAGCGAGATTGAGATCATTCGCCACTTCACGCGGCTTTCTACATGGAACTACGCTATCGACCTGGGCATGTATCCGCTGGGCTCGTGCACGATGAAGTACAACCCGCGCGTGAACGAGTTTGTCTCTCGCATTGAGGGCTTGGCGGAAGCCCATCCGTATCGTCCCGAATCGCTCTCTCAAGGCGCGCTGGATATTGTTGCGCTGTTGCAGCACTGCCTCATCGAAATCACCGGTATGGATGCGATTACGCTGCAACCGGCGGCCGGCGCGCATGGCGAGTTCACTGGCATCCTGCTGGTTCGCGCGTGGCACGAGTCGCAGGGCAATGCTCGCAAGAAGATACTTATTCCCGACTCCGCGCACGGCACCAATCCGGCAACCGCGGCCATTTGCGGTTATACGGTTGAAAACCTCAAATCCAACGCAGAAGGCGGAATTGACTTAGAAGCTCTAACTCGCCAGGTTGACGATGAAACCGCCGCGCTGATGCTTACCAACCCCTCGACCATTGGCGTGTTTGAAAGCCAGATCGACAAGATCGCCGACATTCTCCACGCCAAAGGCGCGCTGCTTTATATGGACGGCGCCAATATGAATGCGCTGGTGGGCAAGGCGCGGCCCGGCGATTTCGGCGTGGACGTGATGCACCTGAACCTGCATAAGACTTTTTCGACGCCGCATGGCGGTGGTGGGCCCGGGTCCGGTCCTGTAGCTTGCAAGGCATTTCTTGAGCCGTTTCTGCCGATTCCGGTGTTGGTACGTAAGGCAGGGACTGAGGGACTAGGGACTAAGGGACTGGAAGCTACTGGCTCGCTAGGCTGGGATTATGATCGGCCGCTGTCTGTGGGCCGCGTGCGCGCGTTTTATGGCAATACAGGAATGTTCATTCGCGCGCTGGCTTACATTCTTGCCAATGGGCCGGACGGCTTGCGCCAGACTACCGAAGACGCCGTGCTGAACGCTAACTACATTCGCGCCAAGCTGGAAGACCTTTACGAGCTGCCTTACAAGACCGCCTCGATGCACGAGGTTGTGTTCAGCGACAAGCGCCAGGCGGCCAAAGGCGTGAAGACCGGCGATATTGCCAAGCGGCTTATCGATTACGGATTTCATCCCTATACGGTGAGTTTTCCACTTATCGTGCATGGAGCGCTAATGATTGAACCCACAGAGAGCGAGTCGGTGGAGGAGTTGGACCTGTTCATCGCGGCCATGCGGGCGATTGATAAAGAAGTGGATGAAACTCCGGAGTTAGTCAGGTCCGCGCCGCACTCTACGCGAGTGTCAAGGCTGGACGAGGTGCAGGCTGCACGGAAGCCGATTCTGCGTTGGCGGCCGAGTTAGCAAGGGGGCGGGAAGCGGGAATGGCTCAGTGATCTGGGCCGGGCAAAGGATGTCTTTCCGGGGCTGAAGCCCTCGTTGATTCTGTGGGCTTTATGCGGGGGTTGAAACCCCCGCCTCCCTCCGTGTCAAGCTCTTTCGCAGGACGTATGCTCTGCGCAATGGCCCCCGCCCCCGTCCGAGTCGAGTTTTTTCGTAGGCCGTTACGCTCCGCGCAGTTGGCCCCGGCCGTTGGTTTTTACGGCGTACATGCGGGTGTCGGCAGCGCCGATGATGGCGTGGATGGTCTTTCCGTCCACGGGAGCGGTTGCCAATCCCACACTGGCGCTGACGCCCAGGGCGAGTCCGCCTTTCATATGGAAAGGGGTCTCCATCAGGGCGCTGTGGAGTTTCCCGGCCTGTGCGAGCGCGGCTTGCGAGCCTGTATCCGGCATGAGAATGACGAACTCGTCGCCGCCATAGCGGAAGCAAAGGTCCCTGCGGTCGGAGCTCAGTTCCTGCAGCCGCTGCCCCACGCGCGCCAGCAACTCGCTGCCAATCAGGTGACCGTGCACATCGTTCACGAGCTTGAAATTGTCCAGGTCGAGAAAGGCCAGGCTCACCGGCGACCCCAGACGGCCGCAGCGCTCCAGTTCGCGCGCAAGCACATCGTAAAGATGGCGCACGTTGTAAAGGCCGGTGGTGTCGTCGGTTATGGTCAACTGCTGGATGCGGGCTACGTCGCGTGCGTTCTCAATGGCGATGGCCGCATGGTCGGCAAGAATGTGCAGAAAAGCGATGGTGTAATCGGTCATCCGGTCGGCGCGCGGGTTGAAGATTTCGATTGCGCCGTGGGTGCCTTTGCGTCCGCGCAGGGGCATTGCAATCACTGAGCGCACCGTTTGCGGATTGAGGCCTCGCTCCTGACTCAAGCGCGGATCGTAATCGGCCTCGGGGACGATCAGAGTCTCGCCATGCTCCACCACCCAGCCGGCCACACCCTCACCCACTTTGACGCGCAAATCGCGCAGTGACTCCTGCTCCCCGCCGGCGGCAATCGCGTAGTAGAGCTCCTTGCGGGAGTCGTCGAGCATCAGCAGCGTCCAAAGCTCCGCCTCGATAATGCGTTCCATATGTTCGAGAATGGTCCGCAGAATGGCATCAAGGTCGAAGCTCGAGGTGAGCGAGCGCGCCAACTGGTGAAAAACAAGTAGATCTGCGAGCGGGATGCGGCCTTCCGTCTCGTGATTCATCCTTGGACCCACGCTGGGGGTTGTGATGAGCATTCTGCCATAGCGGACTTTGAGGTCGATAGGAAAATGGTACCTGCTCCTGCGACGCGAGATGTTGCAACCCGGTGTTTCTGGTCTGCGAGACGCCGGTCAGCCGCCGATATGGACCATTGATCGCGACGGCTTCAGGAACCCAGGCTCGCCGATGTGATGGCGGGCTTCCTTGCCCTTTATGACCTCCAGGATGTAGGCGCGAAGTTCCGCGTCGTCAGCTCCGGCCCGCAATCTTCCATAGATGTCGTGCTCCACCTGCGAAAAGAGACAAGTGCGAATCTTGCCGTCGGAGGTGAGCCGCACCCTGCTGCATGCTCCGCAAAATGCCTGGCTGACCGGGGCGATGATGCCGATTTCGCCCACTCCGTCTGCAAAAGTGTAACGGCGCGCGGTCTCGCTGGCCTCGCGCGGGGGCAACTCGACGAGGGGGAGCACACGGCTGATGCGCGCCACAATTTCTTTCAGCGGCACGACGATTTCGGGGGTCCAGAGGCGGCCTTCCTCGAGCGGCATAAACTCGATGAAACGCACCACCACGTTTTCTTCGCGGGCAAACCGGGCAAAGCCTTCAATCTGGGAATCGTTGAAGCCGCGCAGGAGCACGCAGTTAATCTTCAAAGGAGTGAGTCCGGCTTCACGGGCTGCGCGAACGCCCGCCAGCACGGCTTGAAAGCTGCCCGGAACGCGCGTGATGCGCTCGAAGGTGGGCGCGTCCACGGCGTCCATGCTGACTGTGACGCGGTTCAGGCCGGCGGCTTTCAGCTTTGCGGCCAGCCCGTCAAGCAAGTGGCCGTTGGTGGTCAGCGCCAGGTCAAGCGGCTGGCCACCGGGGGTGCGCAGGCGTTTCAACTCCTGAATCAGTTCCACAAGCCCACGGCGCAGCAGCGGCTCCCCGCCGGTAAGCCGAACCTTGGTTATCCCCAAACCGGCGAAGACTCCGATCAGACGCAGGTAGTCTGGAATCTCGAGCTCGGGATATTGCGCGCCGGCTTCGCCCGTCCGGCAATAGACGCACTTGTAGTTACAGCGGTCGGTTATGGAGACGCGCAGGTCGTGGATGACGCGGCCGTGGCTGTCAGTCAGGCGGACGGCAGGCGTCACCGTGGGGAGTTCGGTTAGGAAAGCAGCGGCCATCGGCAATCTCTACGCTATACGCTTTTAGCTGTTTTGGCACCAATTGATTGCACGGCCGCGGAACCGGGAAGAAAAGGAAGCTTCTGTCGCGGGCCGGAATGGTACTTTCCTGACCAATCCCTTAATCGATTCGGGGCGTCCCTTTGCGCAGGACATACCCTGAGACACCGAAGACCAGGATGATGGCCAGCGCGATGGCGAAGTAAAAGGCGATGGGATGCGCCCAGCCCGGAGAATAGGTTAGGTCCTGACCAATCCAAAGCAGCAGGATGGTGGCGATAACCGCAAACTGGCCGGCGATGACGAGGAACGTATGACCCAGGTCGCGGCGCTTGTCGAGCGCCTCAACCTGGTCGGGAGTCAGGTTGCGCTCTTCGGGTGGAAGAAGGGGATTTGCCATCGTGTCTCTCCTGTCGATCGGGCGAAAGGCAATTTCAAACTTCACCCGGGCTTTCACACTTTCGATTCAATCATAAACTGCGGGTGGCGCGCCAGTTACCGGACTGGACGGCCCTGAATTTGCCAGGACTAAACGTGGCCGAGCTTGCGAGAGAGCTGTTGGCCGGGGGCGAGGTAGAGGAGGCGGTCCGGTTGAAGGTCGTCCGTCCAATGGATGACCCAGGCGCCGACGAAGCAATAGAGAGCTACGAACCCTGTGGCTACGGCGCATGCGGGGCATGTGGCCGCGAGAACAACAGTGCCCCAGATTGCCGCACCTGCTTCGGCACTGTCGAGAAGCACCCCTGGAATCCTCAAGCCCTCGTAGCCGGGAAGCATGAGCGCCACAACTTGCTGACGGAGGTAGGTGCGAGGGCCGCCGATGGCGCGGGAGCAAACGAGCTCGTCCGCGGTGAAGGACCGTAAGTGGCATGTTTGGCGACGATGCGGCTGTTCCTGGGTGATGACGAGGAGCGTGCCCTTGGAAGGGCCAACCTGTTGCGCGACTTGCCACGTGTCGCTGGTGGTGTTGCCGATAGGTATATCGGCAGACTCATTCAAAGTCGGGGATTGGGCCAGGGCGAGGCTGGCAGAGACGAGGGCCAGCGCAAAGAGTGTGAGGATGGTGCGAATGTTTTGCAGGGCCATGGATAGCCTCCTGAAGTTGTGCTGTGTTCATGAGACACGGAGCCGAGCGCCCGGTGGGCCGAACATGGGACAGTTTCGCGGGTGTCACAGTCAACGAAGGCAGGGCCGCGCGATTCGCCAGGCGAATCCTGGGCTTCTTAACGGAAACTTGATCGGAATCGCGGTAGAGTAGGTGTGCAGCGCCTGGCGCTCATCGACAAAAGTCCCCGGAAGCAACGTCGTCGACGCCCGCAGTCAACCACCAACCGGACCGCGGCATGCCTCGTTCTTGCATGACGGCGATCCGATCCCCACCGGAGGTCATCATGCGTGCACCCTCACCCTTGAACGATGGCATGGGAAGCCTGCTCACAGACGGAACCTGCCGATTCCGCGTCTGGGCGCCTAACGCCAGCCTTGTACAGGTCTTCGGCGACTTCAGTGGCGGCGCGCCCATCGACCTGGGCTCGGAACCCGGCACCGGCAACTGGTCCGCCGACCAGATTCCGGCTAGCGCAGGCGACAAATACCAATACATCATTACCAACATGGGCGGGGAAAACAACAACAACTCCCAACCCTGGACGCGGACAGATGCGCGTGCTTACCAGGTGCAAAGCTCCGATCCGGCGTCGATGGGCTACATTGTGGGGCCGTTTCCCGCCAACCGCCAGCCTTTCACCACGCCGGCCTTCGGCGATTTTCTGATTTATCAATTGCACATCGGTTCGTATGCCGGGCACAACGACGGCATTCCGGTGGTGAACGACACAGCGACCTTCGTGGATCTGATCGCCAAGCTCGATTACATCCGCGGCCTGGGTTTCAACGCCATCGAACCTCTGCCAATCACCGACTGTCTCTGCGACCTGAACGGCGCAGGCGAAGGCTATGGCCCGTCCGACATGTTCGCCTCGGAAGACGCGTACGCCTCCAGCCCCGACCAGGCGGTCGCGGAGCTGATCCAACTGATTGATGTGGCCCACGTGAAAGGTCTCGCCGTCATCCTGGACGTTGTTTACAACCACGCCGCCATCACCAACAACCGCTATTGGCAGTACGACGGCAACTTCGCCGGCGTGAACGGAGTTGAAGGCGGGATCTATTTTGTGGACGGACACCCCACTCCCTGGGGTGCGGGCTTCGCGCTTTGGCAACAGGAGGTGAAAGACTTTCTGCTCGACAATGCCCGCATGCTCCTGGGCCAGTATCTGGTAGACGGACTTCGCTTTGACGCGGTACAGGCCATGCAGCCCGACGCCGTGGAATACGTGGTGCAGGCGCTGCGCCAGGAGTTCCCCGACAAGTATCTGATTGCGGAATACAATCCCAACGACCCCACCACATCGGCAGCGCCAGGTTGCGACCCGTACGGCACGCTCGGCTTCTGCGCCACATGGGATATGAACAGCCCGTGGGACACCTTTAACCTGCTGGACGGCGATAATGCAGTTCCGCTGCTACTGGCGCGAATCGGAGGGTTTTCCGATCCAAATCCCTGGCATCTGGTCACGTACTTAACCGGATCGCACGATCAAATCTACGGGGGCCAGGGAAATACCGGCGTGTTTTTCACCCAGCGATTTGGCGGACGCGAGAACGGCTGGGCCACCGCCAAGGCCCGTCTGGCATGGGCTCTCAACGCCACGCTTCCGGGCACGCCCATGCTCTTCATGGGAACGGAGGGCCATCTCGACGGCGCCTGGGATCCGGCGGTCCAGACTGACGCTCGAGGTGTGGTTACCAGCGATCTTCGCATCGACTGGTCGAAGATCGGCGATCCGATCGGCGCGCCCATGCAACAGATGGTGAGCGATGTGAACAATCTGCGCTGGGCTCGCGCGGCGCTGCGGTCGCCCTGGGGCAACGTTGTCCATGTGGACAATCAGAACCAGGTGGTCGCCTTCACCCGCTACAACATGGATGGCGATGTGCTGCTGGTGGTGGTGAACGCCGGCAATGGCGAGTGGGGCGCCATCGATTACGGCGTGAACATGGGGGGCGAATCGGGAACCTGGATGGAGATATTCAACTCTCAGGCGCCGGTCTATGGCGGCATCAACACGGTTGGCAATTATGGATTCCAGCTTCAGGTTTCCGGCGGCCAGCTTTCCATCAACCTTCCCAGTTGGAGCGTGGTGATTTTTTGCCAGCAGTAGTCTGGGAAGAGGTGAATCTCGGACTTCCCGCCTCCTTCGGCACCGCAAGGGCATTAGTCGTTGAGGAACGCCAGCGACTGCAACTGCGTGATCTCGAACGGCTTGCGGCAGCGCATGTTGGCGCAGCCCAGCTTGTCGTCGCGCCGCACCATATACGACTGCGCCTTGGCAAAACGCGCACGGTCGCGCTCGTCCGCTCCCCGTGGCAGTTGCGACCGCTTTCGGCGCACGACCCAGGTCACCTGGTATTCGCCTGCCTGTCCGCACTTGGGGCAAGTGAGTGTGTGCTTCCGTTGTTCTGTGGTCTCATTAAAAAACTCTCGTTCATCCATTTTGTTCAGGCTCCCAGCGTTCAACCCCGTGGACAAAAATCGGTCCAGAATCGGGCAAGAATCGATTCAGGGGCTCCGGGGCACTTTCGCTCCGGAGGATTTTATTCCATACTCATCCTTGCAATGACGAAACGCAAGCCAGGCAAGTTTTCCGTTACCAAGGCGGTGAAGGCCAACGCCCGCGAGCGTGTGGGCCAGCCCAAGCCTGCGCGCATTGTGGATACCGAGCCCCGCACCGGACGCGAGGCGAAGCACAAGCCCAAGCTCGAAGATATAATCCGTCAGGAGGAATAGCGATGGCAAAGTCGGTTGGAGTAGGAGGCGTCTTTCTGAAGGCGCGCGATCCCAAGGCACTGGCGGCCTGGTATGCCGCTCAATTCGGCATCCAGGAGGTTGGAGGGGGTTCGCTCTTCTTTGACGGGCCGGAATCCACTGGAATGACTGTCTTTTCGCAGTTTCCGCTCGATACGAAGTACTTCGGCGACGGAGAGCAGCAATTCATGATCAACCTTCGCGTGGACGATTTGGACCAGATGCTGGTGCAGCTTGCCGAGGCGGGGGTGCGCATCGACCCAAAGCGCGACGACCACGAGTATGGGAAATTCGCCTGGATTTGGGACCCGGAAGGAAACCGCGTGGAGCTTTGGCAGGCACCGCCCTCGGAGTAACCGATCCCCGGTCATTTGACCCAGCAAGCTCAACGCACTAATGCTGGACGGAGTACGGTCCGGGTAGCGATGTCTGAGCCGGCTTGTCTGGCGTCTTGTCCTCTGCCTCCTGTTTGCCTTCGGTTCTATGCGAGTAAATTCGGAACGACACGTTCAGGTTGATCATGACCGCGACCGGCTTGCCGTCTTTGATGGCGGGCTCGAAGGTGGCCTTGCGAATTGCTTCCACAGCATTCTCATCCAGCCCAAAGCCAATCGGCCGACTCACGGCCACCTCGCCCACCTTGCCGTCGGGGCCTATCACGGCATGATATTGGGACATGCCGGCCACTCCGTTGGTCTGCGCCCACTCGTTTGACTCCGGCTCAAACTTGGATACCATCACGGCCTTCTTGTCCACGGTATTCTGGCGCAGCACGCTGGGATCCTTTGACCGGTAATCGGTTTTGGCGGCGACAGCCTGGTAATAGAGCTTCCAGAAGTCCGGCATTGCGGCCATCATGCGATCATCCAATCCTGGGGCGAAGATCTGGTCGAGCGCATCCGTCAACATCTTTTTGGCATGAACCGGCGAAAGTGTAGTGGTTACACTATTCGGATCGGCTGGGCGCTCGTCTGGAGGAGCAGCGGCCATCTCCGCCCTCGCCTGGTCGGCATCGCCTGGTTCGGGAGTCGAAGAAGCCGCAGCCTGAGCCGCATTCGGAGTGGTTGCGGGGGTAGGAGTCGAAGCCTGGGCGGCGGAAGTAACTGCCGGAGAATTGGCTGGGGGGGCTGGCGCGGTCTGGACCTGAACTGCGGGCGCAGGTTTCTTGTCCTTCTCGCTCTTTTTTTCCTTTTGCTTCTTTGGTTTCACCACCAACTCGCGGTCGATGGTTAACTTCACCATTTTCTTGGCGGGAGTAATTCTTACGCGGTCAAGAGCTTTGGTGGGATCCTCATAGGGTAAAGCGCCCAAAAAATGCAGGCCATAGCGCGCTCCTTCAAGCTCAACCTTGTGTTTGGTCAGGCGTATCTTGTCGATTTGGATGGCGCTGAGCGTGTATGAGCCCTGCGGCGAGTGCCCGATCAGCTTCCCGTGCTCGTTGAAGTTGAGGGAGTTTTCCAGGTAGCCTCCGCGCAGGTAGAGCGGTTTGCCCACCAGCATCAACCTGAGCTCTGCTTCGGTGATGCCGCCTTCCTGGAACGGATCGGGAGCGGAGGTAGTTGTCGGGGCTTCAGGCGTTGATTCTGGTGCGGCGGGGGCGGGCGCTTGGTCAGCCGGTTTTGAGGCCGTTGCAGGCGGGGGCGGCGGGGTAGCCGTTGCATCAGGCTGTTGGGTTGGAGCGGGCTGCTGCGGTGCTGGCTGTTGCGCCGATCCTGGGCGACTGAACAGCAGAACGAACGCCATGGTGATGGCCACGGTCGGCGTACAGCCGCAGATTCTTCTCCCAACTCGGGTGGGAACTGGATCGCCGGATGCTTTTGGACAGAGAACGATCTTGAGCGGCATGGGGGAGCCTATGTGCGCCACTGTATCAGGAAATCATTCGAACCGTGCAAAAAAGAAATTCTGCTGTTTCCAACAGCAGCCCGGACACTGGTCAGTCTGCCTTATTGGTCCGTTTCAGCCGCCAAAGGATTCGGCGGAACAGGCCCAGAATGCGCCGCGTGTCTGGCCGGGCGAGAGCCAGCCGACGCAGCAGCAGGCGCATGTCGTACCGGTTGGCCTGCCGCATTGCGGGCGGGGAGTAGTCTGCCGCCAGCATGACTTCCTCCACCAGGCTGGCCAGCAGATCGAGGTCGCCGGAGGTTGGGGCGTGGGTTTGATCCTCGACAGCATTCGTCGCCTGCGTGGCCGCGCCAGCAGTTGTGGGTCGCACGGCCAGTTCGTACAGGCAAACGGCAACGGCTTGTCCCAGGTTCATTGAGGGCTGGCGGGTGTCGGTTGGAATCTCGATCAGCAGGTGGCACCAGGAGAGGTCCTCCCGCGTAAGGCCATGCTTTTCCGGACCAAAAACCAGGGCCACGCGCCCGCCGTTTGCCAGGTCTCTCTGCACCAGCGGCGTGAGATTTGGCAACGGAACTACCGGCTGCTCCGGCTTGCGCCAGGCGAGACTTCCAGTGCCGACGACGAGTGTGCAACCGGCAACAGCTTCCGCAAGGGTCGCAAATTCCGTAGCGGCCACAAGCAGGTCCGGCGCACCGACAGCCGACCGCGCTTCGCGCCAGTGGTCAGCATAGGGGGCGACAACCGCGAGCCGCGAGAACCCAAAGTTGGCCATGGCGCGCGCCACCGCTCCTATGTTGAGCGGGTTGCGTGGCGAGACAAGCACTACTTCAACGCTGTCGCATTGGGATTCGATGAGCAAGAAACGATTGTAGAGCGAATCATGAGGGTTTGTGGACGCCGCCGTTGCGGTGAGTGGCCAGCCTCCTCGCCGTCTTCGATGGGATTCGACGGGAACCGGCCAGGTCGCTTCGGTGTCTAATTGAATATGTTCGAACAGGTTAGCAAAGGCGAGAGCAAAAACAGACTGGGCGACTGGGTGCTGCGCGGAGGGATCGCGCTCGCCTTTGTCCTTTTCGGCCTGGATAAATTCCCCTCAGCGCCAGCGGCGCCATGGGTCAAGTTCTATCAGGAAATCGGAATCGGACAATGGTTCAGGTACTTTACAGGAGTGGTGGAGATCGTTGGCGGAACGTTGGTGCTCATTCCAAGGACGGCACAAGCCGGGTTGGCGGTTTTAGGCGCGACCATGGCCGCGGCGGCAATCATTCTTGACTTTGTCATCCGCCGCCCGGTGGACAGCATCGTTTCGACCGGCTTTTTCATTGTTATTGCCGCGTTTTGGTGGGTCCGTCGGAGAGATTGATGGCTCGATACCGCACCTTGCCTGGGTTCGGCCGGGCGATATAATTACGACAAGAGGATGCGCATGAATCGGCGGGGCTCCAGGGAGGTTACGATGGACTTGTTCCTTTACGCACTTCCTGTGTATCTGGCGTTCTATCATGCGCTCGTTATTGGCGGATTAGGCAGAGCGATTTTATTTCTCATTCTGGCTGTCCTGCTGATGTTCCTGGTCGCGTGCAGGTCGGATATCGAGCGTGCCTTCGCGGCCTGTCTCAGCGCTCTTCCATCTGCGTGGCTGGCACCGGTACCCCGGTTTGGATTTCGGGGGTTATCGTTCGTCTCTCTTTCGGTTCCCTCTGCGCCTACTTTGTCCGCATTGTTTCAGCGCCCTCCTCCATCTTCTCTTAGCTACTCCTATAGATCTCAAGACCATTAAGCCGTGCTGACGGTTCCGTTTTCCTTGTCTTCCGACAGCTTCCCTGGACATTGCCAGGAAGGAGAGGGTGTGTTCATGACTATTTCTTATACGCCGGCTAGCGCCAACGAGGTGCTGGTCAATTACAGATCGAAGTTAGAGTGCCTGGAGGGCCAAATTGCTGCCTTTAATGGCCGCAAAGTCCAGGCGCTGGTGGCTACTCTCGTTGGATTCGTCCTGTTTGCGGTGCTCGCCGCAGAGGGACTGCACGGTGGGGAGCACTCATTTGTGTATCTCGCGGTGACCGTTGCCGGCGTGTTTTGTGCTCTATCGCTGCGGAGTTTTCTGCGATGCCGGGCAAGTGCCTCTGACCTTGCGCGCCGATCGAGCTTCTATGAGCGGGGCATCGATCGGCTTGAAGATAAATGGCGCGGCACGGGAAACACGGGAACGGATTACGCGCGCGCGAGGCATCTCTACCAATGGGATCTGGACATTGTTGGAAAGGGATCGCTCTTCGAATTGCTTTCAACGACTCGATCCGAGGCGGGCGCCGAACGGCTCGCTTGTTATCTTCTCGATTCGCCCACGCTTGAAGAGGCAAAGGCCCGGCAGGAAGCCGTGAAGGAATTGAAAGAGACAACGGGCTTGCGGGAAGAGGTTGCCCTGCTCGGCAAGTATCAGTTTCAAAACTGTGGCGGGGGACACCTTCGCGAGTGGCTTGGACTGCCGGCTCTCAAGGCCCATCCCGTTGTTCCCGCGTTTCTGTTTTTCTCAAGCTTTGCCGTCTTGATTCTTGGTGTGTGCGGTTATGCGCAGGTCGCTTCGTGGATGCAGGTTGCGCCTGCACTGACTGCGCTGCTTGCCGTGCAGGCCGCGATCGGTGCAGTGCTGATGCGTCAGGTTCGACCCAACATCAAGGCGCTGGTGGCGCTTGGCGGCGATGTTGCCTTGCTTCGGCAGGGAGTTGGGCTCATGGAACGCCAGCGATTTCATTCCGGCAAGCTGGACAAACTGGTTGAACGTCTTCACCAACGAAACGCAGCCGTCTGCATACGCAGGCTGGAGCGCCTGGTTTTCGCCGTGAACCGGAGAGAAGACTTGCTGCTCTATGGATTTGGGTTGTGGCTGGCACTGGGAACTCAGCTTGTTCTGGCGGTAGAAAGATGGCGGGCGGAACATCGGAGCGACTTTGAGAATTGGCTGGATGCGTGGTCGGAGTTTGAAGCGTTGAACGCACTCGCATGTTATGCCTTCGAACATCCGGAAGATGTATTTCCGGAGTTAGTGGATGGCCGGTCGAGATTTGAGTCAAGAGGCATGGGTCATCCACTCATTCCGCGGGAACAATGCGTCGGCAACGATGTGGCGCTCAACGAACTAACCGCGTTCTATGTGGTCAGCGGCTCGAACATGGCCGGCAAAAGCACATTTCTGCGCGCGATTGGATTAAATGCCATACTGGCCCTGGCGGGTGCGCCTGTCCGCGCTCTTACTGCTCGCATTTCTCCATTCCATATCTGCGCTTCAATCTCCATTGCCGACTCGCTTCAGGAGGGAAGGTCGAAATTCATGGCCGAAGTAGACCGGCTGCGCGAGACAATTTGCTTGTCGAAAGCCGGCAGGCCGGTGCTGTTCCTGATCGACGAGATTCTGAGCGGAACGAATTCGCGGGATCGGAGAATCGCCGCGGAATCCGTGATTGAGGTGTTGGTCGCGGGCGGCGCCGTTGGTGCGCTCTCAACACACGACCTGGCTTTGACCGAAATTGCGGAGGTCGCAGACCTTCGCGGAATCAACGTTCATATGGAGAGCGAGGATTCCGATCGGCCGCTCGCATTCGATTACCGCGTAAAGCCGGGGATCATGCGGCAAGCTAACGCACTGGCTATTGTGAGGATGATGGGTATTGGCACGTAACGAAGGACGGCTCATGGCCAGTTTTCATCGCTTACGATGCAGTGCATTCACTTGCCGGACTCGCCCGCGCCCATGAGGATCAGCGAGCGCTGGGCGAAGGGAGAGTAGACGAGGAGCGTGGTGCATGACAATGCGAGTCCGAAGTTGATGTGGTGCAACAGCAGGAAAGGCGAGAGCGACCATAGCACATCGAGGGAGAGCAGAAACGGCCAGATCGTGAGGAATTTTTTGCGAACTCCGGGCGCATGGAACAGCACCGCGCAGAGCACGAAAGCCCGGACCGGAATCATGATGGCGGCGGTCACGGTGAGGATGGTGAGCGCCAGAGATGCATGCGGGAGCGGCGAAAAGAGATCTTCGATCTCCGCCAGGTTTGCCAGCGCCCCAACATAGAAGGCCAGGTACATCAACTGAAACAGGATGAAGAGCGTTTGCACCACACGATAGGAGGCCTTGGGAAGGTCTTGTGGAGAGGCAAGAATCCGGCTGCTGAGTTTCGTCTCGGGCGCTCGAGGAATTGCTGCTTCGAGTCTGGGCTGGGAGGGAGGCGGCTCGGGCTCCGCTGCTGACGGCTTCTCATCGATGGAGATTTGCTCAGCGGAGACTAGCTCGGGCGATATCCGCGCAACTGGGGCCACAAACCGATAGCCGCGGCGAGCCATGGTCTCAATAAATCTGGGACTGCCTGCGGAATCTCCCAGGGCTTCTCGGATGCGATTTACCGCTGAGTTGACGCCGTGTTCGGAATCGACGAAGGTGCCGTCGGGCCACAGCTCGCGGGAGATTTCCTCTCGAGTGAGCAACTGGCCGGGCCGGGCCAAAAGCATCAGCAGTACCTGAAATGGCTGCGCGTTCAACTTGATTCGCACACCAGCCCTGCGAAGTTCGCCGGTCTCGGCGTCGGCTTCAAATGCTCCGAAGCGATAGCGTCGCGGCGGCTCCGGATTCGCCCTGATATCTGTCATGACTTAAGCTCAATATATCCGATTCTGAGCGAAGTTTACGGCCGGCGTGCAATGTACAACTTCCCATAAGTATAAGTGCGGCAATTGTTTGCAGAGTGAGAAACATTCCTCAATCAGATGAGGATTCATGCATTGCCTTCAAAGCCGCGCCAGTGTAAGGTTTCGATAATGATGCAGCGCCGATACTCAGAATTGCGAAGAATCTTCATAATTTCCGCACTACGGGGGCTCCCGGTTCTGTTGGTTCTGTTGCTGCTGGCGGCCAGTCCAGAGCGCGCTTTGGCAGGACCGCCGCCTGCTGCTGTTTCAGCTTTCAACTCTTATATAAGCGCGCTTGAATCGCGGCTCGCTCGCCAGCATCGCTCGCAGGGCGGCGTGCTGGCCGCCGGAACTATTGATCCGAAGAACGACGAGCGGCTGCGCCGGGAAGAGTTAGTGATTGAGCGCCTGACGCCGTCAACGGGTGCGGAGTTTCAAGGGGCGATGTTGCACCACTGGCGCGGCACAGCCTTTGCTCCAGGCGCCAAGGCTGGCGATTTTGAACGGCTCATGAAGGACATCAACGCCTATCCGCAACACTACTCTCCGCAGGCGATTCAGGCGCGAATCGTCTCGCAACAGGGGGATCGTTTTCAGGTCGTGTTGCGGGCACGTCAGCGGCACGTAATCACGGTAGTTACGGATATCGCGTACGAGATCGGGTTCACGAGACTCGACGCGCAGCATGGTTACAGCCTGGCGCACAGCACGCAGATTTCGGAGATCGACTCGCCGGGCACAAGCGCCGAGCGAGCTCTCGATTCCGATCACGATCACGGTTTTCTATGGCGATTGGATACTTATTGGAGCTACGAGGAGCGCGACGGCGGGGTGTACATGCAGATCGAGTCGGTGCAACTGACGCGGTCCATTCCGTACGGTTTTGCCTGGATGGTTGGGCCGTTTGTGGAGAGCGTGCCCCGCGAGTCGCTGGAGTTCACACTGCGCGCGACCGTGAGCGCGTTGCGCAGATAGCCTGATTGCGCTGAAGCTCAGCGCCACTAGCAAGAAACAAAAATGCAAGTTCAACAAAACAAAGAACCGGCGACCGGGCCCGGGCCTAAAGGCCAGAATCTGCCGCTCACTTTTTCAGGGGCCTCGACCCACGCGGTGGGTACCCCGCCCCTGCCCCCTCCGCAAAAGCGAACCGCGTCTTCTCGTTTCATCCGCAGTGGGTCGGTAACACCGGTGGAGGACTAATAACAATTCGAAAGGAACGGACATGAATGCGAACTCAATCGCAATGGGGCGCGTGTGCTTAGTTTGGCTTGCTCGCGGAAGTTCAATTCCAAAAAAACCAATCGGAAAGGACATGAAGATGAATACGAATTCAGTTGCAACGAAGGATGGCGTCGGATTTGCACCGGCACGTCGCGTAAACCAGGCTCTTACAGCTCGAATGGAGAAGCGAGCACTGCAATGGATGGCCGAGCGCGCGCCTGACTGGCTCACCTCCGACCAGCTCACCTTGCTGGGCCTGGCTGCGCAAATTGCGGCCGGGATCTGCTACGCGCTTTCGCGTTACGACCGCCGCGCTTTGCTGGCGGTGATTCTGTGTATCGGCCTGAACTGGCTGGGAGACAGCCTGGATGGCACCCTGGCTCGCGTGCGCCGGCAAGAGCGTCCACGTTACGGCTTTTATGTGGATCACATGGTTGACATCTTTGGATCGGTAGCGCTGATGGGCGGCCTTGGGTTCTCCGGCTTTCTGCACTGGACGACGGCGATTGCTATGCTGATCGCATTTCTTCTGCTTTCGAGCGAGAGTTACCTCGCCACTTATACCCTGTCCCGCTTTGAGCTATCGCAAGGGTTCTTTGGCCCCACCGAAGTTCGCATTCTGCTCATCGCGGGCAACCTGGCGTTGCTGCGGAGTCCTTACTCCACATTATTCGGGCACAGAATGCTGCTTTTCGACCTGGGAGGCACCATCGCGGCGGTCGGCATGTTCGCTATGGCCATCGTTGTGACCGTGCGCCACACCGCGCAACTCTATCGCCAAGAGCCATTGCCATGAACACCTTCATCCGTTGGGGTAAATTCAATTTGGTGGGAGCCATGGGAATGATTGTGCAGCTTGGCTCGCTGGCGCTCTTGAACCGGTGGGCCGCGGGTCATTATATGTTTGCATCGGCCGCGGCACTGGAGCTGACTCTGCTGCATAACTTTGTTTGGCACATGCACTACACATGGCGCGACCGTCGCGATCCAACCGCTCTGCCGGCTCAATTGCTGCGGTTCCATCTTTCCAACGGGCTGGTATCCATGTTGGGGAATCTTGCGCTGATGCGCATTCTGGTGGATGAGGCGCGCCTGCCCCTGCTCGTCTCAAACGGCATTGCGATTCTGTGGTGCTCGGTGATTAACTTCTGCCTGGGAAATAGCTGGGCGTTTGCAGTGCGCACGCAGGCAATGGAAGCTGGGTTCGGTGTCCGCCAGCGATGAAGGGCCGGAGCGGGCTACCCAAGCGAGTTCGAGCCTGTGACTTCCGCAGCCCTATAATGAGGGACGGAAGGGCGCGGGGTTGATTGCTTTGCGAAGGCGGGAAAGAGAGACGCATGACGAACTTGCAAGGAAGAATTGCGCTGGTGACGGGGGCTAGCCAGGGGATTGGGCGGGCCTGTGCTATTGCGTTGGCGCAGGCTGGGGCTACTGTGGCATTGGCGGCACGGAATGAGGGGAAGCTGGCTGAGGCGGTGGCGGAGATTGAAGCCGCAGGCGGGCAGGCGGCGGCGTTTGGGCTGGATTTGGCGAGCGAGGAGTCGATCAAGGCCTCGGCCAAGGCAGTGCTGGAACGGTTTGGAAAGGTGGAGATCCTGGTGAACAACGCCGGGATTACGCGGGACGGGCTGATGATGGCCATGAAACGGGCGGATTGGGACAATGTGCTGGGGACGAATTTGACCGGGGCATTTCTGCTGACACAGGCTGTGCTGCGGCCGATGTTGAAGAACCGCTGGGGACGGATCATCAATATCTCAAGCGTAGTGGGACGGACGGGGCAGGCGGGGCAGGTGAATTATGCGGCGAGCAAGGCGGGGCTGATCGGGATGACGCGATCGCTGGCGCGGGAGGTGGCGTCGCGGGGGATCACGGTGAACGCAGTGGCGCCGGGGTACATTGAGACGCCGATGACCGCGGCGCTTGACGCCCAGCAGCGGGCGGCGATTTTGGCGCAGATTCCGCTGGGGCGTGTGGGGACGGACGCGGAGATTGCGCAGTCGATTGTGTTCCTGGCTTCATACGCGGCAGGGTATATTACAGGACATGTGCTGGATGTAAACGGCGGGATGTTTATGGGCGGGTAAGTGGCGCCTGGCGATGTTGCATGAAGTTGCCGCATAGGAGTTCTATTAGAAAAACACAGCGGCAGGCCGATTGTAACTAGGGAGGGTCCAAATGGATCCACGGGCTGTTGGGGAGGAGTATCCCGAGGCATTGCGGCCCGAGCTGGCGGGTGGAATACGATATCTGGCGCGCCAGCCGATTCTGGATTTGCGCGGCCAGGTACACGGCTACGAATTGCTCTTCAGAATGGGGCCGGAGACTGCGTTTCGCGGAGATCGGGAAACGGCTACGCGGACGACGCTGGACAACACTGTGATGTTCGGGCTGGAGAAGTTGACGGCTGGGCTGCCAGCATTCGTGAACTGCACGTCGCAGTCGCTCACCGAGGATTTGGTGCATGTGCTGCCGCCGAGCATGACCATTCTGGAGATTCTGGAAGATGTGGAACCGACTCCGAGCCTGATTGAGGCCTGCGTCAGATTAAAGCGGGCGGGTTACCGGTTTGCGCTGGACGATTTTGTGTGGAAGCCGGGGCTTGAGCCCCTGGTGAAGCTGGCTGACTATATAAAAGTGGATTTTTTCTTGTTGGACGCTGAGGCCCGAGCGTCCCTGCGAAGACAACTAGGCCGAACCCCGGTGGCAATGGTCGCCGAGAAGATAGAAACGCAAGAGGAATACAAGCAGGCTTGCGCAGAGGGCTTCACACTCTTTCAGGGTTACTATTTTTGCCGTCCAGTCCTGCTGAAGAACAGGACAATTCCGGCCAACCATGTCGCGCATATTGAGATTCTGCAACATTTGCTTGCTGAGACGATGGACCTTCGCAAGTTGGGCCGTCTGGTAAAGCAGGATGCCTCACTGACCTATCGGTTGCTGCGTCTGGTCAATTCACCGTTGTATGCAGTTCACACTGAGATTCGTTCGATCGAATCGGCGCTGGTGATGGTGGGCGAAGATACGTTTCGCCGGATCGCAATGCTGGCCATTGCCAGCGAATTCAATGCGAACCGTCCGCCGGAGATATTGCGAATGGCGTTTGTGCGTGGACGGTTCTGCGAATTGGGCGCGGGGCTGCGTGGACTGGGACAGGCGGAGCAGTATTTGCTGGGCATGTTCAGCCTGCTTCCCGCAATGCTGCGCATCCCGATGTCGGATCTGGCGCCGGCATTGCCGCTACGGGAGAGGATTCGCGAGGCTTTGCTTGGCGAGGTGAGCGTGGAGAGCTGCTTGCTGCGGTGGGTAGAAAGCCACGAGCGGGGAGACTGGGTAAAGTGCGACGCAATTGCACAGTATCACGGTTTGCAGGTCGGCGGTTTGATGCGAACCTACGCCGAGTCAGTGGTGTGGGCGGAGCAGGCGTTGCGGGCTGCGGCGTAATTAGAGCCCCAAGAGCGCGCCGGCAGGGCCGGGCTCGTTCTGCATCCAGGTGCCTCGTGGGAACTTTATTTGCATGGTTTCGTCGGGTAATTGCTGATAACTCACGAACGCGAGCCTGAGGCAGGCATCTGCTGCGAACCGGCGAGAATCTCATCTCGTGAGAAATAGGTTTGAAGAAATCTTTGCTGCCTGCCGATAGAGCCAACTAGCAGGCTCACATGGTATCCAGCATCAGTCCGGCCAATATCTTTGAAGCGGCTCCTCCTGAGTTGACGGCAGGGTTGCGGTATGTGGCGCGGCAGCCGATTCTGGATCTGCGCGGCCGTGTGCACGGATACGAACTACTGTTTCGCGCGGGCCCGGAGGCGGCGTTCCGCGGGGACGGCGATTTGGCCACCCGCACCATGCTGGACAACACGGTAATGTTCGGGCTGGAAAAGCTGACGGCGGGGTTACCCGCATTTGTGAACTGCACGCAGGAAGCGCTGACCGACGAGTTGGTGAATGTACTGCCCCCGAGCATGACAGTGCTTGAGATACTGGAGAGCCTGGAGCCGACGCCCGCCCTCATAGCTGCCTGCCGCAAATTGAAGGCTTCAGGATTCCGGCTGGCTCTGGATGATTTTGTTTGGAAAAGGAAGCTGACGCCTCTTGTGAAGCTGGCCGACTACATCAAGGTGGATTTCGCAGAGCTATCAGTGGCTGGGCGCAAGGATCTGCGGAGGCAGCTTGGAAGCGCGACGGTGGCAATGATCGCGGAAAAGGTGGAGACGCAGGAGGAATACAAGCAGGCGTGCGATGAGGGGTTCACGCTGTTTCAGGGTTATTACTTCTGCCGTCCGCTGCTTTTGCAAGGGCGCGGAGTTCCTCCCAACCGGCTGTTTCATCTTCAGATTTTGCAGGCCATGCGGAGCGACTCGATCGACCTGCGCAAGGTGAGCCTGCTGGTGAAGCGTGACGCCTCTCTTACCTACCGATTGCTGCGTCTGGTCAACTCGCCGCTGTGCGCCATGCGCCAGGAGGTGAGCTCGATTGAGGCGGCGCTGATGGTGGTTGGCGAGGACATGTTCCGGAGAATCGCGACACTGGCTATCGCGAGTGAGTTGAACGCGAATCAACCGGCGGAGATATTGCGGATGGCATTTGTGCGTGGGCGGTTCTGCGAATTGGGTGCGGGGCTGTGCGCATTGGGACCGGCGGAGCAGTATTTGCTGGGCATGTTCAGCCTTCTTCCGGCAATGCTGCGGATCCCCATGTCCGACCTGGCTCCGGCATTGCCTCTGCGGGAGAAGATTCGTGAAGCGTTGCTGGGTGCGACGAATGTGGAGAGTTGCCTGCTGCGTTGGGTGGAAAGCCACGAGCGGGGAGACTGGCTAAAGAGCGATGCCGTTGCACAGTCGCATGGTCTGCATGTTGACGAACTAATGCAATGTTATGCCGAGTCGGTGGTGTGGGCAGAGGCGGCGCTGCGGGTTACCGGTTGAGCGGCGCCTGACGATTTCCAGCTATTTCCCGTCGAGGCTTTCCTGCGGTAACTGCTCATAACTCACGAAAGCGAGACGGAGGCTGTCTGGAGACCAGGAAGGTACGTTGATGGTACCCTGGCCGCCAAAGAGCTTTGCCAGTGTGTGAATGGTCTTGTCCTTCATCGACATCAGGCGAAGCTCCACATCTTTGCCCCCAGGATGGCCGGTTACGCCTTTTTCGTAGGCGAGGAAAACCATCCATTGTCCGTCGGGAGAGATATGCGGGAACCAATCGTTGCTTTCATCCACGATAACCTGCTCCTGCTGGGAGCCATCGGGTTTCATGCGCCATATCTGCATGTGGCCGCTGCGCTCGGAGTTGAAGTAGATCCATGCGCCGTCGGGTGAGTACTCGGGCCCGTCATCGAGGCCGGCGGCCGTGGTGAGGCGAGTTTCTTCGCCACCGTCTACCGGGACGCTGTAGATATCGAAGTTGCCGTTGCGCTCTCCGGTAAAGGCGATGGTCTTGCCGTCGGGCGACCATCCGTGCCAATACGACGGTGCATTCGGCGTAATCAGCTTTGGCGTGCCGCCGGTGATGGGAACGATGTAGACGCGCGACTTTCTATCTTCGGTTGACTGGTCGCTGATGGCGAGAAGCTTGCCGTCCGGCGAGATACCGTGATCGTTGTTGCAGTGGATTTGCGGTGCGGTGGGAATGAGCGTGGGCTCGCTGCCATCGAGCGCCAGCCGATGGAGAGTTCCATCCTGATTGAAGATAAGGAAAGCGCCGTCGCGGGACCAGTTGGGAGCTTCAAAGTGCGCGGCGGCAACGTATTCCACATGGCGGTCGGTCGAGGCGATTTTGATGGTTTCAAGCGAGCTGACGAGGACCTGCTTGCCGGTTGCGGGTGGGAGTTGCTCGAAGCTGACGTTGGAGAAGACAGCCTTCTCGACTACGTCCTTGTCGTGCGCGCATACTCCTATACCGATGTAGAACGGGCCGGTGAGGGGTAGTTTTGTGGATGCGCCGGCAGGCTGAAGTTTGCCGTCTTTCCCGGTGACAAAGGCGTAGATGAAGTCGCCGCGCTTTTCGATTCGCACGGTCTTGGGAGCGGAGACATTGGCCTCGACCTCGTGCGTATTGTCGCCGGCCGGGTTGCGGAACTGCAGCGAGGTGAGGCCAACGCCGTGAACGGCTATGTCGACCGATTGCGAGGGACCGTCGAGGGTCTGGCGAATCATCAGAACCGCTTTGCGGTGAGGGTTTCCTCCC
>Ga0302195_10000368_pt1 | contig 34756 bp, 27 predicted proteins | sample II_Bog_N1_2_FD_198778 | JGI IMG/M metagenome (GOLD analysis project Ga0302195, IMG submission 198778) | Peat permafrost microbial communities from Stordalen Mire near Abisko, Sweden - II_Bog_N1_2 | ecosystem: Environmental > Terrestrial > Soil > Wetlands > Peat | place: Sweden: Abisko...
AACAACGACGTCAGAATTCGGCAATCCATTAGGGTTAATTGGTGCCGCAAGCATCTTGCGAGCTGCATCTGGCTCAACCTCGAATTGGCCTACCTTTACTGGCCCCTGAAAAGCGATCCCTCGATTTTCAGGAAGGGAAAGCAGCGTTGTCAGGTCGTCTCCTGAACTCAGATCGGCATTAATCGAAGAGACAAACATCCCATCCAACTCGCGCAGCATTTCAGTCCCGTCGTCGAAGCCAATCATCGAAACACGAACTGCCGCACCTTCCAATGTCCATTCACGGTTGCTCCACGCAAAGAAGATTGAGCCTTCCACGATGATTCGGTCAAGAACGATCCGATTGGAACCGGCGCGGATTGCCTGAGTGGCAAGAAGACCTACCCTTGATTTGTTCAGTTGAACCTCGCCAAAAGACTTACTGAACCAATAGGTCACGAGGTCGACTTCATGGGGTACACGGCCCTCATAAAGCGCAAACAGATCGTCAACGTACTTATCGCCAAGCTCTCTCCGCAGCCTCTTGCCGCCGAGAAACGGCGGATTCCCCACAATAAACTCCGCCTTCGGCCACTCCGGCTCATATGCCTTGCCTTCCGCGTCGTAGCGCAGAATCGCATCCCCGTGTTCGATATTCGTCAGCTTCTCCAGAATCGGCTCGCGGTCGTCGTGCACCGCGTGCTCATGCTTCCATTGCAGATAGCCTATCCACACCACCACCGACGCCAGTTCATGCGCGTAGAACTCGGTCTCAATGCCGAAGAGCTGCTTCGGCGAAACCATCTTCGACACCACCATCGAGATGTTCTGCTCGGCGGCAAACTTTGTCGCCTCCAGCCACAAATCCAGCATCCGCCGCAGCGCCAGATATAAGAAATTCCCAGACCCGCAGGCCGGATCGAGAACCCGCACGGCAGTCAACTCTTCAATCCACTCGCCCAGCAGTTTTTCAGAGGGCAGATCGACCCTCAGTCGCGCCTGCCGGCTGCTGCGCGCGGCCTCCTCGGCATGCTCAAGCTCCCGCGCCTCCAGAATCCGCTGCTTCACTGCCTCCCAGCGCTGCTGCAACGGCCTCACCAGTAACGGCTCGATCAGCAGCAGAATGTCCTCTTCACTGGTGTAGTGCGCCCCGATCAGCGAACGCCGCGCCGGGTCCAAAGATCGTTCAAACAGAGTCCCGAAGATCGCCGGGGCGATGTGTGACCAATCGTAGTTCTTTGAAACTTCGTACAGAATCCCCAGGTCGGCAAGGTCAAGCGGAATCACCGAAGCATTGTCAAAAAGACCGCCGTTGAAGTATTTGATGGAGTGCTGGCCGAAGATGCCGTCCGGCTCGCTCATCGCCTCAAAAAGCAGCTTCAGCTTGCGCAGAAATTTGCGCGGCAGAAAGCGGTCATCGCTCTGGATCATTGAGCGGAAAACTCGCTCCGGCAGCAGGCCAATCGAGTCGGCAAAGAGACAGAAGAGAATACGCATCAGAAAGTGCGCAATCTCCGCGCGCGTTGCCCCCAGGTTGCGCTCCTCCAGTTCCAGCCGCTCGGCCAGCTTGCTGAAGAGCTTGGCCGCCTCCTGAGTCACATACGCATCGGTATACTCGGGACGCAGAACGTTGTAGTCGCCGAAGAGAGCGCGCAGAACCTCCAGCGGAGGAAGCGGGCAAGTCGCCGTCACCTGGTTGCGATTCAGATCGTCCAGGTTAAAGGCGTAGACGCGCTTCTTCGTGGCCGTGAAGTTGGTGTGCACCTCGAAGCGCTCGAAGTCGCACACCACCAGCAAGGGAGGATTGCCCAGGTCCTCGCGGTAATCGTTCAGTTGCTCGTAGGCTTTTTTGAGGTCCTTGTGCTTGCCCTTGGCTTTGTACTCCCACGCGAAATGACCGCGGAGCCACACATCGGCAAAACCCGTGCCGCCTCGCGTCTTGCTCACACGCTTTTCAAAGGCGTACCGCTCGCCCGTCGGATCGCTTTCCGTCGGATTCTTCTCACCTAGCAGCTCGCAAAGGTCGCGAAACTGCGACTGCGCAGTGGCGCCCTCAGTCTGCGAATTGATCTTCCAACGATGAACGAATTCGGCGATGGTTAAGGGCACAGGATTATGAGTAGTTTACAAGGGGCGGGCGGCCCATGTCCGAGGGCTGAGAAATTAGCTATCCCAGAGCCGGCCGTGAGCTTTGCCGAAGGCGTCAGCCCCACCGCAGGTGGTTGCAGAGAATTACCCCGTGGCAACTCACAATGATCACATGGGCCGGTTTTATTCAAATCACGGTCTTCCCACCGAAAAGAAGTGTGAACGGACCCCCACCCCACGAACGAAGGCCAGCTCGCGGGGGTGGAACGCCGTCCGCCTTGGTAGTGTCAACAGGCCCTGGTACCTGCAATCCCCGGATCCTTGCCGGTCCCCTGCCGCGCGTGTTTGACTGGGGTCCGAAGGCGGAGAGCATAAATGAGCTACATTCTTGCACTGGACCAAGGGACGACCAGTTCCCGGGCGATCTTGTTTGATGAGGCTGGGTCGATCATCGCGGTGGCGCAGCATGAGTTTGAGCAGTTCTACCCGCAGGCGGGGTGGGTGGAACACGATCCGACGGAGATTCTGACCAGCCAACTGGCTTGCGCGGTGGAGGCTCTGGGCCGGGCCGGGTTGGTGCCCAAAGACGTGGCAGCCATTGGGATTACGAATCAGCGCGAGACTGTGATTGTCTGGGATCGGGCGACGGGCAAGGCCATTTATCCGGCGATTGTTTGGCAGGACCGGCGAACTGCTCCGCAGTGTGGGCTTTTGGAGGAGAGTGGCGCCGGTGAAACAGTCTCGGCGAAGACCGGGCTGGTGCTGAACCCGTATTTTTCGGCGACCAAGGTGGGCTGGATTCTGGACAACGTGCCGGGTGCGCGGGCGCGGGCCGAGAGGGGCGAGTTGGCCTTTGGGACCGTGGACAGTTGGCTGGTCTGGCATCTGACGACCGGAGCACGGCACGTGACGGACGTGACCAATGCCTCGCGGACACTGCTCTTCAATATTGTGAAGGGCGAGTGGGATGCTGAGCTGCTGCGTATCTTCAACATTCCCGAGAGCTTGCTGCCGAATGTGGTGTGGTCGAGCGAGCGGGTGGGCGAGGTGACCACCACGCTGGGGCTGGGTGGGGTGGCGATTGCCGGGATTGCCGGGGACCAGCAGGCGGCGCTCTTTGGGCAGTTGTGCTGGAAGGCGGGCGAGGCCAAGAACACCTACGGAACGGGGTGCTTTCTCTTGCAGAATATTGGGACGGGAGTGGATGGCAACGGGACGGGGTTTGTGCGCTCGAAGCACCGGCTGATTACTACGCTGGCGGCCAGCGCGCAGCATCGTCTGGAGTATGCGCTGGAGGGGAGCATCTTTATCGGCGGGGCGGTGGTGCAGTGGCTCAGGGACAACCTGAAACTCATTGGCTCGTCGGCTGAAGTAGAAGCACTGGCGGCCTCTGTTCCGAATTCGGGCGGGGTGGTCTTCGTGCCGGCGTTTGTGGGACTGGGTGCACCGCACTGGGATCCACACGCTTCAGGAATGCTAATTGGCCTGGGGCGCGGCACCAAGCCGGGAGAGATTGCGCGGGCGGCCCTGGAGAGCATCGCATTCCAGGTGGCCGACGTTCTTGAAGCCGTCCAGAGCGAGACGACGCCGCTCGGAGCGCTGCGCGTGGATGGCGGCGCGGCGGTGAACAATCTGCTGATGCAGTTCCAGGCGGATGTGCTGGGCGTGCCGGTGGTGCGGCCGCAGGTCACGGAGACGACGGCGATGGGCGCGGCTTATCTGGCAGGGCTGCCTACCGGCTTCTGGGCGGGGCCTGAGGAGTTGCGGGCCAAACGGCAGGGCGATGTGCGCTTTGAGCCGAGGATAGATGCGGGCGAACGGGCCGAGCGGCGGGGACGATGGTCACGTGCTGTGGAGCGGGCGAAAGGGTGGAGCAACGGATAAACGAGGGTCGGTGCAGGTTCGTCGTTTCCCCGTCTCCCTGCGGATCGAGCCGTTGCCGTCAGGAAGGAATGGTGGCGAAGTATTGGGCTACTTCCTGCCAGTTGTTGACGCGGAGAAAGCCTGTATCGGCCAGGTTGTGGGGGGCGGAGTAGAGGAGGCCCTGGCCTTCAAAGCGGAGGAGGTTCCTGGGCTGGTCGTCGATGAGATAGTCGGCGCGAAGGATGGATTTGCTGCCGCAGAAGACGTAATGGCTCGGTGGAATGAAGGGAAAGTGGCGCTGCAGCCAGCGGTATTTGGGGCCGAGGGAGTTGGGGACGGCCATGGCCTGTGTGGCGATAAAGATTTCAAAGCGGGTGGAGAGTCGCTCAAGCACCTGCTGAGCGCCGGGCATGAGAGCTAGATCCTCGAAGAAGTCCTCGGCGTCGAGGAAGGCGCGTAGCTGCTGCTGGCGGTCGAGGGGTGCGATCTCCCAAAGGCCCTTGCCGGCGAGGTCGCCGGGGGTCACCTCTTCGTCAAAGGTAAGGTTGTAGCGGCGGAGGTGCTCGGCGAGGGTGTCCGCCATGACCTCATCCATGTCGACACAGATGCGCGGCACGGCTTGCTCCTTGAATGATGACGTTAGGGCTGGGAAGGCCCAAGAAAAGGGTAACAGGCGCGGTTTGGGACGGCACTGCTAGTCTTCACAGTTTCGACTACGGATGCTACGGGTTATACTCACTCGCAAACCGGGAAATTTCAGCTATCGCTGGATGAGAAGAGCGGGGAGGGTCGCAGGCATTGATCATGAAAAAGAGTGGTTCCCAGAAAGTCGAATCTGCATCACGCGAATCGGCATCTCAACTCATCGACGCGAGAATCCAGGATCTTGCAGACTGGCGCGGAGAGATGCTCGCCCGCCTCCGCGCTTTAATCAAGCAGGCTGACCCGAAAGTCGTCGAGGAGTGCAAGTGGAAGAAACCCTCCAACCCCTGGGGGGTGGCCGTGTGGTCTCACGATGGCATGATCTGCACCGGCGAGACCTACAAGAGTGCCGTCAAGTTGACCTTCGCCAAGGGCGCATCTTTGGATGACCCATCAGGTCTCTTCAATTCCAGTCTCGACGGGAATGTGAGGGGTGCTATCGATTTCCGCGAAGGCGATAAGGTGAACGAGAAGGCTCTGAAAGCTCTGATTCGCGCCGCCGTGGGGCTGAACACTTCCAAGGCCTAAGATTCGGAAATTCTTTGCAGTCGAATGAAATGCCCCGTCGATCCACTGGCGGGGCACTTTGATTACTGAATGCGCTTTATCGCGTTACGAAGTTGTTGTTCGAGTTCGGAATACAGGTGAGCGTTGTATTTGCCAAACAAGTCGCTTAGGAGGTTGCATCTGAATCGTTCGGTGGTCCGTTTTCCGTTGCTTGATTGAAGTTTGAGAGAGTAAAAATCGTTATTCAATACTCCTTCGATAAGTTCAACGCTAGAATCAATTGCCCTGATCACTTCTTTGACGGTGGTAGCTGGTTTTGCATTAAGGTCAACTACATTCATGGTTTTAATCTCCTATGTGATATAGGCCCTCGAAGGGCGACCCTCAAAGGGCCTTGAAAAAACTATACGCTTCAATTGAATCGATTCGTTGGGGATTCTGGTTTGCCGGTGTATACATCTGGAATGGTCCATACATTGAGCCCTCCGCGTATCCAGCGGATCAATTGCCTATAGGATTCACAGCACAACGCCGGTCCCCGCCCGACGGCTAGCTGTAATTGATGTTGGGATCTGCGCCGAATTCTACACCTCGCTCCTCAGACGGAGGTACTGACTTCGGCGACGGATTCGGTGTGGACGGGCGCTCGTTTTGCGGTCCGGCAGATGGAGTCGGAGACGGCCCATATTGCGCCAACCATGGCGAGGCTGATGGCGTTGCCCGCCCAGATGAAATGCTCGTGAGGGGTGGCGAGCAGCTTGGGAATCCAGACAAATAACTCGAAGCTGACGATCTCAGCGGTGAGCAGGCGCGAGGCGAGCGGAGCCATGATGCCCGTCAGGATGGCTACGGCGGCGAGGAAGAAGCCTATTGTCGTCGCATAGCACCAGAAGACCTGCGAAGGCGGAATCCATTTGGGCACCCAGGCCGTCAAGCCGGGCATATCGTAAATGTGCACGATGCCGAAGGAGATGGCTGAGAGGCCGTAGAGACGGGCGAAGAGCGACTCGCGGCGCGCGATAGGCGAGCCGGCCGGCGACAACAGTGCGAAGAGGACCGCTCCGGCGACGACAAGCGAAAACTCCTCAAAGAAGTTGCCGGTGGGATCGATACCGCTCTTGCCTTCGAGAATGCTGGGTACCCAAACGAGTGTGAAGACGGAGTAGACGATGGTGAGCGTCAGGGCGCCGGCGCGAGCAGTTCGGGGCCAGAGGAGGGCGAGTCCGGCGGCGAGTTCGATGAGACCGGTGAGAAAGGCGAGCGGCTCGCGAAAGGGTAGGCTCGGTCCGACATGCTGCCATGCAGTGGCGAAGTCACCCGAAGCCAAGCCTAGAAGGCCGAGGAAGATGGCGCCGGCCGCGTAGATGTAAATCCCAAGATTGGATGCGAGGCTGCGGTTTTGCATAGTTCCCTGCTTCCATTTCTGGGGCTCCGGTTTCTGGGGCTCCGGTTTCAGGCGCGAAGGGGCTGCGGGCACTTTCATACTACCCCGATTCCGTCGGTGCAGAAAGATCCAATTGCGGAATGGATTACAGAGGAAGATGGTCGACGCTGCCTAATCTTCGACGGGGGGCTTGGGGGCTTTGCGTTTGTGCTTCGGCTTGGCTTCTTCCGAAGGCGGGACGGGGGCCATGGACGGGTCCCAGTAGAGGTAGCGCGAGCAACTGTCGCAGGTGAGCAGTTCGCCCTCGCGGAGCTGGTTCCACATCTGCGGGCGGACGCCCATGCGGCAGCCGGTACACTGCTGATTATCAACGCGGGCCAGGCCGGTGCCGCGGGAGCCACAGAGGCGGTCGAAGCGAATGAGCACGTCGGGCTCGATGAGCGGACGGAGGGCCTCGCGCTCGACTGTGAGTACGGCCTGCTCGCGGTCGAGTTCGGCCTGGCGAAGGGCGATGCGGGAGCGAGTCTTGTCGAGGGCGGTAGAGAGAGACTCGACGTGGGCGCGAGCGGCGGCCAGAGCGGCCTCCTGGGCCTCGGTGCGCTCCAGGCTTGCGAAATCTTCACTTTCAAGGCGCTCGACCTCGGACTCGGCAAAGTGGAGCTCGTTCTCGACTGCGGTGGCCTGCTCGGGGGTGGTGAGGGAGTCCTGCTGGGCGCGGTAACGGGTGATCTTCTTGCGAAGGGCGTCGATCTCGCGATCGAGGCGGGCGCGCAGCGTTTCTTCGCGGGTGAGGGTGGCCGAGGCCTCGGCGGCCTGGCTCTGGGCGGCGGCCAGCGCGGCCTTGGCCTGGACGATCTCCGCCGGGAGGGCACGCACGGCCAAGGTGAGGCGGGTTCGCTCCAACTCCACCGCTTGCAGCTTTACGAGGTTTTCGATTTGCTCTTGCATCCGTGCATTGAAGTCTACGGCATTGGGCTTCTATTCGGAAAATGGGGGTTGCGAGGATTCGTGTTGGCAGAGCAATCCAGTACTGTTTCGAGGCGCCATCGCTTTGCGACAATAGAAGTCAATCGGAGGCGGGTGTGGCGGAGGGTCCCAGATCGTTCTGGCGCAGGCGCCGGTGGGTGAAGTGGTTGGCGGGCGGACTGTTGGCGGCGCTCGCGGTGGCGGCTGTTGTTGTGGACATCGGGCTGCGCCGAGCGGAACCATTTTTGCGGGCGCGCCTCGTCGAGGAGCTCGAAGATCATTTTCACGCACGGGTGGAGCTGGACAGCTTTCACGTGTCGCTGGTGAAAGGGCTATGGGCCGAAGGCAAGGGGCTGCGCATCTGGCCGCCTGCACGGGTGGCGGGCGTGGGAGTTCCGGCAGGAGGCGATCCGCTGATTCGCCTCGATGAGTTTCGCTTTCATGCGCCTCTGCGTTACGCGCCAGGCAAGCCCATTCACATCTCCGTCGTTGAGTTGAAGGGCCTGAAGGTCGATCTGCCGCCCAGGTCGCACTTTGAGCACGCTGCGACGGAAGGCGCGGGCAATTCCGAAGTCGTAGCCAAGCCGAGGGGCGCGATGGCGACGATGGTGAGCTTTGAGGTGGACACGATGGAGTGCACCGGAGCCGAACTGGTGATGGAAACCAGCAAGCCGGGCAAGCTGCCGCTGGATTTTCAGATTGCACACCTGAAGCTGAGTGGCATTGCCTCAAGTTTGGCGATGGGTTTTGACGCCGAGCTGACCAACCCTCGGCCGCCGGGAACGATCAAGACCTCAGGAAGCTTTGGCCCGTGGAAGACGGCGGACCCCGGCGAGACCCCGATTGACGGAACCTACCTCTTTGAACATGCAGATCTGGCCAGCTTCAAGGGGATTGCGGGGATTCTCACTTCGACCGGGCGCTATGAGGGCACTTTGCGCGACCTGACGGTGGATGGGCAGACGGAGACGCCGGATTTCCGGCTGACACACCTCGGGAATGCGATGGCGCTAACTACGCGCTTTCATGCGCGGGTGGATGGGACCAACGGGGATACATGGCTGGAGCCGGTGGATGCGACGCTGGGCCACTCCCACTTCACCGCAACCGGGCAGATTGTGCGCGTGCGCGGGGAGGTGGTTGAGGGAGCGCAGCAGTATATCGGGCACGATATTGCATTGACGGTACAGGTGGACAAGGGGCGGATCGAAGATTTTATGCGTCTGGCCGGCAAGTCGGACAAGGTGCTGCTGACCGGCGATGTGACGATGAAAACGAGGCTGCACATTCCACCGGGGCCGGAGCCCGTGCATGAGCGGCTGAAGCTGGATGGCTGGTTTTCTCTGAACAAGGCGCTGTTTACCAGCGAGAAGATTCAGGGGCGAATCGTGGAGTTGAGCATCCGCGGGCAGGGACGGCCCGGAGATGTAAAAACAACCGATCCGGCGAGCGTTTTGTCCGAGATGCAGAGCAACTTCCAGTTGGAGGACGGGGTGATTACGCTGCCGGCGCTGGAGTATACCGTGCCTGGGGCGAAGATCGAACTCAAGGGCACGTATAAGCTGGATGGCGGCGCGCTGGACTTTACTGGCAGTGCAAAGCTGGATGCCTCGGTCTCGAAGATGGTGGGCGGATGGAAGGGACTGCTGCTCTCTCCGGCTGACCGCTACTTCAAGAGAGATGGGGCGGGGACCGAGGTTCCGATACATATTGAGGGAACGCGCGACGCGCCGAAGTTTGGAATCGAATTGGACAGGATGAAGCTGGAGGAGAAGCGGTAGGGCGGGGGCTGATGCGATCAGATGCCTTAGGCAGTGCCTGACGAATCGGTGGATCATTCGGCGAGAGGAAGAGCATCTCCCGCAGGGGCTGAAGCCCGGCTATTTTGCTGCCTTTTCGGCACGACTAAAGTCGTGCCCTGACACAAAACGATGTGAATTCGTATTTACCAGACATTGCCTAATGCATCATTCAAAAAAGCCTTGGCGGACGCTCCCCTGTTCTCTGCGGAATCCTCGATGTACAACTGTAGTACTCAACTCGGTTGTGCCAGAGGGAGTTCCGTGTCTTACCATGACGGGGAGGATTCCCTGCGATGAAATCCGTCTCAAAGCTGCATCCCGTTCGTTCAGTTTGTGTTGCTGCCTTCATCGGGGCCTCGCTTCTTGCCGGTCGCGCCGAGGCGCAAACAACCGCCGATGCCGCGAAGATTGCCGCCGCGTTGCCCTCCGACGCTCAGGCGGTCATCGAGCGACTCTCAAGCCTGGGTGAATTGTCCGATGGAACCTGGAAGATGCAGGCCGGCGATCTGGCTCATGGCGACGCCCTCAATCTGGACGAGAGCAAATGGCAGCCCATCTCCAAAGGGACGGCCCCCAAGGATGCGGTCTGGTTTCGGCAGACGTTCGATGTTCCGGCCACACTGAATGGTTATGACCTGACCGGGGCGCGCATCTGGTTTCAGTTTCACGCCAATGCCAATGGGCCGATGCCGGAGATTCTCTACTTCGATGGCCGCCGCGTGGCCATGGGCGACGACCTGGAGCCGATTGTGCTCTTCGACCATGCCAGGCCCGGCGACACAGTTTCGGTTGCAATCAAGCTGCTGCATACCGTGGACGACAAGCGTATCGAGGGAGCGACGCTGAAGATCGATTTCCCCGAGAGCCGGCCGAACCCGGAGGATCTGCGCAAGGAGTTCCTTGCTGCTACGCTTCTTGTTCCCGCTCTGGCGCCGAATGACCCATCCCAGATGGCCACGCTTTCCGACGCCATTCGCGCGGTGGACCTGACGGCTCTGGCCGTGCACGATCAGGCGAGGTTCGACGCCAGCCTGACGGCTGCACACACCAGACTGGAAGCTCTGACGCCGCTCTTGCGGCAGGTCACTTTTCATCTCACCGGCAATTCGCACATCGACGCCGCCTGGCTGTGGCCGTGGACCGAGACCGTGGATGTGGTGAAGCGCACCTTCGGAACCGCGCTTCAACTGATGCACGAGTATCCCGATTACACCTACACACAGTCCGCCGCGGCATACAACGAATGGATTGCCGACAAGTACCCGGAGATGAATGCCGAGATTCAAAAACGCATTGACGAAGGCCGTTGGGAGATCGTCGGCGGCATGTGGGTGGAGCCGGATCTGAACATGCCCGACGGCGAGTCGCTGGTGCGGCAGTTGCTCGTAGGAAAGCGCTGGTACATGCAGACCTACGGCGTGGATGTGAGGATCGGCTGGAATCCGGATTCTTTTGGATATACTTGGCAGTTGCCGCAGATCTACAAGAAGAGCGGCATTGATTATTTCGTGACGCAAAAGATGGCTTGGTGCGACACCAATCAACTTCCATTCAAGTTCTTCTGGTGGGAGTCGCCGGACGGGTCGAAGGTGCTGACTTATTTTCCGCACGACTATGCCAACCAGGATCTGAACCCTGTGCGGCTGACGCGCGACTTTACCATCGCGCAGAAGCAGGCCACCGGGCTGCCTGGCATCATGGACCTCTATGGCGTCGGCGATCACGGAGGCGGACCGACAAGGGCGATTCTGGACGAAGGCGTGCATTGGGCAGGAGCTGGCCACGTGACGCCGAAGATTCAGTTCGGCACGGCGCAATCCTACTTCACAGCTCTGGAAACGAAGATCGCTCCGGACAGCCCTGTGTGGGACTACGCGTCGATCGCGAAGGGTTACACGGCTCCGCCAGCGGTTCCCGGCAAGGTGAGTATTCCTACATGGAAGAGTGAACTCTACTTTGAATATCACCGCGGCGTCATGACCACCCAGGCCAACCACAAGCGCAATATGCGCGAGTCGGAAGAAGAGATGCTCAATGCCGAAAAGTGGGCTTCGCTGGCCTGGCTCGATGGCAAGAGTTATCCCGCGGCGGAGCTGACCGAAGACTGGAAGAAGGTGCTCTTTAACCAATTCCACGATCTGGCGGCCGGCTCCGGGATCGGCCAGATCTACAAGGACGCGCAGAAAGATTACGACGTGGTGCGTTTGTCGACCGATGAGATCACGCGGGCATCGCTTGAAACTGTGATCGAAGGCATCGACACGCAGGGCGATGGCACTCCGGTCGTGATCTTCAATCCTCTCGGATGGACGCGGACGGGGAAAGTACCGATCAGAGCGCAGGTTCCCTATAAAGAGGGTTATCACTTCCGTATCGTGCCGCCGCGCAAATCAGGGCCCATCAGTTATCCGAGCCGTGTTTCATGGGACAAGCAGACCGGCGTCGCGGAGATGGATGCCGACGTTGAAGTTCAGGGCCTGGGCTACGCGGTCTACCGGCTGGTGCTGGAGCCGGACAGCGGCGGGCGTAGCGGAGCTTCGATTGCCCTGATTCCGCAAAGCTTCGAGAGTGAGTCCATCATTCGGATTCGCAACAGCAAACTGCAATTGACGGTCGATAAGGCTACCGGGTGCATCACCAGTCTGCAGATGCATTGGAGCCAGAGTCAGGAAAGGAAATGGGCGACGGTGGAAGAGGGAGTGCCACCGGCCAGGCCGTCAGAGGTTTCTGTAGAGACGATTGCTCACGGCGGCTGCGCCAATGAGCTTCAGGCATTCAAAGACACGCCAAAGCAATACGATGCATGGAATATCGATCCCGGAACGCTCGATCAGCCGATACCGCTGACCCACGCCGACAAGGTTGAGCTTGTGGGCGCGGATTCGCGCTCGCCCGCGGTTCGCGTCACACGCACCTGGCAGCATTCGAAGTTTGTGCAGACGATCAGCTTGAGGACCGGAGCCGACCAGGTTGATATTGATAACGAGATCGACTGGCACGAGACGCATGTGCTGCTCAAAGCCGCGTTTCCCCTTGCGGTCTCGAGCGACCACGCTACGTATGAGATTCCTTACGGCGCGATCGAACGGCCGACGACGCGGAACAACAGTTGGGAGAAGGCGCAGTTTGAAGTTCCAGCCATGCGTTGGGCGGATCTGTCTGGCGAAGGGCTGGGCAGCAGGATTCATGGGCTGAGTGTCATCAATGAGTCGAAGTACGGCTACGACGCCGTGGATAATGTGCTGCGGCTGACGCTGCTGCGCTCGCCCGTCTGGCCTGATCCCGAGGCTGACCGCGGCCATCACCACTTCCGCTATGCGCTCTATCCGCACCTGGGAACATGGAAGGAGGCGGAGACCGTTCGCCACGGCTGGGAGTTCAATTACCCGCTGACGGCAGTGACCACCATTGCGCATCCTGGCCTGCTGCCAAATGTGTATTCCTTTGCCTCAGTGATGCCGGAGAATATCGTGCTGACGGCGATGAAGAAGGCGGAAGATGCGAACGCGCTGATCCTACGCGGCTACGAGTGGGCGGGAAAGAGCTCGATCGCGAAGTTCCATGTGCCGCCGGGAGCGGCCTCGGCAACGGTGACCAATCTGATGGAGTCGACCGAGACGCCGGAGGCAAGCCCGCTGGATGTGACAGAAGACCTGGTCAAGGTGCCGATCAAGCCATATGAGATATTGACGATCCGGGTGGATTATCCGAGTGGGGGGCTAAAGCAATAGTTGACCCCGCTATGGCTGGCATCACAACGCAGATGAATTCGGCTCCGGAAGCGGACCTCGCTTTTTTGGTACTCTAGCGGGAAGGAGCTTGATCAATGGACATGACTTCCCCGTTCTTCGTTGTTCCCGTCATCGTTGTGGTATTCGCTGCGGCGACTTTCTTTGCTGCCAGCACTAAGGAAGACAAACCCTCGGAGGACTGACGGACGCGAAACTGGTTGCTTACAGATGCAATCAGGGCCGCTACGCTTATGCGCAGCGGCCCTGATTGCATTGGGCGGAATTGCAGCCTGGAATTGGCTGCACAACCTCCATCAAGGTAGCCGAAAGACGCCCCTCAGGGGCTGAAGCCCGCAATTCTATTGCTTCTATTGCGGCAAGGCTAAAGCCGTGCCCTTTCAAAACATATTGATTCAACCGACTCTAGTTCTTTGGCTTTGTTTCGTCCTTTTTGTCCTTGTCGTTCTTCTTGTCTTGCTGCGGCTTGGCAACCGGTGGGGGTGCAGGCTTGGGAGCCGGCTGAGCCGCCGGCGGCGGGGTTGGTCTGGCGGGCGGCGGAGCCACGGGCCTGGCTGCGGGCGGAGGTGGAGGCGGCGTGACCGGCCTGACGACAGGCGGCGGCGTAGGTCTTGCCGCTGGCGGAGGCTGTGGCGGGGTATAGGGCCGGGCAGCCGGCGGGGCCACGTATGGCTGGGCGGCTGGTTTTGGAGCCGGGGGCGTGACAGGCTGAGGAACGGGCCTTGCCATCGGCTGATTCACGGGCGGCGGAGCGGGTCTGGACGTTGGCGGAGGGGCTTGCGGAGGAATGGGCCTTGCAATCGGCTCAACGACTTGATTCCTAATCGGCGGTGCTGCGGGCGCGGGAACCGGAGCGGGCCGGGCCCCCGGGACCGCCGGGCATTCTGGCAGGGGCCGAGGCTGCAGGAGGCGGAGCAACGACGGTGCGGCCCGGCAGAGGCCTGACCGGCGGGGCTGCCTTCACCGGCACCTCTATGGGCTGGGCGCCTGGCTTGGCCGAGACGAGCTTGCCCGTTTCGTTGATGAGAACTGGGCGCTCGGCTCTGACCGGCACGGGCCGGGCAGGTGGACGGATGGTGACGGAGACCCGGACGGGTTGAACCTCAGGACGGTCCAGCACCTGCACATGGTCGAACTGACGGCGGTCCACGACAACAGCCGCGGTACGCGCTGAACGGCCGGCCGCAAAGTCGTCGTGGTTCATGGCGGAGACGCCAATGGAGCGGTTGACGTAGGTGACATTGACCACATTGATATTCACATACGTCGTTTGCACGTGAACGATGCGGGTCTCGGTGATGTTCGATCGATTGATCTCGTCGATGTAGCGGGGGCTGGCGTGATACCAGGGCCGGTAAGGCTCTCCGGGGCCGAGCGGGAACCATGCGGAGACCCCTCCGCCGCCAATATGAATGCCGCCGGCAAAGACCACCAGCGCGGGCGACCAGACCGGATGCGCGGCAGGAGGCCCTGGAACCCATCCCCAACGGCCTTCAAATGAGACCCAGCGGCCGTAGTGGAAGGGCGCGTAACCCCAGGACTCATCCTCGACCCAGACCCATCCCCAGGGATCATGGTTGACCCAGTGGCCATAGTGATAGGGCGCCCAATCGGCGGGAACGTTGTTGGGGAACCAGATTGCGCCGTAGTCGGTGCCCGGCAGCCAGGTGCCGCTGGCATCCAACTCGTTGGCGCCGGGGATCTCGGGGCTCACATAACGATAAGAGACAGCATTGGCGATCTGCTGATCGCGCCAGTGGCTCCACTTGTCCAGCTCGTCCCAGTCGGCGGGCTGCAGCCACTGCGGGTAGACGGGATTGGAGCCGATCAGCTCAAGGGCCGAGCCGTTGCCGATGTACTGGCTGAAGCCGCCCGCGCCCGTGATCAGCGCATTGTTGGAGAAGCTGGTGAAGATGGCCGCTTCCTGATCGGGCATCACATCCACGCGAATATCTGCCGGTTGGGAGATGCCGGCGCTGCCGCTGGGGGAGTTCACATGCAACCACTGGTCTTGCCAGAGGCCGAGGGTATGGATGTGCACTGAACCCTGAGCGACGCCGACTGAAATGCTCCATGGGGTGTCGGCGACAAAGCTCACGTCCGAGTTCGGTCCGACGCGAATGTAGGTCTGACCCACCTGGATCTCTGCGCGGCCGTCGTTGTCAGTGAAGATGCGGTCGCCGGGACCGAGCGGGAGATTGGGCATCGCCTGACCCCAATCATCGGAGCCTGCTTCCTGAATGGACACCGAGCCGGAGACCATGGAGAGCCGGCCAGCCTGTGCAGGTGGGTCGTCTTGTGCGTACTGATCATCCTGGGCGGGGGAAGACGTGGCGGCTAACGTCAGGAGTGCTGCGGCGGCGGTTGCCAGCAGCAGCTTCCGGGCAGAGGGGAGGGAGTACAAATGCATGGAGTCGTCCTTTCGTGCGGCGCTCAGGTCTTCCGTTTGGGTCCTATCCGCTGTTACGGGGAAGCGGAAAGCCGGGCGCGTTGATTGTGAGACTTGCGATCCGCTATGAGCGCCAACTCGGCCACCTTGCGGAACCAAGGCCCTTCACCATGGATACTAACCCGGTTGAGCGGGGAAAGTGGCAAAAAAGATGTTGCAGCGGGCAGGGTGATTCGAGGGACCTTGCCCGATTCGAGGAACCTTTCTGGCTACGCGGGCGTATAACCGGACTGGAGGGTGATTGACCCCATGCGAAATAGGACTCAGATAGCGACATCTTTGGCCGTGGGCCTCTTGTTGGCGGGCGGAATCACGGGATGCAGAGTCCATGTGGACAAGGACGCCAGCGGCGAAGAGAAGAAGGTCCAGGTGGATACGCCGTTCGGCGGCGTGCATGTAAATACCGATCAGACCACCGCTGTGGACCTGGGCTTGCCGGCCTATCCCGGCGCGGAGATCGTCAAGGGCGACGACAAGCACAAGTCGGCTGATGTGCATCTGGGCTTTGGCGAGTGGGAGATGCGGGTAAGGGCGGTATCTTACGAGACCGCGGATTCCCAGGACAAGGTGACCGATTTTTACAAGAAGGCGATGGGACGCTTTGGTGACGTCATCATCTGCCAGGGCAATGCTCCCGTGGGCGCTCCATCCACCACGCACGAGGGGCTCACCTGCAGCGACGGCAAACAAGGTAACGTACACGTCGACCAGGGGGATTACCACCTTGGCAAGGGAGACCTGGAACTGAAAGCCGGATCAAAGCGCCACCAGCACATCGTGGGCTTTGAGACTCCGAGAGACAGCAAGACGCGTTTCGCGCTGGTGGCGCTGGATCTGCCCGCCGCAGTGGAGTCCAGCTCCGGAAAGAGCGATTAGGTGCGTTCTTCAAAACCTCTCAGCTCTGGGCTGGAAGGTAGAAATGCCCGGCGCGCACGTCAGGCACAACAAAACCCCGTCCGGGCTGGACGGGGTTCGTGTTCATCCTGTATTTCCTTTGAATCCTGGTCTTGATTGCAGGTCCTGAAACCAGCCTTGATGAGACCAACTTTGATTAGATCAACCTGGATCGGAGCTGACTGAGCTCTGCGACAGCCGGCCTTATGCCTTGGCGATCTTGCCGGTCTTGATGCAGCTGGTGCAGACCCTGATGCGCTTGGCGTGGCCGTTGACCAGCGCTTTCACTGCCTGCAGATTCACGCTCCAGCGCCTCCGGGTGACGTTGTGGGCGTGTGAGATGTTATTGCCGAACTGCGGACCTTTCCCGCAGATGTCGCATACCTGTGCCATGACTTTGCTCCAGACTTTGGTGTTTCGCGCCGCCGCTGCAAGCCGTCTCAGCGCTCCATTAGAAATGCGCGCATTCCAGACTTGTCCAACGGGGCGTAGATAGACACACCGCCCCGGCGGTTGCCGAATCTTTATTATACCCTGAACCGGCCACTGGGCCAACCGGCGGCAGGGATTCGCCGTTGCCGTTCAAAAAGACGCAAGCTCGATTGCGGCCCCCGGTTGCGGCCTAGGTCGTGGGGCTCCGGCCCTCGCGGAACTTTTCCAGCACCTTCAGATAGGCGCGGGCGGTTTCGGTGATGATTTCGGGAGTTCCCGCATCGATGGCGGCCAGATTGACCAGGTCGCTCCCTACGCCGAGGGCGCGCGCTCCGGCGCGCAGGAAGCTTTCAGCCGTTTGAAGGGTTATGCCGCCGGTGGGGATCAGCTTGAGATGCGGGAAGGGAGCCAGCAGGGACTTGAGGTAGCTGGCTCCGCCCACGGCCGAGCAGGGAAAGATCTTGACGTAGTCCGCGCCAGTATTCCAGGCGGTGATGACCTCAGTGGGAGTGAGTGCGCCAGGGATGGAGAGCTTGCCGAGGGCACGGGCTTTGGCGATGACTTCAGGATGAAAGCTGGGACTCACGACGAACTCGGCGCCGGCGTCAATAGTTGCCGCAGCCTGATCGGCGGTGGTGACGGTGCCGGAGCCGAGCAGGAGCTTCGCTCCGTACTCTTTCCGGAGTTCTTTCAGCACATCGAGAGCGCCGGGGACGGTCATGGTGACTTCAACGACAGTGACGCCGCCAGCGATCATGGCCTTGACGACGGCGAGGGCCTGGGCGGCATTGCGCGCGCGAAGCACGGGAATGAGGGCGACGCGTTCAATAGTTTGAGCTGTGGTTTCGGGCATGCTTTCCTCGATTGGGCGATGCGGATTCCTGTCGATTTCCGCAGAGACGGCTCTGACAAGTGTTTTCGACTGGGATTGAATCTGACTTCCTTAGAAGGTTTGGAGGCGCGGGCCGGGATCGAACCGGCGCATAAAGGTTTTGCAGACCTCTCCCTTACCACTTGGGTACCGCGCCTTGGCAGGGCTGCCTCTTAATCTAGTCGCCCCATGCCGCCGTAGCCAACCCGGCTGGCGCCGGAGGGCGGAATGGAGCGGGAGACGAGATTTGAACTCGCGACCCTCGCCTTGGCAAGGCGATGCTCTACCACTGAGCTACTCCCGCTTAGAGCGGTTCTCCAATGGATGTCCCCTGACCAGCCTCGTCGAAGGTGATTTTTCCTCTAAGGAAAAAACCCACTTGACGTTTGTGGTTTCGGCGTACACCGATTGGAGAACCGCTGTGTTGCAAGATTGAGTATACCGGGCGGCCTAAATGAGGTCAAACCGCAGCCGGTGCTCCATCCGCGCCTGGGCCGGAGCGCGATCCGTTTTCAACCCGCACAATCTCTCCGTCGCGCATGTGCAGAATCCGGCCGGCAATCGAGGCTGCTTCTGGATTGTGCGTGATCATCAGCGTTGTCTGGCCCAGTTCCTTGTTCGAACGCAGGAGCATTTGCAGCACCGCGTCTGAGCTTTTTGTGTCGAGGTTGCCGGTAGGCTCGTCGGCGAGCACGATGGCGGGGCGGGTGATCAGAGCTCTGGCGATGGCAACGCGCTGCTGTTCGCCGCCGCTCAACTCGCTGGGCCGATGCTGGAGGCGCCCACGGATCGACAAGAGATCGCTGAGGTGGTCGAGATATTCGCGGTCGAGCGGCGTCTTCTTGCCATTCCTTGCGCGGCCGCTCACTTCATAGGCGATCTCGATATTGCCCATGGCCGAGAGGGTTGGCAGCAGGTTGAACTTCTGGAAGACGAAGCCGATGCGGTGCTTGCGCAGACGCGTGCGCTCGGCGTCAGAGAGCGTGGCGAAGTCCACCCCGTCGATGACTACGCGGCCTTCTGTCGCCTGGGTAAGGCCGCCAAGCAGGTAAAAGAGCGTGGACTTGCCCGAACCGGAAGGGCCTACGATCGCGACAAACTCACCCGGCTCGACGGCCATCGAAACCTTGCGCACCGCGGTGACCTGGATTTTGCCCGCCGCGTAGACCTTGGTCAGGTTCTCGGCAAGAATGATCGGAGTAGAATTTTCGGGCTGCACAGTTGTTATTGTAAATGCGCAGTTTCACGGGTCCACAGTCCGCTTGCCCCTGTGAGAACGGTGCGTTTAACTGACTTATTCTAAATATGTTATATACGAGTCCACAGTTTCACGGAATAGGTGTGTCTGTGTTTCGGTGGAGGAGGCTTATGCAAGTATTTGATTTTAGGATAGTTAGTAAGGGCTCCACAGGATCACGGTCAAAAAGAGCCATGCCTTTTTACGGTGAGGCCATCCGCGTCTCCAGAGGGAGCAGCGAGCGGTGCGGATGAGAAGGGCTGCGCTGTCAGGGTCTCGCGCCTTTAACTTACATGAGTATGCGCCGCGGGAGGGAAATTCTCTGCAAAATCATCTACGGTGCAACCGACGGCAGAATCAGTGCGTTAGGATGGTGGCCAAGACCTGGGCATCTCCGGGGCATCACCCCAAAGGAGGAACTCGAATGCGCATTCCAATCCGCTGGGCCCTTGTTGCATCATCCCTTACGATCCTTCTCGTCACTCCGCCGCAGGCCCTGGCCTGGGGCAACACCGGCCACGAAGCCGTCGCGTATGTCGCCTGGCAGCAGATGTCGACTGCGGCGCGAGCGCGGGCCGTCGAATTGCTGAAACGGGTGCCGGCGCTGCACAACGCCGACAACACGAAGACGATTCCCGGCTATGCCGAATGGGTAGCAGAGCTTCCGGCCGGTCTTTCGCAGGACGAGCAAGATCTCTATCTTTTTATGCGGGCGGCTACCTGGCCGGACACGATCAAGCACGAATGGCTTATCGACTCCGACAGGCCGCCCAAGGGCAGGACGACCGAAGTGAACATCGGGTTCACCGACAAAGAGAGCCATGGGTACTGGCACTTCATCGACAGTGCTTTTGCCTCAGACAGCTCGACGGTGCCTGCGACTCCGGTCCCCAATGTTGCCACGCAGATCGTCGCGCTGCGTCAGTTCATCGCCTCGAACGAAGACGACCTGCTGAAGTCCTACGATCTTGTCTGGCTTGAACATCTGGTGGGCGACATCCATCAGCCACTTCACGGATCGACCCGGTACTTTGCCGGCGCCGGAGACGCGGGCGGAAACGATGTTCCGATCGAGCTCACTGCGGCAATGAAGAAGACGTTTGAAGGCACTCTTTCAACGAGTGCGCCGACCGAGTTGCACGCCTTTTGGGACGATCTTCCGGGCGAAGGCCAGCCAGCTCCCGCACTGCCCTTCGCGGCCGCCTATGGAAAGAGCCTTTCGCAGGCTGCGGCAACCAAAGTTGCCATAACCGACCCGGCGAAGTGGGCCGCGGAGTCGCTGGCGCTGGCCAAGAAAGACGCGTACGCTGCGCCGATCGGCAACAGCCCGAAGCCGGCCGGCGGGTCCGCTTACCTGATCACCATGGTCTATTACGACACGGCCATGCAGGACGCGAAGAACCGCATTGCCTTGGCCGGCGCGCGGCTTGCCAAGTTGCTCGATGAGAATCTGAAATAGTGCACAAACGAGGGGCTGTCTGCCTTTCCCGGATTCCGTCGTCTCCCAGGTCCCCAAAAGCGAGGGACCTGGGCCACCCAAACTTATGGTTGGGGACCCGCGCCACCCGCCCGAGCCATTGACAATTGTATATATGGAGAGCATGATCTATATATACAGAAGGAGCAGCAATGCCTGTCACTCTCACATCGATTCGGCTGGACACGAAGTTGGCGGATGAGGCCGTGCGCGCCCTGGGAGTCAAGTCCCGCACCGAGGCTGTGCATGTGGCGCTGCGCGAGATCGTCGCGTTGAAGCGCTTCAAGGGGCTGATGAAGAAGTACGGAGGTAAAGGTACCTTCGCGAACTACGATGAGTGAGCTGATCGTCTTCGACACCTCGGTGCTGATTGACCAGATTCGCACCAATCGCCACCTTGATCGAATGGCGGACCTTGCCGGGGTGCTTCGCAATTCTGTAGTGGTGCTCGCCGAACTTTGGCGCGGGGCCACCACGCAAGTGGATCGGCAAATCGTTCAGGCTCTTGAGCGAAGCCATCCCATCCTGACGCCTACGGCAAATAACTGGCTCGAATCCGGCAAAATACTGGCAAACATTAACGCAGACAATGGATATGAGTGCAGGAAACTGCGCGATCTGCACTTCAATGTGCTGATCGCTCTGACCGCCCGGTCCTACGGCGCCAAGCTGATCACCAGCAATCGCGCGGATTTCGAGTTGATTCGCGAGTACCGGGAATTCGAGTTGGATGTCTGGTAGCCGGTGGTTTCCCAGGTCCGAAAATCCGGACCTGGGGCACCCAAACTTATGGGTGGGGACATGCGCCACCCGCCGGTTTACTCAGTGCACAGCAGTACGGACTTGCGAGAGCAGCAACGAGCGAAGCTCGCCGGCATACATTCCCAAAGCACTCTTTGATATTGTGCGGTAGCTCTTCTTGTTGCCGACGGTAAAGACCAGCTCACCTTCCCGCCAACGAGTGAAGGTGGACCATGGCTCAAACGTGCGGGTTCCGTTCGCCCGGATTGTGGTGATTCCCTGCGCTTCAATACTCATTCGTGCCCCGGAAGCTGTGAGTGCTTTCGCGGCTCTCCCGAGCGAATTTGCGAGCCTGAGCCAAATAAACCCCAGTATTAATGCCACTGGCGCGGCCATTACCAAGACTATACCCAAGTCGCCCTTGCCCTTAACGATCTGGCTGATGATAACGACTAGAGCGATGCACAGAATTGCGAAGAGACGCCCATTACTCAAGGTTAGTCTTAAGCAAGCCGCGGCATTCAGATTGAGAAAAAACGCTTCCCGCAATTCCTTTGCACTCGTTCCGCAAGGCACGATCATGGAGGGTACCTTCACTTTCACGCAAATTATACCGATTCCAGAGCAACTCCGATTTGCAGCTTCCGTTCGATTACGGTCTTTCCGGGGGAACCGATCAGGCCCTTTCGGTTGTCGAGTCGTAGCCTCCAGTGCCGACTTCGGAGGAAGGCAACGGCCACATCAGTTTTGGATCGCACTACATATTCGGCAACGCGGGCGTGTCCGCCGGGTAGGCCCTTCTCGGATCGTGTAATTTGCAGAGGAGGAATATCAAGCTAGCTCAGGGGAAGGCTCAACCGAGGCCGAGAGTGCGTGGTGCGGCACGAACAGAATCCCTGGGACTAGAAAGAAACAGAATTCTGTCCGTTCTGCAAGTTGAATAATCTGAAGTAAGATAGTTGCGAATATTCTTCAGTCAAAAGCGGCGAGTTAGCCCCGCTACGCGGGGTTGGCGGGTTAGCAAGTTGGCGGATGGCAGCGGTCGTGGCAAGTCTCGTCCCCGCGCGGGTCGGCCAAGCCCGTGGACGACTGACACAATGCGGCATTTTTGAGACAAGCTCTGGCCGCGCCTCTTCGCGCCTTCTGGCCTACCGCTGCGATGCACTAAAATGAAGAGGAAGCGATCTGCGACATAGGATTCCCCTCTTATGACTGAAGCACTGAAGTCCACACTCGTATCTTCTCTTGAAGCGGCCGCCACGCAGGCTGGCCTGGTTCTGGTCTCCACCACGCAGGGCACGGACTCGAAGGGCCGCCCCACAGCGGTGTTTGAGTTGGGCCTGGCTGGCGCGCAGGTTGCGGCGCCCGGCGCGGAAGCTGACGGCCGGACGCTCAAACTGGAACTGAGCGGGGGCTTTGAATTTGACAAGCCGGAGCTGCTGCCCGCGATGACGGCCCACCTGGCCGCCGAGGCCAAGCGGCTGCGCAATCCCCGGCCCGAGTGCTACGTCACACTGGGCGGGCTGCCGGTGGCCTTCGGGCAGTTTCAATGGCCGTTTCACGGTTCGACCTCGGGCGCGGACACCTACATCGTTCACGGCGAGGTGCACCTGGCCGATGGCGGGGCGCACAACCTGCACGCCAAGGTCGCGGCCTCGGTGACGCAGACCTTTGCCGAGATCGTTCCCGCCATGGAACAGCCCTATGCGGAGACGTTTGTCTACAATGCCGTCCGCAAGGTGGTGGACCTGGGCCAGCTCGAGTTTCTGAAATCCGGCAATCGCCAGCCGGTGCCCGTGACGACGCGCTACTACAGCCGCTGGCAAAAGAAGTTCCTCTTCACCGAGACCAACGACGAAGAACGGCTTGAGTACCTGCTGCGCAAGGTCTATTGGCTCAGCGGCGTGCTGGGGGAAGGCAGTCCAGTGTGGATCGCCGATCCGCGAGACGCGCAGTACCTCAACACGACCGAGGCCGACCTGCTGCGCATGGCCGGGAGCAAGGCAGGCGAGGGACTGCTCGTGATCGATGGCGAATTTGCCGCCGCTACGCTCAAGCTGATGGCCCGCAAGCTGGAGTACGAGGCGAAGCTCGAGGCGGCGCTCAACTTCACCAAGCCGCAGTTTAATGAGTCAATGCGCGCCGGGCACGCCAATATGTGAGGATTTTGAGGCGGCCGCAATCGTCAGATCCAGATGCTTCCGATCCAGAGAATTCTTACCTTGTAAACGGGGAAGAGATTTCTCTTGACAGACGATACTCTATCAAATAGAGTACTCTTCATTGAGAAGAATTCCTGGCAAGACTGGCCTGGATCTGGGGTTTTTGCTCGGATTTCCCTCACATCGTTCACCAGTTTTGGGTAAGACTCTGTTTATTTACTCTATGTTTCAGAGTACTCTGAAACATATGACCATCACCCACCTTAACCTCAGGAGGCATTATGAACCGCAAATTCTTTGCAAAAGCCACCGGCATCCTCGCCGTTTTGGCGGCGATCTCCCTCACCCCAATCCATGCTCAGCAGGCAACTGCCGGTCCCGCGCCCCAGGTTGCGGCTCAGCCGAACACGGCCCTTGCGCTCGGCAAACTTGAGTTCACGATGAGTCAGGCAGAACCTGACAGCAAGGAGTTCGGCATGGCGGTCAGCGAATATTGGAAGCTGATCACCGAAAGCAACGACGGCAGCCGCGCCTACAATTTCTTCAGAGCTTTGACCGCGGAGCAAAAGGCCCCCAATGCAACGCTGCTTGCAATGCGCGCTTCGGCGGCCTGCTATTACGTGGGTTGGCTTGCCCAGGCGAACCTGATGGATGCTTTCGGCCAAACCCGAGTCGCGCAGATCGACGCGCAGGCTCACGCCGACTTCGATGCGGCGCTGAAGCTCGATCCGGAGAACTTCTCTGCTCTCTATGGCTATGCGATCTATGAGGGATATCGCCCTGGAGCGCAGGCTCACCAGAAGGAACTGCTCGCCCGCCTGGACGCCTTGCGCACATCCCGGCCCTACTATCCCTGGGCGCTTGTCGATACGCTGGAGAAGACTGGAAAGCCCGAATAACTCGAGCTTCTTGCAGAATTGTCTTCAGTTAGCTGATATGCGTCAGGGCACGACTTCAGCCGTGCCGCAAATGGCGCATCCCGATTCCGGCTTTAGCCGCTGCGGAACTGCAAACAACTGAAAAAAAGAGACGCAGGGGCTAAAGCCCTATATCTTCTTGCTGAACTTGCGGCACGACTGAAGTCGTGCCCTGATACAAGGCCGGAGTTTTTTGACAGGTTCTTACAGGGCCGCTCCGCAGCCGGCGCAGAAGCGTGCGGATTGTGAGTTGATCTGGCCGCAGCGCGCGCAGGCCGTCAGCGTGCCGGGCTGCGCCGCCGGGGGTACGTTCACCGTGACGTTGAAGGGCTGGCCCCAACCGGGCATCGGAATCCCCAGCATCCCCGCGATTCCCGCCGCCTGGATGGCATTGAACTCCCGCACGCGGCCGGGCATGAAGAAGCACTCGATAAAGCCCAGCACCCACGGGATCGGCGTCCAACTGAAGCACAGGTAGAGGATTCCCAGGCCGGTTCGGCGCAAGTAAAAGTGGTGAACGCCGAAGCCGCCAAGAAAGAGCGCCAGCAGAATGCCTACCACCTCATCGCGGCGCACCGAATCATACTGCTGGTAAAAGACCGCTTGTGCGCTGGGATAGGGTTGGCTGCTCATCGGTGGCTCTCCTTGCTCTGGATTCTACATACGCGCCCGGTGCTTTGCGGGTTCCACCAGTCCAAAACGGAAAGGCTGGAAAGGTTAGATCGCCCAATCGTCGCACCACTCCGCGCTGACTTAGCATCCAACCAATCATGAGCACACCAACCCCAGCCGCTGCCGCCGGCGGCGCCTTCCTGATTGGCGGCAACCTGCCTGTTTACCGAATAGGATACGGAACCATGCGCCTGGTTGGCGAAGGCGCATGGGGCGAGCCGGACGACGCGGCCGAAGCCCGCCGCGTGCTTCGCCGGGCCGTTGAACTCGGAGTGTCCCTCATCGACACCGCCGACGCCTACGGCCCGGAGATTGCGGAGCGGCTGATCGCCGAGGCACTTCATCCTTACCCGTTTGGCCTGGTCATCGCCACCAAGGGGGGCATCACGCGCCAAGGGCCGGCAAAGACCGAGAACGTGGGCCGCGCCGGCTATCTAATCCAATGTGTGGAGATGAGCCTGCGGCGGCTGCGGCTGGAGTGCATTGACCTCTATCAATTGCATCGAATTGATTCGCGGACTCCGCTCGAAGAGTCGCTTGGCGCGCTGAAACGGATGCAGGAGCAGGGCAAGATCCGCCACATCGGCTTGAGCGAGGTCACAGCGGCGGAGATTGAAGAGGCTGGCAAGATCGTCCAAGTGACGACTGTCCAGAATCGATACAGTCTGGCCGACCGGCGCAACGAGGAGACGCTGGCCTACTGCGAGCGCCAGGGAATCGGGTTTTTGCCCTGGTATCCGATCAATGCCGGGAAGCTGCTGAAGCCCGACCAGCCTGCGGCACAGGCACTGGCACAGATCGCCGAACGCCATTTGGTTTCGATAGCGCAGCTTTCCATTGCCTGGCTGCTGCACCGCTCGCCGGTGATGCTGCCGATTCCGGGCACATCGAAGGTGGCGCATCTGGAAGAGAACATCGCCGCGGCCAGCCTGAGGCTGAGCGCGGAGGAATGGGCGGAGGCTGAGCGGCTGCTAAATGCTTCGACGGGAGCGGCTATGCCGGTGTGAGAGCGGCCGCCGGATGAAACGAGGCATCCGTGATCTCGGTGGAGCCCTCGATCTTGATATTGCAATCGCGGTGCAGGCAGAGCATGTTGAAGCTGCCAGCGGTTCCGTAAGAGTTTTCCTTGTTTCCAAGGTAGTTATTGGGGTTGTAAAGCATAGCTATATGCCACCAGAGCCGGTAACCATGGTCCATGAGCCAATGGATCAGAGAGGCTGATTTTTCCACGCGATCGTTTTCGACGTACAGCGCCGGATGGCAGCGCGCGATGGTGTTCTTTGCGCCCTTCAGCACCTCTAACTCGAAGCCTTCCACATCGATCTTGATGAGCGCGACCGGGGCCTGCTGCACGATCTCGTCGAGCGGTCGGCAGGGGGCAGTGACCACCGCCGAGATGCCGCCCTGCGCGGAGACGGAGACACCGCCAAAGTTTCCCTCGCGGCGATAGTCGGGCGCCGTAAAGGAGACGACTCCCGGCTCGCTTCCGCAGGCATAGGGCAGCGCCAGCACATTCATCAGTCCGTTGAGAGCCAGATTGGCGCAGAGCTGCTGAAAGATCACCGGCTGCGGCTCGAGGGCCAGCATCGCCCGGCCTTGACGGGCCAGCTCCAGGGCTAGAGGCACTGTGTGAACGCCCATGTTGGCGCCGACGTCGACGACCATGCCGGGGAATCGAAGCAGGGAAAGCAGGATCTCGATCTCAGGTTCGCAGCACTCTCCATAGCGCAGATAGGACTGGCCCATGAAGATGTCATTCGAGTTGACCAGCATGGTTCCGCGACGCGTGGAGACAAGGCGATAAGGAGCGGCGATGGCAGCTTCAGGCATGAGAGGCACTTTTCTTTGGAGACATCCGCAAGCGGAAGAAGCAGACGGTAAGCCATTCGAGATGTTGCTGCATTAGGGCCTGTTAACACTACTCAGGCGAAAGAATCCCGGCGATCAACCGGCATCTCGGTCCTGGCTCCCCACCGTACCGAAGGTTACGCGATTTCTACCCTCGGCCTTCGACAGATAAAGCGCGCTGTCGGCAGCCTGTACCAGGACTTCCGCGGTCATGTCGGCGTGTACACGCCCGCTCGCGATTCCGACGCTTAAAGTGACGCATGGCGCCACCTCAGACGAGGGATGGACGACTCCGGCCTCTTCCATTGCGCTCCGCAACCGCTCGGCCATCGTCTTGCCAAGTTCCGCTCCGCAGTTGGGGAGAATGACGGCGAATTCCTCGCCGCCGTATCGAGCCGGAAGTTCGCCCGGTCGCCGGAAGGTTGTCTTCAACACCTGCGCGACTCGCTGCAAACACTCGTCGCCTCGCTGGTGTCCCAGGGAGTCGTTGTAGTGCTTGAAGAAGTCCACGTCGGCAATCAGGAGCGTGATCTCGCCGTTGTTGCGGCGGGCGCGGCGAATCTCGCGGTCCAGCGTCGCTGTAAACTGACGGCGATTGGCGAGCCCGGTCAAAGCGTCCTCGAATGCCTGCTCGTGCAGGAGCGCATTGAGCCGCTCGAGCTCGGCGGCGTGTTCGGCGAGGCTGAGTTTGAGCTCTTCCTGCTCCAACTCCGCATGCTTGCGGCCGGAGATATCGCGGATGATGACGACCATGCCAGTGGGCGATCCCTCAGCATCCCGGATGAACTCACTGTTCACTTCAATGTCGAAGGTGGATCCATCAAGACGCTGCCCGCGATACTCGGTCGGTCCGGAAACGACGCCTTCACGCCTTAGGGCTACTTGGTGCAAAGCTCGTTCCCGTTCCTCTGGGACGATGAAATCGAGGACCGAACGCCCCAGGTACTCTTTTTCGTCTACAGCGCCGAACATTGGCAGGGCAACTGGCGATACCAAGAGAACGCGGCCTTCGCGGTCGGTGATCGTGATGTCGTCGGGAGAGGCGTGAAGGATGGATCGATACAACCCCTCACTTCTCCGCAGCGCCTCCGCAACGAACTGGTGCTGCGCGATCTGCCTCCCGAGTTCATCATTGACCTTTTCCAAATCGTCGTTGACGGACGAAAGCTGGTTTGTCCGTTCATCGATCAGTCTCTCAAGGGACTCGTTGCGCTCTGTCAACTGTTTTAACGGATAGATTTCACCCGCGCTCACCAGGTGGTAGGGAATCGAAATACTGCTATGGCAGATCTTCCAACCTGCAGCTTCCTTGCGGAATATGAGCACCAGGCGGGCCGTCTGGTGCGAGATGATGTGGTCTTTGATTGGCAGGTGAATGACAAAGAAGCCGGTCGCGACGGCGATCGTCTCTGCCAGTGACTGGATGGCCAGATCCTTGAGTTCGATACGGATCGGATCTTTGACCTGGGCGAAGTCCTGGCGCGTAATCGCGACCCATTCTTCCTTGTCTTTGACCAGGAAGTCCCCACCGCCGGTAAAGCCGGAAAAGTCCTCGCTGAATTCCGCAGTGAGCATGTCATCGCGGGAGGAATACATCCGCACGTATTCTTGAAAGAGCTGCCGAATGGTTTGTTCGCCGGGCAAACTCTCCGCGCCGCCCAGCCTTTGGAGCAAATCGGCGTTTTGCGCTTCCAGCTCGATCTTTTGCTTCTTTAGATCATGGAGCATCTGCCGAAGTTCAACGAGGGACAGATCCTCCGGGGACTCAATCGAATGGAGGGCTTCCTCCGCGGCGACCCTTTCAGTTTGCGGGCACTCAGCCTGCCGGGAGGTAAACGCGTCGCCGGCGCCTTGCCGCTCTTCTGCATCCTGATCCTTCACGGCCCGCCTGCTCCGATCCATGATGGGGTCATTAAGAGTCGCTGTCTGATTCACTTAGGGTCTCTGCATACTTGCTTCGCCCAAAAAAACGAGTCAAGGGGATAGCACAGATCAGCCCAAAGGCCTTGTGTATGAGCGTACCACAGGCTTGATTTGTACAGATGAGGCTTCGATCAACCTATCGGCAGGGCTGCCCAGTTCTTACAATGATTTGATACTTGCTGCTCTGAGGCTCTGACTCATTGTCGATTGCACATGATTGGCTTGGTTGGATGCACTCAGGGGCTCAAGCCTGTTTGTCTATTGGGGAATTTTCGGCGCGACTCAAGTCGCGCCCTGATACAAAAGCAGTCTTGAACCCTTCGATCCAGGTAAAAAGAGCCGCAGTCCTTTGCAGGGCTGCGGCTCCAAACTGGAACTACGAGGCGGCTAGAGCAATTTCGGAAGATGAATATCAAGCTGGCTCAGCGGAGGGCCCATCCCAGGCCGAAAGCGATTTCGCCCAGTCCCTACGGGACTTTGGCCCGTAGGTTGACGCTCTCCCAGGACTGCGCTGCGCTGGTCCTGGGCTATTATCGGTTCTCCCTTTGGGAGAAGTGCCTAGGCAGTCTCAGCGCTCTCGTGGGTCGGCAACGGCGGAAGACAACTGACACAGGGCCGGTCACGACCAGCAAATTTCGAGAGCCGCCGTAACAAGATTGATATTCATCTTCCGAAAATGCTATAAGTTGCTGCCGAAGCTACATCTCCTTTGCACCTTCTACGAAGGCTTTTAGTTTGCGGCTGCGGCTGGGATGGCGGAGCTTGCGCAGGGCCTTGGCTTCAATCTGACGGATTCTTTCACGTGTGACCTGGAAGCTCTGGCCGACCTCTTCCAGAGTGTGCTCGGAGCCGTCTTCAAGGCCGAAGCGCATCTTGATGACCCGCTCTTCGCGCGGGGTGAGTGTGCGGAGAACCTGCGAGGTGTACTCCTTGAGGTTGACGCTGATGACGGCCTCGGAGGGCGAGACGGCCTGCCGGTCTTCGATGAAGTCGCCGAGGTGCGAATCTTCCTCTTCGCCGATGGGGGTTTCGAGGGAGATGGGCTCCTGCGCGATCTTGAGCACCTTGCGCACCTTTGCCACCGGAATGTCCATGCGCTTGGCGATCTCTTCACTGCTGGGCTCGCGACCCAGTTCCTGCACCAGTTGGCGGCTCGTGCGGATCAGCTTGTTGATGGTCTCGATCATGTGGACAGGAATACGAATGGTCCGGGCCTGGTCGGCGATGGCGCGCGTAATGGCCTGGCGAATCCACCAGGTTGCATAGGTCGAGAATTTGTAGCCGCGGCGGTACTCGAACTTGTCGACTGCCTTCATCAGGCCGATGTTGCCCTCCTGAATGAGGTCGAGGAATTGCAGGCCGCGGTTGGTGTACTTTTTGGCGATGGAGACGACCAGTCGCAGGTTGGCCTCAATCAGTTCGCGCTTGGCCTGCTCGGCGTCCATGTCGCCCTGGATCATCTCGCGCTGCGTGCGCTTGAGCTCGGCGATGAGAACGCCCGCCTCGGTCTCGATTTTTTCCAGATCGGCCTTGCAGTTCTTCTGCTGGCGCCGGTACTCCTTCTTCAGCTCCTCGCTGCGGGAGGCCTCGTGCTTCTGCTCCAAAGAACGGATCTGGCGCTCGAGGGTGCGCATGGTGTCCACGGTCTTGTTGACCTTGTCGAGCAGGCGCTTGCGCTCGAGAGCGGTGTATTTGAGTTCGCGGACGATGCGGGAGACGAGCACCTTTTCGCGGGCGATGAGCCAGCCATGATGGCGGTGCTCGCGGATCTTGGCTTTGGTGGCGGGCGCGGGGCCGACCAGCTTCTCCTCGAGCTGCGCAATTTTCTTCTGGTGCTTCATGAGCGCGTCGATGCGGGCCACAGTTGCCTTGACGCGCGTCTGAACCACCTCTTCGGTGAGTTCTTCATCGTCGAAGATAACGACTTCTTTTACATTGCGCACGCCGCGCTTGAGGTCCTCGCCCAGCGCCATGATCTCGCGAATCACGATGGGTGAGCGCGAGATGGCCTTGAGCACACGCAACTGGCCGCGCTCGATGCGCTTGGCGATCTCGACCTCGCCCTCGCGCGTGAGCAGCGGCACGGTGCCCATCTCGCGCAGGTACATACGCACCGGGTCATTGGTCTTTTCCAGAGTGCCGGGCGTGAGGTCGAGCTCGACATCCTCGCCCTCCTCCAGCTCGAAGTCCTTGTCGCCGAATTTGGGTCCGTCAAGAAGGTCGATGCCCTGTGTTCCGATGGTGGTGATCAGGTCGTCAAGATCGTCGGGCGAGGTTGCCATATCCTCCGGCAGCATGTCGTTCACGTCGCCGTAGGTCAGATAGCCCTTTTCCTTGCCGACCTCGATCAGGGTGTCGATATCGGGTTCATGCTCGTGTTCGTGTTCAAACTTTTCTTCGATCGCCAAAATGCTCCTTTTCTACTGCGCAAGAAGGTTTCAGCACCGTCTTGCGCGCCGGTGCGGCGTCCATCGCAGCGCGCATAAGGCATTTTCCGGCAGAATTCCGGAAAACAGGCGCATCTGCACGCGAACCTGCGGTCACCCGCATAAAAAGCGGCTTCAGGGGGTTGCTCGGAACAGGATGACAAGCGCTTCAGGATTCACCTGGTTCGCCCGCGAGCCATGGCTCATAGATGGGGCAGAGGGGCGCGCATCCGCACAGAGACTCTTAGGATACCACTACTTAGCCCTGCTTCTCCAACAAAAATCCGGGGCCAAGCCAGAAAGTTTCAACCAACCGCGCAGCCGGACCGGGGCCATTTTGTCTTCCGTCCGCTCCTGCTTCTGTTTATTTGACGTGGAAAAACAGAATTTGACGCAGGATTTCGCGCCCCGGCCAGGCTGGAGCGCGGATCAAGGAGTACCAGGTTCTTCAAGGAGAGCCTTTATATCTCTTTTCCCGTGGAGTATCGCGACGACCTGCAACGGCTTCGTTTCGGGACGATAGACCACGAGAAAGTTGGGAAACCGGGTGACCGCCCAGAATCGAACTGGCAGTAGTGTAATTTCGCTTCGTTTGGAGCCGAGCATGGGGTGTCGGGCCAGGCTGTTACAGGCTGAAAGAATCGCCGATTCCACGCGATTTGCCGCACTCAAATTGTCTTCCGCGATGTAATCCCAGATGTCGCTGAGATCGTTGAGCGCCCTGGGGGTGAACTGGTACGGAGTGGGCATCGCTCAGGCAATGCGCCGTTTTGCCCTGCGGTCCGCAAGAAGCTGGACGGCCTGCTCGGCGTCTATGAGTTCGCCGCGCTCCGCTTGTTCAAACCCCTCGGCGATCTGGGCGGCAATGGCTTCTTTGCCTGCCTGTATCCAGTCGTCATTCCGATACTGCTCTTGAATGACTGAGAAAGCCTGATCCAACACCTCTTCCGGGCTCATGCCAGAACGGGAAGCCCGATCGAGGAGCTTCTGCTGCGCGGGTTTGAGTTCAAGGATCATGGAAGCTCCTGCAAATGCAAAACACGCCCTATCCGTTCATTATGAACTCATCGGAGAATTTGCGGAATGATTCCCTGCAACTACCGCTCCGGCGGCCTCTGGTTGTGCAACTGGCGCAGCGCGCGGTCCAGATCGAGCTTTTGCTGGGTCAGCAGGGCCAGCTCGGCAAAGTCGCCACGGCGCTCGGCCTCGGCGATCAGCGCGCGCAGGTCGCGCTGGCGGCTCTCGATGGCCCGCTCGTGAATCTCCTGGATGGCGCTCTGGACCTCGGTCTCCTCGGGCGGCTTGGTCTCGGCCAGGAGCGTCTCGGCCAGCAGAGCTCGCTGGGCTTCGTCTTCGACCACATCCATGGGGTCGCGAGATTGCCGGACAGCGAGAGCCTGGAGGGCTGCGAATGCTCCAAGATGTTCAAACCACGATGGTTGTTCTGAAAGCGCCTGAATGGCTAGCCGCCGCGAACCGCCGAACTCCGGATCGTCGATGGCCAGGGCGCGGAGCAGGACCCGCTCGACTTCGGTGAGGGCTGTCGTGTTGGTCTCGATGTGATCGCGGCGGCGGAGAGCGGCCTGGCGAAGTTCCTCGCGCAGGACGGCCGAATCGATGCCCAGCTTCTGCGCGGCGTCGGCGGCAAACTGGTCGCGAGCGAGCTTTTCAGGCAGGCGGCGAATGTGCGGCAGCAGGTAGTTCATCGCCTTGACCTTCTGCTCAGAGCTGGCGCCGGGGAAGAGCAGGCGGGCACGTTCGATCAGATAGTCGGACTGGCGGCGCGCGCCGCGCAGGGCCGCCGTGTAGGCCTCCACGCCTCGTTCGCGGATGTAGCGGTCGGGGTCGAGGCCGCCATCGAGGGTAACAATCTTGATGGTGAAGCCCTCCTCGGTGAGCAGGGCGATGGACTTTTCCGCGGCGTTCGAGCCAGCCGCGTCGGGGTCGAAGTTGACGACGACTTGCGAGGTGTGGCGCTTGAGCAGAGCCACCTGCTGTTCGGTGAATGCTGTCCCGCTCGTTGCAATCACGTTCTGAATGCCGCGCAGGAAGACTGAGATGCAGTCCATCTGGCCCTCGACGAGGAGGGCAAACTCATGCTGGCGAATCGAGGTGCGGGCCTTGTCGAGATTGAAGAGGACCAGGCTTTTGGAGTAGAGCGGCGTCTCTGGCGAGTTGATGTACTTTGCGCCGGCCTTGTCGCCGGTTTCGAGGGTCCGCGCTGTGAAAGCGATCACCCGGCCGCTCTCGTTGCAAATCGGAAACATGACGCGCTTGCGAAAGCGGTCGTAGATGGGGCCGAGGGTGCCGTCACCCTGCTCCTTGGATGCGAACAGACCGCAGGCACGCAGGGTTTCATTGTCGGCCATGGGGCTGAGGCGGTCGCGCAGGGCGTTGAAGCTGTCGGGTGAGTAGCCGATGCGGAAGGCCTTGATGCCGTCGGGTGTGAGGCCGCGACCGGCCAGGTACTCGCGCGCTACTGAGCCCTCAGGGCCGCGTAGCTGCTCTTCGAAATAGAGTGCGGCGGTCTCGTGCAACTCAAGGAGCTTGGCCCGCATCCTCGCACCGGCGGCTTCCTCGGGCGAGGAGAACTCGCGCTTGGGGAGCGGGATGCCGCACTTGCCAGCGACGATCCGCACGGCCTCAGGGAAGGTGACGTTCTCGATCTTGGCGACGAAGCTGAAGACGTCGCCCGAGGCCTGGCAGCCGAAGCAGTAAAAGAACTGTTGCGACCCTCCGTTTACGTTGAATGACGGCGTCTTTTCCTTGTGGAAGGGGCAGAGTCCTTTGAACCTTTGCGCACCTGCGTTGCGCAGTCGGATGTAGCTCTCGATCACCTTGACGATGTCGGCCTGCTGCTTGACGGTTTGGGCAAAGTCGATCACGGGGCGCTATATAGAGGATAAGGCCGGAGGACGCGAGGCGGAGTGGAATATGCTGTATCTCAGGAATCCCGAAAGGAATGGCCGGGGATGAATGCACATTCATTGACAGTTTCGCATTGGGTGAAAAAAACAGGATTCTTCGTCGCACTCGGGATCATGGTGATCGTAGGAGCCGGAACTTTCCATCAATTCTCGGTAGCGCATAACGAAGTTGCGAAGCTACAGAAGACGCTTGGAGAGGCCGACCGCGTGGAAGTTTATTCCGAGGGTGTGGGTGGGCTGCCGCCTGTAGTTGAAGAGCGGCGCCTCTATGCCTCAAGCCGCCCTGAAGACCTCACGGCGCTGAAAGCATCTATTCGCATTGAGGAGCCAGTGCATTGGTTTGTAACTCCCTGTGTCCCATCCACTATCATTCGTCTCTTCCGTGGAAGCAAAATGATCGGCGAACTCGGGCTCATCTGTGGCGATATAGTCCGGTTTTCTCAGTGGGAATACGAAACGCAGATCACCAATCCTGAACCATTGTTTGAATGGCTGGATAGCCGTGGAATTACTGTTCCCAGACATCAATATGACGCGGGAATTGCTCGGGGAAAACAGAACCGCGCCGATAAAGAGCGTTGGATGAAGGCCATGCCGAGCAGCATTGTGCCATTGTGGCCCAACGTTCATACTGATGAGCTCCAAAAGTACGACTCAAAGACTTTTGAAAACGCGCTCTCAAAGGAGTTACCAAATAAGCGCATAAGGATTCTCAGGCTAAAGGCTTGGTATGGGAGCGG
>Ga0302195_10000370_pt1 | contig 34698 bp, 28 predicted proteins | sample II_Bog_N1_2_FD_198778 | JGI IMG/M metagenome (GOLD analysis project Ga0302195, IMG submission 198778) | Peat permafrost microbial communities from Stordalen Mire near Abisko, Sweden - II_Bog_N1_2 | ecosystem: Environmental > Terrestrial > Soil > Wetlands > Peat | place: Sweden: Abisko...
AAGCGCGTCGCCGCTTCGCATCGGCGTGGCCTTGGCGAGCAACGCGCGCAGATCGGGGAACGTGTAGCGAGTCTGGCCGATGGTGTGAGCGAAGGTCATGCGGTGATGCATACAGGATAGCGGGAAATGGCAACTGATCCCGAGACCCGCGACCGGAACCCGTGCAAACCAGCAGGCCCACAGCGCAAAGTTGTTAGAATTGGCGGTGTTTTGAGTTGGCCGGAGGATGAAGCATGAATCGGATCGAGAAGTGGGCAAAGTTCGCAGTCGTCGTGTTTCTGGCCGCGGTAGCTGCGCAATTACCCGCGGCGAAGGCGCAGGACAATCCGTTGGCGGTGACAACGACCGCCCCCCAGATGCCCACGCCTGCATCAACTGCCGCGCCCACATCCACACCCGCCCCCAAGCCCGCCCCGCCTCAGTATCCGCTGCACCGCACCTATCACGAAGGCGAAACACTCGCCTATCAGATGAAAGGCCAGAACGAGGCCTGGCACTACACCATCCGTGCAGACGGCATCGTAACCAAGAGCCCCACCGGTCCATTCCTCGAGGAATATCGCTGGTCCGCGATGGAATCCGACGGCAAGCCCGTCACCCTCTCCGCTGAGTCCCTGGCCTATCGCGAAAAGGTCTCGCTCGACGCCGCCTATATGCCCGGAATGCCCCCACTCAACAACGTCGATCGCGCCCTCGTCGGCCCCATCTCCGACTTCATGACCTTCTACTCCGATGAGTGGCTGGCCAACCGGATGAATGCTTTGAAGAAGGTGGGCGATCACTTCTACTTCGTCGTGCCCTTCAACCCCTCATGGGCCGACGGCACCCACGTCATCCTTGGCGAAGACTCCATCGCCTTCGACATGACCTGGAAGAGCACCAACGAAGCAGACCACACGGCTCTCATCCTCATCCGCCACGTCCCGCCCGCCAAGCCCACCGTCCACCTCAATGCCGATTGGATGAAGAAGCCCGTCGCCGACACACCCAACAACTGGGTCGAGGTCCAGAAAAACGACGATGGCAAATTCGATGCGGCTGTTGGCAATGAGACCTTCGATGTCCTGCTGACGATCGATCTGACCGACGGCAAGATTCTCAGCGGCACCATGGACAACACGGTCAAGACCATCCATTGCACATGCGAAGATCAGCAACTGACCAAATGCGGAGAGCCGGTGCCCCACGAGGTTTTCCGGAAGATCGAGATTACGCTGATCAAATAGCTGGACCGCTCCAGAGCTACAATCTCGACATGATGAGCCTCGTCCGCAGCCAGGTCCCCGACCCGAGCGGCGCGCTGATCCCGTCCAACATCGCCACTGGCAGCGCCATCCTGTCCGGTAAGGGCGGCGAAACCGACACCATCTCCGTGGCCTTGGCTTCGTCGGTCTACAACGTGCGCAATGCAACCTGTGGCGGGGTATGCAGCACATGCAATGGCGCAACCGAGTTCGGCTTCAACCCTGCCGCATACGATATGGCGGTACTCGCGTGGCTACAGGGCGATGCGCAGGTTACGTGGAACACAGGCACCGGCTACATCAACCCATCCGGCATCACCTTTTCGAGCGGAAACACCTCGATTGTCACCATCAATTCCGGGGGAGGGATGCAGGGACAGGCCCCGGGAACAACCAGTGTTTCCTTTTCGATGGACGACTCCCCTATTTACGAACTGGACTGTTCGAACTACCCATACTGCCCATTTGCCAACATCGGCGGCGGCGCGCCGACGACGGTCGGGCAAATTCCGACCTCGTTGAAGCTGGTGACGGCGCCCCCGACGATCCTTCAACAAGGAAACAACAACGCAACCAACGGGTGCCCACTGGGAAATTACGGAATTGAGATTGACATTGACTACCAAGTGCTGGACCAGAATGGGGCGCCAATTGCAAGCGCAAATATGGAGCCGCAAGAAAATATCCCTGGGGTCACAACCGGCTATCAAGACATCGGACCCAGCCGAATTAGCGGGACCTCAACATTTACGAGGGCTGACGGCACATTCGATGACGCCCCGGTTGGAAAATGCCCGCCTGTCCCCGTCACTACCCTAACCCCCTTTGCGACGCAGTCCATCCAGATTCTTTTGAATGGAACCGCTTACCCCGTCCGCACAAACAGCTACTCGTACAGCACAACCAATTTGCCCAATCACGGAACAGTCACGAACGGAAAGGATATCAATGCTTCGCAGTAGACGGCATCCATTCGCAGCTTCACTCATTGCAGGCTTGTTTATTGCCGCGGCTTCCTTGGGCCCATCAGTCTCGTGGGCGCAAACGACCGCCGAAGAAACCGTACAGGCTGCGATGACAAAAGGCGAAGATGGAGTGTACGGAGCGTACAACTCATTTGTGGCAAGGTCGCTTTCGCGCCTTGGGGATGCCTCATCAGTCGCACTCACAAAACTTCTGGTCGACAGGCTGATTGCGGACGCAGATATTCCAGCCATCTTACTCGTCGTGAGAGATTCTTATGACTCCCCTAAAAGTATCCAAGATGCGGCAGAGCGACAACCACGCACCACCTTGTATCTGCTTCGCTCCCTGTCACAAGTGACAAAGAATCCGAAGATTCTCGCGTCGATTGGAGAGACCGCCGCGTACGTTAAGAGCCAGTATGCAGCGTATTCGAGAAATCATCCTGACAAGTAGTTCTCAGAAGGAGCGTGGAGCGATCATGCGAGCCGGAAACTAATCCTCCGCTGTGCTCGACTGTTCATGCCCCTGCGCCCGTTCTTCGCCTAGATGTGAATCGACGCCGCCCGCACGCTCACGCCGCTGATCTCCGCCGCGCGGGCCTCAGCATAGCTCGCCGCGCCCAGCAGCGCCGCTCGGCTCTCCAGTATGATCCGCACCGGCATGTTGATGAGCAACTGCGACAGCCGCCCCTTGTCGGTGAAGGCCTTCATGAACGTGCCGTCCTTCAGCTTCTCAAGGATGCGCGGCGCAATGCCGCCGCCCACGTAAACGCCGCCCACCGACAAAACCTTCAGCGCCAGGTTGCCCGCCTCAGCCCCGTAGGCCGAAACAAACATGTTCAGCGCCTTCTCGCAGATCTCGCTCTTGGCCGCCAGCGCGCACTCCGTGATCACCGCGTTCGGGTCCTCCGCGGCCATGCGTACGCCGAGCCACTTGGGAACCTCCACGCCGCGAACCTCGCTGAGGAAGTCGTACACATTGGTCAGACCCATGCCGCTGACCACACGTTCAAAGCTGATGCGCCCGTCGTACTTCTGTTTCAGGAAGCGCAGCAGGTCGATCTCATCTTCGTTTCGCGGCGCGTAGTCTGAGTGGCCGCCCTCTGAAGGGTAGGGAACATGGCCGTGACCGTTCCAGATCAGCAGTCCTTCGCCCAGTCCGGTTCCGGCGGCAATCAGCGCGCGGTTGCCCACTTGGCTGGCGTCGCCTTCAGCCAGCGTGAAGATCTGGTCCGGCGCGAGCTCGGCCACGCCGTACCCGTTCGCCTCAAGGTCATTGATCAGGAATACATGTGTAATGCCGAGGCTCGTTGAAAGCTCCCGGCTGTCCAGCGTCCAGGGAAGATTTGTGAGGCGCAGCCGGCCATTCCGCACCGGTCCAGGCACGCCGAAGCATGCCGCATCTACCTTTGCCCCTCCGAGGAACTTCTTTACGATCTCTTCGAGCCCGGCATAGTCCTTGGCCGGATAACGCTCGTCCCGCGCATACTCTAGTTTTCCTTCTTTAAAGTCGTACAGCGCCAGATGAACCTTGGTGCCGCCTACGTCTCCGGCCAAAATCATTGTTCCCTCTCAAAAAAACCGCAGCCTTCCGCATCTGTGGGGGGCAGAAGCGAGGCTGCGGCCTTATCTAAAATTAGCGTAAGTATACCGCTTGAAGGCCTTATAAGTTGACTCGGCAGGCGCTCCACATCGCGCGGTCCAGTTAGTACTTCGTGCAGAACTTGCGCCTTGTCCTGGCCCGCAATCAGAAAGAAAACTGACCGCGCAGCATTGATCACCGGCCACGTCAAAGTAACCCGCCACGTATCCTTCTGCGGCACATGATTGGCGACAACAATGCGGTTCGTCTCGTGGAGCGCAGCCGTCTGCGGAAACAGCGAAGCGGTATGGCCGTCCGGGCCCATTCCCAGCGCAACAAGATCAAACCGTGGGATATGCGCTCCTTCCAGGCGAAAGCTTTCTCTGAGCTCCGACTCGTATTCGTCCGCTGCTTCCAGGGGATCGAGTTCTCCCTCGATCCGGTGAATCTGGTCTGGCGTCAACGGAACATGGTCGAGAAGAGCCTCGCGCGTCATGCGGTAGTTGCTCTCAGCATCGTTCGGCCTCACGCACCGCTCATCCACCCAGTAGAGGTCCAGGTCGCTCCACGGCATGCGCGAGCGCCACGGCTGATTTGGGTCGGCCAGCAATTGGAATGTTGCCTTGGGAGTCGTCCCGCCGCTGATGGCGATGCGAGCGCGGCCCCGCCCCTCCACCGCCTCTCCCACCATCTCAACAAAGTACCGCGCAGCATGCTGAGCCAGCGCCGCGGCATCTTGCTCAACGTAATACTTCACCCTTATAGTCCTGGACATCGGGCGGGAACCTCCAGATGCTAGGTTACACGGAAGCCATGAATAGACTGTGGAGGACTAATATTCTAAGGCCCGGACGTGATCGTTTAGCCACACTTACGGGTCACGCGTAGGATCCGAGCCTGCGGTCTGAGGGGTCTGCTACTTCCCCAGGTAGACCCGGTACTGTGTCTCCAGCACTCCCGATGCGCGCGCCAGGGCAAGCTTGGCCAGATTGTACTGGTAAAGGCTCTCGATCAGGTTGCTTTCAGCCGATGCAAGCGACGACTGCGCCTCAACGAGGGGAAGGTTGTCGTCCACGCCGGCATTCACGCGATCGGTTTCATCGGAAACGGTGCGTGTGGCCAATCCCACATTAGACCGCGCCACCGTGACGAGTTGCCGCGTCGCGTCCACGTCCAGCAGCGCCACCCGAACCTGCTCTTCGATGTGCGTCCGCAGCTCCGCCAGTTGCGCGTTCACTGAGTCAAGCTGTGCCTGCGCGGCTTCCACATCCCCGCGCAGCTTGGCCTCGCGAAACAACGGAATCGACAGCGTTCCCTGGGCCGCAAAGTTGCCGTGGGTGCCGGCGTCGTTCACCGTGCTTACGCCCCAGTACCCCCCAAAGGTCAGCGTGGGCAACCGGTAGCTACGGTAAGCCGCGTGGATCGCCTTGTACTCCACCGACTGATTCAGCAGGTTCTGGTAATCCTGCCGGTACTTGTAGGCGACGTCCCGAACCTCGTCGGGTGTCTGCGTTGCCAACTCGTTGTAAGGTGTTGGATCGGTGAGCGCAACCTTCTGCCCCGGCGCAACTCCTATCTCTCGCTTGAGCAGGATCAGGTCCTTCTCCAGCGCGTTCTCCGCGGCAATCAGCGCCTGCTGCTGAGCCTGCAACTGGACCCGCGCGCGCAGCTCGTCCAGGTTCGATACCGTCCCCGCCTCATGCGCATCGTGGGCCTGCTTGAAGATGAGTTGGTCCGAGTCCAGCAGCGCCTTCGCATTGTCCACTTCGCTTGCCGCGGCCAATGCGTGCAGGTAAGCTGTGGCCACCTGCTGCACCACCTCACCCCTCGCCGACATCTTGGCAAAGTGTGCTGCGCGGTCCGCTGCGCCGGCCGCCTTGTATCCATCAAACACCGGACCGGAGAAGAGTGTCTGGCTGAACTGAAGCTGTCCAGTTGTCAGATCGTCTCGAGTGATCGAGGAGAATCCAGGCGGAACCACACCGCCCGGAAAGAAGGAAGCAAATTTGCTGATAACGCTTGAATTGAAGCCAATGGCCGCCAGGTTGTGCTGGTAGACGCCCGTGCCGCCGCTCAACTGGATCAGCGGGAAAAACTCCTGAACCGCCTCCAGCTTTTCTCCGTCGAGCGACTTCTGCATGGCTTCGGACTGCTTCAGCCCGAGATTGTTCTCCAACCCTCGCTTCACTGCCTCATCGAGCGACAGCTTCAGCGTGTCGTCCATGGCGGGATGTGCCGTAACGCTCCCATAAAAGGGGTTTTGCGCCGAAGACGGATTCTGCGTCTGGGCCTGCGACAAGACCGAGCCCAGCAGAAAGACCGCAGTCAAAACTGCAACAGATGCCCGCTGGTTCCCCGGCCGAACATAAGAATGAGGAAAAGGATTCACAACCATCATTTTCTCAGATGATCCGGCGTGGCGCGAAGATTCGAAGCCTGATAGGAAATGGCGGTCAGCATGGGGCGCTATGCCCTGACCTGCATGAATCCAAGCTGTCCGGCGGCATCCAGAAGCGGCAAATCTCCAGAGATGAACGGGCGATTTAGGGGCCGCCCAGAGGTCCAAACGAACGCCGCAGCCAGTTGGAGAGCGTCCGCCGCGCGCAACGGAAAGCGATCAAGGAAGCGCTCTGCCTCGGAACGAACCTGTGAAGCAGGGAGAATCTCTCGCCATCTTGAGCGCATTTCTTTCAGGCGAGCTTGTGCAACCACCTGTTCATTTGGTGTGATTTGGCCTGCACGTAATAAGCGCGCCGCCGCTCCTCGTATCTCAACTGGCGCGGCCCACCAAACAACTTTGTTAAATCGCAGGTTCAGTGCCTCGGCATCCGGTGTTGCACGCTGTTTTACACAAAGAGGAACGAGCGAACTTGAATCCCAAAATGCAGACTCCATTTAGCGCTCGCCCTTGGCCCAGTCAATCGCTTCCCTGACGGCCTCGTCCGACACATTCGCCGACGGTAGCGCCCAAAAGGCATCCCAATCCATCGGAGTAGGGTCATCGGGTGGCTTCATAATGCCCGCTGCAATCAGCCGTGCTTCCTCTTCCCCGTAAGTTTCTGATGGCTCCATCGGCACCATCCTCGCAATCGGCACATTCCGATCGCAAATCACCACCTCTTCGCCGTTGCGCACATGGCGGAGATACGCAGAGAGCTGGTTCTTCAAAACGCCAATGTTCGCGGTTCGCATGGGTCTATTGTAGTCTAACTTGGCTAAGTTAGCTAAGTTTGTTCGGATCCCAGCAATTGACCCCCTAAACCATAGCTCGTTCCTTCACCGTCAGGTAGTGGTTCAGCACCGACGACGTCAGGAACTCGGGGTGAATATCCATTGTGAGGGCGCCCTGCTCGTGCAGCCGGGCCAGCAGCAGTTCGCGCCGTCCAGCCATCTCCTGTGCCGCCGCCGCGCGGAACATCTGCGCAAGATTTGCCGGGCGTGCCTGGGCAATCATGTCGATTTCAGGCTGGCCCATGGCCACAAACAGCAGCACGTGCCGCCGCAGCAGTTGCATCGCCCCGTCAATCACCTCAGGCCGCATCGCCGTCTCGGCCAGGTCCGTAATCCACAAGATCAGCGACCGACGCGGCTGCAAGCGGTTCAGAATGGCAGTCGCGCGCAGATGGTCAGCCTCGCCCTCTTCAGCCCGCGCCACGGCCAGCGCCTCTATCAACTGCCGCAGATGTGTCGCGCCCCGCCCCGGCAACAGCCGCTGCTGGATCCCTTGCCCATACGCCAGTAGCCCCACCCGGTCCCCGGAAAACAGCGCCAGTTGCGCCAGCGCAACCGCCGTCGTGCAGGCAAAGTCCAGCTTGGAATGCGTGTTGACCGCGTTGCTGAACTCCGGCGCGATTCCTTTTCCCAAAGCTGCCACCGGATCATGCGTCGGTGTCACCCGCGACCGCATCAGCCGCCCGCAATCCAGCACAATCCATACCGCCTGGCTGCGCTCAATCTGGTACTGCCGCGTGATGGGTGTCCCGCGCCGCGCCGTCGCCGTCCAGCAAATATCCCGCAGATCGTCGCCCTCCCGATACTCGCGCAGGCTCTCGAAATCCCGCCCCAGTCCCCGCTGCCGCGCCTGCCGCAACTGCAGGTCAATCTGCCGGCTCCGCGCCAGAAATATCTGTTGCTCCTCGCCCGTCCTCAACGCCGGATACACCCTCACCGGCTGCACCAGCCTCGCCTTCGCCCAGCGCTCGGTCAATCCCAACGGCGAGCGATAGCGGACGAATAGCCACCCCGTCTCCGTATCCCCGCGCTCCTGCGGCGTTACCGTATACCGCAGCTTCGCAGGCACCCTCGGAAACGCCGTCAGCCTATGCGTTGGCGGCTGCGCCTGCACGCCCGTCAAAGCCATCGGCAGATCGTCCACCAGCCAGCAATCCACAATCGTCCGCCCCATGTTCTCAACGGTCAGCTCAATCTCCGTCTGATTGTCGAGCGCCGGCGCATTCGACCACGACCGACCCGCCGTAAGCTGCCCCGCGTTTGGCAACCTCAACCCGTCCAGCACCGCCGCCAACAGTACCAGCGCATCCCAGCCCAGCATGGCGTAGGCCAGCCTCCCAACCCAGAACCCCGGAATCAGCCACACAAACCCCAACAGCAGCAGGCCAATCGCCCGCGGCGTCAGCCCAAAGGCCAACACCCGCCGCCGCTCGCAAACCGCGCGCATCGGATCGGGATGGAGGCTGGGAAGGTTCATAGGGGATCTAAGCCAGATCGAGTGCGAAGGCCAAAGCTCGATTGAATTCGGCTAGTTTGGGTCCAGAGAGAGACCCGACGTATTGCGTCAATGCCGATTTTGGAATGCTCGTCAAACCATCACACCAAATCCAGCAGTCATACTTCATGCCCTCGTCTATACCGATGCTTACTTGTGTTCGAGAGCCTTGCCCGTTTGTGAATACTGGCGCGCAGATCACCGTTGAAAACCGCGAATCGACTTCAGCCTGTCGGCTTGCGATGACGAATGTACGGAACTTCTTGGGATCTCCGGGCGGCTGGTGCACACGATAAAGTTCACCTCGGCGCATGTCTATTACTCTGCCGATTCATAAGCGATTGGCGCTTGATAGCGAAGCACGTCTTCCATCTCTCGATTGAAGTAGTCGGCGTTCTCGTTCAGTATTTGAATGTCACGTTCATTGGCGGCGCGCCGGGCCTCGTTTCGGAGATGGTCGCGCAGCGCCCTTTCGATAAAGGCGGATCGGGACCTCGCGGACCCCGCCTTTCTGTCCACCTCGGCCAGCAGGTCAGATGAAAGTGTGATAGAAGTCTTCGTTTTCATACTACCTTTATACCACCTTTCCGGATCCCGCTACTGCCGCGGCACCGGCACTTCCGCAATCACATCCGTCAGCGCCCGGTCTGCATCAAATCCCTCCAGCTCCGCCTCCGGCTTCAACATCACGCGATGCCGCAGCACCGGCAACACCGCTCGCTTCACATCGTCGGGAACCAAATAGTCGCGCCCATCAAACGCCGCCGCCGCCTGCGCCACGCGCATCAGGCTCAGTGCAGCGCGCGGGCTCGCCCCCAGCAACAGTGTCGGCCACTCGCGCGTCCGGCGAGCGAGCGACAAGATGTACCCATAAAGCTCGGGCTCAATCCTTATCGCCCGTACCTCAGCGCAAGCCGCCGCCAGCAGTCCCATGGGAATCGGCGCAATCACCGATTCCTCCAGCAAACCGCCTCCGTGGCCACCGTGGTGCCGCTCCAGAATCTGCCGCTCCTCTTGTTCGGTTGGATACGCAACGCGAATCTTCAGCAGGAATCGATCCAGTTGCGCCTCCGGCAGCGGATACGTCCCCTCAAAATCCACCGGGTTCTGCGTCGCAAAGACCGTAAAATGCGCAGGCAGCGCGCGCCGCATGCCATCGCTCGTCACCTGCCGCTCTTCCATGCACTCCAGCAACGCCGCTTGCGTCCGCGGAGGCATGCGGTTGATCTCGTCCACCAGCAACAGATCGGTAAACACCGGCCCGGCGTGAAAGCTGAACGTGTCTGTCCCCGGCCGCAGAATGCTCGTGCCCAGAATGTCGGCCGGCATCAGGTCGGGCGTCGCCTGCACGCGCTGGAATCCCAGCCCCATCAGCCGGCCCAGCGCCTTCACCATCAGCGTCTTCGCAATGCCCGGCACGCCTTCAAGCAGCGCATGCCCCTGGCACAGCACTGCAATGATGATCTCTTCCAGGGGGGCGCTCTGCCCCGCGATCACGCGGCCCAACTCGGTCTGCGCATGCTTGATCAACTGGCTTGTCGCGCCCAAAGAATTGGGCGAGTTACCTGCGCTTGAAGCCTGGCCCGCTTCTGAGTTACCTGATTCTGAGTTACCCGGCTCGGAGATGACGTCGTCGCTCATGACTGCCTTTCCTTCTGCTTAGTCTGCTGAAACTGTTTCGCGCCGCGCGGCCGCGCCGCTTCTTTCAGATTCTCCATGTGGTGATGGAGCCGGACAATCATCTTGTACGCGTCGCGCGGCATCACGGTCTCGCCCCACGCTGCTTCTTCGCATGCCGCCAGGTCGGCCTCAAGCGAATCATCCATGTTGCCAAACCGCCGACGAATCGTCGCCGCCAGCTCACCAGCCTTGATTGGCGCCCCGCGCAACCCGCACAGCCGCAGCGACTGCCGACGGAACCGCTCCAGCGCGATCGCCACCGCCGTCGATGCCGCGCCCGCGTTGCGATAGAGCGAACCGAGCGCCTCAAGAAATTCAATCGGTGTTGCCCGCGCCGGTAAAGGCAATTCGCGAATCGGCCCGCTGCGCCGACTGAAACTGAAGACAATCAGGATGAACATCCCGATCATGCCCGTCCACAGCAGCGTGAGCGAAGGGCCTGACGCATAGCTGAACGTCGACCGAATCTCCCCGTGCAGCGACTCGTCCCAATAGAACTTGTGCCCATCGCGCGGCCCCAGCGAGTTCAGCAGCAGGTCAAGGTTGTTTCCTCTCGCAAGAGACCCGTTCTCGAGCGGCGTCGAGCTCGCCCACCACACCACGTGCCCGTTGCCCCAGTCATATTCCACCACGGTCGGCTGTCCTGCACAACTGAAGTCCACCCGCTGCGCCGGATTGCCCACCTGCCAGGTCGCCCCCGGCACCATCCACACCTCGCCCGTGTTCGCCAGCGGCGTCAGCCCATCCGGCTCCAGTTGACAAGCGGCAAAGGTGAAGTCTTCGGGCGGCGCGCTCGCCTCGCCTGGAAGGATGTATCCGCCCATCTGCCCCGTCGCCAGCACGCGCCCTCCGCGCTCCACAATCTGTCTCACCGCCTTGATGTCGGTCGTCTCGCGCGTAAATGGCTGCGCAAAGATCACCACTGTTTGCGGCCCTGCCTGCGCGGCAAGTTCGCTGAGCGGCCGCTCCCACCGCTCGATTGGATAATTCGATCGCAGCAGCGTTTCATACGCCGCCCGCGCCCCGTGTTGTCCTGCAAGATAGGTCGAGGGCAGGGGATTGTCGTTGTTGTTGCTGCTCGGCATAAGCAGGCCGATCGCCACGGCAAGGACAAGCGCGATCCCCACGGACCAAAGAAGGAGTTTCCGGTCGGCGGCGTCGAGAGAGGAGAGAAACTTCATCGCGCCGCTCCCTCCGCGCTTGCCGGGGCGCCGCCCGCAGCAGGCGAGCTCGCCCGCGCACCGCCCGCGATCAGCCCGTTCGCAATCTCCTCCACTCGCCTATACTCCTGCTCGCCTGCGGGTCGCCCGCCATACCAGACCCGCTCGAAGCTGCGCGTCAGGGCCCTTAGCGGCGCCTTGCGTGCATCTTCCGGCGCCACCAGAGCCAGATACTCGCGGGGCGTCCTCGCCCGGTCCGCCGGCCACAGCCGCTTCGACTCAAGCCGCGAAATCGCCGCCCAATAGACAAAATGGATTGCCTCGCGCCACTGGCCCGCAGCCGCGGCTCTCCGCCCATCCTCAAGCCACAACTGCCAGTCCCGCGCCGATGCGGCTCCGGGCGCGGGCAAATCGCTGTTGGGCACCAGCCGCACGCGCCAACGGCGCTCAAACTGGATCAGCCCCCAGAGCAGCCCCACACACACGGCCAAAATGAATCCCCAAACAATCACACGCCCCAGCCAGGCCGCCTTCGCTGTCAGCTTCCCTGCGTTTTCAAAGAACGTGTTGATCCACTGGGCAAACTTCTCCAGCGCCGATTGCTGCGCACTCTCGGCTTCCAGCCCCCTGAAATCCCGCCCCGCCAGCACCTGCTTCATCACCGCTCTTTCCGCGTCGTGCCCAGGCGGCGTCACAGCTGGACGGTCTGCGTCGGCCAGGTCCTTGGCCAGCCGCGCCTCGGCGCCCTGCAGCAACTGGCTGGTCTTGGGTTGCGGCGGACGAGCACCATCCGCCGGAGCGTCCTTCTTCGCCTCCGGCGCAACCACATCCTTGTCCTGAGCTTCTGAGATCAGCACCCGCAGCCACCCATAGCGAATCAGCCGCCGGGCATCGGTCGCGCCTGGCTGGGCCTTGCCGGGCAGCGCCTTGCCCGTCAAAGCCAGCGGAACGCGATCGTCCGGTCCAACCTGCCCAGGGTCGCAGGTCTTCAGGTCGCGCGCCTTCGCGCAAGCTTCCACAAGCGTGGTCAGAGCCATCAGATGCTGTTTGTACTCGTCAAGCGAAGCATCGCGGGGTTTGCTGGCAGCGGAAGGCGAAGGATGCTCGGCCGCCAGCGGCGAATCCGCCCGCGCCGAAGCTGAACCCAGAAGCGCAGCCCCCAGAATCGCAATCGGCAGCGCAGACCGCGCTGCTCCGCATATGGCCTCGCGTATCCGGTCAAGAAACTCGCCGCCAGATTTGGATTCGGTTGAGGTCATTCCGGCCGCGGGCATCCTTTGCTCAGCTTCGTGGTCTTCGCTGCGTATCCGCTGATGATAGTTCAGTGCGATGCCGATTTGCGATGCCACTTCCGTGTTTCAAGCCGCCTGCTAGACCTACGCCTCACCAGCCTACTGTGCCGGATGAATCCAAATCGCATTTCCTCCGCCCGAGGCCATGTTGACCAGCAGCACCGAGTCCTGCGTCACCGGCTGCCGCGTGATCGTCGTATGCGTCGGCTCCTGTGCTGCGTCAGGTGCATCCGCGTAAATCTCCGCTACAAAGTTCCCCGGTCCTAAGAAGTTGAGCGGCAGGTTCACCGAGTGGTCTTCCCAACTCGAGATTGATCCCAGGTACCAGTCCTTCCCGCTCCGCCGTGCAACAGAGATCCACTCCATCGGCACGCCGCCCAGCACGTGAATCTCGTCCCACGTCGTCGGCACACGCTTGATAAAGTCGAACTCCTTCTGTCCCTGGTAGTGCTCGGGATAGTCCGCCACCATCTCAAACGGGCTCTCGAATACAACAAACAGCGCCAGTTCATGCGCCCGCGTGCCCAGCCCCATCGGCATCATGTTGCGCGCCACAAAGGTTTCGCGATTCGCGTTGCCAAACGCACCGGGCGTGTAGTCCATCGGCCCGGCCAGCATCCGCGTAAACGGCAGCGTCGTGTTGTGTACCGGCCCTGTGCGCGCTGACCACTTCAGATACTCCTTGCCCATCACGCCTTCGCGTGTAATCAGGTTCGGCCAGGTGCGGCGCAGCCCGTCGGGCTTGTACGCGCCGTGAAAATCGATCATCAGGTGATGCGCCGCAGCGTTCGAAATCACGCGGTGGTAGAAGTCCACCATCCACTGATCGTCGCGATTCATGAAGTCGATCTTCACCCCGGCGATGCCCCACTTTTCGTAGAGGGGAAACGCCCGGTCCATGTACTTGTCCACCGATGTCCAGTGGGCCCAAAGCCATATCTTCACGTTCCGCCCCTGCGCATACTTGATCAGCCCCGGTAGGTCCACATCCGGATTCACCTTCGTAATGTCGGCCAACTGTGCGTAGTCGTCCGACCGGGTGCCCGGCACCGCCGCCCAGCCCGCGTCGATCAGCATGTACGGGAACCCCGAGTCCGCTGCGAAGTCGATATAGTGCTTCATGGTGTTGGTGTTCATGCCGGTCTTGAAGCTCACGCTGGGCGCTGCCTCGCCGCTCCACCAGTCCCACGCCGACTTGCCGGGCTTGATCCACGACGTATCTGCGATCTTCGACGGCGGGTTCAGATTGAGCACCATGTTCGACTCAATCAGCCTCCCTGGCTCGTCCGCAATCAAAAGCACGCGCCACGGCGAGTTTGCCGGCGCCGGCGTATCCACCGCGATGCTCGCGTCGTCCACGTGCGGCGACAGCTCGCTGCGCAACGCGAACGCCCCCGGAGCCTTCTTCAGGTACATTCCGGCGTAGTTGTCGATATCCGCCTCGGTGATCGCAACCCATCCCAGCCCCGGCTCCTCCGCCAGAAACGGCAGCCCGATCAGCCAGTCCCTGTGCAGGCCGCTCACTTGCCGCATTGTGTACTCGTCTTCGTACGGGGTCTGAAACCCCTCCAGCAACAGCGGGTAACTGGTCGCGTCCTTGGCGAATGTAAACTCAGTCAGCTCATGCGCGATCTTCACCTGGTGAATGGAAGGCTGATCGGGAATCGTGTAGCGAAAGGCCACGCCATCATTGAAGACCCGCACCTCCACGCTGATCTTGTGGTCCGATCGATCGGCAAAGTCCGCGCGCAGCCAGTTGTAGTTGTTGCGCACGGCCTTGGTTTTCCCCACCGGGATCGTATAGGTCTCATCGGCCTGGCCGGTAGTTGTCGCGCTCTCCCGCATTCCTGGGCCCAGTGCCCCCGGTCCGGCCAGTTCCAGCCCCAGCCGCGAGTGCTCAATCGCACGCTTGCCGCGAAACTCCACGGCGTAGAACATCGAGGACTCAACAGGGTTCTTCGCCGCGAACACTCCTGTCTCGTCCACTACCGGCAGCGCGCCCGATAGCAGAAACGTGATGCTCCCATCCGGTGAGCTCACCCTTCGCGCTCCAGTATCGGCTTGCTGTCCAAGGGATATCTGTGTGGCACTCAGGGCAAAAAGACAGATCAGCATCAGGCGCGTGCGCGTCATTCATTCCTCCATTTCAACTGCTCTATAGATATCGGGCGCTCGCTGGTTGCAGGCACGCGCCAGTATACCGTTCCCTGGCCTCAAGCTGGTTCCGCTCCCGGAGGCAACTCAGTCCCTGCCATCGGAAGCTGGGCGGCAATGGGCGCGTCTTTGCGGCGTCGCTCATCGTGATAGACCACGCTGAGCGTAACAACGAAGCTTCCGTAAAGCAGCGCAGTCCACACATAGAAGAAGCAGGCAACAACCAATCCGCCCACCACGACCGCAGCAATTACCCAGGGGCCTGATGGGTGACTTTGCGACACCCCCATCACAAGTGCGCCGATCGCAAACACCACTAATCCCACCATGTAGAGAACCATGAAACAGGCCGTCCCGATCAGGTCAACGACCAGCAGCAGAAGAAAGATTCGCCCCTTGCTTCCCTGCGTGAGGTAAGTGCTTCGCCGGATCGCATCTCCCGCCGTAAGGCCTTCTTCCAGCCACGCCGGAAACGCCAGCGACATCCGCAGCGCGACGATGATGCCGTAAACATAGGCTGCAAGGTAGAGAAGCATCAGTACCGGAAAAACGGCAAATAGCGCGGGAGAGGGAGCCTGGTTTGGAAATCCTGGAGTCAGCAAAGCAAAAAGACCAAATCCCACGCACATGATCGCAAGCACCAGCCCAAAGGCCCTGAAGTAGATCCAGAGCAGCAGAACGATCGACTGCCCCATGCGCGTCCAGGCCACCCCGAAGCATTCCCCCACGCTCGTTCCAACACCGGAGTCAATCTTGTTCCCTGCATGGAACGCGGCCCCCAGATAGAATGCGCCGATGACCATCATTGGGATCATCCACAGCAAAGTTAACGGAAGCACGATCCGCATCATAGTGAACTGAGCGTTGACTGCGGCAAGTGGATCGCTGCTCGGTGTTAGAAGCGGGCGCAGGCTGTTGAACATGATTCCGAACATCGCCGCATAGAGCACGATCATCGCCACCCCAGGCGCCACTCCGATCCCCAGAAACAATTTCAGGTGATCCCGCAGGATTTGATAGACCCGCGAGAGCGCGAACCCAAACGGCATGGGTGGGAATTCTGCTCTTGCGGCGCTTGCTGGCCGGTTGCCTTCCGTCATGACTGCACCCCACTTTCTGGTTGTGTTGCTTCCGCTGCCTCTGTCGTTTCTGCATCTTCCGTTTGCTCGGGAGCCTGCAATGGCACCAGCCCGCGCGCACCGTCGAAAGCATCATCCTTGCGAACCGTTTCAAATCCGGGCGCGGCTGCTGGACCCTCGCCTCCGGGCTCAGTCCTCAACTCTATCGGTGGAGTCGCCACACCCGCCACCAGCCCCGCCCGCTCCATCATCCACTCAATGTCGAACCCTTCATTGCGAATCCGCTGGTCGTAGTAGAAGAGCATCAGCGCGATCGAATAAACCGGCTTGGTGAAAGCCTGGACCGCAAATGACGAGCCATAGATCAGAAACAGCACCGCCATTCCCATGGCCTGTGCATTTTGCGGGCTGTTCAGCGCGGGAATCAGTGCTACTGCGATCGCGAAGATCACAGTGACCACGATCGAAAGAATCCACCCCAGCGCAGCACCCAGCAGATAAAGCACGAAGATCCGCCCGCGCGTTCCTTTGCTCAGACGGAAGCTCCGCTTGAGCGCGTCTCCTGCGGCGATCTTTTCTACAACGCATCCAGGGAATGCCAGCGAAACGCACAGCAGCATCCACAGCGCGTATCCCGCAACCGCCATGAAACCAAAGAGTGTCAACGAGCCAACCAACGCGCCTGCGGCTTGGCCGGGCGTGCCGCGACCGGCCGCTCCCGCGATGAGCGTCAGGAAAATAAGCGCGATAAACCATACAAACAGTGGCGCAACCCACACGATCAAAGACTGAAGGATATAAAGCCCTGTATACATCCAGCCGCGCCGCCATGCCTCGGCATACGAGCCGCGAATCGTGGGCCTTCTGCCGGCTAGCGCCCCCGCTGCGGCGAGACTCATGGCGGCCGTCGAAAGAGCCGAAACACCCAGCAATGCCGCGAGTGCCGGAAGCGAAATCACCACCACAACTGCGATACCGATGGCCAGCGTCAGTGCAGGGTTCGCCGGCCCAGCGGCGCTGGCTCCGGGCCGCGCACCCAACCACGCAAGCACCAGAACGATGCTGCCGGCAAAGATCAACAGCACCCCCGTCGGGATGATCGCGATGCCAAGATAGACGAGGAATCGCTCCCGATAGAGCTGAATGGTCCGATCGAGAATCTCGCCCAGGTTGAGCGGGCGTGGGGCTTCATTCATGTTCGTGTTCATTCCCCGGCGGCGTTTGCGCCTCCGGTTCCACAGCGGCTGGCTCCGACGTTTTGGCCATCTCGGCTAGGGGTATTGCGACCTCCACCGTCAGTGAGTCGGACGACCCTGCCTCGGTTCCAGGCGTCGGTGCCATCGCCCAGGGCGCCGGCTCCATCTTTCCGGGTTCAATCCCCGACCATGGTGGAGGCCACGACAGTCCCGCCGCCTCCATCATCCACTCAATGTCGTAGCCTTCCTTGCGAATTCGCTGGTCGTAGTAAAAGAGCGTGAGCCCCGTCGCATACATCGGACCAATAAAGCTGTTGGTCAGAAAGCCCACCACCTGTTGCAGAATCTGCGCCCACACCGGCAGCACCATGTGGTTCTTGAATGCCGCCACAATAAAGAATCCCTGGGAGATCCCTACCAGCCCAAGTTCGATGATCATAATCATGAGCCCGAGCAGAAAGATCCTGCCGCGCGATCCCTTGCTTAGCTCAATGCTCCGCTTCATGGCCTTGCGCGCCGGCAGGCTCTCAACCACACAGGCCGGAACCGCCAGAGAGTAGCGCAGCCCCATCAGGACTGCGTACACCGCCCAGAGAGCCATCAACAACAGGAAGACAACAAAGACAATACCGATCACCGCTACCGCCTGTGGATTCGGATGTTGTGTTTTTCCCAAATTGAAAGCCCCAAACTTCCACAGGAAGATCAGCAGACCCCCGTAGATGACGATGAACGGAGACAGGATGATCATCGTGGTCAGGAACATCAGCCACACATAACTCCGGATTCTCGGCAAAATGCTCTTGTAAGCTCCGCGAATGGTTGCCGGCTGGCCAACATTTACCCAGGCCACCGCGCGGTTGTTGGCTGCCACCGCCGCGCCCGCTGCTATCACCGTCACGGGCAGGATCAGGGCCAGAAACCCGAGCGTGAACCAGATTTGCTGGTCGGCCATATGCATCGACTTCAGCAACTCCGTAAGCCCGATCTGCAGCAGGTTCAGCACCAGCAGCACACCTGCATACACCGCTGAAATTCCCACGAACAGCAAGAAATGCGTGCGGTAGAGCTGCGCGGTCCGGTCCAGGATCTCCCCGAGACTCATCGGGCGAAGGGTCGTTTCCATCTTCAACTCCAAGAAAACTGCTTGCGGTCGCTTGGCCGGATACTAGCACACGCTGAAAGCTCTCCGCAGCGAATTGGTATGACTCACCTTTCGAAGCGAGCCTTCCAATAATTTGGCCTGCAACATTGCTGTAAACTGATCTCCCAAAGCATGAATGGTTCCATCACATCGGTGAACGATCTGGCAAAGCTTTGTGCTCATTCCGCTGAAGAGCCGGAATGGGAGGAGTTAGTCAGTAGATGTTCTCCTCTGGCTACCGTCGTGGCCAGGCGCATCTCCCGTCTCTGGGTGAGCGATCCAAGCCCTGCGATCGTTGACGATATCGTGCAGGAAGTCTTCCTCAAGCTTTGCGAGCACGACCGGCGAATCCTTCGCGGCTTCGAACCCCGTGGCGAGGACTCTTTCTTCGGCCTGCTGCGCATTGTCACCGCGTCCGTTACCAACGATTACTACCGCCGCCAGTATTCGACAAAAAGAGGTGGAAAAGTCCTCACCATGCCCCTTCTCGACGGCGACTCTGCGTTGGCTTCTCAAACCGCAATCGAGCCGTCCCGCATGCAGCATTCCGCCCTGCTCGAACAACTTGACCGCAAACTCCTTTCTGCCCCCAAGATCATTGGCCATCGCGATCGCGCGTTGTTCTGGCTCTATTACCGCCAGGGCTTTACGGCGGAAGAGATCTCCCGCCTCCCCGCTGCCGGGTTGACGGCAAAGGGGGTTGAAAGCGCTCTGCGAAGGGTCACCGCCTGGCTGCGCGCTGAGATTGAACGGGGTGACGTGACCGGCCCTCCGGGTCCAAACTAGAATAGTTCGGAGTTTTTCCGAATGAAACTGGCCTGGATCCCCGTTAAATAGAGTGAAAGACATGAGTGACAAACTTAACCCGGACTCCCCGCAGCAAGGCACGGCGCAGCAAAGACAATCGGCTGCCTCCCGGTTCGACATGGCGCATGCCCTGGATGAGCTGATCGCGGGCCAGTCTGCCGCCGTGGCGCCAGGCAGGTCGAACGGGGAAGTGGAGGAACAGTTGAATTCGAGCCCAGGACGCTGTCCTCAACGGGCAGCATGGTCACTCTTGTTGAGCGGCGAGGCACAGCCGATCGAAGCGGACGAACTCTTGACCCACGCGGCCGACTGCCCGGCCTGCGCCAGGCTCCTTCGCAGTCTCACCGCCGACCCCTCGGCCGGGGAAATCTCCACAATCTCCACGTTTTCTTCTTCCACAGGCGCCTGGCAGAAACAACTGGCAGTGCGTCTCTCTCAAACTCCACACCGGCCTGCAAGGGAAGGGACGAAGAAGCGCTCGTCGCTCTATCTCTGGGGTGGCCTTGCCCTGGCTGCAACTGTTTTGCTGGCCGTTGGCGGCCTCCTCGGCTGGCGCACGATGAATAGCCCGGAAAGGCTTCTCGCCAAGGCCTACTCCCAATCGCGTATTTATGAGTTCCGCGTACCCGGAGCGGCATTTGCGTCGGTCACGCCGCAGCTACACCTGCGCGGCGGCTCGACAGGGCGGGACTCCGCGCCGCTCCTCGATGCTCGCGCCCATATCGAAAGGGAACTCGAAGCTAATCCAGACGATCCGCATTGGCTTCAGCTTGAAGCCCGCGCCGACGTCCTTGAAGAGAACTTCGATGCCGCCATCGACATTCTCGACCGCCTGCTTGCGCGTGGTCCGGTTACATCAAGCCTGCTCACCGACGATGCGACCGCCTACTATCAGCGGGGCGCCGCCACCGGCAGCGAGAACGACCGCTCCACCGCTCTCGAGTATCTGCGCCGTGCCGACGAACTTACTCCCGGCGACCCGGTTGTCCTGTTCAACGAGGCCCTGGCCATGGAAGACCGGGCTCAGGTGATGAATGCGGTTGAAACCTGGAATCGCTATCTGCGATTCGAGCGCGACCCACAGTGGCTGGCCGAGGGGCGTCGCCACCTGCAGATTCTCGAGCAGAAGCTCAACCAGCTCAAGACCCATCAGAGCCGCGTCGATCACTATCTCGAGACGCCGGACGCCCGCCGCGTTCTCGCCGCAAATTCGGCTGAGCTCGCAAAGTTCGATGAAGAGCTGGCCAACTACGAACTCCCCCAACTGCTCAACAATGCTTTCCCCTTGCCGGTCGATCGTTCGCGCGGCTCTCCTTGCAACGACGACTGCCTCTCCTCCCGCACCTTAATCTATGCGCTTGCCGCCTCCCTCGAACATAACCATCAGGACTCTTGGCTTACCCAACTTCTCCCCCCTCCTTCTTCCACACCTCAGCCTGCCTTTGTTCGCGCCGCTCACCTGCTGGCCGCAGCCGTTTGGGAAGACCAGACCGGCGAATTCCTCAACGGAAAAGCCCACGCTGCCCAGGCCGTTCAGGCTTTCAGCTCACTGCGCAACCCATCCGGAGAAGAACGGTCCCGCATCGAGCTCTCCTATGCCTTTAATCGAAACTCTGACATCCCAGCTTGCTATCGGGAGGCTCATGCTGTGTTGGGCCAAAACCCAACGTTTGTCTGGCCCATGCTCTTCGCGCTCACCCAGGATCACATCTGCGATCCCACCCCCAACTCCATTCCAGAGAACGATCCTGTCTTCTGGCACATTGCGGACCTTGCGCGCCGGTACCATTACACGCTGGTGGAGCTGCGCGCCAGGAATCTGATTGCAAACGCCGCTGTCGACTCGGGCAACACGGAAACTGCCTGGCGTGTGTATTTGCCCGTCATCCGCGACTTTTATGCCGCCGACCTACCCGCCATCCGGGTCTACTACTCCATCGCGGGCCTTCAGGCGGCTGAGGGCGAAACCCCGCGCATTCGAACCCCCTACCTGCTTCAACGCGAGGTTCTCGGCATTGTCGCCCTCACCCACTCCGTGGGCTTGATCCCTGCAGAACGATACAGGCTTGCGGCATTTGCGATCCGGGCCGGCCAGATCTCCGAGGGAAAAGAGCAGATGCGGATTGCTCTCAGTGAACTCGCTGCAAATGGAAATGAAAAATCCCTGCCCCTCTTCCTTACCGAAGATGAGTTGCTGATGTCCCAGACCTACCTCGAGCGCGGCGACCTGTCCGCCGCGGCTGAGACGCTTGATCGAGTCCACGCTCGCATGCAGGGTCAACACAACACTTACTTCGAGCGACTTTACGCGGCGCAAAGGGGCCAGTTGGAGCTGACACTTGGACACCCTGAACAGGTTGAGCAGATTCTCCGCGAGGCACTGTTTGACGAGGAGAAGATTGCCGGCACACTCGGCTCAGCAACCATCTCGCGTGCCGAGGACGACCGTCCGCTCTATGCGGTCTTGGCGGGCGTGTGGCAGGCCCAGGGACGCAGCGGCGAAGACATTCTTGCACTCTGGGAACGGTATCGCATGCGGATTCTCGGCATTTCCGTCCCCATCTGCCCTGACAAAGAATTTACCTGCGACAAGCCGATCCTGATCAAGGCCCTGGGCCGCCTCGGAGAGGATCAGCTCTTTGGTCAAGTGGTTCTCAACGACCGGCTTTTGCACTATCGTGCGAGCGCGAGCGGCGTCTCATGGACACAGACCCCAATTGCAAGCAGCGATGTACTGGCAACCGTCGAATCGCTTGAACGCTCCGTCACCTCGCCGTCTACTCCTCTCGCTGAAATTGATCGGGCCGCGCAGAAGGCAGGATCGCTCTTCCTTGGTCCGCTGGATGCCCCTCGACCTGTGACTGCCTCCTTCGAGCCCGGTTCGCTTTCAACTTCCCATGAGCTGTTGCTTGAGCCGGATCCCATGCTGGGCAACCTTCCCTGGCCATCGGTCGAGGTTGCGTCAGGTCCAATCGGCCTCCACTTCAACCTGGCCGAATCGCCGTCGCTCCTCCTGTATGGCTCGAGTCCTGGCGCCTCAAATCTATCCGGCCCAATCTCCGTCCACGGGTCGCCGCCTGCCACGGGGAAACCGCTGATCGTGGGCGCATCCATTGCCGCCAATGAATCGCAGTCGCTGCCTGAAGTCATGGACGAGGCCAAAGCGGTGGCCGCTTTCAGCAGCAGCCCCACCCTCCTGCTCGGCTCCGATGCCACCGAATCGAGCGTCGTTGCTCGACTTCCCAACGCAGCGTCTATCCACTTCGCCGGCCACGCTGCCGAGGAACTGGGCGCCACCCGCCTGTTGCTGGCCCAATCGTCAGCCGATGCGGCGCCCACAAGCCACAGCAACGCGGAGGACCGGCCTGCCGACATTCAGAAGTCCTGGCTCGATAGCGACCTCATTCGCAGCCACCCTCCTCGCGCGGCACGGCTGGCCGTCTTCTCCGCCTGCTCAACCGGCAAAAAGGAAGAAGGCTGGAACCATGGCATGGGAGACATCGTCAGCGCGCTCGCCTCCGTAGGTGTCCCCGACGTCGTATCTACCCGCTGGCAGATCGATTCCAGTTCTGCATTGCCAATTATGGACAGCTTCTACAAAGGCCTTGCCGCCGGCCAGACCGTCCCTCAGGCCCTCACATCCGCCCGCCTGGACTTGATGCGCAACCCCCGCTACCGCCATCCCTACTACTGGGCAGCCTGGTACGCCTCCGGCCGTGGAAACGCCACCCTCACCCAGCTCTTCCACGCGCGTCCCTGAACGTGCGTGCTGGCCCTCGCGATACGGCATCCCTCATCGAGGTTGCGGCTGAGTATAGTTGGAGTTCCCGGATTGGCGGCAATCCTTGCGGAACGCTCATGGTTGCGGTTTGGTCCTGTTCTCGGCCATGAATTCACCCCAGGATTTGCCAACGCGAGCTTGCTGGACACAGTCGGTCCGGAGGGCAGTTTCTATCAAGAGTTCCGACAGCATCTTGGCGTGGCAAACGGCGAGGATGTAATATTTTCTGACCCCCAGCTTCCCACAAATTGACGATTCCCACGAAGACCTGGAAGCTATTCCATTGTGATCGAGAGGAGCGTTCGAATGCCAATAGGAGGCCATCGAGGCCGCAACATCAATGCAGGGAACCAGCAAGCGGGACCATCAAAAGCCTGGGAGAAGGCGCTTCCCTGCGAATCCGTCCAGCACGCTTACACGAACGCGCGCGCCCACGATATCAACACGAACCAGGGGGGTGGGCTGCGCGCTCAGACCGAGGCGGAGCTAGGAGGGGGGCCGGATGCCGCCGCCTGGTATGACCAAATAACCAGGACACTGCAATCGAGAGATTTAACCATCAATTTGCAGGCTAGCGGGTGGTTTCTGGCGCCGAACCTTTACGACTCTTATGCCCAGATGTACGAAAGGGCAGTCAACAAGGCAACCGGTGAAATGATCCTCACCGACACCGCCGTGAATAAAGCCACTGACCGGGCCTTCGTTGACGACAACGTGACGTTCCCGCAGAACTGGAAAGGGCCCAAGCCACCATCGACTCCTTTTGCAAAGCCACGCATCCCAATCAAATTTCTCCCTCAACATCCCACCAGAGCGGGCGGAACAGGCGGCCTTGATCCTCGCTTTAAACCGTCCAACGAAAGAATCATGGGACGAATGAGGACCGGCGATTTGGCGGAGGTCGAGCCGGGCAAGTTCAAATCGTCAAACAAACTGTTTAATCCCAAGACAAAGCAAGTATTCGCGGCGCTGAACTACGGAAAACGCCCTCACGGATCCAATACGTATTACGGGATGAGCCATTTCGTCTTGAAAAAGGAATACAAGGCCAATGCCATCTACTTTCCTCGCGATACGTTCTATGGCGTTGGCTCCCATCATCAAGCGAGCTACCAGACGCTGGGGGCGATCTATTTGCACGCGAATGACGTTATGCGTCAAGCCATCTGGGATGCTTGCGTCAACAACATGGTGTTTCCTGATACTGACGACGGAGAACTTCTCCTTGAGGCTCACATCTTCGAAAAGATGCGTTTCACGGCTATGGAAGAACTTTTCCTGTACACAGGCGATCTGGGCCCGGCAGAAAAGAATACTGTCATCAAGAATGCCGAGGACTTTTGCGCGAAGTGGGGCATTGTGTTTTGGACCGTGTGATTGGGATCGATTCCGATCGGCGACCCACCGGCTGGAACATCCCTGAAGCTCGCCGCTGCGCTCGTCCCACCCGATGATGTAGGCTTTCTGCTGCCATGAGAATCTCCTGCAAGCTGATCGCCTCTGCCTCTGTCTGCTCATTACTGTTTGTCGCTTCCGCCCGCTCCCAGATGGTCTCTCCCTCCATCGACCGTCCCGGCGAGCCCTTCTCCTACTTCTCCCATCCCACCGACGAGATCGGCATGATGGACGCCGAGGCAGCCACGGAGATCACCCCCGAAGGCTACCTGCGCACCGGCTTCGGGGAGCTCATGTTCTTTGCCGGCCCCGAGCTTGAGCCCACCAGCGTCCGCATCCGCAAACTCGAAGATGGAAAGCTGCCCATCGTCCATTACCAGTTCGAGCGGGACGGGCTCGTCTACCGCTTCACCATGTTTACCGCCGCGCAGAGCATTCAAAATGGTGAGCCCGTAGGCCCGTCGGTCAACTTCATCCGCGTAGCCATCAAGAACGAAAGTGCCCAGCCCACCCGCGCCATCCTCGCCACCGGCATCCGCTATGACGCGCCAAACAACACCGGCGGAACACACGGCGATAATCGCTTCGATCGCCCGCGCGAACCAAAAACTCCCGGCAAGTATCGTCAGCTCGGCGAGCAGTTCAGCCCCGACTGGGTCTATAGCTTCTCTGACTCTGGTTTCCTCCGCGATGGCCGCCTGCTCTACACATTCCCCGCGGGCTCGAACGCTCGCAGCTACACCCTCCACGGCCAGTACAACTACCCGCAAGACATCAGCAAGCCTTCCAAGCTCGCCGCCGGTCCAACTGTCCCCGTCGGCATCGTGACATACAGCAAGTTGCTCAAACCGGGAGAAGAAGAAATCCTCGATTTCCGTATGCCGGTGGTTCCCACCGCCGACCCAGCGACCCTCAAGACCATCGAGGCCATGAGCTTCGACGATGCCCACAAACATGTCGCCGATTTCTGGATGAACATCCTCACCGAAGGCATGCAGGTCACCCTCCCTGAGCCCAAGGTCACCGATACCTACTACGCGAACCTGGTCTACGACCTCATCGCTCGCGACCACATCGGCGACGACTATATCCAGACCGTCAACAAGCTTCACTACCACGAGTTCTTCCTGCGCGATGGCGCCGACATCGTCCACAGCTACGACGTGACCGGTTATCCCGAGATCGCCCGCCAGGATCTCCAGTTTTTCGCCAAGTCGCAGTTGCCCGACGGCAACTTCCTCTCCCAGTCGCAGCAGTACGACGGATGGGGCGAAGCCGTCTGGGGCTACGCGCAGCACTACCGCCTCACCCGCGACAAGGCCTTCGCCGAGTGGGCGCTTCCGCAGATTGCCCGGGCCGTTGCCTGGCTCAAAACTGCCCGTGCCGCCGATCCGCTCCACATCATGCCCGCCAGCGATGTGCGCGACAACGAATTCGTCCCCGGCCACCTCACCGGCTACAACTTCCTTGCGTTGTCTGGCCTTCGCCTCGCCATCGACATGGCCAGCGAAACCGGCCACCTCGATCTCGCTCAAACCTGGCAAGCCGAATACGACGACTACCGCACCACATTCCTGAAAGTCCTCGATGCACAGGCCGCAGCCCACAACGGATACATCCCTCCCGCGCTCGATGGACAGAAGGGTGGCTACGACTGGGGCAATCTGCTCGCCGTCGTCCCCGAGCCAACCCTCGATCCCCACGACCCGCGCGTCACTGCTACCCTCAAGGCCACGCAGGCCAAATACGCCGAAGGCATCATGACCTACGCCGACGGCGAATTCCTCCACCACTACCTCACCATCAAAAACACCATGACCGAGGTGATTCGGGACGGCCCTGAAGATCAGGCCCAGGCGCTGCGCGAGCTCTACGCGCTGCTCATCCACACCAGTTCCACCCAGGCCGGCTTCGAGTTCGCGATTCTTCCATGGGGCGATCGCAACTTCCAGGACAATCTGGCCCCGCACGGCTGGTTCGCCGCCGAGTACCGCACCCTTCTCCGCACCATGCTCGTACGTGAAGAGCCCGGCCAGCTTCACCTGCTCAGCGTTGTATCGCCCGACTGGATTGGCAAGGGCAAGGAGATCGCCGTCAGCAATGCCCCCACCTGGTGGGGCAACGTCGCCTTCCGCGTTACCCAGCCCGCAGACAACGAAGCTGTCCTCACACTCGCGCCGAAGTTCGACCCCGCGCACACGCCAAAGCAGATCGTTGTCCACCTGCCCTTTTTTATGGATGTGAAGAGCGCCATCGTCGACGGGAAGCAAGCCCACGCAACCAACGGCTCACTCGTCGTCGCCCCAACCTCAAGAGAGATCCACCTGCACTGGTCGATGAAGCCGAACGCGCCAGACATGAGCTACGACCGCGCGGTCGCCGACTACAAAGCCGAATACGCCCGTCGCTACCAGGAGCTGATGCACGGCCCAGCGCACTAGCCGAAAGCCACCGGGTTCTTCATCCTAACCAGAATGGGGGTGCCCCGTCCTTGCTCTGCTAGGGCGGGATGCCGTCTACTTCAGCTCCTGCACCGTCGACCCCTCAGCCGTCTGCGGTACAAATTGGTCGTCTCTAAGCGGCTGATTCTCCGTCACGTCATCAACTTCCAGCACGATCTGGATCTGTTCAACTGGGCGCTTGATGATGATCGATGACGGATACTGGCCGCCGTCAAATTCCTGATATCCCGCATAAAACACCTGCGTCTCCAGAACGCCCTCGCTGTCGTAAATGTCCTGCTGATACGGCAGCAAATCTTCGCGGTGGAAGTAGACCACCCGCAGCGGCAGCAGCCTCGGACTGTCCGGTGTGTGCTGCATGATGGTCAGCTTGTACTCCGGAATCGAATACAGGTGCTTGCGTTCCTTGTCTTCGATGGTGGCTGAGTCGGCCACCACCATGTACTCGTCGTCCGGCCCAAGCCCTCTCACCAGCAGCGCATCCAGAAAGAAGTCCGGCCGCAAATTCTCCAGCGCATTCACCGAGTGGCTTTTGTGCTTGTTCAGCCCCTTGATTACGCGCTTCTTCTCCGGGATCGACAGCGTGAACTGCTCGCCGTCGCTGACCATGTCAAAGGCCACGACGCCGATGTACCGTCCCAGCACCCGCAGCGTCGCAGGTTTCCGCATCAGAATGGTTCCGCGCAGCGTCGGATAATCCTTCTGCGAGCCTTCCCCTTCCTTTGCTTCCCCTTCCTTTGTGTTGAATACGGTGGCCTGCATGTTGACCTTTGCGGTCAGCGTCTGCAGCGCGGCCCATCGCTTGTTCAGCCCGTCCACCAGCTCCTCGGGAGTCGCACTGCGGGTGATCGCCGGAGGCTTGGGCACCGGCAGCGGCCGTATCTGTGGAAACAGCGAACAGCCCGTCACCCCGCCCAAAATCGGGACCAGCATCAGCATCAATGTCAGTGCAGCGGCCAGGCGGTTCGTCTTCATCGCCCACCGGCTTTCTTCACCGAATGCCGGTAACCCGCTACTGCTTTGCTCTGTTCGGCGAGCGTTCTGGAAAAGATCGAGTGTCCCTGCGGGTTGGCTCCCGCGGCCACAAAGTAGAGGAAATCCGAAGCCGCCGGCTCCATCGCTGCTCGCAGGCTCTTCATCCCCGGATTCGCAATCGGCCCCGGTGGCAGCCCCGCATGCAGATAGGTGTTGTAGGGCGTGTCGCGCTTCAGGTCGCTCGCGTAGATCGTCCCCCGCCAGCGCCCTTCCAACTCCAGCCCGTAAATCACCGACGGGTCCGTCATCAGCGGCATCTTCTTTGACAATCTATTGGCAAACACGCTCGCCACCAGCGGACGCTCCGCATCCACCGCGGTCTCCCGCTCCACCAGCGAAGCCAATGTCACCACGTTGTGCAGGTTCCCTCGCAATCCAACCTGGGTCAATCCAAGCTGCCCGGCTATCGCCCTGAACCGCCTAACCATCGTTCCTGCGATCTGTGTCGCGCTCGCCCTACGCGCAAAATGATACGTGTCAGGAAACAGATACCCTTCCAGATCCTTCGCTCCCGGATCAAGATCGGCTACAAGTTCCCGATGATTCGTCACTGCGTCTACAAAATCCTGGCCCCCATCCAGTCCCGCCTGCTCCAGTTTCACCGCGGCTTCAAACATGTTCGCCCCCTCGGGAATGGTCACCGAAAGGGTGAAAACATCGCCCCGCGCAATGCGGTTGTACACCTCGGTGACCGGCGCCCGGTGGTCAAATCGATATTCGCCGGCCTTGAGCGTCCCACGCTTCCAAAGCCGAACCAGATCAAAGGCATAGCGGCTGCGGATGATCCCCGCCGACTCCAGCGCTTCTCCCATCCGGGCCGTCGATGATCCAGGCGTGAGCGTTACAAACGTCTCCGTCTCAGGCCCGTAGGGCGTCAGCACCAGCCAGGCCAGTCCGGCCCCGCCTGCCAAAACCACCAGAAACAACGCCGCAACCAGGAGTCCAAAACACCCGGAACCCCTTTTCTTTCTGCTCGATCGGGTGCGGCGCGCCATTCTGCGGATTCATACCCCTTGTTAGAAGCGGACTCATAAACAGGTCTTGAAAGGGCACGGCTTTAGCCGTGCCGATAATGCCCAATAAATCGGGGGCTTTAGCCCCTGAGGGACGCATTCTTCCGTTTGAATAGAACTTATGAGATGGCCTCTTAAGCTTAGAGTCGGTAAATCCCACGAGGATTCCCTCATCTCTACGATTGTACCGGGGTGGCAACGGGGATTGTGGCAGGGCTGGGGGTCGACTCGGGGGAACTTAACTCCCCTTTTGTCCGAGCCCTCAAACCTCGCACGGGCTTTAAGCTGAAAGCTGGAAGCCGGGAGCCAAAAGCTGGAAGCTGCCCTTCGCTATCTCGGACTCGACATCGGCAACCGCCGCATCGGGGTTGCTGTCTCCGACGAGCTCGGCCTCACCGCCCAACCCGTCCTCACCCTCGAGCGCCGTCGCCCAGCCCCCAGCATCTCCAGAGAAGACCTCCGCTCCATTGCCCGCCTCTGCCGCCGTTTCGCCGTCGTCGCCATCGTCGTCGGCAACCCCGTTCACCTCTCCGGGGACCTCAGCCCCCAGGCCGCCAAGACCCAGGCCTTCGCCGCCGAACTTGGCGCCCTCACCGGCCTGCCCATCCACCTGTGGGACGAGCGCCTCACTTCCCGCGAAGCCCACCAGATCCTCTACGAAGCCGGCCACGCCCGCCAGCAGCACCGCCGCGTCGTCGACCAGGTTGCCGCGACCCTCATCCTGCAATCCTTTTTGGATGAGCAGGGTTCAGGGGTCAGGGATCAGGGGTCAGTTCCAGACCTCAAGCTCTAGACCCCACACCCCAAATTTTCTCTTCCCGGAATTGCGTACAATTTCCCACTCCCGGTGCACAATCTTCGTGTCAGAGGAAAAAGCCCATGCCCTTATGCAGTGTCAGAGATCCCCACGGTCTATTCTGTCGGACATCCGCCCGGTTTATACCCCTTCCTACCCCCCATAAGCGCTAAGATAAGTCTTGATTGGTTTTCGATTTGGATGTAGTCTTCTTGGCATGTCAGAGCTAGAGGATTGGCCGGTTGTTCTGGAACTGCTTCCTGAAGGCTGGGAGCAGGCTGGGCGCAGCAGCGGAGCGGTGAAGCGGTTGCGCGGGTTTGCCACGATGGAGGCATTGCTGCACACGCTGTTGCTGCATGTCGGTTGCGGGTGGTCGTTGCGCGAGACGGCGGTGCAGGCTAAGTTAGCGGGCATTGCAGATGTCTCCGATGTGACGTTGCTGAACCGGTTGCGCGATGCCGAGCTCTGGCTGCGGCATTTGTGCCAGCAGTTGTGGCAGGAAGGCGGAGTGACTCTGCAGCCGGCGCTTGGCGGGCGCGCGGTGCGGGTGCTGGATGCGACCGTGGTCCGGGAGCCGGGCCCGACCGGGAGCCAGTGGCGGATTCATTACAGCCTTCGTCTTCCCAGCCTGGAGTGCGACAGCTTTAAACTGACTCCGAACCATGGTCAGGGGTCTGCGGAGCGGTTCGGACATTTCGTTTTTGAACCCGGAGAACTGGTGCTGGCCGATGCCGGCTACTGTCATCCGGCGGGGATCGCGGCGGTGGTCAAACAGCAGGCCGATGTCTGCGTTCGCCTGAATCCACATGCTTTACCTCTGTATGACGAGCGGGGTGAGCCCTTCTCGATGGCGGCTGCGGTGGCCGGCCTGCTCCGCGCCGGTCAAGCCGCGGAGTGGCCGGTAGAGGTTCGTTCCGGCTCCCAACACATCGCCGGACGGGTTTGCGCGATCCGCAAGAGCCAGGCGGCGATCAACAAGGCCCACCGGCGCCTGCGCGAAAAGCTGAAAAGCGGAGAGAGCATGAGCGAGCAAACATGGCAATTTGCCCAATATGTGATGGTTTTCACCACCCTGCCTCGTCAGGCCGCAACTGTCCGCCAAGTGCTGGAGTGCTATCGGCTGCGCTGGCAGGTCGAGTTGACCTTCAAGCGTCTCAAGTCCATCGCCCAACTGGGCCATCTGCCCAAATACCACGATCAAAGCAGCCGCGCATGGCTCTACGGAAAGCTCCTGGTAGCTTTGCTCATCCAGAAAATGACCCGCATGGGAAACTCCATTTCCCCCTGGGGCTACCCGCTGCCGGAAACCCCGCACCCGCAGCCGATGGCGTGAGTTCCAGTTCGCCTTCCACCTGCTTACAGCCGCCATCGCGCCACACCTCCGGCTCCGAGAAGTGCTCCGACAGTGGAACCAAATTACGACAGCCCTCGCCGAACCCCACCGCAGGCGAAAACCGATGATCGACTTGTTATCTTAGCGCTTATGCCCTACCCCCCTCCCCCCTGTTTTCACCCATCTCTTTGAAAACAAATATGTTACATCTTTCAACATTTGCGGGCGTCGCTGATACCAAAGGACTTACGCTCCGAGCGCCGTCGGAAAACCACGTTCGGCCAGAGCGTGGGCCTCTCTCCCTCTTCCCTTTTCCCTTCTCACTGTTCCCTTCTCACTTCTCCCGTTTCCCTGCCATTTGACCAGCTTTCTGGCTCTCGCAGCGTCTATCTCGTAGAATCCTTGCGAAGGTACGAGAGAGAACGATGAAGCGATTTAGTTTGGTGTTGTTGACCGCGAGTGCGGTCCTTGCAGGTCCATTGGCGGCGTTAGCTCAGGATTCAACCTCATGGGACTATGAGGGCAAACACGGAGCAATGGTTTGGGGCAAGCTCGACCCAAGCTACGCAGCCTGTTCCAAAGGCCATGAGCAGTCGCCAGTCGATATTCGCGGCGCACGGCTCGACAAGGCTCTCCAACCCCTTGAGTTCCATTACATCGCCGGTTCCGTCACGCTCCAGAACACCGGCCACACCATCCGTGCTATCCCCGCCAGGGGCAGCTACATGGTCGCCAACGGCGTGCGCTATGACCTGGTGAGTTTTGAGTTCCATCACCCCAGCGAGGGCGCCGTCAGGGGCAAGCTCACCGACATGGACGTCGACCTGCTCCACAAGAGCGCCGACGGTAAGATAGCAATCCTCAACGTGCAACTGGTTGAAGATCGCGGCGCGGCGAATGCCGTGATGGCCACCCTCTGGCCCCAACTACCTGAGAAGCCCGGCGACACCACCAAGGTTACCGATATGGTCAATCCGGCCGGTTTCATCCCCTCCGACCCCGGCTACTGGACCTATATGGGCTCCCTGACCACACCCCCATGCACTGAAGGCGTGCGCTGGTTCGTCTTCGAGCAGCCGCTCTCCATCAGCCGTGACCAGTTGCGGAAGTTCGCCGCGCTTTACAGCGTCAACTCCCGCCCCCTGCAGGACATTGGCAAGCGCAAAATCGAAGCCGACGAGTAGTCGCCCGGTCTACGACTTCACCGGCACCGCCATCGGCGTAAATGTCAGCTTGATGCCCTCGTCGCCGGGCAGCCGTTTCACCCTGACCTCGGTCAGGTCCGGGATCAAGTAGTCAGCCGCACTCAGCGACTCCATCGAGTGCGAAAAGGTTGTTGCCAACACCGTGCAGCCAGCGGCACGACCCGCGTTGACTCCCGAAGAAGCGTCCTCAATCACCACGCACTCAGCCGGCAGAAAGCCCAGCAGCGCGGCCCCTGCAAGATATGGCGCGGGATCGGGCTTTCCTTTCGCAACGTCGTCGGCACTTATAATTCGTCCCGACGCAGGGATGCCCGCCGCCGCCAGTCGCACCCGCGCCAAGGCGCCCGTTGCACTCGTCACCACCGTCCATGCGCCCTCGGGCAGCGCCGCCAGCAAATCGAGCACGCCCGGCAGCGCCCTCACCCCCTCCTTGTCGTCAATCTCCATCTTTCCAATGATCCGGTTCTCAGTTTCTGCGTCGAGATCGGGACGAAGGAACGCTACAGACTCAATGCTGCGCCGACCATGAATGATCGACAGCGCATAAGCCGGGTCAATACCGCGCATTTCGGCCCAACGCGTCCAACTGCGCTCCACCGAGCCCAGCGACGAGATCAACACGCCGTCCATGTCGAAGAGAATACCCTTACAGAGAATCGTGACAGGGGAAGGAGGAAGAGATGAAGCCATACTTCGATTGTACCGGCGGAGAACTCACCGGCCAGCCGACGTCGAGCGCTTCGCCTGCGTCACTTTCGGCGCAGCGAGCGTTAGTGTTGCCGGATTGCCAAAGGCCAGTTTTCCTTCGACGACACCCTTGCGAGAGCCCAGCTTGACGGAATTGTCTATCAACGTGATCGCTCCGTTAGCGACCTCGGCGTCGCCCGTCCAGCGATCGAAGTGCGCGAGTACCGAAGGAACTGCGCCAGCTTCTTCCTCGCCGGCCACGCTCCCGTGCTTCCATTCGAAGTGGATCTTCCCGTGCGCTGTAGTTGCCAGGTCATTGCCCGTAAAGCCGGAGAGATCGACGTTGCCACCGATTTTCAACTCCCCGCCCTTCCAATGTGAGCCAGCAAGTTCGCCAACCGCCGCGGGGCTGAGCTTCTCTAAGGTTGCCCCAATCGTGTAGCCCGGCTTGTCTCGATCTCCGCCAGCGGGATAGATCGCACCGTTCCCGCTTACGTGGCCGCCCATCAGCGCCGCGTCGTAGCTGGTAATTTCGACCGCAGTCGCCGTGACGTGAAGCGCAGCCGTGGCATCGTGCAGAGTCAGCGGTCCCAGCAGCAGCGTATCCGCCTTCACCGTTCCATCCGCCCGCGGCAACGGCGGACCCGTAGAGGATTTCCTGCTGCTCAATCGTGAGATCAGCTCAGACAGAAGCGTCTCCTTCTCCTCCGCGCCAAGAAATGCCGCCTGCAGGGCGTAGGCATCGAGCGTTCCGAAATCGACCTCGAAGCGCGGAGTGCAGGGCTCGATGCACTCTGCGGGCAACGTCACTGTCGCTGTTCCCTTCACCGGCCCATAGGTGAAGGCAACCGGATCCCAACGGCTGCCTCCGCCGTCAAAGTGCAGCGTGGCCTGGGAGATCATCACGGCATTTGCAAGATAGTCGGCCTTCCAGTTGGCATTGTGCAGCGTGATTGTGCCGGCCAGCTTGTCTGCGGGTGGCACGCTTTGTGGGACTGGAGGCAGTTGGGTCGGTTTCGCCGCAGACCCAACGACGGCTGGAGTCTGCGGCAGCGCTTCGCGAGTCGGAATGTTTTCGGGCACAATCCACGGCCCTTCCGCGCTCAAGTCGACCGCAATCGGTTCGCCGGCGAGCGAGTCAAGCAGCGAAACCTGCGATACTCCTGCAACGTGGGCAAGTTCGCGGGCACGGGCCACGCTTGCCGGCCCATGGAGCGTGATCTGGTAACCCGATAAGGCAACCCGCGCCGCAACCGTCATGGGAGTAGCTCCGCCCAGCGGGACGCTCGCATTTGCCACGAGAGCCGCATGCTGGCCTGGCGCCGGCTGCGCAGGCTCAAAGGCCATCTTTGCTACCTGGATCGGCGAGCTGAGGCTATCTCCGCTCAGTTGCAGCCCTTCTGCAACCAGGCTGCCGCTAAGTGGCCCCTGTGCCGCTCGCGGCCTGGCCGCGATGCCCTTTGTGATCCGTTTGTCGGCTCCTGGCGACGTGTTTAGCTCCGCCGCGATTACGGCCGCACCGGGGTTGTAGTCGAGCTTGCCCGCAATCGTGCCCCTCGCCTCAAGCCCCTGGCCGATGCCGCTTCGTACTGTCCGCATCGCGTCCAGTACGGCGCCTGCGGAGATCTTGTCCAGTTCGAGGGTCAGGTGCGGCCCCCGGCCCTGCGCCGGCATATCCCCGGTCAGGCGAACGTGACCATTGCCGAGCGGCGAGTCGCATACCAGGTTGTCAACGGCTTGCTGACTGAAGCGATAGAGCAGGTCACACCGCGCATCGAAGTCGAGCGGGGCGACGGGCGCAAACTCGGCGCGATGAACGCCGTTCGCCCGCAGGCGGGTCTTGATCTGTGCTTTATCCAGCGTTCCGTCCAGGTGCAGTTCTCCGGTGAGGTTGCCGCGCCACCCGGCGTCCGAGCCCAGGGCCAGCCTGGTCAACTGGCCGGCTTGCGCGTCGCTCCACTC
>Ga0302195_10000385_pt1 | contig 34020 bp, 37 predicted proteins | sample II_Bog_N1_2_FD_198778 | JGI IMG/M metagenome (GOLD analysis project Ga0302195, IMG submission 198778) | Peat permafrost microbial communities from Stordalen Mire near Abisko, Sweden - II_Bog_N1_2 | ecosystem: Environmental > Terrestrial > Soil > Wetlands > Peat | place: Sweden: Abisko...
ACATTTTCGAGGACGATCCGCTGTTCAATGCGGGGCACGGCGCGGTGTTCACTTCGGAAGGCAAAAACGAGCTGGACTCCTCCATCATGGACGGATCGAATCTGAAGGCGGGCGCGGTGGCCAGCGTTACACACACGCGACATCCCATTAGCCTGGCGCGCGCGGTGATGGAGAAATCTCCGTATGTAATGATGGACGGCCCAGGCGCGGACGCGTTCGGTGCTAGCGTTGGCCTGGAACAGGTGGACCCCAGCTTCTTCTTCACCGAGGCGCGCTGGCAGTCGCTGGTGAAGCAACTGAAGAAGGAAGGCAAGCCGATTCCGCCGCGGCCTGCGGGCGCTCCCCCTGAGGGCGCCACGGTGCCGGTGGCTTTCTATGACGAGGGTGCCGACCCACACAGCCACGGCACTACGGGCGTGGTGGCAATCGATCGCAACGGCAATATTGCAGCGGGCACATCGACGGGCGGGTTGCAGGGCAAGATGCCGGGACGGGTGGGCGACTCGCCGATTATTGGTGCCGGCACTTATGCATCGAACCAGTCGTGTGCGGTTTCAGCCACGGGTTCAGGCGAGTACTTTATCCGGCTCGGTGTGGCGCGCGAGATTTGCAACCTGGTGCGCTTCAAGGGCATGGGCATTCAGCAGGCGGCGGATGAGGTGATCCACGGGGAGTTGGAGGCGCTGCACGGGGACGGCGGCGTGATCGCGCTGACCCCGGACGGGAAGACGGCTTTCAGCTTTAATACGCCGGGGATGTTTCGCGCGCGGCTCAGCGAGGGCGGCAAGCTCGAAGTGGGCATTTATAAGGACGAGAAGTAAGGCGACCATGAAGATTCTACGTTACCGCGCCGGGGTCCTCGCCGTGTGTTTTGCCGTTTCCGTTTGGCAAGGCTATGCAGCGCTGACTCAAATGTTAGACTTCACTGTTTCGGGCGCGGCGGGGAGATTCGGGTGGGGATGGCTGGCTGGCGGTCCGGTTTCCTACTTCCTTGCCTCGGGCATTGGGGGAGCGTTCGCCTTGTTCGGCCATTGGACCCGTTCAGGCACCATTCGCCATTTTTGGGGATGGGCTCTTCTGGTACCTTCGGTCTGGCTTGGCATCGGGATGGGCCTTTTTGCCTGGTCGGAATGGAACGCCAGCTTTGGGTTTACAACCGGCGAGCATTTGCTGCATTGCACGTTTATCCTCTTGCCAATGGCGCTGACCATCGCGTGTCTTTGGAGCTATCAAAAGGTTTTTCGAGATACGGTCCAGCGAGATGCGGATTTATCTGTCGCCGTCTCCGATCCGGAAAACTCACTGTCACGCCCCAGTGTTGCACCATCCATTTTGAACTGGCTTGGTGCTTTATTTGCCGCAGGGGGCTCAATTGCGGCGGTACTGGTCAGTGGAATCCTACTGCTGTTATGGGGCTGCGAGCCTCCATCCATTGAAGCGCTCGCCCGGCGATTTCCGCATGACCGAAGTGACTTGGAAACGATCATTGAGATGTCCGATCAGGACAAGGAAATGGCTGTCATCGACCCCACATGGTTGGAGTTGCAAGGTGCACGCTTACCGTCTTCCAACGAGGCGGTGGGGATTTCAGAAGCACGATGGCAAGAATACAGACGAGTCTTCCGCAGGAATGGAATCGATCAGGGAGTTCGCAGGTATTCTTCTGGTGGGGACGCGTTCATAATCGTCCGATCGGTGGGAATTCTAGATAACGGATACTCGAATGGTTACCTTTACTGTGTTCCAAGAGTAGAACATCAGTATGCGCCTTGCTCCTCAACCGAACAGACTGGAAAACACGATCAGTCGGGCGGGGAAGGGGCGTACGAGTTCATAAGACTGACTGACCGTTGGTACGCGTTTCGTAGTGGTCCGGGATGAAATTCCGATCTTTGTACAGAATTTTCTGGAGACACGAAGGCCATCCCCGTGGGGATGGCCTTCGTGCTTCCGAACCAAGGATGCGTTACTGTTTCTGGACCGCCGCACCCTGAACACCAGAGTCGTTGCGCGCTTCGGCCTTCTGCGTCAGCACCTTGTGGGCATTGTCTTCCAGAGCCTGGGCCTCGGGCAAGTACGAGAGAGCCTTCTGAATCTCCGGATCCCAGTCGGCGCGGACACGCAGTCCGCTCGACTCACCAAACTGAATGATGTCGATGCTGCTCTTGATGCTCTCCTTCAGCCAGTCGCTCACCCCGTCCAGATCGGCCTGTGTCCAGGGAATGCTCTGGTCGGTGAGATACTTCTTGAACTCGGAAAGCACGGGCTCGTCCACCTGGAAGTTCTTGTCCACAGTGCGGTTGGCCAGGTAGACGGGTGCGAAGTGGAAGAACGCCTCCTTGTACAGGAGCGTTTCCTGGAAGTGATTGGCCTTGGGCTGCTCAATCTTCTCGTCCGGCGTGATGCCACCGCCGCCGTAGACCGTGCGACCGGAGTCAGTGAACTTGACTTCCTGGTTGGTCTTGTTGGCGGGCAGCGCTCCGGCGTGGTTGTAGTAGTAGTCGTAAAGCGAAACGCCCTCGTAGTTGCGCTGGATGAGCCGGCCGGAAGGCGTGTAGTAGTGATAGGTGGTGAGCGCCAGGCCAGTGTTTTCGCTGAGGTTATAGACGGTCTGCACCAGGCCCTTGCCGAATGTGGTCTGGCCGACAATCAGTGCGCGATCATGGTCCTGCAAAGCGCCGCTCACAATCTCTGCCGCCGAGGCGGTGCCGCGGCTGACCAGTACGACAATCGGAAACGTTTTGCCGTCGTTGCCGCGCTGGGCGGTGTAGTTCTGGTCGGGGTAGGCGCGCCCGCGCTGCGAAACGATGGTCTGTCCCTTGGCCAGCAGGTGGTCGCATACCTCAACCGCCTGGCTCAGCAGGCCGCCTGGGTTGTCGCGCAGGTCGAAGACCAGGCCTTTGAGATCAGGGAAGCCGTCAACGGCTTCAATGACCTCCTGCGCGGTCGTCTCCTGGAACTGCTTGAGGTGGATGTAGCCCACGCCGGGCCGGATTTCAAAAGCAAGGTCCACTGAGGGATTGGGAATCTCGTCGCGAACCAGGTTGAAGACCAGCGGCTTGGCCTGGCCATCGCGCGCCATGCTGACGGAAACGGGCGTTCCCTTGGGTCCTTTGAGGGTTTTTGCCACGGTGTCCGAGGTCATGCCGTCCGTAGTCTTTCCGTCAATGGCGGCGATGACATCGCCGGGATGAACCCCGGCCTTGAATGCCGGACCGCCTTCCATGGGAAACACGACGTAGACCTTGCCGCCGCTGACCGCCTGCTGGATAGTCATGCCGACGCCGTAGTAGCGTCCATGCTGCTCCTCGCGCATCTTGGCGTAGGCCTTGGGGTCGTAGAAGTTGGAGTGGGGATCGAGAACGCGGAGCATTCCGGGAATGGCGCCGTCGTAGATGGCGGTGTCGGCCTTGTCCCCTTCAATGGGCTCGGCGTAGTTCTGCTCCACCAGCGCGTAGACGTTGGTAAATGACTTGAGGCTGTCGCGCAACTGGCTTTCGTCTTCAGAGGACTGTGCGCCCACGCGGCGCTGCAGTACGGTGCCCACGACAGCGCAGACGGCGAAAAAGAGGATCACGGTGAAAAGTGCGCGGCGGGCGCGGGGAGTCATATGCTGTAGGAACCTCCGGACTGCTTCCATCAGGCGTGTGAAAAGAGTTCGACACGCAGCCTTAACCTTCGATAGTACCACTGCGGTGTTTGACGGTGGAATGTTCTATAGGGTAGCCGTGGCGCGGCCTGACGCGCGCTGCGTGGACAATTCTCCCGAAGTTATTCTTGCGAAATAACTAAGACATTCGAGAAAAGGCGTGATATCTTTGTCCTTCCGTATCGTCTGTTGAAAGGGATTGCACGAATGCGCAAGCTTCTGGGAAATATGCGATTGCCAATTGTGCAGCCATTCCTCTCCGCTATTCCGGTTTTTCTCGCCTTCCTTGCCGTTTCTGTCCCGGCATCCCACGCTCAGGTGAGGCCGCTGGATGCCTGCCCCCCCACCAGGCTCCGAGTCGATCTCGTCCGTCTCTCCCAGCACTTGGGCTCCGGGGCAAACCGTCCCTCTGGTCATTACGGGAAGCTTTTCCGGCCAAATCCCTTCCCTGCCAGGCTGCTACTTTAACGAGGACTTCATTTCGACCACAGAAGACCCTCTGCTTGCCCAGCCCACCTCGTGGGCGACCGTGGTGTCCCTCGGGACCCTCACCACTACGCAGGTCACCATGACCGTAAGGGTTGCAGCAAACGCCCCGCCGGGGACGTATTACATTCAGCTATCGAGCGATGGCGGCACCTACCTGACCGCGCCGGTTCAGGTTGTGATCTGTCCCACGCCACCATCACCTCGATATCTCCAAACGTATTCTTCGCCGGGCAGACATACAGCAACGTCATAATCACAGGGACCAATTTCATCACTCCAGCGGCGGCCACCACTGCATGCCCTGCGACTGTCTTCATGCCGACAGAGGTTGGACTGCTCCCGAAGGCCCTCACCGTCAACAGTTCGACCGAGATAACATACGGCTTTCAAGTTATCGCGAATGTCAGAACCGGGGAGGAGAGTTTTGTGGCCAAGAACGCCGGCGGCCTGCTTCAGACGAGTCAACCCTTTAAGGTGGACATCCTTGCCGCTCCCGTAATCACATGGGCGAACGATCCAGATGGGACCAGCCCCACCATCAGCGGCCCCAACGCCACTTTGCCCAACCCCACTGTAGTTGTGGGCCAGCAGATCATTCTGACCACGACTCCCACCACGCTTGCGACGGGGATTCCCATCCCCCTTAGCATTGTGTCGAGTGCCTGGAAGGTCACAGGAGGGACGAATATCGGCGACTATCAACCAACCAGCGCCTCGACATCGGTGACTCTAATGCCGCCTTTGAACACGCCAGGCCTCACCTTCTATTCGGTTTATCCGGCCGCAAGCGTGCAAGAGGCATACCAATTCTGCGTCGGCCCACTTGGCGAGGATGGCGGGAGCAACGCGTGCAGCCCGGTTGTCACGGCAACTTTTGATGTGAGCGGTTTCAGCACCCCCGCTATAAACATTGGGAACGAACTCTTGGCAAATATCGACGATCTCACCGGATGCGCCGCCGCATCCGGCGGACCAACTCTTGTCTATGGCAATCTCCGAGGGCCGGCAGCTGCCTGTGGCGTTGCCACTGGCACTCCGGGAATAACTTTCTACCCGGTTGGAACGCCCCCAGGGGCCGGCAATTTTCTCTTTGCCCAGGTGGTCACTGGCGATTCGGTCGTCTACAGCGGGGCCAGCGGTACAAGCACATGCACAGCCACTCCGGGGTTGGACGGTAACTACACATACCAGCTTCAAATCAACCCTCCATCGACTTCCGATTCCCCAGAAGCGCCTTTGCCCTCAACCAACGCAACTGTAACTCGGAACTTCAACGCAACGATGTACCTCCTCTGGCAGTCCACGGTCAACGCAAAAACAATCCCCGTGCCGCTAGGCTATATACCTTGGGCGTTCAATGGAACCGCCGCAAATGGGGGGACCGCTGCGAATCCAGCATGGACAGCCAGCGGAACTGGCGCTCCCGTAATGAGCAATGGGGAGGCCAGCCCAGACGGTGTGATCGGGAGTAATGACGCGATCCCAGATGCTGGATCGCCGAATTCCGCCTTTGTGCCGGCTACGACCATCTCAGACATTCCGGGCTGGAATGGATTAGCAGTTCCCGCATCGGCTAGCTGCGTGACAACCACAAACTAAGAGGAGGGGTTATGAAATCGATTAATATGTTCAGAAAGAGTGGGAGGGCAACGAGTGAATTTCGCGCATGGCTCCTGATTTGGCTTGCATTTGCTGCCCCAGCTCTCGCCTGCGGGCAAGCCGCGGAACAGCCATTCACGCTCGAGTTAAGGGCCAACAAGCCAATTGGGGTAGCAGGCTCGCAAGTGTTTGTCTGGGTCAAAATGACGAATGTCTCCGACCACGCTGTCGATTGTACCGAAGCGGAGATGGACGGCACGTTAACGAGCTATAACTATGACGTGCGCTACGAGGACGGAAAATCTGCGGATTTGGTCGATAAGAGTCTTCCATACAGCAGCCCAGGGCACACGGGCAAACAATGGGATAAGTGCAGCCTTGGACCGGGTAAATCGAGGGAAATAGAGCTTGTAGTTAGTTTTCGGTATAACCTTAGCAAACCGGGAAAGTATATGGTACAAATATCGCGGCGCTCCTCACTTGATGCAAATGGTCTTCGGACAGGGGATTGGGTGAAATCGAACGCCATCACGGTTACCGTGTTGCCTGCGAATGACCCGCCGACGACCCAGCAGTAAAAACCTGGGGACAAAAATCGCCTACGGCAACTCGACCGAGTCCTCAGCCGAACCCTCTGCGTCGGCAGCAGATTCCGAGCAAATTGAAAGGGTCAAGGAGAATTGAACATGACGAAACCGGCAAAGCGTTCACTTGGCTTGCTGTTTGCCATTGGGGTGGCCTCACTTTGTGCCTGCGGGGGCGAGGCGCAGTCGGCGCCGTTCAAACTGGCGATCTCTGAATACCGCCAGGACCTCGCTCAAGGTGAGTATCGACTTCGCGTCACCACCACCAACACTTCGAGTTCACCGTTGCATCTGGACGGATGCGCCCCACAGCGAGGCTGGTATACGATTTCGATTCGATTGGATGGGGTCCCGCTGGTGGAAAAAAACGCCGAGGCCCGAAAACAAAGAGAGGGCAAGATGAGGCGCAGCTGGTGCGCATCAGCATCAGCCAAGGACATTCTCAAGCCAGGAGATTCCTATCAGGACATCCTCGGAGTCACGGGAGTATTCGATATTTCTTCGCCAGGCGCTTACGAAATTGCTGTGAGCAGGGATACAGCTCCGGATGATCCCGACAAGAGTGTAACGGTCAAATCCAACACCATCACCATAGTCGTCCCGGAGCCCAGGCCGAACACAGACGCACCGCAGTAAGCCGTCCAACAGGCAAGTACCTATCCGGAATTGCTGTACGGACCCTCCCGCGCCGCCTTGATCCTGCCACCAGTTACACTTGGTTCCGTGAAGCTCCCAGCTGGGGTCACCACTCCAGCATTTCCGTCGGTTGAGGTAATTTCGCTCTCATTTGGCGGGTGGCCCCAGTCTCGGTAACCTCTCCCAGTCCGGATGAGGGTGCCACCGGTCGCTCGCACTTGGGGACCGGTGCCGACAGCCTCACGTCCCCCCGAACCCATCCCAGTGTGCATCTGCTGGTCAACGAGCCGAGGCGCGCTTATCCACGGCGGCTCAGGCCCTCAAACTGTCCGTCTCGATGCGGAGCCGGGAAAGGCCCTTCTGGCAGGCGCATTACTATGATCTCAACGTCCCCGCGCACGAAAAGTTTGTGGAAAAACTGCGTTCCATGCATCGTAACCCGGTCCGCCGAGGGCTGGCTGCGAAGCCGGAGGAATGGAAATGGTCGAGCTTTCGCCCACCTCCCCGGTCCCCAAAAGCGAGGGACCGGGGGCACCCCTCATCCTGAATTCAATAGGGCACCGAGACCGGGGCCACCCGCCCCATTTGCGTCCGGCTTTTCCCGGTCGCCTCCGGCAAGGCTACAGTCAATTGGAAAACCGCTCGGAAGGCTCTAAGCACAGCAGTCTTGGGCTAAAGTATACCACCCGCCTGTTTGACGGCGGCCAGGGGTTTCGGGTAGCCGCGAGGCGGAGGGAAGAAATCCGTGCCGGGTCGGAATTCCGGGCGGATTTGCCCCGGAATCGGTCCAATCTTCGCGCTGCTGCTGCCCAGCCATTTACAATGGCGTCTATGCATCAGGTGGAAACAGAAGTCTCCCCTGCCGTGTCCTAAACTATGACCCTAAGATCACTTCGCATTCCCGCGGCTTTCGTGTTCGGCACGGCGCTGCTCGCAAGTTCCGCTTTGGCGCAGACCAAACCTGCCGCGTCGCAGAGCCCCTATGGCGGCGTGGTGGTGGAAGACATTATCGCCCGCGTCAACGACCAGGTCATTACGCAGTCCGACTACGACCGCGCAATGAAGGAGATGGACGACGAGGGCAAGCAGCGCAACGAGACAAGGCAGGAGATGTCCGAGCGGCACAGGGACCTTCTGCGCACCCTGATTGACCAGCAACTCTGGCTCTCCAAGGGCAAGGAACTGGATATTACCGGCGAAACGGAGCTGGTGAAGCGCCTGGACGAGATTCGCAAGCAGTACAACCTTGCGACCCTTGAGGACCTGGAAAAGGCAGCCAAGGACCAGGGCTACTCCTATGAGGATTTCAAGGCCAACATCCGCAACCAGATCATTACTCAGGAAGTGATGCGTCAGGAAGTGGGGCGCAAACTCAATTTCACCCAGGGTGAAGTGGAGCGCTACTACGAGGCGCACAAGCAGGATTATGCCAAGCCTGAAAGCGTGCAGCTGAGCGAGATTCTGGTTTCGACCGGCGCCGACCCCGACGACGCGGCAAAGACTGCGGCGGGCAAGGCCAAGGCGGACGATATTGAAGCCAAGCTGCACGCCGGCGGCGACTTCAGCCAGTTGGCCAAGACCTTCAGCGACGGCACCACCGCAGCCGAGGGCGGAGCTTTCGGGACCTTCCACAAGGGAGAACTCGCCAAGGTGTTTGAGGATGCAACCTTCAGCCTGAAGGCCGGTGAGGTCACTGAGCCGATTCGCACCAAGCAGGGCTACATCATCTTCCGTGTAGACCAGCACATTGCCGGCGGGGTTCCTCCTTATAAGACGGTTGAGCAGGATGTGGAGCAGAGCTTCTATGAGAGCCTGATGGTGCCGAAGATGCGCGAGTATCTGACCCAGATGCGCGAAGATGCCTACATCTACACCAAAGACGGGTACACGGACACGGGTGCGAGTCCCAACGAGATCAAGCCCATATACAGCGTCTATACGCCGCCTTCAACCAAGAAGAAAAAGAAGGTTGAGCGCACCCGCTTCCGCGAGACGACGCGCACGTTCCGGCAGAAGAGTGCGCCGGCCGCGCCGGTTGACACTGCCGCAACGGCGCCGACCCCGACCAGGAAGAACGTAAGCGCGAAGGTCGAAAAGCCAGGCAAGAAAGAAAAGATCCGTTTCGGCAAGGCGCCCACCAAGACACTTCCCGTCGCACCATCGTCAACTACCGAAGATGCGGGTGGAGTTCCTCCGGCCGCTGCCGCACCCGAGCCGGCAAATCCGCTTGAGGCCGATAACAAGCCGACCGTGAAGACCCGCTTCAGCAATCACCCCAAAACGGCAAAGACCGCCAAAGGCAAAGGCGGGCAGGCTGATAGCGATGCGCCTCCTGCGCCCGATGCCGCTGAAGTTGCCGACCGGCAGCAGCAGGCCGCCGCACTCGGTCTGAACGGCGACACATCGGTCAAGAAAAAGAAGAAGAAGCAGACGACAACCGGGGAAAAGACGCGGCTAGGCGACAAGAACAAAAAGCCGGACACAGCCGCACCGCCAGCGGATTCAGCGCCTGCGGCCACTCCGCCCGCTGCACCTGCGGCCCCGCAAAAGTAGCAACACATTCCCTGCTTTGAGCGGCGCGGCTTCGGCTGCGCCGTTTTTATTCTGGGCTCGATAAGTCCGGTTTTGACCGGGATTGACCTCGATTCCGGCTTCATACGCGCGGGGTATAATTCGCGGAGACGTTGCAACGCCTGTGCATCGGCGCGGAAGTTTTCCAATCAACATTTTCGAAGCGAAGCGGGAGATCTGGGATGATAAAGTTCGCCACCACCGGAAGCAGAAGCCAGCCGTTCCGCCAAAGCCTGACAGGCCTGGCATTTTGCATGATTGCTGCACTTTGCGGCCGGCACCGGCCGCTGCGCAATCCGTAGCCGTGGCGGTTGGTGACGGCGCTCATTCATCCGTTTGAGATTCTCACCGTGCGCGTTGATTACCCGATAAGTCAGTAGGCTGAAAACATGAAGGACATTTACATTGCGGATCTGGCCAACTTCGACGAAGGCACGCGCTTCGACGGATATTTTCTGGTGTTGGCCAAACAGTTGCGCACGACGAAAACGAACAAGCCCTACCTCAACCTGATTCTTGGCGACAAGACCGGGCAGCTCGAAGCCCGCATCTGGGAGGTCACCGACCCGCGTATCGCCAAGGACTTTGAGCGCGGCGACATTGTGAAGGCGCGCGGCACCGCGTCGAAGTTTGACGATCGTCTGCAGATGAAGGTCGACCAGCTTCGCGTTGCTCAGGACGCCGAGTTTGACCGGATGGACATGCTGCCATCCACCACCTACGATGTGGCCGAGTTGTGGCGGCTGCTGCGTGGCTTTGTCGACAGCCTCGTGAACCCCGATCTCAAGCGAATGCTGCTTGCGTTGCTCGATGACCCGGCGATTGCCGAGGCTTATCGCGAAGCTCCCGCGGCCAAGCAACTGCATCACGCATGGCTTGGCGGGCTGCTGGAGCACGTCATCAGCCTGTGTACATTGGCTGATCGCGTCGCCCCGCATTACCCCCTCATCGACCGCGACCTGCTGCTCACCGGCGTCATTCTCCACGACATCGGCAAGGTGCGCGAACTGAGCTGGGCGGTCGGCTTCGAATACACCCTTGAAGGCACCCTGCTGGGACACATCCAGATTGGCGCGGCATTGGCCGAGCGCACCATGGATAGCCTGCCGGATTTCCCGCCCAAGCTCAAAATCCTTGTCCTGCACATGATCCTCTCGCACCACGGCAAGCTCGAGTTCGGTTCTCCCAAGCTGCCCATGATTCCCGAGGCGCTGATGCTCAACTTCATCGACGATCTCGACGCCAAGATGCAGGCGGTCCAAGGCGAGTTTGATAAGTGCGCCCGGGAAGGCAAAGGCCCCAACGAGCTGACCAACAAGGTGTGGGCGCTGGATAACCGGCAACTCTTGAATACCAGACGGTGGCTGGCGGACGACAAGGGCTGAGTTTTTGAAGCAATTCCTCAATATAGGGACCCCTGTCGAGGATGCAGAGTGGTAAAAAACCGCCCAGTTCCTGTGCAATGTCTTGCATATGCATCAAATTAGATAATGGTAAGATATTGATCCTTATATGGTTAATTGTGGCATTGCGATTGCAATAGAGTAGTCGACAGACTAGGCCAGCTGTACTTTGGTTCCCAAGGGCTGCCCCAACCCAATTGCCTTGTCACTAGACAGGCGGAGAAGAAATGAAAAAAGTATCCTTGCTTTTCGTTGCCACGGCGCTGTTGCTCCCGAGCACTTCCCTTTATGCAGGTTCCGTTGTGTTCTCTCAGAACTTCGACACCTTAACCACGGGATTGGGGGTAACATCCGTTGGCAACTTCACCGCGATCAATGGAACGAACGTTGATATCGTCAACAACGGCATGGGTTATGGCACGCTATGCGCGGGGCCTGAGTCCGGCAACTGTGTTGACCTGGGCGGCAGCAACGGCAATCCCTTTGGCCAGTTGCAGTCCAACGCCATCACGTTGGGACCAGGAACCTACGACCTGAGCTTCGACCTGATCGGCTCGCAGCGGTCTGGATACGGCACCACGAGTTCAACCGTTACACTGGGGACTGTGGGTAACCCAGGCCAGCTGTATAGCAATTCCTTCGACAACATGGCCTACAACGACATCACTTCCGGCATCGTGAATACCCAATTCACGCTCACTGGGACCGAAACGGTTTACCTCGATTTCGATCTCACTGCCTCTGGCAACGGAAACGTAGGCCAACTGCTGGATAACGTAGAAATCGCCGCCACCCCGGAGCCCTCCAGCCTGCTTCTCCTTGGCACAGGCTTTGTCGCGTTGGCCGGCTTTGCGCGTCGCAAGTTCGCCTCTCGCAACGCCTAGTTTCAGCTCTATCTTAAAGTTTCACTCCTCAGACCGACTCGCTCCTGGCACCCCTTGGAGCGAGTCGGTCTTGTTTGTTGCTCCCAACTTTATTCAGCAGGTGTGCATCGAACGTGGCGCGCTCCTTCGATGCACGGGGAGCGTTTTTGCGCTTGACATATTCCCATATAAGAATGTATTGTCTGATCATGGCACGAGCCGCTACCACCTCTGACGCCTTTAACGCAGTTGCCGAGCCTCGGCGTCGCGAAATCCTCACCTACCTCGCCCAGCACGAGCGCCCGGTAGGCGACATCGTAACCAATCTCAAAATCGACCAGCCGTCGGTGTCCAAGCACCTTGGCGTTTTGCGCCGCGTGGGCCTCGTCCACATGCGCTGCGACGGCCGCCACAAGTACTACCGCACCAACGCTGAAGCAATTCGCCCGCTCCATGAGTGGGCCGCCACATTCGAGCGCTACTGGCACCATCAGTTGCTGAACGTCAAAAAGCGCGCCGAAGAAAAGATGAGCCAATTGAATTCCATCCCCATCCCCGCACCAGAAAAGGAGAAGTCATGATCCAGACAGCCAGCACCATCGAAGACCTTACCCTCAACATCTCGCAGGAAGTGCACGTCAATGCCTCTCTCGCCATCACCTTCGAGTCCCTGCTTGAACAAATTGGCCCCGAGAACTCAACCCCTGAAGGCGTCGCCATGCCGATGACCATCGAGCCGTGGCCGGGCGGCCGCTGGTTCCGCAACCTGGGCGAGAACAACGGGCATTTCTGGGGCCATGTGCAGGCCATCAAGCGCCCCACCCTGCTTGAGTTTTCCGGCCCGCTGTTTGCCTCCTATCCGCTTATCTCCAACGTGCAATACCGCCTCAACGAAGTCCCCGGAGGCACCCTCATCGCCTTCCATCACACTGCCTTCGGCTTCATTCAAGACCAGCATCGGAATGGAGTGGTGAAAGGCTGGGCGTGGATGCTGGAGCGCACTCGCAAGGCCGCCGAGTCCCGCTAGTTGCAGTCCAGGTTTGCACGCTTTGAAACTTAAAGGGCGCCCGTGTTTCCCATTGGCATGCCTTCACCGCCTTACCCATCACCGCCCTGGCCCCAACTGCGAGGCCGGGGCGGTGCATTTGGGTTAACCCACAAACCACTCCCACTGCTCTTCCGTAAGCGGCACCACCGACAGCCGCCCGATGATCACCAGCGGCGACTTATCAAACAGCGGCTCGGCCTTGATCTCCGCCAGCGTCCTGGGGTGCTTCAGCTTCTTGCCCACCTTCACGTTGACGACAGGGACTTTGGGATCGGTCGGGTCGACGCTGACTACTGTCCCAGTTCCCACAGCCGTGCGTTCGTCGCCGGTATGATAAAAAACCCACTTGGTCCCCGCCTTCATCTCGCGCAGGTATTTCACGGCGGTAGTGTTGGTCACGTTGTCCCAGATGGTTTCCTTGTCGCGGAGAAAGTCGTCGAAGGAGTAGACGTCGGGCTCGGTCTTGAAGAGGAAATAGGCCATGCGCTCCATGGTAAGGCGGAAGGCAGGGAATAGGGAACAGGGAAACAGGCGGACTCATCGTGTTACCCTGACCGCATGGCGCGCGAGACGACGGAATCCCTTCTGGATCAGGGCTATCAAGCAAGGCGGGAACATCGCCCGGAAGATGCGAAGTGCCTCTTTGAGACGGCTGTTCTCAAATGCCGCCGAAGAGAGAGGCACCCTTTGCTGGCGCGATCTCTTATTGGCCTGGGCCAGATCGAGAGAGATCTCGGGAATCTGGACACTGCGCTCGACTGTTATGGGCAGGCGGTTCAAATCCTCCGCACCCTCAACGATCCCCCGGCGCTCGCGCACACCATCCGCCATGTGGGCGACATCCAGCGGAATCGCCGCGAGTTCGATCAAGCCGCCCCTTGCTATGTCGAGGCCCTGGAAATCTATCGGGCGAATGAATTCACCCCTCCCCTCGATCTGGCAAACACCCTGCGCGGCTATGCCCTTCTGAAAGGCGAACTGGGCAGCGGGGAAGAGGCAAAGCTGCTCTGGGCCGAAGCAGGCCAACTCTACCAAGCGGTCGGGGTGCAAGCCGGTGTGGACGAATGCGCACGGCAGATCGCTCTACTGGGCACGGATCGCTGACCACCGACCACTGCTTCTCCGTTACAATCAGAAGGATATGATCCGTTTCTCGACCGCCGGCGAATCCCATGGGGAAGCTCTCACGGCACTCATCTCGGGGCTGCCTGCCGGTGTTCCCGTCGATCTCGACTTCATTAACCGCGAGCTTTGGCGTCGCCAGCAGGGCTATGGCCGCGGCGGCCGCATGAAGATTGAGACCGACAAGGCTCACATTCTCTCCGGTGTGCGCCACGGCAAGACCATCGGCTCGCCCATCTCCATCGAAATCGTCAACCGCGACTGGAAGAACTGGGAAGAAAAGCTGCCAGTCGAGGCCGGCGACCCGACCAAGCACCAAGCGGTTGCCTCGCCCCGCCCCGGCCACGCCGACCTTGCCGGCGCCCTAAAATACAACTTCCCCGACGCCCGCTATGTGCTGGAACGCGCCTCGGCGCGCGAATCCACCAGCCGCGTTGCCGCCGGAGCCCTGGCCAAACTCTTCCTGCGTACTCTCGGGATTGAGGTCCTGAGCCACGTCATCCGCGTAGGCCGCGCCGAACTCGATCGCGCCGCCACATGGGACGAAATCGTCTCCGTCGCCGCCAAAGATGAGGTCATGCTCAGCTGCGTTGACCCCGCATCCGAAGCCCGCATGAAGGAAGAGGTTGAAGAGGTCTCCCGCACCGGAGACACGGTCGGCGGAGTTTTTGAAGTGGTGGTGCACGGCGCGCCTGCCGGCCTGGGTACCTACGCCAACTGGGACGAGCGCCTTGACGGGCTGCTGGCCTGGAGCGTGATGAGCCTGCAAGCCGTCAAAGCCGTCGAAATCGGCCGCGGCGTCACGGCTGCCGAGTCGTTTGGCTCCAAGGTTCACGATCCAATCGAATATGCGCCCGAAGAAAACGGCAAACCTACCCGCTTCACCCGTCCGCGGAATAATGCCGGTGGCATCGAGGGCGGCGTCTCCAACGGCGAAGACATTGTGGTGCGCGGCTATCTGAAGCCAATTTCCACGCTCCGCCGGCCTCTCGGGTCGGTTCGCTTTGACACGCGAGAAGCCACCAGCGCAAGCTATGAGCGCAGCGACATCTGTGTTGTTCCCGCTGCCGGAGTGGCTGCCGAGGCCATGGTCGCCGTCACCATCGCCGGCCTCGCCCAGCAGAAGTTCGGCGGCGACTCGGTGCTCGAAATGCAACGGAACTTTCGCGGGTACATCGAACAGATTGGGAAGTTCTAGCGGCGGAATATTCATGCTCAGATGAGCACTTTTCGGTTTGGCGGTAGAATGGCGTAGGCAAGGAGGGTTTTATGGCCGATTTGAAACTTGATCAGCTTGATCCCGTTGTCGGGTTAGAGGTGCGCATTCGCGGGGATCGAGGATTGTTTGAGATTATTGCTGTTCATCCTCCCAATTTGACCACGATTCCAAAGGGATGGGAGAGTTTCCCGCATCAGGGCGCCGAGGCCGGGGGCACCGTGGACTTGAAGCGCCTGAGAAGCGATTCTCATTTCTTCTCTCCGAATCAGGGTGTGCCTTGGTCAGAGTTGCAATATGTGGATGATGGGGAGATATGGCCCGTTCGCCACGCAATCGAATGGCTCAAGACGAACCCAGGCGACAGGAGATTTCCCGATTACATTGTTGATTGCGGAATAAAGGATGGTGACGATCATGCGGGAAATCCATCTATCTTCGTGCGCTTTTTCGTAGATTCGGAATACTTCTATGAGAAGAATGGCCGGGTGTCCCAAGAGAGAATTGCCGCGTTGAACGAATTTACCTTCGAGGTTCAACAGGTTCTGCTCGGGTTGAATCTGAAATCTCTCACCTATGTGCAGACCAGTATGGCGCGGAGGGCGCTAGATGCCGTTAGCTGAGGAATTACTGGACCATGCGAGGCTTCTTGCGAACCTCGATGCGCACACGACCTCGCAGGCTAACATCAGACGAGCGATATCTGCCGCGTATTATGCGGTTTTTCATTTGCTTTCCGCAGCTGTGGCGGAACAGGTCAGTCCAGGTTTTCCGGCAGGACTCAGAGAATGCACACAACGAGTACTGGGCCACAGTCAGATGTTCAATGTGGCAAAGGCCTTTTCGCAGCAAGGTAAGAACGAAGCCAAATGCCTCCCAAAGGGGTTTGCATTGCCCGACCCGATTTCCCAGGAGCTAGCTTCGGTCTCGAACGGCTTCAAGGACCTACAGGAGGCGCGTCACGCTGCGGATTACGACGTTTTGAAACAATACAATCCGGGCGATGAACTCGCTCTTGTGCAACAAGCGGAGAAGATTTTCAAGGATTGGAAGACGGAGAGAAGTTCCAGGAACGCGACAGTTTTCCTGGCAGCAATGATCTTCGGCAAGGACTGGAACAAATAGCAGCTATCGCAGGGAAAGGCAGTTAGGTCACACAACAACGCGCATGATTCTCAAGATCGTCAAATATCCCGAACCCGTGCTCTCGCAACCTGGCGAACCGGTTACCGAATTCAACGCAGAGCTGAAGAAGCTGGCTGCCGACATGTTTGAAACCACTTACGCGGCGCAAGGCATCGGCCTGGCTGCCCCGCAGGTTGGCGTGTCAAAGCGGTTGACCGTCATCGACCTGAGCATGGGCAAGGTGCCCAAGGACAAGCTGGTCCTGGTGAATCCTGAGATTATTTCCAGCGAGGGCCGGCTCTATGAAGAGGAGGGCTGCCTCAGCTTCCCTGAGATCAAGGAGAAAGTGGTTCGCGCGGCAAATGTTCGCATCCGCGCCCAGGACCTGAACGGCAAGTGGTTCGAGATGGACGCCGAAGATCTGCTTTCCCGCTGCTTCCAGCATGAGATTGACCACCTCGACGGCATGCTCTTCATCTTCCGCATGAGCGGCTTGAAACGCGACATGACGCTGCGCAGGATTCGCAAGATGCAGCGCGAAGGCACCTGGTAGCGCGGCGAGGAGCCCGATGAAACTCGTTTTTTGCGGCACGCCGGCCTTCGCTGTCCCAACGCTTGAGGCTCTGATTGCCGCTGGCCACGAGATCGCACTGGTCGTCTCGCAACCTGATCGCCCTGTGGGTCGCGCGCAAACGCTGACCGCCCCGCCCGTCAAGCAAGCCGCGCTGGCCGCCGGTCTGCCCATCGCGCAACCTGAAAAAATTCGCAACAACCTGGAGTTTCGCGCCCAGCTTGAGGCCATCGCGCCAGACGCAAACATCGTTGTCGCCTATGGGCGTATCATCCCTCCTTGGATGCTCGCGTTGCCGCGGCTGGGCTGCATCAATCTGCACGGGTCGCTGCTGCCAAAATATCGCGGAGCCGCGCCGATCCAGTGGGCCGTTGCCATGGGCGACGCCTTTACCGGCAACACCACCATGCTGCTGGAAGAAGGCCTCGATACCGGCCCAATTCTGCTGCAGCAGACCGTTGAAATCGGGCCGGACAAGACAGCCGTCGACCTTTTTGAAGAACTTGCCGTTGCCGGCGCTCCGCTCATGGTTGAAACGCTCGCCCGGCTCAGTGCGGGAACCGTGCAGCCGCAGCCGCAGAACCACGCCGGAGCCACGTTCGCGCCAATTCTCGATCGGGAAGACGGGCGCATGGACTTTGCCGCGCGCACCGCGCACGAACTCTACAATCGCTGGCGCGGATTCCAACCCTGGCCGGGCGCTTTCACCACCTTGGACGGGAAAAAGCTGATCGCGCATAGCATGGCTGTTGCTCCGTCCAGGTTGGTTGAAACCATTCCAGCAGGGCCAGGCGCCGTCCGCATCCAGGATCATCGCCTGTTTGCTGCCTGCGCCGAAAACACCTGGATCGAACTGCTCGAAATTCAGCTCGAAGGCAAAAAACGAATGACAGCCGCCGAATTTCTTCGCGGCAATCCGCTCTCCCCACAGACGCGGTTCGGGTCCCTCGCAGCATGACGCACCCATCGGGGACCAAGGCCGGCAAGTCCGCGCCGAAGAACCGGCCAACTGAAATTTCCCCCGCCCGCAAGGCTGCATTCAACATCCTGGAAGCCGTCGATCGAGGCCATTCGCACTCTGACGATTTGCTGCGCGGCAAGGCGGTCAAGGCCCTGTCTGCGCAAGATCGCAACCTGGCCACGGCACTGGTCCTGGGAGTGTTGCGCTGGCAAATCCGCCTTGACCATCAGCTTCAGCCGCTGCTCAAGCGCCCCAATGCGCGGCTCGACTCCGAAGTTCAAATCGCCTTGCGCCTGGGAGCCTTCCAGATTCTGCACATGGACCGCATTCCGGCGCGCGCCGCCATTGACGAGAGCGTGGAATTGGCCAAGCAGGCGGGGCAGCGGTTCGCTTCTGGAATGGTGAATGCGGTGCTTCGCAAGCTCGCTTTGTTGCCCAGGGAAGAGAGTGCGGGAGCCAGCTCCCCTGATCTGGAAGCGGCAGAAGCCTTCCCTCAATGGATGGTTGAGCGCTGGACCAGCTTCTATGGCCTGGCCGCCGCGCGCGCAATTTGTCTCCACGGACAAAACCAGCCGCCGCTGACGATCCGGATGGCCACCGGCGCAAGCGAAGCAGAGCTGGCTGAGGATGCACTTGCGGTCTTTCCGGGGCCTTTGCTTTCCGCCGCGCGCACTGTTATTTCTGGCGACGCCGCAGCCTCCACGTCGTTTCAGGAAGGCCGCATCCGCATGCAGGACGAGGGCTCCCAACTGGTTGCCGAGGTGGCTGCCGCCAGTGTTCCTGAGGGCAAGGTCAACATTCTGGATGCCTGCGCAGCCCCCGGCGGCAAGACGCTGATCCTTGCCGAGCGCAACCCTCAGGCGCACATCGTCGCTTGCGAATCCAGCGCGCCCCGTTTTGATCAGTTGCGCCACCGCCTGGCCTCTTACGCCGCGCAAATCGAGTGCCGCCACGCCGACGCCACAACCCTGAACGACGACGCTGCCTTCGATCTTGTCCTCGCCGATGTTCCATGCAGCGGCACCGGCACGCTGGGCCGCAATCCGGAGATTCGCCATCGCCTCAAGCCCGAGGAGTTTGCCCGCCAGTCGGAGCGCCAGCGCGCTCTTTTCGCCGCTGCATTGCGCGCGGTGCGGCCCGGCGGCAAGGTCGTCTACTCCACCTGCTCGCTTGAGCCGGAAGAAAACGAGCAGGTCGTTGCTGCGGTCCTCGCTGCCACCCCGGGTGCTCGCTCCGTCTCGTTGCGGCCGACGATTGAAGCTCTCCAGTTCGGCTCCATCCTTGCCCCAGGCGCGGCAGGGCAGTTGCTGGCGGCTATGACTCAACAAGGCGCGCTTCGCCTGCTCCCCGGGACCTTTGATACGGACGGCTTCTTCATCGCCCTGCTCGAGAGAATTGCCTGAAGCCGCACAATTTCCATGGCCTGCGCGCTAATCGGCTACTCAGCCACAGTCAGCGTCACTGTGGCGTTCTGATAAACGCGCGCCCCTGCTGAAGGCGACTGGGCAATCACCGATCCCGGCTTGACCGGCGCTTTCGGCGCAGCGTCGCCGACGCCCACGGGCTGCACAGCGGTTGGTACATAAGTGGGTGTCTGAGTCTGAATGCCGACTCTGGCCAACTGAGCCTGTGCGGTTACAACGGGCAGACCAACCATGTCGGGCATCACAAATCCATCCGCAGCTTCGTCGTCCGCAGCGGCCACCAGCAAATTGACGCTGGGCCGCGAAATCCCCTGAGCATGCGCCGGCGGGTCCTGGGCCAGAACCGTTCCCTCGGGGGCCTTCCACGGAATCTGCGCAGTCGTGCCCACTTCCAGTCCAACGCGGCGAAGGGTGAGCGCGGCAACCCGCTGGTCTTCGCCCACGGTGTTGGGCACGTCCACTTTTTGAGGGCCAAGGCTCTCCGCAACGCGCACACGCCACTCCCGGCGCACTACGGTCCCCGATGCCGGCGACTGGGTAAGAATGTGTCCCGCGCCCACATCGCTTGAGTAGTAGCGATTGTCGACATCCAGATTGAGCCCCAAACCTGCGGTCTGGCTGCGCGCATCGGCAACCGTCATCCCCTGCAGCGCGGGTACCTGCACTTCAGCGCCGTGAATGGCAAAGTGCATCGTGGTAATGGCCGCCAGCAACGCCACCGCCACCAGCAGCATCACCAGTGAAGCGATTTGAAAGAAGTTCTTGATGGGCCGCATCCTCATGGCTCGGGCTCTCCATCCACAAACACAATCTCATAGTCGATCTCCGCCGCCTTGTCCAGCATCAGTGAGACCGAGCAGTACTTTTCCTTCGATAGCGCCACCGCGTCTTCAACCGCCTTGCGGTTCAGCTTGCCGCTCACCGCATAGGTGAGCTTGATCCTGGTAAACACTTTGGGCGCAGTGGCCGCCTGCTCCGCGACTGCGGAAACGCGCAGGCCAGTCAGCGCCTGCCGTTTCTTTTCCAGAATTGAAACCACATCCACGCTGGTGCACCCGCACAGCGCCATCAGCACAGCTTCCATCGGACTCGGTCCGTGCTTGTGCGCCGGATCGCCGTCAAACAAAAGCGTGTTGCCGTTTTCGGCCGTTCCCACAAAGACTCTTTCGGATTTCCATTCGGTATACGCAATCATTGCTGTTCTCTTCCTCTCTGCTGATTCACCGCAGATTATCCGTTACTGGTTCAGGGTGAATCGTCACCCGGTACACTTCCGGGCATTCCAGCTTGAATCGATCTTCCAGAGCCGTGATCGCTTCGTGCACGTGGCCCATGGGCAAATCATCGCGCAGCGTGCAGTGGCAGCTCAGCGAGATGTGATCGACCGTGCGGCCAACGATAATCTCATGCACGTCGATGATTTCCTTGAACAGCCGGGCAGTCTCCCGAAGCGCGTACTCAATCTTGCGGTCTACCTCGACCATCTCTTCCGGCTGTTCAATGGTCGCCGGCTCGCTCTCAATGTGCGTCAGCACTGAGTCAATCTCCGGCGTCTTGCGCAGAATCTCCGCTTCCATCGCCGTTACAAACTCATGCGCCTTCAGCAGCGGCATGTTCTCGTCCAGTTCCAGATGCTGTTCGACGCGCAGGCGTCCACCGTGCGACTGCACGCTGAGCTCATGGACGCTGACATTATTACGCGCGGCAACGGCGCGCACGCGGTCGAAGATGCTCTCCGCGCGCGGCTCTCGCGGAACCGTGTGAATGACCACATCCGCAGTAGGCAGCGCGCGATGAACGGCCTCAGTCGCGGCGCGCACCAGTTCGCCGGTGTGCTCAAATGTGTATCGCCGCGGAAGCGCCAGCGTCAGGTCGGCAAAGTAGCTTGCACCGGCCTGCCGCACGCGCGCCTGCTCCACCGCCAGCACGCCTTCCACGCCCTCCACTTCGGCCACCAGCTTTTGCCGGATCTCTGCCGGAACCTCGTCCATGAGCACGGCAACCGTCTCGCGGCCCAGGTGCAGCGTCATGCGCAGAATCATCAGCGAAACCACTACCGCGGCAAACGGGTCCGCATAGCGCAGCCAGCCAATGTGCATGTGAACGCCGATCCAGCTCGCGCCCAGCCCAAGCAGCACCGCGAGCGTTGACCAGATATCGCTCGCGAAGTGGAACGCGTCCGTCGCCAGAGCCGGCGACCCGGTTCGCTCCGCCACTACGCGCAGGCGGCGCGATCGCCAATAGTCCACTGCGATGGAGGTGAGCAGCACCAGCACCGGCCACACCGAATGGTGTATCTCGACGGTGTGCGTGAAGACGCGTTGCATTGCTTCCCACACAATCCACGCGCAACTTACCGCCATCAACCCCGCTTCCAGAAATGCGGAGAGATTTTCAATCTTGCCGTGGCCGTAGGTATGGTCCTCGTCGGCGGGCTTGTCGCTCACCCTCACCGAAAAGAATGTCAGCGTGACGGCAACCAGGTCGAGCGCGGAGTGAGCCGCGTCTGACAGCACACCGAGCGAGCCGGACATCAGCCCCGCGGCCAGCTTCAGCACCGTCATCACCGCTGCCGCAGCCATCGAGTGCAGCGCCACACGACGCTTCATGGCGGACATTTCCGCCGCTTTCATCGTCAACGGATTTTGCGCCGCTGTGGTCATTCCGCTCTCAGGCTACCTTGCTGCGCACACCCGTGTACAACCCCGCAATACCAAACGTATACGGCTTCCACGCGCAGTCCGCAAACCCATTCACTCGCATCATGTCGAGCATATCGGCGGGCGGCGGAAACTTCTCCACCGATGCAGGCAGATAGCTGTAAGGACCGTCCTTGCCGCAAATCATGCGCCCAATCGCTGGAAGCACACGGCGGAAGTAAACGGCATACGCTTTGCCACGCAATCCACCCGGCTCGGCGAAGTCCAGAATGCCCAACTGCCCGCCCGGCTTGAGCACCCGCGCAAACTCGCGCAGCCCGCCCTCGTAGTTGGCCAGATTGCGAAAGCCGAACGCCGTCACAACCAGGTCCAGCGACGCCGCGCGCAAGGGCAGGTGCATGGCGTCTGCTTCCAGCGCAACCGCATAGGGTTTACCCTCATGCTCGCGACTGAATTTCCTCGCGCCCCGGCTCAGCATCCCACGCGAAAAATCCGCCGCCAAAATCGGTCGCGCTCCGGATGGCCTGTGTTTCAACAGGGCCATGGTCATGTCGCCCGTGCCGCAACAAATATCCAGCACCGCCGCATCGGGATCGGCAAGCACAGCCTTGAATCGCCGCGCCGTCTTGCTCCACCAGTAGCGGTCCACATTCGCTGACAGCACATGGTTCAGCAGGTCGTAGCGCGGTGCAATCGAGTCGAACATCTGCTGCACGGCGCGTGCTGCTTGCGCTTCATCCACCGCACCCGCCGGCTTGGCTCCTGTTCCCGCCATTGAATCCTCAAATCTCCATCGCCAGCCTGGTTCATCGGCTACGCGGATGCATTCGCAGAGGCCTGCGCCAGCATATATTGCACGGCCGCTTCCAATTCCGCCGGCGTCACGTCTTCCACCACGCCCGCATCGCCAATGCCGATGGGCAGCACAAACCGCCGCACCCCGCCTACATTCTTTTTGTCCCCGCCGGTGGCTCCAACCACTTTCTTCGCTTTCAACGTCAGCGCGGGCAGCGGTCCGTACAGGTGGACCAGCTCCTCAAGGCGTTCAAACTGTCCCGCCGTGATGGTGCCGCGCTGCCGTGCCAGGTAGAGCGCGGCAATCATGCCCCAGGCAACGCCTTCGCCGTGCAGCAGCAGCTTGTAGCCGGTGGCCTGTTCCAGCGCGTGGCCAACCGTGTGGCCAAAGTTCAAAATCATGCGCAATCCGCTTTCGCGCTCATCGCGGTTCACCACACCCGCCTTCATGCGGATGGATGCGGCGATGACCTTCTCCAGCGCCTTGGTATCGCGGCCCAGAATCTCATGCGCATGCTGCTCCATGAAGCGAACCAGCGTGCGGTCGCGGATGATGCCGGCCTTCACGCTCTCCATCAGCCCGGCGCGCAGCTCGCGGTCCGGCAACGTGCCCAGCACCCCGATATCGGCGAACACGACGATTGGATGATGGAAGCTGCCAACCAGATTCTTGCCTTCCGGCAGGTTCACGCCGGTCTTGCCGCCGACGCTCGAATCGACCTGCGCCAGAAACGTTGTGGGCACCTGCACATAGGCGATGCCGCGCATGTAGATCGCGGCCACAAATCCGCCCACATCGCCCACAATGCCGCCGCCAAAGGCTATCAGCAGCGAACCGCGATCGCCGCCTGCCTGCGCCATTCCGCGGAGCAGCTTTTCAACGCTGCCGAGGGTCTTGTATTTCTCGCCCGGCTCAAGAAACAGCACGATGGGCGCATCAGCAAAGGAAGCCAGAAATCTCTCCCCCCACAGAGCCCAGATAGGTGCTGAAGTGAGCACAAAAACTCGCCGCGGCAGCCTGCCGGCGATCCGCTCAATGCGAGGAGCCAGGGTCTCGATCAGGCCGCTGCCGGCGATCACGTCGTATTGAGCCGAAGGTGTGTCTACTCGTATGGTTTGCACGCTGCTTTTATCGTAAATGCATAGGCTGGGGTGGAGCACAAAGCAAAGCGGCGAAGCTGGTTTGCTCCGCCGCTGGTTGTGGATGAAGCCGCTCGGTTCAGCAGGTATGAATTACTTCTGATCTGTGCTGCTGCTGTCATGTCCGCGGGGCCTTCCACCACCACCACCGCTTGGCCTTCCACCACCACCACTTGGCCGTCCACCGCCTCCACCGCTGCTGCGGGGAGCGCTGGCACGGGGAGCGCTGGTGCTTCTCGCTGCTGGTCGCCCTGCACTCGGACGCGCTCCGCTTGAACGCACTGCGCTTGAACGTACTGCACCGCCAGATCGTACTTCGCCGCCTGTGCGCACCGCGCCGCCTGCGCGTACTGCTCCGCTACCGTGGACCGCACCGCCGCTGCCGCTACGGATGCCGCCACGGGCAAAGCTGCTGTGGTTGGCTGCGTAACCGCCGCCACCACGGTAACTTCCCCCGCCGCCGTTTTCAAACCGATGTCCGCCCCAGCCGTGGCCATAACCCCAGCCTGCCCAAGGGCCCATGCCCAGGAAGATGCCGTTGTAAAAATAGCCCGGGCCGTAAAAGCCATACGGCGAGCATGCATAAGGCGCGTAGTCGTAGTAGCCGTATTGGCAAACGGGTTGAATGCCGATGCCGACGACGATCTGCGCCTTGGCTGCCGGCGCAATGGCCATGCCGACAAGCAACGCAGTCGTTGCGATGAGAATCTTGAGTCCACGCATATGTATCCCCCTTGAGATATCTGCGGTTGCCTGTTGTGCGTTGGAGGCTCTCCGGTCTAGATGGAACACCCGGCCGCTGGAGCCGCCATAAGGATTCTTGTTTTGCTTCTTGAAAATCCCTCACACGGTCGGGGGTTGTTCACGCACTATCCTTACAAGTTCAAGGCTAGGCTCCTTTCCGGCCGCAGTCTGAGCAGTATGAACCACGTCGCGCGGCGGGCCTATCCTGCGGATTCAGGGCGCTGCGAGTGTTAGCCTCAAAAAGGTCATGGCAATTTCTTCTCAGGTCGATTTTCTGGTGATGGGCGCGGGCGTGGCCGGGCTGCGCGCGGCGGTGGAACTGGCGCGACACGGCGATGTGCTGGTGGTTACCAAGGAGTCGCTGGGCGAGTCGAACACCCATTATGCACAGGGCGGAATCGCCGTCGCCACCAAAGGCGATGGGGACATCGCGCTCCATCTCGAAGACACCGTCAACGCCGGCGATGGCCTGGTCTATCGACCGGCCGCAGAGGTGCTGGTAAGTGAAGGCCCCCGGCGTGTGGCGGAGTTGATTGAATGGGGCGCGGAGTTTGACAAAGAGCATGGAGAGCTGCTGCGCACCCGCGAAGGCGCCCATTCGCTGCCACGCATTCTTCACGCCAACGGAGATGCCACAGGCGCTGAGATCAGCCGTTCGCTGGTTGCCTTTGCGCGTGCCCACAAACGCATTCAGTTCGCAGAGTGGACCATGGTCACTCGCCTGGTGGTTGCCGATGGCCGCGTGATTGCCGCCGATCTGGCCGGCGCAGGGCCGGACGCATTGGACTCGCAACCGCATCGCGTTGCCGTTCGCTCCGTGTTGATTGCCGCTGGCGGCGCCGGTCAGGCCTACTCTGACACCACCAATCCCGCCGTGGCCACCGGAGACGGCATCGCGCTTGCCTTCGATGCCGGTGCGGCCCTGGCCGACATGGAGTTTTACCAGTTTCACCCCACCGCATTGGCCCTGCCTGGCGTGCCGCGTTTCTTGCTTTCGGAAGCGCTGCGCGGCGAAGGCGCGTATCTTCGCAACTACCGCGGCGAGCGCTTCATGGATCGCTACCATCCGCTGCTCGAACTCGCTCCGCGCGATGTGGTGGCGCGGGCCATTGCGCGCGAAGGCATGGGCAACAAAGCCGGCGACACGCGTATGGTTCATCTGGACATGCGCCATGTCAAAAATGTCGATCTTCACCAGCGTTTTCCGGGCATCACCGCGTTTCTGGCAAAGCACGATCTTGACCTCAAGCACGATCTCATCCCAGTGCGTCCCGCGGCCCATTACCTCATGGGCGGCATCCGCACCGATCTCGATGGCCGGACAAATGTGAAGGGCCTCTACGCCGCCGGCGAGGCAGCCTGCACCGGGGTTCACGGGGCCAACCGGCTGGCATCCAACTCCCTGCTGGAAGGCCTGGTATTCGGCGCGCGTGCAGCCTCAGCCATGCTGGTCGATGGTTTGCCGCTTGCACCGCTCGCTGAGGCGCCTGCAGCGCTGCATCCGATGACGCGTGACGAGGACGCTTTCGTCGAAGTCCTCATTCACCATCTGCAAACGGCCATGTGGGCAGACGCTGGGCTGTTGCGGCAGGAATCTACTTTGCAAGCGGGGCTTGCTGCGCATGCCGAGTGCGAGGCCGGTCTTCAGCGCTTCGTCCAGCAGGGCAACACAAGCCGGAGGCTCCTCGAAGGCCTGGCATTATGCTCCGTGGCCAAGGCGATTCTGGTTTCAGCGCTGGCCCGCACAGAGAGCCGCGGCGCCCATTTCCGCAATGACCATCCAAAACGCGATCAAACGAACTTCCGCGCACATTCCGTGCTCACGCGGGATGCGCAAATCGCCTTTGAAGTCTGGTAGCCGATCTACGTCGTAGCCGTCTTTCCCGGCGCAAGCACTGAGACGACAGCGCAGAGCGCAAGAATCGCGCCAATGATGGCCAGAGACAGGGTAATCGGCACGTCGATCCAGTGCGCCAACAGCATCTTCAGCGCCACAAACGCCAGCAGCGCGCCCAGCCCGTAATGCAGAAAGCGCATGCGATCGAGCAGCGCGGCGAGCGCGAAATAAAGCGAGCGCAGACCGAGAATTGCGGCGATATTCGACGTGTACACCACAAATGGATTGTGGCTGATCGCCAGCACCGCCGGAATCGAATCCGTTGCGAAAATCACGTCCGTCACTTCAATCGCCAGAATCACCGGCAGCAGCGAGCCCTTGGCCGGTTGCAGCTTGCGAATCCATTCCGGAATGGCCGCATTGGCTGAACCGCCTCGCACCAGCCGGAACGCCGCATACAGGAGAAACAGGCCGAAGATCCAGTTGATCCATTCGAACCTGCGCAGCAGCGTGATGCCTGCAACAATGAAAAGAGCGCGCAGCACAACCGCTCCACCCACACCCCACAGCAGCGCATTGTGCTGCCGCTGCCGGCTGATGCGGAAGCCCTGAAAGATCACCAGAAACACGAAGAGATTGTCCACGCTGAGCGAGGTTTCAATCGCGTAGCCGCCCACCCATTCCAGTGCCGTTTGGTGGCCTTGAGAGACAGCGATCCAGCAGGCAAAAGCCGCCGCGGCAACCACCAGCACACCCGTCCAGAGCCACGCAAAGAGTTGCGCCTTGCGGTCTTCCTGCTTGTGCCCCGGCAGCAGCGAATCGACCAGCAGCAGCGCCGCCACCGCCGCATGAAACCCCACCCACCATGTCCAGGAAACGCCCGCAATCATTCCTGAATGCTACAGGATGAACGGGGCAGGGAAGCTACACCAGGAACTCTACCGGCATTCGGCAATGAATTTCGCGACAGCTTCCGCGACGTGCTTTGGTTCCCGTTGAACGATCAGGTGAGGCCCATCAATTTGCTGAACGCGAGCGTCAGGCCGGATGCTGCGAATCTCAGCAAGGCACGACGGAGAGATCAGTTTGTCTCTTTTAGCCTGGACGTAAAGCAAAGGAACAGCGACCTTGCCTAGCGCCTGTCTCATATCGCAGTGGAGCACCGCCCGAAGTCTCGCAGCCATTACGCTGGGTTCGACTGACGAAATTGCTGCTCGCACCACTGCCCGGAGCGGCTCCGGCGCGTTCGGTCCGATGAGGAAGTGGTTGATCGCGGCTGATGGAATCCGCAAATGAAACAGCAGCGGTGCAATAAGTGACGCCAGGGTACGTTTTGGCCCAGCCAATGGACTAGTTGCGAATCCGGCACAGAGGATAAGCCCCTTGAGATTTGGCGGGTTTGTAGCAGCAAACGCAATCGCCAGTGGCGTTGAGTACGATTCCGCGAGCAGAAAATACGGTTCCGACTCTGGGACCATAGTCTGCACCATGGCTAATAACTGCCGGTAGGAAGGGCTCGCTTCTGTTGGGTAATGGAGAGCCTGTATATGTTTTGGCTCAGGAATCGTGCGCATGAACTCGGCGAAAAGCTCCCCGGTCCCATCCATCCCCGGCAGTAAGATGAGCCTCATTTTCATGTTTGGCGAGCCTGCTATTCCAGCACCAGCACATGTTTGCTATATTTCGGCCCGGCCATGTGCTGCATTCCCTTGTCCAAAGTCACAAGCACTCCGCCTTCGTGGATGGCCAGCCCCAGCAGGTAGGCGTCGGTGATTTGCTGGTGGCCATAGAGGCGGCCTGCGAATGGTGCGACAAGAGAGGTCCAACTGGTCCGCATGGGCCAATAAGTGAAGTTCGGATCGTTGCTGAAACTTCGTACGATATTTGTTGCCTGTTCAAGGGTGCGCCGGCCAGCGGGCGTGCTTGTGGCGATTCGCAGGAAACCGGCCTCCGTAAAGGCGCATACGCCCCACTGCAGGCTGGGTGAGCTGAACCATCGCGCGACGATGCGATGGTGGCCGTGAGCCGGGTCAAACAGCGCGACGAGTATGTTGACGTCGAGCAGGAAACGCTCTGCGTTCATCGTCTTCTTCTTCCATTTCAAGCATTGCTGCCTTCGCCATTTCACTGGTAAGGATGCGGTCGTCTTTGCGGGCGGCGAACATGAGCATCCCCTTGGGCCCGCGAACCAGGCCCTCGGGGAGCGGCTTGTCTTGAAGGCGCGCCTCGTGGGCCTCGCGGATTGACTCGCTCAGGGCAGCGCCGAGGGTAATGCCCTTGCCCCTGGCGCGAAGCATGGCCAACTCGTAGGCTTCGTCGTCGAGCGTGACCGTAGTTCTCATGAACGGATTATGCATCAAAATCCAACTTGATGCAATCGGAAAAGTTGATGCATGATGACGAAAAACGCATCGAACTGCGGAAATTGCATCAATTTGGAAAGGGAAACCCCGGCAAGCGCAGTCTACCGCAGCCCGATCAGCCGGATCGTCTCCAGAAACACATCCCCATCGATCGTCAGGCTCCGAGCGCTGATCTTGTCCAGCGTGTCTTTAGCCGTGTGGTGGTAGCTGTTGTTCGGCCCATAATCCAGATCGATCACATCGATCGACGGCACGCCGCGCTCCACAAAAGGCAAGTGGTCGTCCTCCACAGCCTCTTCTGTCTGGAAGAAATACCGCTCGTAGCCGAACTTGTGCGCCGCCTGCTTGACCAGGTCTACCAGCCAGCCGGTTGACTTGGTCTCCCGCTGAATGTCCAGGTCCTTGTCGCCGATCATATCGGCGAGCATGAAAGCCTTGATCTTTGCTAGCGTTCCGTCACGGCCCCATTTCGCTGCCAAATGCCGGCTGCCATAGGTCGAGTCGGACGCGGACCAGCTCTGGATAGCCTCTTCGCCGTCAAAGAAAACCAGCCACACGGAATAGCCGTCCAGTTCCTTGCCGCGTTCGACTTTCTCGCGCAACTGGTCCGCAATCGCCATCAGCAGTCCGGTGGTCGAGGCCCCGTCGTTGGCCCCCACAAAGTTGATATTCCGCAGCGGGTAGTTGGTCTCGTAGTGCGTGCCCAGCACAATCACGCCGGGCTTCTTTCCCGTAAAGCGCACGATGAAATTGCGCATGGACACCGGGCCGATGGGCGTGTTGGCGGTAAACGTGTCCTCTTCCACCTGGTCGTGCTTGAATGCGTCGCGCAGAAATGCTTCCGCTTTCAGATGTCCCTGGCTGGTCGGCCAGCGCGGACCGATGGCGACGAACTGGCGCGCATAATCGAGCGCCTTGGCCCCGTTGAAATGGGTTTGCGCAAGCGCAGCGGCCGGAGCCGCCAACACCCCGGCAACCATAAGGCTCAGCCAGAGCGCCTTGCAGCTCAAGGCCTTCCAACCCAGGCACCGGTTCACTGTCCAGCCTCCTTGGCTGCCTTGGCCGCTTCCTTCGCCTTGCGCCGCGACGGGTGAACCCACCAGGCCACTCCAATGCCAATCAGATAAAGCGAAAGCATGGGAACCGCATAGATGCACATCGTCCACGGGTCGGGGCTGGGGCAAATAAAGGCCGCCACAATGAACACCGCCAGAATCGCGTAGCGAATGTTCTTCCACAAAAACTTCGGGCTCACAATGCCGAACAGCGCCAGGAAGAAGATCAGGATCGGCATTTCAAAACTGACGCCCAACCCCAGAATGATCGACAGAAAAAAGCTGGAATAGTCCTCGATCGTCACCATCGGCGTGAAATTATGCCCAAAGTCCACGATCAGAATCTTGAGTGCGCCGGGCAGCACATAGTAGTAGCCAAAGGCAGCGCCGCCCAGAAACAACGCCACCGTAGCGCTCATGAAGGGGATCACGAAGCGGCGCTCTTTCTGGTAGAGCCCCGGAGCAATAAACAGCCACACCTGGAACAGGATGAAGGGTGACGCCAGAATCGCTCCGCCCACCAGCGAAACCTGCAACTGCAGGTTCAGGGGGTCCATTGGATGGGTGAAGACAAGGTGATAGTTAATGCGGTTGAGCGGCGCCTGAATAAAACTGACAAACGGATTGCGAAAGATCCAGGCGATGATGAAACCCGCAAGCAGGTACAGCACCGAGTGGACGATGCGCCGCCGCAACTCGTCCAGATGTTCCATCAGGCTCATGCCGGGCAGATCGGCGCGCTCAGTCATTGCGGCGCGCGCTTTTCCGATTGCGTCAGAGGCATCAAGCATGATGGGCCGCCTGCTCGGCTTCCCTCGGTGTATCCGGGGTGGTGGCTTCAGCGCCCTCCGCAACCTGACCAGCAGTCTCCGCGGCAATCTCAGCGGTGGGCAATGCCTCGGCAGCAGCCGCGTTATCCCGCGCTACTTTGGCCAGATCCGCCAGGCTGTTGCGCCGCGAACTTGGCACCTGTTCGCCCGTTGATGGCGGCATAATGCGCGGATAAGTCTCTTCTGCCGTTGCCTGTTCGGCCGCAGGCTCCGCGAGTTCCGCAACCGGCACTGGCACTGTCATTTCAGCAGCAACCGCCGTGTTTTCCTCTGGAACCAGGCCAGCCATCGCCTCCGGAGCGGAGAGTTTCGGCGCGGGAGCCGAAGCTGCCAGCGCCGCCAGCCGTTCGTCTTCCTTCTTGCGGCGGTCGGCGTCTTCTGAGCTGCGCAGCTCCTCTTCCATCTGGAACTTGAAGTCGTTCGAAGCCTTGCGGAACTCGTACATCAGCTTGCCGATCTGGCGGCCGATCTGCGGCAGCCGTCGCGGCCCGAAGACCACCAGCGCCATCACCATTAGGATGAGCGAATCGGCCATGCCCAGGCTGGCCATCTGAATCGGCGGTGTTCCCATAAGGTGCAATGATACCTTTCCTTGCAAGGTGGTCACAAACGGTACGGGCCAGATTGCCTTTCAGTTTCCCGGCGCCTCCGATTCACCAGCTGAACCCACCCGAGGGCGGCGGCCAAAGCCCCTGCATCTGGCGCAGCAAGACAATGCGGCCAAAGTGGTAAGCGTTGTGCGCCCCCAGGCTTTCCAACTGCTCCCGCACCGTCATCACCCTCACCGGCATTCCCGGCCGCGAGGGGCAGGCCACTTCCACATACAGATGTTCGGAGTCCATTGCCACCGCGCCGGCCTCCCGGTTCCCCGCGAAAAACCGCTTCCGCAACTCGTGCCAACTCTCTCCGGCGGCCTCGGCCTCGGTCGGAAATCCATCCGCGGCGTGAATCGGATAGGGCGTCTCAATCTCCCGCACCCAGTCCAGCGTCACCTGCTGCCAGAACGCGATGTGCCAAAGCTCTTCATAAATCGTCCGCGGCGATCCGGCAACTGCCTGGTGCGCCGCCTCGCTGCCCAGCCCTTCCAGTAGGATTGCCGGCGCGGTATGCGCGCTGTCTCCGGTCAGCACTTCAAATAGCTCGCTCATCCTCTCGCTCCTGCCCCACTTCGCCCGTCTTCAGAATTATTCCATGCAGCGCTGGCGATGAAAGCTGCGTTAAAATGTTTGTAGACGGATGCGTTTGAGGCCTTCTGGCATAGTGCGCATCCAATGAAATGGAAAGGGCTGCAACATCCCCGTGGATGGATTCCGTAATGGAAGGCGCATCCACTGCAAGCCGCGATAGCTTTCAACATCTCCGTCCGCCGCACCCGCAAAGGAGCGAGCAGGACTGAAGGCGGAATAGAAATGAATCTCGTTCTCGATGAACTGCCGGCGGCTTCGTCCGCAGACACAGGCCATGCATGCTCCCTGGAGGACTACCTCGCGCTCCCCGATCACTCCATGGACCACCGGATTGCCCGCGCGCGGGAAGCACTCGGCGCTACAACCATCCTGCTCGGCCACCATTATCAGCGAGATGAAGTCATCCGCTTTGCCGACTTCACCGGCGACAGCTACAAGCTTTCCAAAATCGCCGCGGAAACCGACGCCAGGTACATCGTTTTCTGCGGTGTACATTTCATGGCCGAAAGCGCCGACGTGCTCGGCCGCCCGGAAGGCCCGGGACAACAAGCCCAGCAGGTCATCCTCCCCGACCTCAATGCCGGCTGTTCCATGGCCGATATGGCAGAAATCTCCCAGGTGGAAGCCTGCTGGGAAGCGCTTGAACGGCTCGGGCTGACCGAGAACCTCATCCCGCTCACCTACATGAACTCAACCGCGGCCATCAAGGCCTTTTGCGGCGAACGCGGTGGCCTGGTCTGCACCTCATCCAATGCCCGCGCGGCCTTTGAATGGGCCTTCGCCCGCGGCATGCGCATCCTCTTTCTTCCCGACCAGCACCTCGGCCGCAACACCGGCTTTGCCATGGGCATTCCCCTTGACGAAATGCCGGTCTGGGACCCCTGGGCCATTCAGATTGGCCCCAGCACAGGCGGCCAGACCCGAGCCGCCCTCGAAGCCAGTCGCATTTTGCTCTGGAAGGGCCACTGCGCCGTCCATCAGCGATTTCTGCCCAGCCATGTCGATCAGGTTCGCGCCAAATACCCCAGCATCCAGGTCATCGTCCATCCCGAGTGCCGCTGGGAAGTTTGCCAGAAGGCCGACGCCCTCGGCTCCACTGAGCGCCTCATCAAAATCGTTGAAGACGCTCCGGCCGGCTCCATGTTCGCCATCGGCACTGAGATCCACCTGGTCAACCGTCTCGCCCGCCGCTTCGCCTCGCAGGGCAAGCGCATCCTCACCCTCGACGACACCGGCTGCCTCTGTACCACCATGTACCGCATCAGCCCGCAGCACCTGGCCTGGGCGCTTGAAAATCTCGTCGAGGGCCGCGTAGTCAACCGCATCCAGGTCCGCCCCAACGTCAAGCACTGGGCCAAGGTCGCTCTGGACCGCATGCTTGAAGTCGGCTAGTGCAATCTGCCATTGGGAGAGATAAACTGTCATTCCCAGCAGCCTGACTAGCATTTTGCGAGTTGCGCCTGCCATGAACGCCAATTTCGACCAGCATGTTCATTACCACCACACTGTCATCCCGACCGCAGTGGAGGGATCTGCGGTTGCTTTTCGGGTTTTGTTCATGGGGAGCAAAGCCGAGGGATCTACGGTTTTTTCAAGCCGAACGGGAGCGAAACAGGATGCCGCGCAAAAAAACCGACAACCCGGGCAGCGATTCAAGTCTGTCTCCCACCGGCGCCCATAGCGGTGCCGACTGCTGCTCTGAGCCGGCCCAGCTTGATCCCGATTCCCGTCCACTCAGCGCCCACGCCGCCCGCAACCCGCATCTCACTCCAGAGCAGCGTGAAACCGCCGAAGCTGAAGCCGCCGAGTGGGTTCGAGTCTCCAACCGCTGCTAACCACTCAGGGCAAACGCATTTGGAACCAGAAGCTCTTTGACCTTGTGAGGGAGATGCATTTGAGGGTCGAATCGAGGTGGAAAACAAAGCACGTTGGGATGGTTTTGGGTAGGCGAATTTCGATGTGCGAAAAGTGCCATTTTTTGCTCTAAAGTGCCAGTTTCGGCGGTGTTTTTGGCGTTTTTTTGCCCGAAAATGGGGGTTTGTGTTTACCGATAGGTAAACAGGCTGTTTTTGTAACTCATTGAATCGGAATTAGTTAAGCGGATTCTACCTTCGATTTTTTGACGAAATCGAGGAGGGGGGGGTGGGG
>Ga0302195_10000387_pt1 | contig 33903 bp, 32 predicted proteins | sample II_Bog_N1_2_FD_198778 | JGI IMG/M metagenome (GOLD analysis project Ga0302195, IMG submission 198778) | Peat permafrost microbial communities from Stordalen Mire near Abisko, Sweden - II_Bog_N1_2 | ecosystem: Environmental > Terrestrial > Soil > Wetlands > Peat | place: Sweden: Abisko...
CGAAACTGGCACTTTAGAGCAAAAATGGCACTTTTGCACGTCGAAATTCGCCTACCCAAACCATCCCAACTTGCTCTGTTTTTCCACCTCGATTCGCCCCTCAAGAGCATCTCCCTCACAAGGTCAACAGCTTGTCGTTCCAAATGCGTTTGCCCTGCCATGTTTGGAGTGAAAACTATTCCGGGAGAGTGCTTGGCTGTATGATCCTTTGTTAGCTTTCGGCCGATAGTCCTCAGTGGGTTCAAAATGAGGGCGACCTGGCAGGTCAAAGAATGCATCGATCGAAACAAAGGGGCAAACTCACCAAAGCCGGCGGCGCGAATCAGCCAGGTGAGTTGCGCCACATGTCGGTCGGTGACCTTCCAGCCAAGCCGGGCAAGTGCTTCCGGTCGCAACCCCTTCGCAAGCCCCAGCGACCTTCTTCCATTCTGTACAGCATTGCATTGCTGGCGATTTCCGGCTTCGTCACATCCCATGTGGTTGCATCTCAGCAATTGCCTATCCTCACCACGGCGCACCAGGCGCACAGTCTCAGCAACAAGGAAGCCGAACGAGGCTATCCCGTCCACCTGCGCGGCGTGGTCACCTACTTCGACCCGGACTACGGAACCGGATTTGCGGCCATCTTTGTTCACGATTCCACGGGGAGCATCTTTGTCAAACCGCGGTCCGATTCGATCCAGCCCATTCCCGCAGGAACGGTGATCGACGTCAGGGGCTTAAGCGGGCCAGGTGGGTTTGGTCCCATCGTTACAGAGCCACACCTGCAGGGAATCGGCCATGCCCCACTCCCAGCCAACCCTCCAAAAAGGAGCCTCCCGCAACTCGAGACCGGATCAGAAGACGCCCAGTGGATTCAAGTCGAAGGCACAGTCCATGCCGTCCTCCAATACAGCCATAGCGTTACGCTGCGGCTGGCCATGGAGGGTGGAACCGTCAGCGTAGCTTTGTTGAGGGAGCCTGGCGAACCGTACGCCCCCCTCGTCGACGCCAAAGTCAGAATCCGCGCCAACGCCGCTCCCACCATCAATGGCAACGGCCAGATGATCGGCGTCCACCTCATGGCGCCAAACCTCTCCGCGGTCACGGTGGTTGACCCCCCACCAGGCGATCCATTCCAGCGCCCACCCATGCCGATCAACGGCCTGTTGCACTGGGACCAGCTCGCTGCATCGCATCACCGTGTCCATCTGCGCGGAAAAGTCACTCTGAATTGGCCCGGCTCGTCGCTCTGCATCCAGGACGCAACTCGCGGAATCTGCGTCCAGACCGATCAGGATACCCCCCTCGCTGCAGGCGACCTGGTGGATGTTGCGGGATTCGCGGCAACTGAAAACAGCTCCCCGGTGATCACCGATGCTGTGTTCAAAAAAGCGGGAGAGAGCGAGCCGATCCCAGCACATCCCATCTCGGCCGAAGACGCTCTTATCGGAACATACGACTCCCAGCCAATCCGGATCGATGGGGAGTTGATTGGATACGATCACGCCTCGGCTGACACAACCCTCTTGCTATCCTCCGGAAAAACACTCTTCACGGCGATCCTGCCCCAGGGAGTCGCTGGATCCGAGTCGAGTCCATGGGGGATCGGAAGTAAACTTCGAGTCACCGGCATCTGTTCCGTCCACCTCGATGCGCAAGGCAATGTGCGGGAAGGTGTTGCGGTAACCAAATCTTTTCGCGTTCTGTTGCGCTCGCCTGGCGACGTCACCATCCTGCATCGCCCTTCCTGGTGGACGCCGACTCATGCGCTCATCCTCCTGGCCGCCGTGCTCACAGGGACACTGGCCATTCTGATTTGGGTGGTTGTCTTGAGAAGGCGCCTGCAACAGCAGGCAAATCTCCTTCGCAAAAGCGAAGAAAGCTTTCGCCACATGGCGCTCCACGATTCCCTCACCGGACTGGCAACCCGCGTGGTCCTCCAAGATCGACTGCTCAGCGCACTGGAAAGCGCAAAACGCCACCAGCAAGGACTCGCGTTGCTGATGCTCGACCTGGACAGATTCAAAGACATCAACGATACCTTCGGACATCACGCCGGCGACGAGGTTCTCCGCGTCACCGCGACTCGTCTTCAGGCCGCCGTCCGCGCAAGCGACACCGTGGTAAGAATGGGTGGCGACGAGTTCATCGTGCTGCTCCCCGAGCTCCGCGATCCCAATGTTGCCGAGATGATTGCGGCAGGCATCGTGGAATCCCTCTCCTCCCCCGTCGCTTTTGCGGGCCGCCAGGTGCCCATCACCGCCAGTGTGGGCATCGTCACTGCTTTCGGGGATGAGCTGGATGCCGATTCTCTGCTGAGGTACGCAGATGCCGCCCTCTACAGCGCCAAGGCGCGCGGGAGAGCTTGCTTTCAACGCTTCACTCCTGACCTGGTCCGTCCCCCGGTTCAGCCGCAGCCCGGCGAGCCTCACCAGCAACAGGCCTCAGCTACAACAAAATGTGCTTGAGAGTACCATGCGGTTGCTCCAGCACCTTCCCCAAAGCATTTCGGCCTGGCGTACCAGCGTCGGATATTCTTGAACCAGCCGCATGACCTTTTCCCACACGCTCGGCACCACGCGCTACACATTCGCCGATCTGCGCGACCTCCTCGCCAAAGCAACACCCTTCCGCAGCGGCGACGCCCTGGCCGGCCTGGCCGCCGAATCAGCACAGCACCGCGTTGCCGCCCAATTTACCCTCGCCGACTTGCCCGTAGCCCACTTCCTCAGCGAGCACGTCGTCCCCTATGAATCGGACGAAGTCACCCGCCTCATTGTCGATACACACGATCCTGCCGCCTTCGCGCCCATCGGTTCTTTCACCATCGGCGAACTCCGCAATTGGCTTCTCTCCGACGAAGCAACCCCTGACCGCCTCACCGCTCTCGCCCCCGGGCTGACGCCTGAAATGGCGGCTGCTGTCAGCAAGTTGATGCGCGTCCAGGACCTGATCGCGGTCGCAAGAAAAATCCGCGTCGTCACTCGCTTTCGCACCACCGTCGGCTTGAAAGGCCGCCTCTCCGCCCGCCTCCAGCCCAACCATCCGACTGACGATCCGGCAGGCATCGCCGCCGCCATCCTCGACGGCCTGCTGCTCGGCTCCGGCGACGCGGTCATCGGCATCAACCCCGCCGGAGACAATCCCACCACCACAACCCGCCTCCTACGCATGATCGACACCCTCCGCCAGCGCTTCCACATCCCCATCCAAAGCTGCGTTCTCGCCCACATCACCACTCAGCTTGAAGCCCTCAACGCCAGCGCGCCCGTCGACCTGCTTTTTCAGTCCATTGCCGGAACCGAAGCCGCCAACCGCAGCTTCGGCGTCAATCTCGCCCTGCTAGACGAGGCCAACCAGGCGGGCCAATCCCTCCATCGCGGAGCCCTCTGCGCCGACGAACAAACCGGCGCAAACATCATGTATTTCGAAACCGGCCAGGGCTCCGCGCTCTCCGCCAATGCCCACTTTGGGGTCGACCAGCAGACCCTCGAAGCCCGCGCCTACGCCGTCGCCCGCCACTTCCAGCCCATGCTGGTCAACACCGTCGTCGGCTTCATTGGCCCCGAGTACCTCTACGACGGCAAGCAGATTGCCCGCGCCGGCCTTGAAGACCACTTCTGCGGCAAGCTGCTCGGCCTGCCCATGGGCTGCGACGTCTGCTACACCAACCACGCCGAAGCCGACCAGGACGACATGGACTCGCTTCTGACCCTGCTCGGCGCGGCCGGCGTCAATTACATCATGGGCGTCCCCGGCGCGGACGATGTCATGCTCAACTACCAGAGCACCAGTTTCCACGACGCCCTCTATCTGCGCCGCGTCCTCAACCTCCGCCCCGCCCCCGAGTTCGAAGCATGGCTCTCCGGCGACAACTTCGCCCGCCTGGCTCTCGAAGCCACCCACCCAGAGAGGCTTCTCACCCCATGACGTACAGCCTCCAGCCCATCGCGCCTTCCCTGGCCGCCCGCCTCCGCGCCTTAACCTCCGCCCGCGTCGGACTCGCACGCACCGGCGTAAGCCTTGAAACCGCCGACTTGCTCGACTTCCAGCGCTGCCACGCCCAGGCCCGCGACGCCGTGCACAGCCGTCTTGAAGCCGCATCGCTTGCCGCAACTCTAACCGAGATCTCCAAAACTGAAGTCCTCCGCCTCCACTCCGCCGCCCCTGATCGTGCCACTTACCTCCAGCGGCCCGACCTTGGGCGCAAGCTCGACGAAGCCAGCCGCACCCTGCTCGCAACAAAAGCACCCCCACAGTCTCAAAACAGCCGCCAACTCGCCATAATCGTCGCCGACGGCCTCTCCGCCCTCGCCGTCGAGCGCCACTCCGCCCCGCTCCTCCAGGCCCTTCTTCCTCTGTTGGAGAACTGGCAGTTGGCCCCCATTTGCGTAGTCGAGCAAGCCCGCGTAGCCATCGGCGATGAAATCGGCCTGGCTCTCAACGCCGCCATTTCAGTGGTCCTCATCGGCGAGCGCCCCGGCCTAAGCTCCCCTGACTCGCTCGGCGCCTACATCACCTGGCAGCCTCGCCCCGGCCGGACAGACGCTGAACGAAACTGCATCTCCAACATCCGCGCTGAAGGCCTCCGTTACGCCCAGGCCGCCGCCCAGCTCAGCTACTATCTCTCTGAGGCCCGCCGCCTCCAACTCACCGGCATCGCCCTCAAAGAGTCAGAACCAAGTCTGAAAAGCCCGCTTTGAAAGGGCACGACTTCAGTCGTGCCGCAAGTAGCTGAAAATGAACCTGGGCTTTACATGTTGCGGAAAAACTCACTCCGGGGGGATTCTTGCGGATTTGTAACAAGGGCACGGCTTCATCCGGGCCAATAAAGCCAATCAAATCAACGTAGGGCTTTAGCCTCTGCAAAGGCTAATACCGACGGACCAGCCGCAATACGAGTTTTTCCGCAGCCTGGGCTTTACAGGCTGCGGAAAAACTACCAAATGGCCGAAGTTTTGAAAGGGCACGGCTTCAGCCGTGCCGCAAGTGGCTGAAAATAAACGCTGGGCTTTAGCCCCCGAGGGATGTTCTTTGTGAGTCTTGACTCAAAATACGAGTTTTTCCGCAGCCTGGGCTTTAGCCCCTGAGGCACGTTTGTTACGATTCGAACTCTTGCCTCGTGCTCTTGGATTGGTTTGAAATGAAATGGAGCTGAGAATGAAGCGTTGGCTCAAGCGCATCGCAATCGGCCTCGTCCTGGCCTCCATCGGCGCTTACGCCGCTGACTGGGTTGTCTTCACCCTCCGCGGCCAGCCCACCTCCACCGTCACCGTAACCCGCTACCAGACCGTTCCACTCAAAGGAAACAAGATCGAGTACGACTACCTGGGCACGGCCGACGTCCCCTGCTCCATCTCGCTCTTCCCCCAGGCCGGCCAACCGCCTTGCTGGCGTCTCCGCCGCAATCCCAACCAAACGGTGAACCTCTAGGGGTACGGAGGAAGCAGGGGGGCAGACCCCTGAAAAATGCGCCCAATACCAAGGCCTTCAGACCCGGGCTTCTTCCCTTCCGAGAGGCCCGATCCCACCCCGCTCCCGCGCCACCTCACATCGATAAGTGATATCCATCACCACCGCCCATTCGCTAAGCGGCTAGCATCGTCCAATCCATCCAATCCATTGGAGGTGCTATGTACAGCCGCACCCAAAACGAAAACGGAACCTACAACATTCGCTGCCTGGACTGCTTCATGACCATCGCCTTCAGCATTGAAACAGAGGATGAAATGACAGCGCGAGAAGATCACCACATTTGCCCGGAACGCGCCCTCGCCCACCTGCTCCAGCAGGAGCGGGCCCTCGAAGCCGCAAGCCACCGCAACTAGCGGCCTACTGCATCCGGCCCTGATCCCGCAGTTGCCGTGCTGTCGCCTCAAGAAACGTCTCCACGCTCGTCCCTTCCGGTATCTCCAGCCCCGACTTCGCCTGAATCGCCGCCGCAATCCGATTCGCCAGCATCTGACGCGTGGCCAAGCTCATGTCCAGCCGTCGCGAAAAGAATCCCTCCAGCACTTCCAGATCGCTCGACGTTAGCTTGGCAACACCGCTCGCCGACAGGTTCACCGACGCATGCGGCTCCGGAATCGGCGACCTCTCAAAAAGCTGCGCCGTAAATGTCCTCGACCCGGAATTTGACCCGGAATTTGCCCCCAAATCCCCCCACAAGGGCGACTCCGGCTCCCGGTCGCGCACCACCAGCGTTCCCGCCGCCAGATCCCCCAGCCGCTGGTGCTGTTTGGTCACAAACATCGCAATCACGCCAACCCCGTAAAAAAAAGGAATCTGGTCCACATACCTCACCAGGTTCCGCGCCATCGACTCCAACAGCCCAATCGACCGCCCTGACCGCTGAATCACCCTTATCTTCGCCACACGCTTGCCCGGAGTTCGCCCGTTCCAAAACGCCTCAAACAGCGTGAAATATCCCCAGTTCAGCAGGAAAAAGATGAAAATGACGATAGCCTCTGCCCATTGCGCTGAAATCCTGCTGAACGCGTGCAGCGCCGGCAAAAACAGTCTGGCCAGAATCAGCAGCACAATCAGCCCCGCTCCCCAGATCAGGTAGTCCACCAGCAACGCGATAAAGCGGCTGCCGATTCCCGCTAGCGGCATCTCAATCGCTACCAGCTCAGGGGTATCGATGCTAAGCTGGTCAGAACTCGGGTCCCTCTCCAGGTTCATGGCTCAAATCCTCTCCAACCAGTGGATCGCGAAACGCCGGCCACACTGGGACCGGCTCGCTTCCCTCCTGGCACAATCCGACTCCAGCGGCCTCGGCCAGCTCTCCCGCGCTGAACTCCAGGAGATGGCCCTGCTCTACCGCCAGGTTGCCGCCGACCTCTCCGTGCTCCGGCAAGACTCCACCGCCCGCACTTACGCGTTACACGTCAATCAATTGCTGGCTCGCGCCCACCATATCATCTACTCCGGCAAAAAGACGAATCTGCGTACCGTTTTCCTCTTCCTGCGTGATCGCTACCCCGTGATTTTCCAATCCCAAATCAACTTCGTCCTCGCTTCCCTGGCCGTTTCCGTGGCCTTTGGCGTGCTCGGCGCGGTCCTCACCAACGCCCGCCCTGAGTTCATGCGCCACTTCGTCGGCCCCGAGATGATTGCCACCATGGAGCGGCACCAGATGTGGACCGAGTCCATCGTCAGCGTAGCCCCCACTGAAACCAGCCACATCATGACCAACAACCTGTCCGTCAGCTTTGTCACCTTCGCCGGCGGAATCGTCTTTGGCCTCGGAACCTTCTACTACCTCTTTGTCAACGGCATGATGCTCGGCGTCATCGGCGCGGCCTGCGCCCAATACAACATGTCGCTCGGCCTGTGGAGCTTCGTCGCCGCCCATGGCTCGCTGGAACTGCCCTCCATCATCATCGCCGGCGGCGCGGGCTTCCGCCTCGGCTACGCCATGCTCTTTCCGGGAGGGCTGCGCTGGAAAGACTCCGTCGCCCAGGGAGGCCTTGAAGCCACCCGCCTCGTCTCCGGCATCATCCCCATGCTCGTAGTAGCCGGCTGCCTCGAAGGCTTTTTCTCGCCCTCCCAGGCTCCCGTCTGGCTAAAATTCACCGTTGGCGGAATCCTCTTCACCCTCCTCAATCTCTGGCTCTTCCACAAACCAAAAGACGCTGCCATCCATCCAGTTAGCTCCGCTGCACCGGAGCCAACAACTTGATACCCCTGAAACCCTACCCGCCGGTGAATTGAATTTGACATAGGGTTCCGCATTTGCGAGACTCAGAGTTGCTGCCCGTTCAGTTTGCAGTTGTTTGAACGTGTGCACTGTGCCGAAGTGGCGGAATTGGCAGACGCGCGTGGTTCAGGTCCACGTACTCGCAAGGGTGTGGGGGTTCGAGTCCCTTCTTCGGCACCATAATTATCAAAAAGCTTCAGGATGAGCCACCTCCGGGTGGCTCTCGGTGTTTGGTCCGGCACCAACCGGAAATCTATGCTGCGCGTGCGGTCCCGCGCTTCCCGTTCCACGCTCGATACTTGACGATCACGGTCGTCTTCTTATGTACTCGATTCAAGCCGGTACCCGGCTGGAAAGACAAACTCACAACCCATGAATTTTGAACCAGGTCAGAAGATCGGCGATTACGAGATCGTGGCAAAGCTGGGCGCCGGCGGCCTGGGGGTTGTGTATGAAGTGCAGCATCTGATCTCGCAAAGGCGCGAGGCTATGAAGATCCTGCTGCCGGACCAGGCCGGCACGCCCGACATGGTAGAGCGTTTTCATCGCGAAGTGCAGACGCTGGCCACGCTGAACCACACAAATATCGCCGCTCTCCACAATGCGTTCTACAACGGCCCTCAATTGGCAATGGTAATGGAACTGGTGCGCGGAGAGACGCTGGCCGAGCGCCGCACCCGGCGGGGAATCACGCTGCCCGAAGTCATGAGCTACGCCACGCAGATTCTTGAGGCGCTGGTCTACGCGCATCGGCTGGGCGTGGTGCACCGCGACATCAAGCCCTCAAACATCATGATTACCGGGGGCGGCGTGGTCAAGCTGCTGGACTTCGGCATTGCATTCCAGGAGACAGCGACCCATCTCACCCAGACCGGCTACCTGCTGGGCTCGCTCAGCTACATGTCTCCGGAGCAGGTCAGCGGCAACAAGGCGACGCCGCGCTCTGACCTCTATTCCGTCGGCGTGACGCTCTATGAGCTCCTCACAGGCATCCTGCCCATCACCGGAAAGTCAAACTACGAAATTCTCATGGGCCACATGCATCAACAGCCAGTGCCTCCGTACCAGGTGGCCCCGCACGTTCCCATAACCATCTCCGACGCGATTTTGCGAGCGCTCGCCAAAGACCCCGAGCAGCGCTTTCAATCCGCGGAAGAGTTCTTGCAAGCAATGCAGCCGGCTTCCGTCTCCGGGCAGACTACCTTCGGTGTTACCATGCCGCTGGCCGCTCACATCCCGCAGCCGGCTTCCGGGCCCGTTTCCGGGACCGTCAACAGGCCGGTCTCGCCTACCCTCCAGGCATCCGCCGGGTCGCTGCAGCCGAAGCAGTCTTCCGCCAGCGGCGCGCAGACCCTGCCCATGGAGGAAGTGACCCGCAAGCTTGCCATCTACATCGGCCCGGTAGCCAAGTTCGTGGTGAAGAAGCTCGCCGCCCAGTCCGACGATATGGACTTCATCTATCGCGAAGCGGCCAAGCAGATCAGCTCGGATACCGACCGGGCTGCCTTCCTCAAATCCAAAAGGCAGTAGGCCCCGCCCCTACTCGTTCAGCATCTCAAACGCCTTGATCAGGCTGGTATGCATGCGATTGAACGATGCGGTGACCTCCGCAATCTCGTCCTTGCCCTTGATGGCCAGCGGCGGCAGATCGATCTCGCCCTTGCTGATGATGTCCGCATTCTTCGACACGCGGCGCAAAGGCAGAATCACGATAAAGTACATGGCCAGATCGATGAGCGCGATGGTGATCAGAAAGATGATGCCGAGTCCAATCAACAGATCGTGAAATCCCTTGTCGGCCAGAGCGATGGGCACCGACATGGGCACGGACACAATCTGCGCCCCGACAATGTCATTGGCTTTCCAGCCGAAGCCGTGCTCGGGCCCATAATGGCGGATCATGGCTTTCGGAGCCACTGACGGCTGGCTGTGACATTGCAGGCAGTCTTCCGCAGCCACAATCGGGGCTGCCACATAGAGCATGGTCCCCGTGGGAGTGCTGCGCTCGCCCACATGCGAGCCCTCTTTGGGATGATCGCGGAAGTAGTTGATCAGGTCGACCTCCCACTCGGTGGCGCGATCGTCCAGGTTGCTGGGGTTCAGCGCGGCCTCGCGCAGCACATAGTCGGGATAGGTGGTGCGCAGGTTTTTGAACGTGGTATTGACCGCGTAAAACGGGATCGTCTGGGCCAGAAAGTCGGCGTTGTGCTTGGGCGTCTGCTCAAGAATGGGACTGACCTGGTCGACCGTATAGTCCTTTGTCGCGCTGGCGCTGGCGGCCATCAGCTGGGCCTGCTCCAGAACCTGCTGGCGAGCGTCGCTCATCAGAAAGGTGTAGGCGTAATGCGAGATAAGGTACATGCCCAGTCCGAAGACCAGAATGAGGACAAGGTTGAATTTTGCAAGCAGTTTCACGAATGCCTCCTGGGGAGAAACCATCATAACCGGCGTCGTTGCAAGTCACATATGGAATGAACGCCAATCTTGCGTAACTCGTTTACTAAGACGAGACTGTCATCCTGAGCATCTTGACCCGCGCACCGCAAGTTACACCTACCATGAACGCCAAAATCCCCCAGCATCCTCATCACCACCACACTGTCATCCCGAGCAACCCGACTCGCTTTAGCGAGTTACAAAATAAATGAACTGTCATCCTGGGCGAAAGGTGCCCCAAACGCTTTTCAGTCCAGGGGTCCCCAGCGACAGGTCTTCGTCGCTGGGGTGGAGTTTGGGGGTGGTGAGCCGAAGGATCTGCTTCTATTCTTTCCCTAAAGTTTCAAATAACTTTAGAGTTCAGCGCTCACGAGTCCCCGCCCACGTCAGGCAATGCTCCCCCGCCACCTCGCACTGCAGCATGTCCTCGGCCAGCAGGTTCCAGCCCACAAAACCAGCGAATTTCCCGTTGGGCGACTGCTCCACCGTCGGCGCCAGCCCATCCCCGGTCTCAGCGTTGTAGTCCTCATGCATCGTTCCCCACTGGCCAATATCACGGTGCAGAATCGTCGCCAGGCTCACAGCAATCTCTCTCGATTCCCGTCGAAACCCATACCGCCGCAGCGCAATCCAGTCCAGAAAGTTGGCATTCATCCAGATCGGCCCTCGCCAGTTCGAGTAGGGATTGATGATGGCCTCGTTGTTATAAGCAGGGTCGGCCTTCGACAGGCTGCGAAAACCCCACGGCGAGCGCATTTCGTCCGGATTCAGCAAATGCCTGCGAATCATGCGGCGCGCGTCCCCCGCCTTCAGCAATCCGTCAGCCAGCGGCACAAAGCTTGACCAGCTGATGCTTGAAATCCACGCCCCCGTGTCCCTGCGGCGATTCAGAAAGACAGCATCCTTCGCCGACCAAAGCTGAGTGAGAATGGCCTGCCGGGTAGCAGCGGCCTGTTGCTTGTAACGCTGTCCGTCGTCGGCATCTCCGAGGTGTCGCGCCAACTCGGCCATGGCAAGATACTCGCGCATGGCGAACTCTGAGGCGTCTACAGCCAGAATGGCGCTGGGGTCGCGCGGATCGTTGCTGAGTGCGGCGTTGTTGTCCGCGCCGGACTGCATCGCGTTGTCCCAGTACCAGAGGTTCCACTTGCGGTCGAACTGCGTCTGCTCGCGATAAATGAGGATGCGCTGCATCTGCGGCCAGACAGGCCGCAGCCACTCGTAATCGTTCAGTCGCTGCGAAGCAAGCAGCGCACCCTGGGCGAGAAACGGCTTCATGGCAAACTTGCCGAACAGCGGCCGCGGCCCAGTCGGAGTGATGCACCCGGCGACGTAGCCATCGGCGTCGGCGGAGGAAGCGAACCCAAGCACCCAGTCGCGCAGTAGCGTAGCTTTTGCCGGGTCTTGATTGGCCCAGTGCACGCCAATGAAGAACCCGTCCCAGTCCCACATCTGCGAGTAATAACCCGCAGGAATCAGGTAGGGATAGCGGAGATAGCCCTGCGCAGGTCGGACAGTCTGCGGCGCCAGCCGGTCAAAATCGGCGGTCAATCCGGCGAGCAGCGCGGCATCAGCCGTCTGCGCCGGCGCGGAGGCCGCCGCGAGAATCAGAACAGCGACGGCTGCGATGAGTGAATTGGGCACGGGAGACATAATAACGCCGCGGCGCACCGTTTACTGGTTCCCGGCCGGAGGAGCGTCGGCAGCCGGCAAAATCCGCATCTCCGACCCCAGCCGGTGGTACTTTGTGAAGCTCGTCTCGTTCACGTAGAGCGTGCTGGTGGGCTCCAGTGCGGGCGTCGCCGTGCCGGGCAGCTCAGACGCCTGTGGGCCTGGCTCAAATGGTCCCTCGTAGAGGTTCATGCTGCGCAGTGGGCAGATGAACTTGCGGTCGCCGATGACCACGGGGCCATATTCAATGACCGTGGCCGCCCGAGATACAGGGCTGTCGGCCATCTCCGCCTCCAGGGTCATGCGCAGAACCACTCCGCTGGTGGGGTCGATAAACAGCGAGCCGTGGTAGGCGGGCACCTTGTGAAACAGCGTCGAAGCGCTGCCCTGCACGGTGCCGCTCACCCCCCCCTCCGCCGCGCCGTCCGCCCCCGCCGCGACGCGTGCTGGTGCGCAACCCGTCGTAAAGGCAACAGTAGTTCACAGAGTAGTGCGACTCGGCCTTGGGCACCGAATAGCTGTAGACTGCAACGCGCCCGGCCGCCGTCTGCTCCCAGTGGTGGAAGTCGATTGTCCCCTTTGCCGTATCGACAAAAACCAGCCCCAGCAGGGGACCAAACTCCCCAAAGGCCTGCAGCCCGCGTTCCATCGGGTGGGCTTGCGCGTTTGCGGCGGCATTGACCGGCTTTGCACCGGCACCGATCACCTCATGGTCGTCCCGGTAGGTGATCTCGCGGCTCGACTGGCCAATCAGATGTAGCCCGGCATACATCGGCCACTCATTCACTTTCAGGATTTGCGCGGTGTCGTTGAAGGTGACAGTGGTGCGGGTGGCGAGGAAGTCGGGCAGGTGCGGCAGCGTGCTGGTGACGTAAAAGGTGGCGGCGTCCAGAATCTTCTTTGCGGTCGCGGCGTCTGGCGGCGGGGCGCTGGGCAACTCTGCCGCCGGAGGGTCGAGCAGCGCCGATTCGTCTGCCAGCAGTTGCAGTGCCAGTGTGGTTTGAGGACCAAGGTGAAGGCTGGTCGAAATGCGGTTCCGGGTTGGGTCGGTCAGGCGCTCGGTGAGGTCAAAGCTGCCAAACTCGCGCATCATATCGCCGTCGGAACGGTGCCTGGCAGCCTCGCTGGAGAGTGTCTTCTCCAACTGGGCAACGGTGAGGTGGCGCATGGCGATGGCTGGCAGCGAACTCACCGCCAGAAGCACCAACAGAACCAGCCCGCGCACGATTACGCCCCGGTTTCCGAGCTCATTGACCATGATGCCGGATTCTAGCATCGGACAGTATCCATGTCTCCGCTGCATCAACCTGCGGTCTCGGCAAAGGTCGTGGAGCTTACTTCTTTCCGTCGGCAACCCGATAGCCCTCCCATAAATATTCCAGCGCTTCAGGCAGTGTCTGCATCCTGGCCGCATGGTCCACATGCCCCGCGTTTTCGGCAAACACAAATTGGTAGTGGTAGCCCCTGGCAGCCAGCACAGCGGCCATACGCTCGTTGGCTTCCACCCAGTCGTGCATGTTGTCGCGCATCACGTTGGGGTTGTAAAGGTCCTTGTCGCCCACCTCCATCCACAGACGAAGCGGCTTGCGCGGAGTATTCGGGATCAGCCTCTCGTGAAACTCCCACGCCCCGTGCGGAATCTCCGGATTGTAAGGCCACTGCTGGTTGACGTATGTCCCGGAGTAGGTGAGCACGCGGTGATACCACTCCGGGTGATACCACGCCATGATCAGCGCGCAAGACCCGCCGGAGCTGCCCCCCATGGTGGCGCGGCCTTCGGGGTCGTGCGTCAGCTTGACGTTGGCCCGTGCCTCCACCAGCGGCAGCACTTCCGCTTCCACCCACTCGGCGTATTTGCCCGACATGGTGTCGTATTCCAGCCCTCGCTCGCTCCCCTGCGCGTCTCCGCCGCCGTTCGAAATGGAAATGGCGACCATCGCCGGAACTCTCTTCTCGGCAATCAGGTTATCGAGCACCGTAAAAAGCATGCGGTCCGGCCCATCCGCACCTACTATGAAGGGCGCGGCGGTGCCAGAAACAGACTGCTGCGGAACGTAGACAGTGACCTTCCGCGTCCACGGAGCGGCATGGCTGGTGGGCACCAACAGCTTGGCGGGAATCTCCGGGTCGGGCGTGCCGAAAGTTCCCGGATCGCGGGTGATGCCAGGATAAAACTTGCTCTCCGCCGACGTCATCGTGAACTCGACGATCGTTCCCTGCGGAACATTGGGCTGAACCGACGATTCTGGCGCCGCGGGATGAGTCGGCCCAAGAATGAAGTTGCCATCGGCATCCGATGGCGCGTTGGCCCCGTCGGCTAACTCAGTAGCCTTTACATAGCCAGCCGTGTGCGGGTCGCGCGTTGGCGGCGCAGGACGGGCAGGATGCGGAGCGGGTGCTGGCGCAGATGCGGGAACCGGCGTCTGTGCGATAGCTGCCGCCGCCACGCTGAGACTGAGGATGGAAAGGAATCGAAGCATGACTGGCAGGGTAAACCATTCAGGCCCTGGCGGTGAATGGCGTCAGTCAGTGTCTGTCCAACAATTACTGGGACGAGCGGCTTTGTATCAGGGCATGACCTTAGTCGTGCCGAAAGGCTACCCCAAAAATTACCCGGGCTTTACAGGCTGCGGAAAAACTACCAAATGGCCGAAGTTTTGAAAGGGCACGGCTTCAGCCGTGCCGCAAGTGGCTGAAAATAAACGCTGGGCTTTAGCCCCCGAGGGATGTTCTTTGTGATTTTGACTCAAAACCCGACTTTTTCCGCAGCCTCTTTAGCCCCAGCAAAACTTTCAGTCGACATTTGCTCTCAAACAGCCCTTTTTCCGCGGCCTCTTTAGCCCCTGCTAAACCAAATGGATGGCCACGAACTCATTGCGTCGATTCGTCAAATGCCCCAAGTGGCAATGCCGGCCCGCACAATGAATTACGCTGGCAGCATGGGTGCGCTTCTCCAGATCGACGACCTGCGAATCCGCTTCGGCGCGGCAGAAGCCGTGCGCGGCATCCATCTCGCCATCGACGAAGGCGAGGTCCTCGGCCTGGTGGGCGAATCCGGTTCCGGCAAAAGCGCCACCGCCCTCGCCATTCTGGGACTTCTCGGCCCGGCAGCAACGGTCGAAGGGCAGATCCTCTGGCGTGGCGCCGAAGGAGAAATCGACCTGCTCCAGCAGCCACCAACAGCCATGCGGCGGCTCCGTGGTCGCGAGATCGCCATGATCTTTCAGGAGCCGATGACCGCACTCAACCCGGCCATGACCATCGGCACGCAAGTCGCCGAAGCCTCCCGTGCACACGCATCGATAACCGGCCGCGAAGCCCGACAAAAAGCCATCGCCGCTCTCGAAGCAGTTGCCATTCCCGACGCAGCGCAGAGATACGGCGACTACCCCCACCAGTTTTCCGGCGGACAGCGGCAGCGCATCCTCATCGCCATGGCGCTCATCAACAAACCCCGCCTGCTCATCGCCGACGAGCCCACCACGGCGCTCGATGTCACAGTGCAGGCGCAGGTGCTTGAGCTGCTCAAAGACCTGCAACGCCAGCACCGCCTGGCCATGCTGTTCATCTCACATGACTTGGCGGTAGTAGGGCAGATGGCCGGGCGCGTTGCCGTCATGCGCTCCGGAGAAGTCGTGGAATCAGGCCCCAGCAACCAACTGCTGACCCGGCCCGAACACCCCTACACGAAGAGCCTGCTGGCCGCCGTGCCAACCCTCAGGACAGACCGCAGCCAGCCGCTGGCGATGGTAGGCAAGCCGTAAACTGGAGAATAAAAACAGACACACCGCCCCCGGCGAACCGAAGGCGGTGCGTGTGTAGTGCGCTATTACTCCGCTGCGACTGCTTCCGCGGCAGGTTCCGCAGCTGGCTCGGCGGTCGCATCCTCGGCCGTGGCCTCGGCAACAACCTGAACCTTCAACTGCGCGGTGACCTCGCGATGCAGCTTGATTGCGACGCTGAACTCGCCAATCGACTTCAGCGGCTCGGCCAGCACAATCTTGCGGCGATCGACTTCAAAGCCCTTGGTTGCCAGATCCGCGGCAATATCGGCCGAGGTAACGGAGCCAAAAAGGTGGCCGCCGTCGCCGGTCTTGCGCGTAAAGCTCAGCACCACGGGCGCCAGCTTGGCCACCAGCTCTTCCGCCTGCACCTTCTCCGAAGCGGAGCGGCGGGCGGCAGAGGACTTCATGGTCTCAATCACTGCCTTGTTGGCGTCGGTTGCCTGCAGCGCAAGCTTGCGGGGCAGCAGGAAATTGCGGCCGTAACCGTCGGCAACTTTCACCACGTCTCCGCGGCTTCCGAGGTTGGCAACATCTTCTTTCAGAATAACTTCCATGACAAACTCTCCAATGAGCCACAGTCGCTCCTGTCGTTTTGAGACCAGAGCCCGAGCGGCAAAACGGTGCCGGGCTATTCAAGGCTCCGGCACGGATGAACGCAGTTCAGTCTAGTGCCTGGTCGCGAACGGCAGCAGGGCGATGTTCCGGGCCTGCTTGATGGCGCGCGTAAGGCGGCGCTGGTGCGTGGTGCACACTCCGGTCAGGCGGCGGGGCACAATCTTGCCACGTTCAGCCACAAAGCCCTGCAGCAGGCGGACATCGCGGTAGGGGATGGCGTCAATCTTCTCGGTGCAGAACTTGCAGACCTTCTTGCGGCGGAAAAACTTGCCGCGGCCGCCAGGGCCACCGGACGGCCGCCCGCCAGGCCCGCCCTGCGGACGTCCACCGCCACTGCGGGGAGCCGGACCGGAACTGGAGCCGGAACTGGGAGCGGATTCGGAGTTTGCTTGCGGTGCGCCCGAGTCGGACGACCTTACTGGGGTTTCATCAGCCATAACTGTTTCCTCTTTACTCTCTTCGGTTCCGGGCGCTCCCCGAGAGGGACTCACCGGAACAATGGATTCAATACCGCTGCCGTACCCGCCAGGCGGGACCAGGCAATTCACGGCAGGGATTGTTTAGACGGCGGCCGGAGCAGCCTCTGCCGCTTCAACCGGCGCGGCAATCACAGGGGCAGCCACCGGAGCTGCCATAGCAGCAGGCGCCGAAACCGCGTGCTCCACTTTACGGCGCACGCCGCGCAGTGCCTTCACCTTGGCCAGACGCTTTTCTTCCTCGTCGATGCGCACGGTGATGAACTTGATCACCGGCTCGGTAACACGCAAACGGCGCTCCAACTCAAGCACCACCGGGCCTGTGGCCTCAACGGTGAGCAGAACGTAGTTGCCGTCGTTGAACTTGCGCACCATATAGGCGAGCTTGCGGCGACCCATCTTTTCGACAGTCTTCACCGCTCCGCCGCCACCGGTAACGGTGGTGGAGAAGCCGGCGATCAGCTTATCGACTTCCTCTTCGACCACATCAGGCCGAACAATGAACATAACCTCATACACACGCGACATCGGTATTCCTTTTCCGCCGAAGCTTCCACTCCAGCTAACCACTCCGGGTTTCAGTCCTAGTCCCTTAGTCCCTAGTCCCTTAGTCCCTGTCTTTCGTTCCTAGTCCCTTAGTCCCTGGTCTTTCCTGTTGTACTCATTCATCGCCGGTCCCGGACCGTCTCTCAGGATGCACCGTGTGGCGTTTGCCACCCGGTCCAGAACCTCGTCCAAAACCGTCAAATCCGCCTTGCGCATCGGCGAAAGCAGATAATCCCTGCCCGGCCGCCTACCTCCACCGGCCTCAATGGCTTCCGGTGGCAAATTCAGCCCAACCCCAACCCGCAACCGCAACCATTCCTGACTGCCAAGGGCGCCTGTGATGCTACGGGCTCCGTTGTGCCCGGCTGGCGAACCGCGCTCCCTGACCTTGAAGCTCCCCAGCTTGAGATCGAGCTCGTCATAGATCACAAGCAGGTCCTTCGCCGGGTCGGCTTCAAACTCCCGAACCAAAGCGGCAACTGCGGTTCCGCTCAGATTCATAAACGTCTCCGGCTTGGCCAGGATCACTTCGCGCCCTGCGATACGGCAGGTTGCGGTAGCGGCCCGGCAGCGCCGATTCTGGACCACTACCCCTTCTTGCTGGGCGATGCGGTCAATGGCCATGAAACCCGCGTTATGCGGAGTCCACAGATACTCCATGCCGGGATTGCCGAGGCCCACCACAATAAACGGGCCACGGCTTTCCACGGGTTCACTTGGCTCAGCCAAGGCTTACTTCTTTGCCGCGGGCTTTGCCGCAGCCTTCTTGGCGGCATCGGCAGTCTTGGCTGCGTCCTCAGGCTTGCCCTTCTTGGCAACCTCCGGCTCGCCGGTAGTTGCTTGAGCTGTAGCTTCGGCAGCAGGAGCCGCTTCTTCGCGGATGCTGGTCACGTGTGCCACGGTTGCGTCTTCGGCGTTCAGATATTCGATCTTGTCCGAGTGCGGCAAGTCGCTTACGCGAATCACGCCGTGCAAATCCAAACCGGAGACGTCAACATCGATGTGGCTGGGAATGTCGCCCGGCAGGCACTCGATTTCAACTTCGCGCAGCACCTGGTCGAGAATGCCGCCAGAGGCTTTCACGCCCAGCGCCACACCCAGAAGCTTCACCCGGACCTTGACCTTGAGCGTCTTGTCCAGAGCGATGCGCTTCAGATCAATGTGGATCAGCTGATCCTTGATCGGCTCGCGCTGCCAATCGACAATCATGGCCTTGGCCGTTGCCTGGCCGGTAATCTCGACATCGAAGATCGAGTTGTGTCCGGTCTCTGAAAAAAGTATCCGGGAAATCTGCTTGGGGTCCACTTCAATGGCCACCGGGGTCTGCCCGGAACCATAAAGTACGGCAGGAATCTTGCCCGCGACGCGCACACGGCGAGCGGCATTTTTGGTGAACTTGCCCTCACGGGCTTTGGCTGCGACTACTTCTGGCATTTCGGTCTCTCGTTTCCTTCTTATCGGGCACGGGGTTAAGTCCGCTCCCTTTGTTCGCGGCGGCTGAATGGACCCGCCGAGGTGTTTCTCTGAGGGGACTAGTCCCTATTCCCTAGTCCCTCAGTCCCTGTACTCAACTAAACAACGAACTCACGCTCGTCTCCAGGTGAATATTCTCAATCGCCGTTCCGATTAGCCCGGCAATCGAGAGCACCTTGATCTTGCTCAACTTCTGTGCCGCTTCCCGCAGCGGAATAGTGTTGGTTACTACCAACTGCTCCAAACGCGAAGCAGCAATACGATCAATGGCTGGCCCCGAAAGCACGGCGTGGCTGGCGCATGCGTAAACGCTGGTTGCGCCGTTGTTGTAGAGAGCATCCACGGTCTTTACAAGAGTGCCTGCCGTGTCCACCATATCGTCCAGAATCAGGCAGCTCTTGCCCGCCACATCGCCAATCACGTTCATCACTTCGGCAACATTCATGTCGGTGCGTCGCTTGTCCACAATGGCCAGCGGCGCGCCAATCTTCTGCGCAAAAAACCGTGCCCGCTCCACGCCACCGGCGTCCGGCGATACAACGATCAAGTTGGGCAACTTCAACTCGCGGAAATACCCCACCAGCACCGGGCTCGCGAACAGGTGATCCACGGGAATATTGAAAAAGCCCTGAATCTGCGCCGCGTGAAGATCCACAAACAGTGCGCGATTGGCGCCGGCTGTGGTCAGCAGATCGGCAACCAGCTTGGCAGAGATCGGCACGCGCTGCTTGTCTTTGCGGTCCTGGCGGGCGTAGCCATAATAGGGCACCACCACCGTGATCCGTGCCGCCGAAGCACGCTTCAGCGCATCAATCATTACCAGGAGTTCCACCAGATGCTGGTCTACGGGATAGCAGGTCGGCTGCACGACGAACACATCCACGCCGCGCACGTTTTCAAGCGATTGGAAGTAGATCTCCCCGTCGGCAAAGCGCTGAATCTTGCACTCGCCCACCGACACACCAATGTGACGTGCAATCTCTTCTGCCAGCGGCCGGTTGGCCGTGCCACTGAAAAGCTTGAAGCGCTTGTCCTCGCTCAGGTTGCGGGTCCGCTTGCGCTCCGGCGCTATGCTGCGATCCGGATTAGCGCTGCGATCTGGCCCGGCCTTGCCGTCCTTCGCCTTCGCGCCATCGCCCAGTCCCAGGTTCGGGTCCCTGGGCGGGTTCAGGGCCGCGCCGTCCTGCTTCGCTGCCGGGTCGCTGCCGGGTTGTTTGTCTTCCAACGTAACCTGCAAAGTTCCCACTTCCATCTCCGATTACCCTCCAAGCTGGTTTGCTTTGGCTGTAGTTCGGGGCCCTGAATTCAGTGATCGGAAATCAGGTTTCAGAGATCAGGAAAAGCCCGGTGCTGAAGCCGCTCATGATCTCTGAAACCTGACAACTGATCTCTGCAACAAACTTTGGCTGGGCGACTAGGATTCGAACCTAGACAAATGCCTCCAAAGGGCATTGTCCTACCATTAGACGATCGCCCAACACTTGAACTCTCCGGCGCCTCCGGAAAGCTGCTTCCTTACAGCCGATGGCGAGTCTCTCGCGCAGTGCGGCTGCCTGTCAATGTCCTTTTTTCAGAAGCATTTCGCTCCAGTAAGCCGGCCTTGGCAGCGTCCGAGTCAGATGGCTCGAACCCCCCGCCGCAAGCAAACGTTCGCGCGCTGCTTCCGCATCTCCCCAGGTCTGGTACAACCCAAAGAGCGCCGAACCGGACCCCGACAGCATGGCAAGAAGGGCTGCCTCCGGGGTTCCGGCGGCCGCAAGAATGCGCTTGATTTCTGCAAGGGAAGGATGCTGGGCGAATACGACGCGTTCAAAGTCGTTCTGGATCCAGCTACTGATCCCGGTGCGGACAAGCGCGGACTCCATTGGTCCCGCCCGGTCCTTTCCAAAGGAAAGGACACCGGAGGAGCCTGTCTCCTGCCCACCCTGAGAGGCTATCCCCTCAAAAGCGCTGGCGAAGGCGCGGCTCAACTCACTTAGTTTAGCGTGGCTTGCGTCCTGGGTCAAACCCTCCGCAGCGCAAAGCGCGTCCCAGTCCCGAAATGCCTGCGGCGTCGACACCCCAATTGCCGGCGTTGCCACCACGCACCACACCGGCTCAATGTCCGGCAGCGGCTTGACTTCCTGCCCGCGATCAAGCCCCAGAACCGCCCCGCCCACCAGAAACAGCGGCACATCGGAACCAACCTTGGCCGCAATCTCCAGTTTCTTCAGATGCCAGTCTCTCCAATCAACAAGCGGTGTATTGGGACGAGAAGGCTGGGTGCCCCCGGTTCTGCTTTTGAGACCGGGGATTCCATCACCCTCAACCCGCCTGGCCCCGCTGACTTGCTGACCCGCTGACTTGCTCACCTGCTGAGTCGCAATTCCCAGCTCCGTCTCCAACCCCACCAGAGCCGCCACCGCGTTCGCCGACCCAGCGCCCAGCCCACCCTGCACCGGCAGCCTCTTGTCGATGTGGATCTCTACCTCGGCCGTGATCCCCAGCGCCTCAAGCGCCAAGGCCACCATCTTCCAGGCAGTATTGCGCCCATCGCACGGCACCCGCCCGTCGTTGCACGTCATTCGCAGCCGCGTAGCTGCTGCCCGACGCGCCGTAACCATCACCACATCATGCAGTTCCAGCGTCTGGTAAACCGTCGAGAGCCCATGAAACCCATCCGCCCGTGGCGCGCCGATATACAGTCCCAGGTTGATCTTGGCGTGGGATCGGACAGACGTTGGCATATGGATCGATTGTAGAATGTCCCCTTGGAGGATGCTTCTCAAGCGCGCCCCCAGGTCACCCCCAAAGCCTTCCACGCCCTTTTCGATGACTCCGCTCTAACATCCATCTTTTTGCTTCGTCGAATGAACGAGTGGCAGCTCCCGGAGGTATCCTCTTTTCATAGCCTTTCCGGAATGCGATCCGGATCTACTTCATTCCCCTTTCCCCGATTCGAACGCGGTTACCGACCTCCGGCCTCATTCAAGTAAGCCCAAAGGAGAGCGATGCGCCTCTTCTCCAGATGCCTATATGCCTCCGCAGCGCTACTGCTGGGCGCGACGATCTGTCTTTCGGCCCAGGAAGCCGCACCCCCGGCCTCCGCGCCCCAATCTGCGCCCATGCTCCACTCCGCTCCCATGTTGGAGCGCTTCGGCAAGCCCTACGTCATGGTCACCATCAACGGGAAAGGCCCTTACCGCTTTGTCATTGACACCGGAACTGGCGCGGAAGCCTTTGTCACTCCGCAGCTCGCCGACGAACTGCGACTGCCCAGCTTCGCAGAGGCTCTTGTGAGTGATCCGAGCCACCAAGGCAGCGAACGGGTCCCCATTGTCCTGCTGCGGTCCTTAGGGTTGGCCGGGGTGGAATTCTCCGACGTCAAGGCCATTGTGCATACTGTCACCGGTGAGGCCGGCTCCTGCCAGGGAATGCTGGGGTTCACCCTGTTTCGCAGTTACCTGCTGACTCTCGATTTTCCCAACCGTCAGGTATCGCTGGCATCGGGAGCTCTCACTGAAGATGACGATAAGACGGTGCTGCCTTTTCGCATGCCCGATGGGGTGCCAATCACGCAGCTCCGCGTGGACGGCCAAAGTGTGGATGCGCAGTTGGATTCCGGAGGCAGCGGCCTCACCCTGCCTGAGGCCCTGGCTGCTCACCTGAAATGGGAGCAGCCGCCCGTGGTGTTCGCCAACGGCCAAACCATGACGACTCGCTTCGCAATCAAGGCCGCGAGGCTCCGTGGCAATGTCAAAGTGGCGCGATATGCATTCGACACTCCAGTTGTCGAAATCCACCCCGCTTTCCCGCTGGTCAACTTTGGCTCTCCGCCCATGCAGAGCTTTGCCATTACGTTCGACCAGAAAAGCCTCCTGGTGCGGCTCTGGGCGAAAGGCACGCGCTTTCAGCTTCAGGTTCCGCCCAGCCCCATGCAACTCACAGACCAGAAGAGTCCGTTGCCGCCGCCAGACCTGGTTCCAATCGGCTGAACAAGAACCAATCCGCTCGGGTTCTGCTCCGCAACCGTCACCAGCTCCCTGAGTTCCATCGTCTGCTAAACCGCGGAAGGCAATGCTTCAGGGCACGGCCTGAGCCGTTCCGACAACGCACCTCAAATCTGCCTTGGACTTCAATCCCTGCAAAAGCTGACGCTGAAACAGCTTCCGAAATAGCCCCTTCTCCAGCAGACCACGCGGTTGCCGTCACACCCTGCGCATCAGGCATGGCGCGCTGGAAGCTATTGCCGGGTCAGATTCCCGGCGGCGCTTTCAGGCGCGTTGTCGCTAGGCAGTGAAGTGAAATAAATCACCTGCAGGGTTGAGCCGGAAAGATCGCGATAATCGCCCGCCAGGTTGATCGTGACACCATCGTCGGTGGGAAACTCAAGTGAGAATCCGTCCCCCCGCACCCGGTTTCTGCCGCGTGTGTGGGACAGGACCGCATCGGTCGTCGCCTTATGAATGCGGTAGCCGCTCACGTCGATCGTCGCGTTCAGCGGCGTAAAGTACCGCGGCTCTTTCTGAGAATGTGTTGCGTCGGCCGTCACCTCCCCGGGCGTCAGGTGCAGCGTAATCGCCAAGCCCGCGCCCATGCCAGGACCAGTAATTGTCCCGGAATAGGTTCCGCTCAGCGACGGGTAAGCTTGCGCCACCAAATCCTTCGCGACACTGTAGATGCATTTGGAGTCTGAGCTTGGGTTTTCAATGGTCAGGCTGCCCGCCCAGCTCGTTGCTCCTGCGTCCGGGATATGGCCCCTGATCTCGGCCTGAGGCGAGACTGAGTCATGGTCGCTGCCCAGCAGAAACGTCCCATCCTCGGCAATCTTGCCCTTGAGCAGCAGCCTGAAAGCTTGACTGGTGTTGCCATTGGAACAAAGCACGTTGAAACCCGCCTCGGCATAGATCGTGTCACCCTCAACCGACAGAGTTGCGTCGACGATTGGCCATGGCCATGACGTGGACCATTTATCTCCGATGACGTGCCAAATGCCGTTGAGGGAGCTATGCGCCTTCGCATCGTTCTGTGCGCGGGCTACAACACAGAACCCCAAAATCAGAATCGGAACCAGGAGCAGCTTTCTAGCCATCGTGAGCCTCCGCTTGTGCGCGGATAGAGTGCCGTGTCCACGATCATACCCCGCTTCACAAAGCCGGGGAATCAGATTCCGCGCTCGATTTTCTCCTTGGTCTCCCACCCCCAAAGACCGGCTCTCTGCTTTCATGCTCCGTTCGGGCTCCAAGCTTCCGCCTTCGCCGCCCGCAGTGTAGCCACGGGGTCCCCGCTCGGATAAAACTCCATCGCCACGTTGTGCCCGTACTTCAGCTCAGCCAGCTTCTTGTAAATGTTCCCGTAATTGATCTCGCCAGTCCCCGGCTCATGCCGCCCCGGCACATCGGCAATGTGGATCAGCCCGATCGCGTCCATGTGCTTGTCCAGCTTTTCGATCAAGTCTCCGAATCCCATCTGCTCGTGGTAAATGTCGTAGAGAAACTGCACCTGCGGATGGTTCACCGCACGGACAATTGCAATGCCTTCAGCCGCCGAAGTGAGAAAGCATTTTGGACTTTCTTCCACGTGGATGCACTCCAGAAGCAGGCGCACCGGCTGGCCGTCAATCTGTTTGCCGTCAATCAGTTCCGCGCCGCGCTTGAGCGTATCGACGCAGCTTTGATGCTGTGAATCGCGGAGGAGCCCCGGCACCGTGTTGCCCGCCAGAACGATCATCGCCGGACACGAAAGCGTTTCCATCGGAATAAGCGCCTGTTTCAGCTCCGCCAAAAATGGATCGCGCTGGGCAGGATCGGCGATGCCCAGTGTGTGGCCTGCGTGCTCCATGCCCGCCGTCGCGTCAAACCGGATCCCCAGCCGCTTGCGCGCCGCATTCGCGCTCGCAAATTCCGCGTCCGTCCACTTGCTATATTCCCCCACCAGCTCCACCTGCGTGTAACCGGCCTCCGCAACCTTCGCCAACCGCTCTTCAAACGGCAGCTTGTTAAACACCGTCCAAAGCATCACGGAAAGTCCGAAAGGCTGGGCGGAGAGCGGAGCAGGAGTCGCAGCGCTGGAAAGTCTCGGCAAAGCAGCGCCAAGAGCCGCTCCAGCCACGGTTTGACCGAATTTGCGTCGATTCATTTTGCTCGCCTCGAGTCCAGTTTCTTATTCCCGCCAACTTTGCGACTCCTCCGCAAAGCCTCCCAGTCCTTCTCTGTCTGATCCGCATACGCCTGGCCAAACTTGCCAAGCGCCTCCGCAAACCCGTCCCCGGCTCCCAGATAACCGCCAATCACCGCCGGATCGCCCGATCGCGCATGCCCCCGCGCCAGCAGATCCCCGCATACCTGTGCAAACGCCGCCAATGCGCTTCCGGCCAGATCGGTCAGGTCAATGGACCCCTTGTGATCGTTGAGTTGCCGCACCAGGTATTGCCGGCTGCCGATATGCGTCCAGCCCAGGAACGGATCGGACTGTAACTGCATGGCCCGCTGCCCATCGGCGGTCCGCTTGCCGTTGTGCGGATCGGGATGCGCGTCCGGCAGATATGCCGTGTATCCCGACGCCGGCTCCTCCTTGATCTGCAAAAACAGCGGGTCCTCCGGCCCGTTGCCCTCAAAGTAAATGCAATAGTCGCGCAATCCCACTGACCCGGTCCCCACCACTTTGAACGCAACATCCACCGGCCGATAAAACGACAGAAGGTGTTGCCGCTGCGGCTCCAGCATCTGCGTATACGGCCCCAGCGACGCCAGCACAGCTTCAGCCTGCGCGCTGGAAACCCGCGTCAGCATTGGCTTGGCTTCAATGAACCTTCGCGACGCACCCGGTGTGGACGAAATAGGCGCGGTAAGCTGCTGCAATGTGTGCTGCGGCGTGGCCCGCTCGGCCTTCAACAGCGCCTCGTGCACCGGCTCCACGCCGTTGATCCGATGCACCTGGAAACGGCCGACTTCAAGATGCGGCATCGTCGCAAACTCCCGCATCTGCTCCGTGTAACGCTCAATGCAATGCTCCACGGCGGAACGGGCAGCCGAATCCTTATGCCCTGACCCACGCCCAGCCAGCGTGATCGAGGCGGCCATGCGCTTCAGGTCCCACTCAAACGGCCCGCGGATGGTCTCGTCAAAGTCGTTGATGTCGAACACCAGCCGCCCGTCCGGCGCGGCATAGGCGCCCACGTTGCGCACATGCGCGTCTCCGCAAAGCTGGCTCATGATGCCGGTATTGGGCAGCACCGCCAGGTCGGCCGCCATCACCGGCACAGCTCCGCGAAAGTAGCCAAACGGCGACTCGCACATCAGCTCGTATTTCAACTTCACCAGGGCCGGCACGCGCCCCCGCATGGACCGATCCAATAGCTGCAGCGGGGTGTGGGTGCGGCCCTTGATGTTGAGCGCGTCGTGCTGCTGGCGGCCCACCTGCTTGCGCCGCGCCTGGCCCAGCTTGGCGCGTTCCTCTTTGGTTGCCCAATGCATACGCCGGACAATACTAGCTGCGGCTAGCCGAGTGCAACACCTTGATAGCTGTTAGTCGCCGCCAGGTGTGAAAAGTGCAGCCCGCTCAAAGGGCACGGCTTCAGGATCAAAATCAGGGTCATCCCGACCGAAGCGAAGCGGAGGGATCTGCGGTTGCCCTTTAAATAGCGGCTTCGGCCCAAACTCTCAACTCCCGGAAAACAAACCGTTTTTCGCCGGGAACTGTCGCCTTCTTGCGGTTTTTCTTCAAAAATGGAGGGCCTGACTGATCGGCTGTCCCCGTGGCGTCCGAGCCGCCTACTTGCTCTCGTTCCCAGTCAGCCGAAACGTAATCGTCCCCCAGAACAGCCGCGCCCGCATCTGCACCGGCAAATGCCGCTCGTCGTCCGTATACCAGATCCAGATATTTCCGCGGTTCTTCACCACCCCCGCGTCCGCCGTCGGCTGCACACGGATCGTCTTGAACGTGCCCAGCGTCGTCTTGATCTCCTCGCGGCCCTCCACCTTCATCGTCACCGGAACGGTATGCAGCGCATCCACGACCGGAATCACAAAAGTCTTTCCCACTTCCATGGGCTGCGACGACGCGTAATAGATGCCGGTCAGCAGGTCGGTCAGGCACCCGGGAATGGGCGTCTCCACGTGCTTGTTCTGCCCCGTCACCATGTTCTTTTCGTCCAGTATCGACTTGCCCTGGGTGTAATCCAGCTTCAAAGTCGAATTGACCTGTCGCCGCCCCTCCACCGTCTGCTTGTCAAACTCGTCGGTGCATCCCTTTTCCCGGTCAAAGGTGGACTGGAACTTGTCCCCAACGTGAAACAGCAGGTTGATGGCGCCAATGGTATCGGCGTTGGCCGTGATGCGCTCGCTGCTGCCAGTGGCCTCAAAATGCAGAACGGCGGTTCCAGCGGGAAACACGCGCCAGTCCACTGCGTAGGTAAGAGTCTGCTTCTGGGGAAAGCTGAAGCCTGCGCGCGGCGGAGCAAGGGTCGCCCCCTGCTGGGCACACGCTCCGGCTGCCAGGGCCAGGGCGCAAAAAATGGTTGCTGCGGTAGTGCGGGTCTTCACCGTCAGGGTGGAACTCCTTGTTGATTGGACTGTTTTTGCGCCAAAAGCGCTCACCGCAGGCGGTGCAACAGCAATGCTAACGCCGGCCGCAGAAAGAGAAGGCTGACGTAAAGCAGCGCGGCCCCTATACCTGCATTGTACTCGCGATGCCTGCGGTAAAGCGCCAGGGAAAAACCGCCGGCCCCGTTCTGTTCCTCAGCAGCTGCCGCCGGTCTCAAACGGGGAATGAGCCGGGGAACCCGCCGGCAATAGTCGTCAAAGCCGGGGAAAGTGGCTCGCAAAAACCGCTCCTCCGACGCGATAACCGGCACATAAATAACGGCAAACCCCACCGCCAGCGCCAAGCCCACCAGCCAGCTCAGCAAAGCCACAGCAAACCCAGCCGCCATCATCGTCGACCCCAGGTAAAGCGGGTTGCGCGTGTGGGCATAGGGGCCGGTTTGCGTCAGTTCGCGGTTCTTTTTCACGTAGCCCGCCGCATAAGCGCGCAGCCAAAGCCCGGGCACAACCAGCGCCAGGCTCCAGGCCACCGCCGCCGGTTGCGGAGCGCGCCGCGCCAGCTCAAACAGGTAAAGCCCCGCAGTCAAAAAGCCGAGCGGGACGCGGATGCGCCTGGCGATGCGCTGCCAGCGGGCAATCCAATCCGGCTTTTGTGTATTCGACAGCTCGTTCATTCAGCATCTTCCTCGGCCAGCAACTCATCGGCGGCCTTCAGCACTTCTTCCGGGGTGATCGTCAGCAGGCCGGCCTCCGGCTCCAGGTGCCGTGTATGGTCGCGGCGGCTCAGCGGGCTACGCAAAACGCGGAACCGGGTCCCATAAGGCCCGTTGCGGCTCGGATCGGTCGGCCCATAAATTCCTACCACCGGCCGCTCCAGCGCGCAAGCCAGATGCAGCGGCCCGGTGTCTCCGGCAACGCAAAGTGCAGATCTCCGGGTCACTGCGATCAATTGCGCAAGCGTCGGGAACATCGCTTCAGCCTTGCCCGCCGTGCCTGCAACCAGCTCTTCCGCCAGCGGTTCCTCTCCAGGCCCGGCATTCACCACCACCCGCATTCCACGCTCCATCAACCCGTTGGCCACGGCCGCGTAACGCTCCACAGGCCAGCGCTTTGCGCCCCATCCAGCCCCGGGATTCACGAGTGCGACCGGCCCGGCAACCTCGCGCGCCAAAAAGCCTTCCGCCCATTCCTCCGCCGCCCGATCAACCGGCAGCCAGGGCTTCACAGGCTTCAGGTCGTCCCCGGCGATGGCAGAAACCAACTCGACGTCCTGCTCAATCACATGCGCACCCTCAGTTTCAACGCGCTCGGTGAACAGCAGGCGGGCGGCCCTTTCCCGCGGATGTTCCTCACCGATCAGCCGCAGGCAGCCGGTCAAACGCCCCACCACCGCGGACCGGACGGATCCCTGAAGGTCGATGACCGTGTCGTAGGCCCCCGCCTTCAGCGCCTGCCGCAACTGGAGGATGGCATGCCGGGTCTCGGGGCTGAATGGGGCTTTGCGCCAGTCTTTGGTGGCCGCCGGATGGATGCGATCGACGATGGGCTGAGCGGCATTGGGGCCACGTGCGTGCAGCCCGGTCTCGCGGCCGATGCTGCCATCGGATACCAGCAGAGCCCCCCAGCGCGGTTCGACTACCCAGTCAATCACCCATCCCGGATGCGCTTGGCGCAGCGCGGTTACCGCTGGAAGCGCGTGCAGGATGTCGCCCATGGCGCCCAGGCGAACCACGAGCAATCGAAACTTTGACTGAGTGTGCAAACTCCAATTTTCTCACAGGGGGGGTCAGGGGGTGGCCGGCTTCAACTGGGCGGTCAGGCTCCCGATTGCCTCGGCTAGGTCCTCGATCTCCGTGCGCAGGGCCACCGTCTTGAGCGGCAACGCCCCAGAAATGCCGCCGAGAAGTTTCCCCAGCCGGACCTGATCTTTTTCGGTTGTCATCAAGGCAACAGCTCCCCCAGCCCGCCCTGCGGCAATCAGGGTCTCAAGGTCTTTGGCCGTGTAGGGGTGGTGATCGGCGAAGGCCGCCCGCGTAGCCAGGTGCACCCCGGCGGCTTCAATGCCGGCGAAAAACTGCGCCGGGCGCGCGATTCCGCAAAAGGCAGCCACCGGTCCCTCCACCGGTGGAACCGACATCTCCCGCCTCAGCCGCCAGACCGGCCCTTGCCAACCCCAGGCGCGCAGCTCGCGTTCCAACTCCGCTTCATCGGCCGGAATGGCCACAATATTGGCCCTCTGGATGGCTTTGATCGGCTCTCTGAGGTTGCCGGCCGGTAGCAGGCTACCCGTCCAGTCCTCCCGGTCGAGCAGCAGAATATCCACCGCTCGGGCAAGCTGGCGATGCTGAAATCCATCGTCGAGCAGGTGAATCACGGGCCTGAGCTTCTCGCCGAGGAACGCGATGGCCGCTGCGTCCCCTTCCGCCAGCAGGCCGGCGTCGTAGCGTTCCGCTGCCACGTAAACGGGAGCCCCGGAAGCGCGGGCAATCAGCAGCGGCTCGTCGCCAAACTCCTCCGCAGTTCCACCTGTGGCCACGCGAATGGGATGCTGGCCAGTGCGGCCGAACCCGCGCGAAAGCACGTCCACGTGAAAACCGCGCTCTTCAAGTGCCGCTACCAATGCAATGGTCAGCGGAGTTTTGCCCGCGCCGCCCGTGGAGAGATTGCCGATGCTCACCACAGGATGCCGCAGCCGGCTTGCCGCCTTCGCGCCAGTCTTTTTATCGCGCATGATCTGCCCAAGACGGTAAAGAGGCACAAGCGGGAGCAGGAATTTGCGAGTAGAAAAGCTGGATTTTGCGAAACTGGACGAAGGGGCTGATTTGGACTGAGACAGCGGATCTGGCGCAGGCGCCGGAAGGGTCGGCTCGGTGATTACAGGCGGCGGAAGCTCCTCGGGCGGCGCGGGAGCCGAACTGACCTCAGCCTCCGAAATCGGGGCGGCAAGCTCGGGCTCAGCAGGAGCGACCTCGGGCTCAGCAGGAGCGACCTCGGGCTCGTGCAAAGCAGGCTCGGGCTCAGAAGGAACGGCCTCGGGCTCGTGCAAAGCAAGCTCGGGCTGAGCAGCAGCTACCAATGCCGGCTCAGGCTCGTCCGGTTCCCGCAGAGCTGGCGGTTCCTCAACCGGTTCGCATTCGGCCGGGATCATTGCTTCGGGCTCTGGTGCCACTTCTTCCACTGGCTCCGGCGCAGGCGGCTCCGCTTGAATCGGCTCTGGCTCTGTTGGTTCAATGAGAGAGACGAGTTCCGCAACAGGCTCCGGCAAGACAGGCTCAGGCAGATCCGGCGCGATTTTGACAGCTTCCGGCTCGCTGGGCGGGACAGCTTCCGGCTCCGGCTCATCGGGAGTTGTCGGTTCCGTCATTGGACCCGACATCGCCGGCTCCGGTTCTGGCGCCGCTTCGGGTGCTTGTGCAGGAACCACTGGTTCAGGTTCGACTGACACTGGCTCCGCTGGCTCGCCCCCCGGATGCAACTCCTGTGCAGATTCCAGCTCAACCGGCTCCAGTTCAACCGGCTCCAGCTCGACCCGCTCCAGCTCGACGGGTTCCGGCGGCGTCGGCTCGACCGGCTCGGGCTCGGAAGGTTCCAGCTCAATCGGCTCGGAAAGGCGTACCAACTCCGGCTTCCCCACGCCGGAAACTTCAGCCGGGGAGGGCAGCGGAGCCAGCTCAGGCGTTGGTTCCGCCGCCGACACCGGATCGGCTTCCACCAGCTCAACCTGCTCCAGGCCGACATTCTCCGGAACTGCGAGCACCGGCTCGGGAGCCGCTACCTTATGCGGCGGATCAAGCGAGACTGCTTTGGCCTGCACCACCAGGGGCTTGGCCAGCACCGGCGCTGTCTCCACCGGGTCCGGCACAACCGCCACGGTACCGGCTGCAACGGCGGGTGCCTCCTCTCCGATCAGATTGCGCAGAGCCAGCACGCATCGCTCCGTAGCGCCGGACTGTCGCTCGAAGACCTGCCGCGCCCGTTCGCCCATCGCTCGCGCACCCGCGCTATCCCCAAGCAGCTCAATCAGAACATCGGAAAACTCCGAGGTTTCTGCAATGCGAATAGCCTGGTGGTCGCGCAAATATTCGGTAATGTCGCGGAAATTGGCGTAGTTGGGCCCAATTACGATCGGTACGGCAAACTGCGCCGGTTCCAGCGGGTTGTGTCCTCCGGCGGGAATCAGGCTGCCGCCGACAAACGCCACCGAAGCCAGCGAATAAACCGAGGCCAGTTCGCCGATCGTGTCCAGCAAAACAATCTGCCCCGACTTCAGCGGCTTGATTGCCCCTGCCCGCTGGTTCAGCCACTCCGTGCGGCGTTTCCACGAGAATCCAGACTCGTCCAGCAGCGCCGCCACCCCATCAAACCGCTCCGGATGGCGCGGCGCCACCACCAGCACCAGCCCCGGCCTGGGGCTGGCCTCCAACAGCTTCGGCCACGCTTCCAGCAGCGCCGCCTCTTCGCCCTCCAGCGTACTACCGGCCACCACCAGGCGATTGCCCAGCTTCAGCGCCTTCAAAATGCGCGTTGCGTCCGCTTCCCAGGCCGCCCGAATGTCGAACTTCAAATTGCCCGCAACTGAAACGCAGTCAGCATCGCAGCCGATCGCGATCAACCGCTGCTCGTCGAGATCGCTCTGCGCCAGCACCCGGCTTATCCGCCCAAGAAGCGGCCGCCACAGGGCGCGCATCCGCCGGTACCGCGGCCAGGAGCGGTCAGAGATGCGGCCGTTCACCACGGCAACAGGAATCTCGCGCCGAAAGCAGCCGCTCAGCAGATTCGGCCAGAACTCGGTCTCGGCCAGCACCAGCATCCGTGGCTGCAGCGCATTCAAATAAGCCCGCACCGCCCACGGCAAATCCAGCGGACAATAAAATACGCGGTTGGCGCCAAAGTGCTCCCTGGCCAGCTCCTGACCGGTGCGCGTGGTGGTCGAGATGGCCACAAAATACCCCGGCAACACCGCATCCAGAGTCTTCACCAGCCGACTGACAGCCAGCACTTCACCCACCGATACGGCATGAACCCAGATCAGCGGCCGGTCGCGCTGCCCCTCAAGTTGCGGAACTCGGCCCAGGCGCGCCCCCAATCCTTCGCGATACTTCTGCGTGGTCGCCATGCGCAACAGCCACCACGGCGCCCCAACCACCAGGGCAACTAGCAACGCGAGATTGTAGAAAAAGAGAATCATGAATAACGGATTTTGCCTTCCTACTGTCTAACCCTCAGATGATACAGTCGAGCACGATGAGGAATTCGCGGGCCATTCCGCTCTCCCTGTTGTGGCTGGCGCTGCCGGTCATGGCCAGCGACCACACGCCCCCTCCGGTGCAGCCTGCCACCAGCTTCGCCGCTGTCGAGGTTCACGACAAGGAGAAGGTAGCCATTGCCGCAGAGCCCTACGATACCAAAGAGAGGGAGTCAATTTTTCGCGTTGACTACCTTGCCCATGGCGTCATGCCCGTCCGCCTTATCGTAACCAACAATGGCGACCGCCCCATCAGCTTGCGCGATGCACGTATTCTTTTCCTAACTGCCGCGGGAGACAAGATTCAGGCCGCGGAGCCCGAAGACGTTGAACGACTGATGACCCGGAAAGAAAGGGAGGGAGGAAAAATCCCCATGCCCGGCCCCATTCCCGCCATCAAACTGAAGCCCAAAGCAAGCAACCAGGAGATCGAAGAGGACTTCAACACCTTTGAGTATCAGGCATTGGTGGTCGAACCGCACTCCACCCAGGCAGGATTCTTGTTTTATGACGTTTCCGAGCTGAACCATCCGCTTGAGGGTGCCAGGTTGCACCTGCACAAATTGCGCGACGCCGACGGCCAGGAGCTCTTCTACTTCGAAATCCCCTTCGACACCTACCTCAAATCAAAGTCCAAAGGCATGGACTAGTGATATTGCAGGTGATATGATATTCCCGTGCGAGCGGTATTGGATACCTCCGTGCTGGTCGCTGCTGTACCTAGTCCCTCGGGAGCAGCTAGCCTGCTGGTCAACGCGGTCGTTGCGGGAGATTGGAAGCCCCTGGTTTCCGTGCCCTTGGTGCTGGAGTACGAAGCCGTCCTGACGCGGCCCGAGCATTTGGCCGTTTCTGGATTTACCAGGGAAGAAGCAGTGGGTTTGGTGAAGGCCTTTTGCCGCATGGGTGAGCCGATACATATCCCTCATCTTCTAAGACCGCGACTGCGGGATCCAGATGACGAGTTCGTGCTTGAGACCGCGTTTCACGGGAAGGCAGATCTGATCGTAACCTTCAACATCAGGGACTTCCGCTTGTCGGCGGAGTCGCTCGGAATCGAAGCGATCACGCCGAGGGAAGCAGTAGAGAGGATGGGAAGGCGATGAAGACGAGCAATTTTGCCCTGCGGCTTCACCCCTCGCTAATGGAAGAGGCCAAGGCGATGGCCAAGGCCGAAGGTATTGCGTTAAATCAACTCATCAACGTGGCGCTGGCCGAAAAGCTGGCAGTTACAAGGACCATGGCTTTCTTTGAACGCTATACGCGCGATGCCGATGTCGCCAAGGCCCGTGAACTTCTGAGCAGGCCGAGAAAGGGCGAACCGCCTCGCGAAGGCGATGAGCTGCCCGAAGGGTGGAAGGGGCGCAAAGAGGTTACAAATCCCGTCCGGCAGCAATCCGAAGCGCCTACTCGTAATAAGTAGCCGTAGTCGTATCCGTCTCCCAGATGGTGC
>Ga0302195_10000388_pt1 | contig 33890 bp, 22 predicted proteins | sample II_Bog_N1_2_FD_198778 | JGI IMG/M metagenome (GOLD analysis project Ga0302195, IMG submission 198778) | Peat permafrost microbial communities from Stordalen Mire near Abisko, Sweden - II_Bog_N1_2 | ecosystem: Environmental > Terrestrial > Soil > Wetlands > Peat | place: Sweden: Abisko...
GCCGGGATGAACCCCCGGGCGTCCAGGCCCGCGATGAAGTCGATGGGCAGGTCCCTGTAGTGGTCCGCGAACAAGTCCATCGCCGCCGCGAACCCCTCGGGATGGCGCAGGAGCGAGCTCACGTCGCGGAAGCGAACGGGCGGGTGCGGCCAGTCGGCAATCGTGCGGATCATCGACTTGATGTTGATCTTTCCCATGGGTGTCGGGGTCACGTGACGGGGTCGTTTCGGGGGTTGGCCGCGGATGGCGGGCCCCAAATGACTCCCAAATCCGCGCCCAAGTGAACCAGAATCGTAGGGGCCCCGAGCCCGGGGACCCTACGTTGCCCCGGCCGTCGACAGGTTCACCTCCACCGGGGCCCGCTCAAAGTCGGCCACCCCGAGGAGGGGCTCGGGCCGGATGCCCGCGGCGGAGGCGAGCCAGGTGTCGGGCACCTGCCCCACCCGGGTCGCGAACTGTGTCGCGATGTCGTTGTAGTAGGTCCTTGCGAGCGCGATCCGCTGCTCGGTCTCGACCAGCTGCTTCTGGAGGCGGACAAAGCCCTCCTCAGCCACCAGGTTCGGGTACTTCTCGGCCACGGCCCGGACCGTGCCGGCCATGCCCCCGATGTCGGGGCCGGGCTCGCCGGGACGGGTGGCCGTCAATTGGGAGCGGAGCGCCGCCACCGCTTCCTGGACGGAAGCCTCGTGGCTGCCGAGGCCCGCCACCACGCTCGCCAGGTTTGGGATCAGGTCGTTGCGGCGCTTGAGCTCGACATCGACGAGCGACCAGCCCTGGCGCACCCGCGCGCGGAGGTTCACGAGGCTGTTGAAGGCCATCCAGACCCAGCAGGAGGCCCAGGCGCCAAGGAACAGCGCCGCCGCCGCGCCCATCCCCAGGGCGGGCCCCCACGACGGGCGGACCGCCCGGAGGACCAGGAAACCCGCCGCCGCGGAGGCCGCCAGGCCGCCCACCCAGGCGAGCCAGGAAGCGAGGGCATAGTTCGTCTGGACGCCCCTCTTCGAATGGACCGAGATGAGGAACATCGGGGCGTCCTTGCTGGCGGCGATCTCGGGCGCCACCACATCCGCGCGCTCCCGAGCCTGGCCGACGATGAAGACCGGGGCGTGGAGCGGGATCCCCTCCTCGACAAAACGCCGGCGCCCGGTCGAGTCGGGGACGCCCACCGGGGGCGCCTTGCCGAGGTAGAGCGGATGCCCCCGGGGGACGGTCTGGTCAAGAAAGGCGGCGGCTTCCACCTTTGCGCCGTCGGGCCGGACAAGGATCACCCCGGTGTCATCCTGGCCGTAGAACGGCTCGGAAGCGCCCCCCGCGGCGATCGTCTTCCACCCCTCCTCCACCCGGGTCCGTGTCTGTGCCTGTCCCTTGTCGTCGGTCGTGGTCTCGCTCACCGTGCGCGACCAGTGCTCGTCGACCCGGTAGGAATAGTGGACGCAGAGCTTCTCCCCGAGGAAGCTCACGAGCGGCTTCTCGGACTCGGCCGAGACACCCAGCTCCACAAGCCCGATGAACACACCCTGGACCTTCGAGGTGGGCAGGTCGCGCACGAGGCGCTCGCGGCGCCTGAAGCGAAGGCTCAGCCAAAGGAGCACGATCGCGACCAGGCCCACGACCGCGATGGCGGGGCCTCCCGGGCTGGGGCTGCTGGAGGGCATGGGGGGCTTTGTACATGATTCCCCCGGAAATCCAAGGAAAGGACCTCGGAAAAGCCCCGCGCCCGGATGCCTCGGCAACCTGGCCCGCATCCACCCGGGTGAAATCCGCACGGACTGCACCCGGCCCTTAGGCTCCAGTGCCATTGTAAGCCATTTGAAATCAGGTCCATAGGTCTCACGGAATCTCGGGCTTACCTCCCCATTGGGTGACCCACGACCCAAACGGCTCCCGGCGCCCTGAGGCGGTCTGAATCCGGACCGATAGGGCTCAAGTCCACCCCCATACGACCGATGCTCTGGGTCGCGGGACAGACTATCCCGAAGCAACCAACGTCCTTGATGTCCTGTATCCCATCCGCCCGCAAGGAGGTGCCCAACGCCTCGCGCCTGCCGCACGAGCGGTTGGGGGCAGTATCCCGTTCACCTGGGGGACTCCCCACATGACCCCTGCGCCCGCCTACACGAGGCCAACGACGGCGGAGTTCCTCGCGGCGCTCAAGCACATCGAGCGCTTCAGCCCCGCTCCGGTGATCCTGGCGAACGCCCTGAAGCTCCTGAGGGACCCCCAATCGGACATCGAGAGCATCGCCCTGCTCGTCGGCCGGGACGCCGCGCTCGTGGCGGACATCATCCGCTGCGCCAACAGCGCCTACTACGGGGGCGGCACGAGCGGCAACATCGGCGACGCCGTGCAACGGATCGGGCTGAAGGAGACGATTCGCATCCTTAACCTTGCCGTGGCGAAGATCGTCAGCAGCCGGGACCTGGGGTGCTACGGGATCGTGGCATCGGACTTCTGGGCGGAGAGCCTGTTCAATGGCCTCTTCATGCAGGAGCTCGCCAAGGCGACGGGCGAGAACGACCCGGACGAGGCCTACACCGCGGGACTCCTCCGCTTCATCGGCAGGCTGGCGATCAACCAGACGATCGAGAACCTGCACAGCGGAATCTTCTGGGACGGGAGCGAATCCCTGACCGACTGGGAGCTCGAGAGCGTCGGGCTGCCCCAGTGCGAGGCGGGAGCCATACTCTTGGGGACCTGGAACTTTCCCGAGCGGATCATCGAGGCGATCGGCGCCCAGAATGAACCCGCGACGCTGCGCGAGAGGAACTGGCTGGCCGACGGCCTCTTCTTTGCATCCGCGATGCTTCCCCAGGGGGTCGGCACCCCCTTCATTCCCTCGGTGGGCCCCATCTGGGGCCTGACGACCGCGGGCACCGACTTCCTGAAGCGCTGCAACCTGGACGCCGCGTCCGTGGACATCGTTCTCGGCAACGCGAGCGCGGCGTTCGAGGAAATCCGGAAGGCTTTTGGAGTCTAGGCGGGGTCCCCGCCCATCACGGCTGCCTGAGCCGGGCGGCCTCCAGGAGGTCGAGCTTCTGCCCGGGCGAAAGGAAGGCGATCTCGAGCGCGTTGCGCTGCGCCACCCGGATCTCCCCGGGTGTCAGCCCCGCGGCCGGGGCCGCGACCCCGTACTCGTGGGCCAGGTCGATCCCGCTGATCACCGGGTCATCGGTGTTGATCGTAGCTAGCAGGCCCTCGGCCAGGAGGCGCTTCATCGGGTGCTCACCCATGCTCGGGACGCTGTTGGTCTGGACGTTGCTCGTCAGGTTCACCTCAAGGCCGATCCTTTGCCGGCAGAGGTAGTCCATGAGCTCCGGATCGTCCACGGCCCGGATCCCGTGGCCGATCCGCGTCGCGCCCAGGTTGCGCAGGGCGGACCAGATGCTTGCCGCCCCGTCCGCCTCCCCGGCGTGGACGGTGATGGCCCATCCCGCATCGCGGCCCCGCTTGAAGTGCGGCGTGAAGAGATCGGCAGGCCACGCCTTCTCGTCCCCGGCAAGGTCGAGCGCGACGAGCTTCTCCCTGGACCCTAGGAGCGCCTCGAGCTCGGTCGTGCACGCCTCGACGCCGTGGGTCCTGCTGAGGATGCCGATCAGGCTCACCCTTTGACCGGTGTCCCTTCGGCCCTCCTCCACGCCGGCCACCACCGCCTCGACGACCGCGGCGGGGTCTAGCCCGTGCGGCTTCGCCATGAAGTAGGGGCTGAACCGGAGCTCGACATAGTCTATCCCCTCGCCCCTGGCATCCTCGACGTTTTCCCGGGCGATCCTGCGGCACGCGTCGAGGTCGCCCAGGACAGCCGTCATCCAGTGGAGCTTGCCGAGCCACGACGCCAGGTCCGGCATGACCTCGGTGACCTGGACGTGGGGGCGGAGGGATTCCGGGGTGGTGCCCGGGAGGGAAACCCGGTGGAGTTCGCCCAGCTCAAGGATCGTCCGGATCCGGACGTTCCCGTCCAGGTGCCGGTGCAGGTCGATGAGGGGGAGCGATCGGTCCATGGCGTTGTTCCTAGGCTGCGAGCGTGCCGCCCTGCGGCCGCCCTGCAAGCCGAAGCCCCGAACGGCCCGCGTCAGGCTCAAATGGGGTCGCCTAGGGACCCCGTGGCATATATGCTGCTTGGCTTCGAGACCCGGGTCCCCCTCGGGCATCCAAAATGGCAAAATCTCACCCCGCGCTCGTCCACGAGCCGCCCCTGAACGTCCCGGGCCTGCCGGTTGCTCCCCTTCGAAGGCCCGCCCCCGGGCTCAGGAACCTGACCCTCGTGCTCGGCGCGCTGCCCCAGGAGACGGAGTTGGTCGATCGGGCGCTTGTGGGCAGGAAGCGGGGCCGCCTGGGACCCTTCCCCTATGTCGAGGGACGCATCGCCGGCCGGCGGGTCGTCGTGGCGGCAACCGGGATCGGCAAGACCTGCGCGTCGATGATCACGATGCTCTTTGCCGAGAAGCTAAGGCCCCGGGAACTCCTGATGACCGGGACGGCCTCCCGCATTAACCCCGAGATGCGCAACGGCGACGTGATCGTCGGCGAGACGGTCTGCAACCACGACTTCGGTTCGCTCCTGCCCGACTTCGCGATGGAGTATTTTGGCTCGGAGGGACCGCTCGGGGAGGTGATGCCCATCCTATACCCGGGTGCCCCGGGGCTCCTCGGGGCCGCGAGGCGGGCGATCGCACGGCACGCCCCCGAGGAGGCCGTCCAGCACAGCCCCTCCTACGTGCCGCTCGTTCGGATCGGCAGGATCACCTCGGGGGACCAGTTCGGGATCCCCTCCGCGCGCATCGAGCACATCCGCCGCCAGCTTTCACCGGACCTGATGGAGATGGAGAGCGGCTCGGTTGCCGAGGTCTCTTGGAGCCTGAGGATCCCGTTCCTGTGCATCCGTGGCGGCAGCAACCTGACGCAGAACTCGCCGGAGGGGGACTACCGCAAGCTCTCGCCCTTTGCCTCGCGCCAGGCGGCCCTTTTCACGGTGTCCCTGATCCGCGAGATCGCCCGGGCCTGCTGATGAAGCTCTTCGTCCGAGGCGACGTGGACGGGTTCTTCGCCATCGCCCTCGACAACCTTGTCCAGCTGCTGTTGATCCCGGGGCTGTGCATCGGCGTCGTCGGGATGGCACCTTCGCTCGTCTACGGGCGCATCCTGCCGGGGATCGCCATTTCCTACATCGGGGGGAACCTGTTCTACGCCTGGCAGGCGCACCGGCTCTCGCGCCGCGAGAACCGCGCCGACGTGTGCGCCATGCCCTTTGGCCTAAATACGCCCACGATGATCGCGTTCGCGTTCCTGGTCATGCTTCCCGCGCGCCAGATCGCGGTCTCCCGGGGCGCCGCGGACCCCGATGTCCAGGCTTGGCACGCGGGGCTCATCGCGTGCCTGGGCTCGGGGACGATCGAGTTCCTCGGGGCCTTTGTCGCGACCGGGCTGAGGCGGATGACGCCCCGGGCCGCGCTCCTGGCGTCCCTCTGCGGCGCGGGTTTTGCCTTCCTGACGCTCAACTTTGCCCTGGACCTCTTCGCCCACCCGATCGTGGGGATCGTCACCTTGGGCCTGGTGCTTGTCTTCTTCTTCGGGGGCCTGAAGCCCAAGGCGGGAATCCCCGCGGCCCTAGTCATCCTGGTCGTGGGGACCGCGCTCTCGTGGGCCACGGGCCTGGCGCCCGGCGCCCCCGTCGCCGCGGGGACCGTGCAGCTGCACCTTCCCCAGTTCACCGGGGGCAGCCTCCTCCAGGGGATCCTGGCCGGGACGTTCCTGCCGTACCTCTCGATCATCCTGCCCATGGGCCTCCTGAACATGCTCGCCTCCATGCAGTGCGTGGAGTCGGCCGCGGCCGCCGGGGACTCCTACTCAGTGCGTTCGTCGCTCGTCGCCACCGGCCTCTCCACGTTTGCCGCGGCGTGCTTCGGCTCGCCCTTCCCGGTGGGGATCTACATCGGTCACCCCGCCTGGAAGCGGATGGGGGCGCGGGCGGGGTACTCGACGCTGAACGCGGTCTTCATGACGGCCGTGTGCTTCACGGGCTCGCTCGCGGCCATCGGCTGGCTGGTGCCGGTCGAGGCCGGGGTCGCGATCATCTTCTGGGTGGGGCTCGTGATCACCGTCCAGGGCTTCGAGGCAACGCCGCAGCGCCACTGGCCCGCGGTCGTCCTCGGCATGGTGCCGGTCGTGGTCTCGTGGGCGACGTTCAGCATCAAGAACGGCCTGAGGATCGCCGGGATCGGGGGACCCGGGGGGCAATTCTCCTCCGCGCTCGTGGACTCCTTCCACGCGTCCGGGACCTACATCGACGGGGGATTCGCCGTCGAGCAGGGTGCGTTCTTCGCGGCGCTCATCATCGCCACGGCCACGGTCCACATCATTGACCGGCGCCTCTATGCGGCTGCGGGCTGGCTTCTCGCGGGCTCCGTGCTGAGCCTGGTCGGCCTCATGCACGCGTGGCGGTTCGAGGGCGCCGACACCGTGGGCTCGCTCCCGCTCCTGGAGCGCCTGACCCACGTCTTCAAGGGAGGATCCAATTTCCCCGCGGCGTCCTATGCCGCGGCCTATGCGATCCTGGCGGCGATCCTCGTGGTGGCGAAATGGTTCACCGAGGAGGACGCCACGCACCACGGGGCCGCCCCTTAGGCCTCGAGTTTTGCGCGCTTCAGCCCACGGACGCGGTCAAAGTCGCCGGCGGCGTAAACAAGCGTTGCCGAATAGTGCATCGCCGTGGCGGCAATCCAATTGTCGTTCTCGCCTACCCGCTGGCCGTTTTTCATAAGGTCCTTGTCCAAGGTACCCGCCGCATAGGCAATCGCTTCGGATACCGGGAGTTTTCTCAGGCGCCGGAGCAACACACGGACGGCGGTCTCGTCGCCTCCGGATGCCAGCTCACCCACCGTCACGGTGCTGCAGGCCAGATCCTCCCCCATGTGTTCCCCCAGAAATGCGCGGACGCGCCCCACCCTTCTATCGGCAAGTTCCCTCTCCAAACCGATAAGTGCGCTCGAATCAAGAACTAGCATCGCCCTTCTTCCTTGCACGGGAAGGCCGCGGGTTGAGTTGATCAGCCTTGAGCCTCTCTCGGGCCTCCTCCGTGAAGAGGTTCCGCCCCTCCAGCGGTGCAAGGGACTCCATCCACTCCTCGACCGTCTTCGCGGGCTGGTTGTCGAGCAAACGGGTCAGGACATCGCTGCAGCTCTCTCCCGGGCCGCGGCTCCTCCCGAACCTTTTTGCAACATCCTGCCTGAGTGTAACGGTGGTGTACGGCATACATTGAAAATGCATTATGCGTTATCATTGTCATTAAACTTTGGAATCGCCCGGTATTTCCCGGCCCGTGTGGAGACCTCCGAAAAACAAGGCTCTCGGGGCTCCCATTGTATGGGAATCGGTTATCGGCCCTGGCCCCCGATGCGTTCGAGGGCTTGTCTCGCCTCGGCCAGACTCGGGTCCAAACGCAATGCGGCGCGGTAATGGACCGCCGCCTCTTCCATCCTTCCGGGCACGGTTTCGAGCAGCCGCGCCAGGTTCAGGTGGATCACCGGGGAATTGGGAAGCAGCCGGAGTGCCGTCTCGAAATTGCGGGCGGCGTCCGGCTTTCCGCCCGGCACGCGCTCGAGCAGCGTGGCGAGGTTGTTATAGGCCTCGGCGCTTCCCGGCTTCAGCCGAAGGGCGGCCTCGTAGTGGGCCAGCGCCTCGGCCTCGCGGCCCGGCCTGTTGGTAAGGATGACCGCCAGGTTGTTGTGGGCATCGGCGTTTTCAGGGTCCAACCGGAGGGCGGTCTCCAGGTGTGCGATCGCCTCATCCTCGCGGCCGGCCATCCTCGAGAGGAGGTTTGCCATGTTCATGTGGGCCAGGGGGGAATCGGGCTTGAGGCGGATGGCCTCCCCGTAGTGTGCCAGGGCTTCCGCCTGCCGGGCAGGATCCGCCGCCAGGAGGATGGCCAGGTTGACGTGGGCGGCTGAAAAGTCGGGCTTCAGGCGCAGGGTGGCCTCATACTGGAGAATGGCATCGTCTCGGTGCCCCCTCATGGCGAATAGCAGGTTCGCCAGGTTGTAGTGGGCGTCGGGAAATTCAGGCTCCAGGCGTATGGCCTCCTCGTAATGGGCGACGGCCTCCTCCTGGCGGCCCGGCAGCTTTGCTAGCAGGCCGGCCAGGTTGTACTCCGCGTGGGCATACCCGGGTTTGATCTGAAGGGCCTTCTCGTAGTGGGCAAGGGCCTCGGCCTCCTCCCCTGGCTGGTCCGAGAGCAGGTTGGCCAGGTTGTTGTGGGCCTCGGCGTAATCTGGATTAAGGCGGAGGGCCGTCTCGTAGTGGGAGCGGGCCTCCCCCTGCCTGCCGGGAAGGTCCGCAAGCGCGAGGCCCAGATTGTTGTGCGCCGCGGAATAGGTCGGCCAAAGGCGCAGGGCCTCCTGGAACTGCACGAGGGCGTCGGGGAGCCTTCCCCTGTCCCTGAGCGTCATCGCGAGGTTGTTGTGCGCCCACGGGTTTCCAGGGCGGTGGAGCACGATGTCCCGGTAGAAGGAAAGGCCGTCACGGTAGGTTTTGTTGCGCTCCGCCGTGGCAAACCCGAGGGCGGTGGCGATGGCCGTCCCCAGGAACAATCCCTTCCGGCCCAGGAGACCGTAAAGGGCCACGGCAAACCCGACCCCGACCGCTGCGAGCGAAAGGTACATCCGATGCTCGGCCAGCATCTGGCGGGTTCCCCCCACGAAGCTCGAGGTCGGCGCCAGGATGACGAAGAACCAGGCGCCCAGGAATCCCAGGGCCGGGCGCTTCACGAGGGCCCAGGCGACCGCCGCAAGCAGCGCGATCACGGTCAGGCTGTAAGGCAGGGCCTGGGCGAACGGCACGAAGTCGGTCCCGTAATCGGCGACGAGGGGGAACGGCCAGAAGCAGAGCCGAAGGTAGTGAATCAGCGCGCGCGATTGGCAGAGGGCATAGGTCCACGGATCCATCCCGGCGGCAGCCCCTATCGTGCCACCACGGTTGCCTGAGGACCCCACCAGCAGCGCCAGCAGGATCCAGCTCGCGGCGAGACCCGCATAGAGGGGCCACCTCCGGCGCAGGGCCGCCCCAAACGAGCCGGAGAGGAACGTCCGGTCGTACAGGAGCACGACGACGGGCAGCGTGACGGCCACCTCCTTGGTGCCGGCGCAGAGAAAGGCTGCGACGATGCTCGCCGTGGTCCAGATCCAGGGCCTTCGTGATCCCTCGGTGCGGATGGCCGCATACAGGCTGCCGAGGAAGAAAAGCCCCATGAGGGATTCCGCACGCTGGGCCACGTAACTGACGGACTCGGTTTGCAGGGGATGGAGCCCCCAGAGCAGGGTGCACACGCACGCGATTAAAGTGGAGTCGCCCCGGAATGGCTCCCCGACCGACCTGAATGTCCGGCGCAGGACCCCGAAGAGGACCAGGCAGGCAAGGACATGGATCGCCAGATTGGCGAGGTGGTAGCCCTCGGTCGTTGTTCCGCCCAACGCATAGTTGACGGCGAAGGACAGGTTGAGGACGGGGCGCCCCTCAACGGTGGCCCCCCTGGCCTGGGTTGCGGTCAAGACACCCGACAACGGCCAGAGGTGGCGGATCGACTGGTTTTCAACGACCGAATTGAAGTCGTCGAACACGAATTCGCCCCGGAGACTGTTTCCATACGCGAAGCAGACCGCAGCGCCAATCAGGACTATCGCGAGGAAGCTTACAAGGGCTCCAAAAGGAGCCTTTGCTGAGTCTTGTTGGGCGGCGTTTGTCATGTCGGCCTCGGGTCACACCAAGGTGCACCCAAGGAAGCATTCTCACCAAGGCCAGCAAGTAAGCGCAAAATCAATCATGCCGGAATCCTTGGCCAAACCCTGCATGGAGACAGGCTTGTTAGGCGGCTGCGAATTCAATCAACACGATCTCCGATCGGGTCGCGACGCGCATTGGAGGACCCCACGTCCCGACGCCGCAGCTCGTGATCACCTGAAGCCCTCCAAAGCGATTCAGTCCGTACGCATACGGCCCAAAAACCCGGGCGACTAGGAGCGACCATGGCCAGAACTGGCCATTGTGCGTATGCCCCGAAAGCTGCAGTGAGACTCCGAATTCGTCGGGTATGGAAAGATGGGAGGGCTGGTGGTTAAGCAGGATGCTCGGGCGGTCGTCCTCAATGTGCGATCGCGCGAGAATTCCACGGAATTGCCGCTCATCTCGGGCCACGCCATCGTGGATCCCAATGACCTGGAGGCCGTGAACCGTGACCCTCTCATTGTCCAATACCCGGATCCCCACCCTCCTGAGCGCATCCATGATCTTCGCGCTGTCAGTAAACTCATCGTGATTTCCCGTAACAAAGAATGATCCCATGGGGGCCCCGATCGCGCTCCATGGCGCCACGCAGGCGTCAAGATCGACCAGCGCTCCGTCGAACATGTCCCCGCAGATGAAGACGGCGTCGGGCCTGAGGGCCCTTACCCGCGCGGCAACTCTGCGGGAAAACCCCACGCTCCGGATGTTTCCAAGGTGGATGTCGCTCACCAAAACCCCAGTCCTTCCGACCAGCTCGGCGGGCAGGTTTTTGAGAGCCACGGTATAGCGAGTGGTTCGGATTGTCGCCGCGTTAACAAGGCCGTAGACGGCCGTGGACAGGCCAAGCCCGAACACACTGCAGCCGATCGAATGTGTATCGACCGGAATCCCAAGCGCCCTCGTTGCCCCGTAGAGGATCCAGCAGAGAACCGACGCGACCAGGCAGAAGCTCAAGAGGCCGACGGAAACCGCGGTTGGAATCGCAACGGCCCGCAAAAGGGTGCCCTGCACCCGGAATCCCAGGATTGCTACCGGAATGTAACCCAATGCCAGGATTGCAATGGCAATGGGCCAGACCATGCCGGCACCGCCCAGAAACCCGGCCCAGGTCCAGACAATGAAGCAAATCGCAAGCAGGAGAACGGCGACTACGACAGCCACCCGGCGAAACCTACGCATTCGTTTGACCGTATTCCACGGCCCTCAAAGGGCAAACGCCCAAATCGAAATTCTCCCGTGACACGGGAATACAGGATGTTTCCAGCCGATCCCGCCTTGCTCGAGGGACGATGCGAAGAGCGGCACCATCACCAAGCCGCATGGGTTTCTAACAGGGCGCTATTGGATCGAGAAAGGGCCGGGGGCAGCAAAGAAACCAATGGCTTGAAGGCTGGCTTGCGGGGTGTCTTGCTCGAGCAATGCCATTGCCGAAAGGTCTCCTTCGTTGAAAGAAGGACCCAGTCCATTCAAGAGCCGCGACGGAATCCAGCGCCTGGCAAATGCGATGCGGTATTCCGTGGCGGGATTCCGCTACGCCCTGAAGAACGAGGCCTCGATCCGCCAGGAGCTGCTGGCTCTGGCGGTCCTGACCCCCGTGTCCGTGGCGCTGCATGTCAGCCGCCTTGAGCACCTGGTCCTCGTCGTATCGATGCTCCTGGTTCTCATGGTCGAGTTCCTGAATTCGGCCATAGAGGCGGCAGTGGACAGGGTTTCCTTGGAAGAACACCCGCTGGCCGGCCAGGCGAAGGACCTAGGAAGCGCGGCGGTCTTCATCTCCCTCCTGATTTGGGGAGCCTCTTGGGCCGCGATTGTCGGCCCGCTGTTGATTCTCGCCATTGGAGGTTGAACCCGACGCGGCGCCTGCTCGGAGGGTCGTTGCTTGGTGCTCCCTATTACTTGACCTCGAGGTTCACGCTCTCCGAGTGACTGTTGAATTCCGGCGCGTACATGCACTGGATCTCCGCGATGCCCGTCTGGTAGCTGCCCCTCAGCTGGACCCGCGTCGAATATTCGAACACGTACGCGCCCTTCGGCAGGTAATCGATGAAGAAGCTGCTGGCCGTGTCCCGGGTGCTCTCGTAGTAGGCCAGGCCGTCCTGGAACCTGTAGCCGCTCAGCACGTCCACGGGCTCGGTCCCGCTCCCGCGCTGGTCCTTAAGGTGCACATATTCCATGTCTCGGTCGGTTCGAAGCTCGATCCGCACGACGAGCTCGTCTCCTACTGAGAGCGGACCCGTGACGGGCTTTAGCACCGGGCCCCTCGCCGTGTTCTCCCTGACGAAGAGCGCCTTCTTCAGCTTGAGCGGCGTCCCTTCGTGGGCGGTGACCTTGCCTATGTCCTCAAGGTACTGCCAGTGTATGCTTCCCCAGCTTACACCATCGTCGACCTTCCTCACGGTGATCGCCCCCATCCGGGGCTTGATCTCGCCGCCGACGAATTTCTGCTCGTAGAAGCCGGTGCCCGCCTCGACTTTGCCCGGCCTGACGGGCTCGCCCCCGAGGTCGACCTCAACCCGCGCGTCGCTCGCAAGCAGGTTGTTTCCGTGGAGCAGCAGGGCGTAGATGGCGTCGGCCGTCGCCTTGGTCGTGGACCATGACTGGGTCTGCTTCTGCTTGAGGAGCCAGACCTTGCAGGCCTCGACGGACTTCGAGTCGCCGGAAACCTCATCCAACGCCTCGATCATCATCGCCTGGGTCTCTATGGGTGCCCGGTACCACCACCATCCCTCCTCCTGGTCGCGCCAGAACATGCCGAGTTCCTCGTCGCTGACGCTGCGCTCCTTGATCGACAGCAGGATGGCCTGCGGGGTCTCCTTGTCGCCGAAGCGCTGCAGAGCGAGGGCGAGCTGGGCCTGGCTTTGCCGGCAGGCCGTCTTGAGCCAGAAAAGGCGCGACTGGCGAAGGTAGAATTCCACGGCATCCTCGTGCTTCGGTGAAATGGCCCGGTCCTTCAGAAAGAAGCTGCGCCCGTAGAGGTAGAGGGCGTCGGTGCAGGTCGGCACATACTCCTCAGGTCGCGGCGACCTACGGATGCGCCGGTATTGTTCGTCCATCCCTTCGTCGAGGGCGTCCAGCGACCTGACCGCGGGTGCCGTGTCGACGTCCACTCCCAGGTGCCTCAGCCGGCCGAACCCGGTCGTGATGTAGAGGCTTATGTACTGGCTCGGGGGTCCCCCGGGGAACCACGACCATAGCCCATTGGGGAGCTGCCTGTCGGACAATTGGCGAAGGGCCTTTGCGTACTCCCCGTCGAGGCGGTTGGAGTCGAAAAGAAGCCCGACGTTTTGGCGCGCCTGCCTCTCGTCCGTTGCCTCGCGAAGCCACGGGGTTTCCTCCAATGCGAGGGACTTCAGGTCGGAGTTCTTCTCGAGCGGCGAATCGAGCGCGGACGTGCCCTTCCAGAGATCGAAGATGCGGCGTATCTTGGGGTCCGAGTTCGCGATGTGGCGGGCGAGCGTGTTGGCGTAGAGCCGGTTGAAGACCTGCTCGCTGCACTCGTAGGGATACTCCATCAGGTAGGGCAGCGCCATCACCGCGTACCACGCGGGCTGGGAGACCATCTGCACCGTCAGCGACTGGCTGCGAAGCGTGTCGGACGGGCCGGAATCAAGGAGCTTCCTGAACTCGAATTGCTTGGTGGCCTTCCCGTTGATGGGCAGAGGCAGCGACTCCGTGACCAGGATTCGCCGGCTCAGGACCGGCAGGTTGCCTTCCTCCCCGTCGCTCGCCTTCGACGACGCGCCGACGGCCTTGTAGGTGAGGAATCCCGTCCCGTCGGGCACCGAGATGGGCCATGAGAACGTGCGCGATTGCCTCGCGGGAACATCAAAAGCCTGCTCCGGCGCGTTGATGCCGAGCAGGCCGTCGGCGGGTTTCAGCGTCGCGGCGTCGGAAAAGGTGAGCCTCACCTTACCCGACTGCCGCGTGTCGGTCGTGTTGCTGACCTTCACGGTGAACTCGATCCTGTCCCCTTCGCGCAGGAACCTCGGAGGGTTCGGCTCCACCATCAGGTCCTTCGCCGTCACGGCCCTGTCGGCAAAAAAGCCGGCCCGGAGGTCCTTGTCGTGGGCAAAGCCGAGGAATCTCCATTCCGTGAGGGCCTCCGGCATCGTGAACACCATCTCCACGACTCCGTCGCCTCCCGCGATCAGCTGCGGCATGAAAAAGGCCGTCTCGCTGAGGTTGCGGCGGGCGGTCACCCGGCCCAGATCCGGCTCCGCGGCCGACTCCCCGGATTGCAAGAACTGGGCGGTTATCACCTTGTGCGCTCCAGCCTCGGCCTTCAAGAGGTCCGTCCGCACGCGGGTGCCGGCGAGCGTGGAATTCGCCCGGTAGGTACCCTTCTCCTCCGCAGCGTCCAAGACGAACGGGGAAAGCACGGTCGACTCGGCATCGGGCCCGTTCACGACCTCCGTCGGATAGGACCTGTAGGTCCAAAAGACGCCGTGCGCAGGAGGGGACTCGAAACCGTAGATCGGCTGGAAGCCGAGCACGGTGTTTTGGAACGAGGACATCCAAGTGATCGATTCCTGGCGGAACACGCCGAATCCCCGGGGCCAGTCATGGCGCTGGTACTGGTCGAGTGACGCATCATAAAGGCACGCAACCATTTCCGCCGAGGCGGCGCGGGCGTCGGGACCGGTAACCACGGCCGTCCAGGTTTCTTTCTGGCCCGGCATGAGCTTGGAGCGGAAGCGCTCCCATTTGAGGGTAAGCTGCTTGTTTGACCATGGCACCTCTGCCACCGCCTGGTTGAGGTAGGCGCGGTTTTCGCGCACGAAAGTCACCCTCATGGACACCCCGCCGCGCATCTCCTCCGTGACGGGGAGCTCGATGAGCTCCTGCGTCCTAGAGGACGCGGTCCAGAAGCTCCTCAACGGCCTCCCATTGCACTCCAGCTCGACGAACGCCCTGCCGGTGTCGTATCCGGTGCCCCAGAGGGCCTTGAATGTTTCCCCGGGCTCGACCGACCATTTGGGCGCGGACAGGATATTGGGCAGCCTGATGGCAAAGCGCTTAGCACCGGGATCGAGCACCTCGACGGTCTGCCGGGCGGTGACGCGGTTGCCGAACCGGTCCTTCGTCTCGAGCCGAGCCTGGTAAATTCCGGCCTCAAGGTGCGTTTCGATATCGGTCTTCCCTGTCGCATCGGTCTTAAAGGGCCTCGAGGCGACGGACGGGCCAATCTCCCAGGAATCAGGGTTCGCCGGGTCCGGCTTCGGCTGCTCGCCTGCGCCGTAGATCCAATCGGTCCGGTAGCGGTTCAGCGCCTCGCGCTCCACCCTGGGAGGCTGCCTCAGCGCATAGACCGTAACGACGCCCTCGGCCGCCTGGGGATCGCCATCCAGCGAGGATGTCTCGATCTTGAAGGACACCGGCTTTTCGGGTGTCTGCCACACGTCCGATGAAAGCGCCGCCTCCAACGCCGTGTATCCCACCCGCACCTCGCGATCGGCGGACCGCGTTTCCCCCGTTGTGTCCGTCACGTCGGCGTGGACCGAGAATTGAAACGTGGGCTCGTTGTCCGCGGGCACCGACGGGTCCGCCTCGGCCGTGAACTGGACCTTGAACGAGCCGTCCTGATCGGTCTCAGCGGTGCCGTGGGCGATGGCCTTGATGGCGGGAGAGCGCCACCACCAGCACCAGTACGGGAGACGCACGCCACGCGTGACGCGCCATTTGACCTTTGCGCCGCCTATCGCGCTTCCCGTGTAGGCCGTGGCCCTGATGGAGAGAACGACCGGCGATGCAAGCTTCGCCGCGGCTGCGGGCGGACTGACCTCCACTTGGAATTTCGGCCGTTTGTATTCCTCCACGCGGACACTCGTGGCTCCGGCGCCGCCCAGGACCTGAATCGTCATCTGTCCGGTCAGCCGGTCGTGCGGGGCCGTAAACACCCCGCTGAACGAGCCATAGTCATTGCTCCGGTGGGTTGAGCGCGCGATCTCTTTGCCGTTAGGGTCTTTGAAAACAACCGTGACCTCACGGTTGGGAATGACCGAGTACGTGGCCTTGTCCTGGTCGTAACGGAGGGAGACGCCCTTGAAGCTGATCGTCTGCCCGGGCCTGTAGATGGACCGGTCCGTGAAGAACTCCGTCATCGAGTCGGGACGCTCCGCGTTGCCACCCGTGTAGCTGTAGATCTCGCGCTCATTCGACACCGCATGGCCGTCGCTCTCCACAAGCACGACCAGGGTATTCTCTTTGCCGGAAAAATGGAACTGGCCGTTCTCATCGGTCCTCGTCCCGTCGACCTCCCTGAAGCCTCCCGAGTTCTCGCGCGCCCATATCCGAACGGACGCCCCGGCCACCGGCTCGCCGCTGTCGGCCTTCACCACGAGACCGCCATGCATCCTGCTGTCGAAGCGCATCTGGAGGACAAGGGCGAGGTCACTGACCCAGATGGAGGCTGCGCTCACCTGGGTTTCGCCCTCCCGGAATGAGGGATCATAGCTCGCAATGATGAAATAGAAGCCCGGGCGCAGGGTGGTAGGTGCAGGAAGCCGCTCGGTGCGCTCCTTGAAATCCCGGGTCGGGGGCAGCTCCGAGCTCCACTCGAGGTCCGGCGTGGCGACGAGCAGATTTGCCCGCGCCGTGGCGTCGATACTGCCAAAATTCCATCGTGTCCTTTCAAGGTAGTCGGTGAATTCCATCCTCACCGCGCGGAAATAGACCTTCGTCACATTCCGGTAGGTCACGTCCACGGTGGGCCACGGCGCGTTCCAGACGTGCTCGGTGGTCATCCGCGCGGACTTCGCCTCGATTTCCTGGATGAGGTTGAAGCACATCGCGGCACCCGCCGACCGCGGCGCTGCGTCGAGCCCACGCTTCGCTATTTCCCGCGCCTTGGCGGGATCGCCCTCCTCGTTGACTTGGGCGGCCAGGACTGCGAGCGCCCGGGATGAGGCCTCGTGCCCCGCGGTGGCGTCGATGAATCGCCGCAACGCCCCTTTGTACCTTTCGACCTTGTCCTCGCCCGTGGACGAATTGTGCCCGAACGTGATCCGCGCGAGATCGGCGTCATAATATGCGGACCTGTCCGCATCAGCCTCATGGAACCTGAGGATGGCCTGGAAGATGCGGATGGCCTTGAGCTCGGGCGACCCCGTGTCGTCTGTCGCGGGATTCCACGAGGTGAACGAATCGGTGTCGCCAAAGATCGGGCTTCCCGCGTCCAGCTCGAACGCGTCCTCGGCCTTTACCGAGCCCTGCTCTCCGGCCTGGTAGAACTGAAGCGCGTCATAGGCGACGAAGTCGAACAGGGTCGGACGGTACCTGTCGGGCACGGTCCCCTCGCGGAAGAGGTCGTTGTAGTCGCTGATGGGCGTTGCCTTCAGTTCCTTCTCATAGGAGAGCGCCGCATCGAAGTGCCTGTTGATCTCCGCGAGGATCTGCCCAAGGTCCCACGACAGCAGATCCTGCCCGGGCGCGGCGGCCGTCTGCGTGCGCTGCATGAAGCGCCACCGGTTCTGGTCGAAATACTGCCAGTACCAGTGGGCGAGGATGGATTCCATTGCCGGCTTCATTTCGGGCGTGGCTTTCTCCAGCTCGGCCTGCATCCGGACGATCCTCTCCTCGGGTTTGTTGCCCTCGATCTCGCCCTCGAGGGCGATCCTTAGGCCGATTGCCTTGATGGCCTCGGCAACGGACTTGTCTGCCTTCGCTCCCTCGATGATGGATTGAAGCTCCTCAATCGCCGTCTTGGGCAGGCCCTTGCGCATCGCGCTCTCCACGTCCTTCCACTGTGCCTCTCGCGGACCTGCCATGAGGCCGGTGGCTAGCGTCACAAGGGCAATCACGCCGCAAAGGAATCGATTTTTCATTTTTGTCGCTGTCTGGACATTGACGCCGAAAGGGAACCCAGGTTCGAAGGGTGTGGAGAAGGCAGAACGAGGGCCCTGTAGGCCTCTCCCGTCAGGGGTAGGACTGATGCGAACATTGGGGTTCCATACGGCGTCAATACTCCCTTCTACGTGATTTTGCCAAACGAGGATTCAGGTCCGCTTGCTTTCGGAGGAAATGTCACTCGATGGAACCTTGCATCCAGAGGGGATTCCCCGGAATACGACCAAGGCCTGTAGCGATGATGGCGTCTCGGGTCTTGATCAAAGCGTGGGACATGGTGCTCGGGACAGGATTTGAACCTGCACGCCTTACGGCAACGGCTTCTAAGACCGTCGTGTATGCCAATTCCACCACCCGAGCGAAAAGGAGATGAAGCCCCGCGAGGCTTGGGGATCCTTTGCCTGTCGGCAACAATGATGTCGAAGCCATCTGAGACCTGCGGACGGAGACCACCCTAGTGCCCCACCTGGCCTTGGTTATATTAGGGCGTGTTTGCAAAATCAATGGATTAGCCAATCAACGACTGCCGCGAGCTGAACGAAGGCGAGAAACGTTATGGCGAGTTTCTCGTATCTGGTGCTGAGGCGCCGGTAGCGTTTGATACGGCAGAAGAAGTTTTCGACTTTATGGCGTCGCCGGTAGTAGCCAAGGTGAAAGGCCACTGGCCAACGGCGAGAGCGCTTCGCCGGGATACAGATCCTCGTTCGCTGTCTGCACAGGCACGCCCGAAAAGTGTCGGCATCGAAGCCCTTATCGGCGACAGCGCGGCGACGGCGCAAGCAAGGCAAGAGCGGCTGGACCGCGTAAAGATCGTGGCGTTGGCCCTCCGCCAAGCCGAGCGCCACGGCTCGCCCCCCTCCCTCAACGATCGCTGCAAGCTTCGTATTGATTCCACCCTTTGTGCGACCAATCGCTTGGGCCGCTTGGCCACCGCGGGGGTTCGCACCGTCCTGATGCAACTTGATGTGTGAGCAATTTATATGCCGCAGTTGGCCTGTGGCTCTTGCAGCGACAATTGCAAGCATCCGGGCGAAGAGCCCCTCAGCACACCAGCGACGAAACCGCGAGTAGACCGAGTTCCACGGGCCAAACTGCTCTGGCAGGTCGCGCCACGGGATACCCGTTCGCAGGACATAAAATATCGCGGTGAGCATAAGCCGATCATCCTTCGGCGGCCGCCCGCGCAGAGGCCACCTGCGGGTTTTGTCACGCGAGCGGTTAATTTTTTAAGCTTTCGCCACAATGGCTCGGGCAGCTGTTTGCGCAGGATTAGATTCATGCACCAAGTGGGATTTACCCGCAAAGTCTTTGTTCCCACCATTAATTGGACACAAAGGATTTCACCGAGCAAAATGCCCCAGTACGACGATGACTTCCCCAAGAATCGCGGCTCTTTGGATGATGGTTTGTTCGATGATATTGGCGACGTCGGCGCCGGCTTTCGACGCTGCGGCGGGGCCAACAGTTCCGGTTGTAAGCCGAGGGCCTGATTCGCAGACTGTTGCAATTGGCGCGACCGTCGTCTTTTCCGTCGATTCAGACGAGGACTCTCTTGGTAACAAGGAGCAGGGGAGCAGCCTACCGGGAGCGGACGAACACCCTGCTACGGACCGTCCTGGTGCGAATGTGAAGTTTCAATGGCTGAGAAATAGAGTCCCATTGAAGGAAGAGTCGGATGCGGTTCTCGTTTTGAAGAATGCATCATCGGCTGACGCCGGCTCGTATCAGTGCATCTTGACCAATTCCGCGGGATCGGTGACTACCGAAGAAGCGAAGCTTCGCGTGGTCGGAGATTCGTGTCCTGGCCATTTGTCGATGATGTCATGCCGAACGTTTTCGGGAGCAGGTGAAAAACGGCTCATCGCTGGATTCGTGGTGGGATGTTCTGCCATGCGCGGATCCATGCCGGTAGCGTTGCGCGCTTCGGGACCCAGGCTGGCAGCCCTCGGCATAGCTCGCGCACTAACCGACCCCGTTCTTGTATTAAGGGATGAGGACAAGGTTATCGCAGTAAACAGGGGATGGGCAGGAGACAAATTGGTCGCTTCAGTCGCAGAGGTTGCAAACGCGCCCGAATGGGATGACCCCTCAAGCCGCGATTCAGCAATGGTCAGGACGCTGCCTTGCGGAGCTTACACAGCAGAGGTGTTCAGTGATAAAGGTGACACGGGATTTGCCGAGGCAGAGGTCATCGATGCGAGACCCCCGTCGCAATTCACGCACGACTCCACCCATTTGGTTAATTTTTCCGTCCGATCCCCGGTTGGGCTCGGCCCCAATGTTCCAGTCATGCAGTTTTCCGTTGGCGGGACTACGTCGGTGACGCTCCTGATCCGTGGAATGGGCCCAGCACTTTCGGCGCTAGGGATTGCCGACGTGCTAAAGACCCCATCGCTCTTGCTCTACCGCATCAATGGCGACGGCTCACAAACTTGGCTTCAATCAAACACACGTTGGGGTGGAAAGCGGTATCTCTCCGAAATCGCAGACGAGATCGGCGCCTTTCCGTGGAAGGGCGCCTTGGTGGCCGATGCTACCATTCTGATGACACTTCAGCCCGCAAAATACTTGCTGATTCTAGCCGGGGATCGCGGAGAGACGGGTGTAGCGATTATGGAGATATACGAAGTCCCGTGATGCCATTTTGCAAACACACCCTAGTCTCCGGCGGCTTTGGGCCGGCCAGAGACGGATGACTCTTGCAGCGTCGGCTCAAGGTCCCTCAAAGGCCCAAAGATGCCTGAGCGAGGGCATCCGCTTGGCGAGGGCGATGCCCCGGTCGTCCACCCTTGTCTGCGTGAGGTTCAGGGAATCGAGACGCCTGAGAAGAGCGAGGAGCGCTACCCCGTCGGAGGTCACGCGGGTGCGTGTCACGTCGAGGCGCTCGAGATTCACCCACCCGCCGACCGACTGCATCCCCTTGTCGGTGACCCGCGTGCGGGCGAGCTCCGCCTCGACGATCAGGTCGCCCACCGGGGCAAGCCTCGCAAGGGTCGCATCGTCGCAGCGCGCCGGGTCGCTCGCGGTGCGCAGGACAAGCCCGTCGGTCGGTATGCGGGACCGCGGCGCGAGCGTCACGCCGAGCGACCGGGCAAGGGCGGTCGCCTGCGCGAGCCGGGGCCCGTAGTCGGGGGCCGCCGTGGGCTGCGGGGCAGCGGCCTGCTCAAGCGGGATCACGTCGAAGGTTGCGCTGTCCGGGGCTCCCGCCGAGATCCAGGACCTGAGCGCCGTCATCTCCGCGGGCGTGAGCGGAGGCCGGTCGCCCGAGGGCATGAAGTCGTCGTCGGAGGGCGAGAGGGAGATCCTGCGGAAGAGCTCGCTTCCCTCGGGGTCGCCGGGCTTCACGACCGCGCCGTCCTTCGAGCCGAGGAGCACGGCCGCGTGGCTGTCGAGCCTGAGGCCCGCCTTCTGCTTCGTCGGCCCGTGGCATTTCACGCAGTTGTGCTCAAAAATCGGCGCGACGAGCACGGGGAACGTCGCGGTCTCCCCGAGGCACGGCGCCGCGGCGGAAAGGAGCAGGAGGAGCGCGGGTCGCATGCGGGCCGCCCTAGACAAGCACTTCCTTGATGACGCGAGCCGGCAGCACCCCCGTGAGCCTCTGGTCAAGCCCCTGGAACTTGAAGGTGAGCTTGTTGTGGTCGAACCCGAACTGGTGGAGGATCGTGGCGTGCAGGTCCCGCACGTGCACCGGGTCCTTCACGATGTTGTAGGAGAATTCATCGGTCTCGCCGTAGCTCATCCCCGGTCGGGTGCCCGCCCCGCACATCCACATGCTGAAGCACCGGGGATGGTGGTCCCTGCCGTAGTTCTCGTGCGTGAGCTCGCCCTGGGAATAGACCGTCCTCCCGAATTCCCCTCCCCAGACGACGAGCGTGTCGTCGAGCATCCCCCGGCGCTTCAGGTCCGTGATCAGGCCGTAGGTCGGCTGGTCGCAGTCCTCGGTCATGGCCCGGATCCCCTTCGGCAGGTTCGTGTGGTTGTCCCATGTGCGCAGGAAGATCTGGGTGAAGCGCACGCCGCGCTCGGCGAGCCGGCGCGCCATGAGGCAGTTGTAGGCGTAGGTGCCGGGCTCCCGGGCCCGGGGTCCGTACAGGTCCCAGGTCGATGCCGGCTCGTCGGAGAAGTCGCTCAACTCCGGCACCGAAGCCTGCATCCGGAACGCCATCTCGTACTGCGAGATGCGGGTGTTGATCTCCGGGTCCCCCACCCGCTCGAAGAGCTGGTGGTTCAACTCGTTCACGCCCGCGATCATCTGCCTGCGCACGTCGCGATCCAGGCCGTTCGGGTCCTTCAGGTAGAGCACGGGCTCGCTCCCCGAGCGAAGCGCCACCGCCGAGTACTCCGGCGATAGGTAGCCCGAGGACCAGAGCCGGTTGGAGAGCGCCTGGACATTCGCCTTAACGGGCATCTTCGAGGTCATCACGACAAAGGTCGGGAGCTCCTCGTTGATGGCGCCCAGGCCGTACGCGAGCCAGGATCCGAGGGACGGCTTTCCCGGGAACATGTTCCCCGTGGTCATCGTGAGGATCGCCGGCTCGTGATTGATCGCCTCCGTGTAGAGGGATTTGATCACGCAGAGGTCGTCCACGACCTTGCCCGTCCAGGGGAGGAGGTCGGAGACCCACTGGCGCGACTGGCCCTGCTGGCTGAAGCCGCAGAAGCTGGGCGCGATGGGAAGGCCCACCTGGCCGGCCGTCATGCCGGTCAGCACCTGGCCGCCGCGCACCGACTCGGGGAGGTTTTGGGCGAACATCCCCGACAGCTTCGGCTTGTAGTCCCAGGTCTCGAACTGCGAGGGGGCCCCGGCCATGAAGAGGTAGATCGCCCGCTTTGCCTTGGGAGCGAAATGCGGGCGCCGGTCGGGGAGCGCCGAGGTGTCGGCCAGGAGGTGGGGCGCGCTTCTGCCAAGGAGCGTGGCGAGCCCCGCCCAGGCGAGGGCCTTCGAGCCGCGGGCCAGGAAGTGCCTCCGGGTCTCCGCCTCGAGCCACTCCCTCTTGAGCGAGAGGGGGACGAAGGGCAGGTCGAGCACGGTCGGGCGTTCCCCGCCGTGGTCTGAGCAGGGGTCGGTGCCGTGATCGTGCGGAGTCTGGGGCATGGGGCCTATTTGGTTAGGAACTCGTCGAGGTTCAGGAATTGGCTCGCGACCACGGTCCACGAGGCGAGCTCCGCGGGCGGAAGCGTCGCGTCGACGGGCGACTCCCCCACCTTCAGCACCTGAAGGGCCGGGCCCGGATTGCGGCTGTAAAAGGCGCTGAACTGGTCCCATGACCTCATGAAGACGGCCCTCTCGGCCGGATCCAGGCCGCGGCCCAGCGTCAGGCGGGACATGAAGGTGAGCCGCTCGTCCGGGTTCGGGGAGGCGTGGAGGGCGCGCTCGGCGAGGTGCCGGGCCGCCTCGAACCACTGCGGGTCGTTCATGGTGACGAACGCCTGGAGCGGGGTGTTTGTCCGGACCCGGCGCGTGCACGTGGATTCGCGGGAGGGCGCGTCAAAGGCTTCCATGCTCGGGGGCATGGAGCCCCGCTTCCAGAAGGTGTACACGCTGCGGCGGTACAGGCCGTCCCCGTGGTCGGGCACGTAGGTGCGCGTGTTGGACTCGGGCATCGCCACCTCCTCCCAGAGGCCCGGGGGCTGGTAGGGCCTGACCGAGGGGCCGCCGATCCTCTCGACCAGGAGCCCCGAGGCGGCAAGGGCGCTGTCGCGGAGCATCTCGGCGTCCATCCGCAGGCGCGGCCCCCGCGACAGGAGGCGGTTTCCCGGGTCCCTGGAGAGCTGCTCCGGCGTCACGGAGGCCGACTGCCGGTACGTGGCCGAGGTCACGAGCATCCGGTAGAAACCCTTAACGTCCCAGCCGCTCTCGCGGAACCTGACCGCGAGCCAGTCCAGGAGCTCGGGATGGGAGGGCTTTGCCCCCATGACCCCGAAATCCCCCGGAGTGTCGACCAGGCCCGTCCCGAAGACCTCCTGCCACATCCGGTTCACCGTCACCCGGGAAAAGAGGGGCTGCTCCGGGGACAGGAGCCAGTCCGCCAGTCCGCGCCGGTCGAGCGGGGCGCCGGCCGGGGGCGGCGGAAGGAAGTGCGGCGTGCCGGGGCCCACGCGCTCGACGCGCGAGTAATAGTCACCCCGCTTCAGGATGTCCGCGTAGGCCGGCGTCGGCTTCTCGACCGCGATCAGGGTCGGCTCGCCATCCCGGGTCAGCGCCTCCAGGGCCCTCCCGTGCGCCGCCACCGCGTCGGCGAGCTTGCGCGCGACCGTGTCCACCTCGCCCAGGTACCAGCGGTCCACGACGACAAAGGCCTCGTCCGTCGTCCACGTCGACGGATCGGGCTTCCGGGCGACGATCTCCGAGGCGACGTCCTCGAAGGGAAGCCTCGCGACCGTGTCGGCCGACAGCGCCCTGCGGTAGAACCTGACGTCCTGGAAGCGGGTCTCGCGCATCGGCTGGTAGTCGTCGCGCCTGCCAAGCTGCATCACGGCGTCGGTACGGATGGACGCCTTGGCCGGAAGGGAGTCCCGGCGCGTGATGGTGTCGACCGCCGCGCCGTTCACGTAGATCTTCAGGCCGTAGGCACTCCTCGTCCCGTCATACGTGAAGAATACATGGAGCCACTCATCCATGGGAAACGCCTCCCGGGTGGCGACCGAGAGCCCCCGGCTCGGCTCCCCGGCGTGGGCCGGGGAGCCCTCCTTTTCCCTGCCGGAAGCCGCGGCAAGGGGCTTTCCCTCCGCGGCACCGGCGGACGCGCCGGGTTCCGGCACCAGGTTCACGATGAAGTGGCCCTCCTTCTGGTAGATCTCCCATCCGGCGCCCCCGTGGTGCGCGTCGTCGCCCATGCGCGACAGGAGCGAGCCCTCGCCGGAATTAATGTTTCCGGGCTTCTGCCGGAGCATGAGCCAACCGCCCGCGGAGAAGGACTCGTCCGCCTCCACGTCCCCGAGCGGCCCCAGCCGCAGGCGGGAGAGGATGTCCATGCGCATCGAGGGCCAGAGCCAGGAGTTCTCTCCCCAGACCAGGGGATTGGTGTCCGCCGTGAACTCCTTGAGCTTGATGTCCGGCGCGCCGTTGTGGACCAGGTCTCCCTTGCCCTCGTCCAGCCGCAGGCGCAGCTCGAGCCCGTCGGCCCTCACCGGCTGGGGGAGATGGCCGGCGGCGAGCCACTCCCTAACCAGGGTCATCCCGGCCGCGCGCCGGGCGGAAAGCTGGCGCTGGAGCACGGCCCGCCGGGAAAGGACGAGCTCGGCCGCGGCGCGGTCCTCGTCCCGCGGCAGGCGCATGACCGGGGCAGGATCGGCAATATTCGAGTCCCAGGGCTTTTCCGCCGTGTTGTTGAGGTAGGCGGCGAGGCGGTAGAAGTCGCGCTGGGTGAAGGGGTCGAACTTGTGGTCGTGGCAGGCGGCGCAGCCGGTCGTCAGGCCGAGGAACGCGACGCCGAAGGTCTCCACGCGGTCCCGCGTCTGGTTCACGTAGGTCTCCTCGGGGATGTCGCCGCCCTCGTTCGTCGTGAGGTTGCACCGCATGAAACCCGTGGCCGCGAGCTCGTCCCAGGTCTCCGCCGGGAGAAGGTCCCCGGCAAGCTGCTCCCGGATGAACCGGTCGAAGGGCTTGTTGGCGTTGAAGGCCCTGATCACGTAGTCGCGGTACGGCCAGATCGCGCGGTAGTTGTCAAAATGGATGCCGTGGGTGTCGGCGTAGCGCACGGTGTCGAGCCAGTAGTGCGCCCGATGCTCGCCGAAGCGGGGGCTTTTGAGCAGGCGGTCGACCACCCGCTCGTAGGCGCCGGAGGCCGTGTCGGCGAGGAAGGCGTCGACCTCGGCCGGGCTCGGCGGAAGGCCCGTCAGGTCCAGGGTCACCCTCCGGATGAGCGTCCTCCGGTCGGCCTCGGGGGAGGGGTTCAGGTGCTCGCGCTCCAGCCGGTCCACGATGAAGGCGTCCACGGGGTTAAGGACCGAGCGGGCGGGCGCGTTCCGGACCATCGGGATGGCCGGGGCGACGGGTGTTATGAAGGACCAATGCTCCTCGTACTTGGCCCCCTCCGCAACCCAGCGGCGCAGGAGCGCGACCTCGCCGGCACTGAGCGTCTTGTGCGCCTCCGGTGGCGGCATCTGCTCCTTCTGGACCCTCGACTCGATGCGAAGCACAAGCGGGCTCGCGTCGGGCTTTCCCGCGACGATGGCAGGCCCGTACTTTCCACGGGGAGTGAACGCGAACTCCGCCCTGTCGATGCGAAGCGAGGCCTTGCGCGACCCGGGGTCCGGGCCGTGGCACCCGTAGCAGTTTTCCGCGAGGACCGGCTCAATGTCCCTGTTGAAGGCAACAGGCTCCGGCTTGGCCTGGACGGACTTGGCCGGCACGTCCGGGGCATGCCCACAGCCCGCATCGAGCAGGAGGAGGAGGGCGCCCGCAGCGAGACCTCCGATGAGGCTCCTGAGGCAACTCTGGCGGCTGGGGTCTGGCAGCATTCGGGGTAGCCTGGATCCGCCCGGAAAAATGCTCCGGCGGGGCCCGATTGCAAAGCATTTACGAGGGCGGACAGGCCCCAAAGACCCGGGGGGCGGCCTGACGGCCCCCGCCGCTTCTGCCTGCCCGTGTGGAACCGCCCACGCGGATTGGATACAAATAGGAGTGCGGCTGGCCCGGTCAGGGTCGCTCCGCTCGCAATCCTTAACCCGTTCATCCATGAAAAACTACCGCTCCCTCTCCCTCGCCCTTTCAATCCTTAGCCCCGCTTTACTCGTGTTCTGCGGCGGCTGTTCAAAGTCGACCAGCGACAAGGTGGCCGACGCGGCCCAGGACACGACGAACGCGGTCAAGGCCGTCGCCATCGACGTCAAGGACGACGCCGTTGCCACGTGGAACAGCATCAAGGACTACACCTTCGACAAGCGCTCCGAATTCTCGGCGAGCATCAAGGGCTCCGTCCAGAAGATGGACGACAAGGTGACCGACCTGAAGGCAAAGGCCTCGACGGACTCGCCCGAGAAGGCAAAGGCCCTGCAGGCCTACGACGACGCGCGCGCGGAACTCAAGGTGAAGCTCACCGATCTCGGAAACGCCACGGAGGCGACCTGGGCGGACGCCAAGGCCGGGGTCAACAAGGCGTGGGACAAGGTCGAGAGCGCCTACGCCGACCTGACTAAATAGGCGGGCTCGAGGAAGACGGACCCCGGTGGCCGGCCCCCATGCGGTCGCCCATCCGGGCGTAGGTCTCCACGCAGGAGGCGCTCTGGCCCACCAGGTCGTCGTCGAAGGTCACCCGGCCTTCCTGGAAGAGCGTGATCACGCAGGATCCCCCGAAGGCGAACATGCCCTTCTCCTCCCCCTTAACGACGGCGCGCCCGGGCAGGAAGCTCTGCACGATGCTTCCCACGTTCGTCGCGCCCACCTCGATCATGGCGACCGTCCCGAAGTCGGGCGCCTCGATGAGCGTCACGAACCGCTTGTTGCGCACCAGGTAGAGGATGTTCCTCCGGAGCGCGATGGGGCTCACGGAATAGAGGGATCCCTGGACGAGCCGCGCCTCGGAGGGGATGCCCGAGACCGGGAAATGGAAGCGGTGGTAGTCGCTCGGGCAGAGCCTTGAGATCAGCATGGAGCCCCCCGCGAACCGGGCGGCCAGCTTCTCGTCCCCCAGGAGCTCGGAAAGCGTGAACTTGGCGCCCTTCACGTAGAAGCCGTCCGCGGTGTCGACGTCCGGGAACGCCAGGTGCCTGCCGTCGGCGGGGAGGACCGCCACGCCGAGCCCCTGCGCGATCGGCCTGCATTCGGGCTTGAGCGCGCGGTGGAAGAACTGGTTGAAGGTGTGGAACTCGAACGGGGACTTGGCGAACTCGGACACGTCCACGTCGTAGTCGGCGATGAACTTGAAGATGTGGATGTCGCTGCCCTCCTTGTTCATCTGCCTCCCGTAGTACCACGAGAAGAAGCTCCTCTTCGCGAACAGCCACACCGCGAAACGCCCTATCGGGTTCTCATAGGCAAACCTCAGCCAGCGCTCGCCAAAGATCTTCTCGGTCTTCGTCGTCCCGCTGTAGCGGTCGTAGTAGACTATGGGCTGGGGTTGCAAAAGGGGCAGTTGCGGTTTTTCCATTTTCCGCAGATTCTTCCGATTCGCCATGGAAAACTTCACCTATTTCAATCCCACCCGGATCCACTTCGGCCGGGGCCAGATCACCTCGGTTGACGCCGAGATTCCCGCCAGCGCCCGCGTGCTGCTCCTTGCGGGCGGCGGCAGCATCCGCACGAACGGCGTCCACGCCCAGGTGCGCAAGGCCCTCGGAAGCCGCTATGTCGCCGAGTTCTTCGGGGTCGAGGCCAACCCGGACTTTGACACGCTCATGAGGGCGGTGGAGCTGGTCCGCAGGGACAAGCTCGACTACATCCTCTCGGTGGGCGGCGGCTCGGTGGCCGACGGCGCGAAGTTCGTCGCCGCGGCGGTCCCCTTCAAGGGCGACCCCTGGGAGATCCTGCTCACGCGCGGTTCTGTCGTCGCCTCAGCCCTCCCTATCGGGGTGGTCCTGACGCTCCCCGGCACGGGCTCAGAGGCGAACATGGCCTCCGTCATCAGCCGGCGGTCGGTCAAGGAGAAGCTCGCCTTCCTCAGCCCGAAGGTCTTCCCCCGGTTCGCGGTCCTGGACCCTGAGACCACCTTCACGCTCCCCGAGCGCCAGATCGCCAACGGCGTCGCCGACGCGTTCACCCACGTGATCGAGCAGTACATGACCTACCCGGTCCATGCCGCGCTCCAGGACCGGTTCGCCGAGTCGGTCATGCAGGTGCTGGTCGAGGAGGGAACGAAGACCGTGAGGAACCCCACCGACTACGACTCGAGGGCAAACGTGGTCTGGGCCGCGACCTGGGCGCTGCACGGCGTTATCGGCGTGGGCGTCCCGCAGGACTGGGCGAGCCACACGATCGGACACGAGCTCACCGCGCTCCACGGGATAGACCATGCGAGGACGCTCGCTGTCGTGGTGCCGAGCCTCCTCAACATCCAGCGCGCCAGTAAGGGCGCCAAGCTCCTGCAGTACGGCGAGCGCGTGTGGGGGATCCGCGAGGGTTCCGAGCACGCCAGGGTCGACGCGGCGATCGACAGGACCCGCAGCTTCTACGAGTCGCTCGGGCTGCGCACGCGCCTCTCCGACTACAGCGTGAAACCCGACGTCGCCTCCGTGGTCGCGAGCCGGCTCAAGAACCGCGGCGTCACGGCCTTCGGGGAGCGCGGGGATATCACGCCCCAGGTGGTGGAGCGGATCCTGATCCAGGCGGCGTAGCGCAGTGAAGACCCACCGCAAGGAGCTTTGGTTCGACATACCCGAGCGGCGGAGGCTCGTTAACATCACGCCCCAGGTCGACGAGGCCCTGAGGGAGAGCGGGATAAAGGAGGGCCTTTGCCTGGTGAACGCCATGCACATCTCGGCCTCCGTCTTTATCAACGACGACGAGCCCGGACTCCACGCGGACTATGAGACGTGGCTGGAGAAGCTGGCGCCCGAGAAGCCGCACGCCCAGTACGCGCACAACCGGGGCGAGGACAACGCCGACGCCCACCTGAAGCGGACGATCATGGGGCGCGAGACCGTGGTCGCCGTGACGGGCGGCAAACTCGACTTCGGACCGTGGGAGCAGATCTTTTACGGGGAGTTTGACGGGATGCGCCGGAAGCGGGTCCTGGTGAAGATCGTCGGGGAGTGAGCGCCTCGGGGGCGGCCGCTCAGGGCGCCGAGTCCCAGTATTCGTGGCGCTCTCGGAAGGCCTCGGGCTCGGGCCTAAGCGTCACGTCAAGGTGCATGACCTGGCGGCCGGTTTGCCCCTCGTAGCGGGGCCACTCGGGAAGGCCGCCGCCGTTCGGGTTGCCGGTCTTTGCAAAGTTTGTCCAGTAGGTCCCTATGGCGTCCGAGATCCTGAAATCCGCGGCATCCCAGGGGACGTCCTTCATGGCGGAGATGGCACCGAACACGTAGGAGATCTCCCAGGCATGGGGGGCCCCCGTGTCAGCGCTCGTGGCCGGGGCGCCGTTGATGACGGTGCCCGGCGGGATGGGCACCGCGCGGTCGAACTGGTACCGGTAAACGGGCGCGTTACCGGTCTCCAGCTGCAGCTCGATCCACTTCCAGGTCGTCGAGATGATGAACCGGTCGCCGGCCAGATCTCCCGCGGACCTGACTGCCTGCTCGTCCGTCCCGGCGGGGTAGAGCTTGAGGACCTGGCCCGCCTCGGCGCCGTACTCCGCCTTCACGTCCTTTATGAAGCTCGCGGCCGTGGGCCGCTTGTCGCCGAACACGGAGTAGACCCTAGACTCGTCGGCGTTCCATCCGGCAAGGAGCGGCACATGGGCCTGCTCTCCCGCCTCGTAGATCGAGCGAATGTCCTTCGGGAGGACATACCCGTCCACCACGACCCCCACCTTGAACTTCTTGTCCGCGGCAGCCTTAAGGAGCGCATCCGCGGGGATGGCCCTCAATTGCGCGATCGTCTTGGCACCCAGGGAGGCCCCGAACTCATCGCCGGCCTTCTCCGCTGCTGCAAGCGAGGCCACATGCGAGGGGTTCCTGCGGGTGCCGAGCAAAGACCCGCTCTCCCCGATAGCCTTCTGGAAGAGCCCGCGCGCCAGGGGAGTCGCCATCTGGACGCTGACCGAATATGAGCCCGCCGACTCTCCGAAGATCGTCACGTTCGAGGGGTCGCCGCCGAAGGCCGCGATGTTCCGCTGGACCCACCGGAGTGCCGCGGTCTGGTCCATGATCCCGTAATTGCCCGAGGACCCATGCCCCGACTCCTGCGAGAGGCCGGGATGCGAGAAGAAGCCGAAGATGCCGAGCCGGTAGTTCATGCTCACGACCACGACGCCCTTCCTCGCCAGGTCCTTCCCATCCTGCCGGGGCTCGGAGGTGGCCCCGGCCTGGTACCCCCCGCCGAAGATCCAGACCATGACCGGCAGTCGCTCCCCCGCGGACTTCGCGGGCGTCCACACATTGAGGTAGAGGCAATCCTCGCCCGGGCCAGGGTCGCGGAAGATCATGTCGGAATAGATGTACTGCTGCATCGGCCTCGGCCCGAATTCCGTCGCACCGCGAACGCCCTCCCATGCCGCCACCGGGTGCGGGGCCTGCCAACGCAGTTCGCCCACCGGCGGTGCCGCAAACGGGATCCCCTTGAAGGCGCGGATGCCAGCTGCGTCGGCCCCTGCGCCCTCGATCAAGCCGGAGTCGATGCGCACCTGGTCCCCCGCCCTGGCGTTGGGGAGAAGGGTCATCGTGAGGGCAAGGGCTGCTGCAAAGGCTCCGTTTCGCAAAGCATGGGTATCCATAAAGGGGTGCTCTTCTTCCGTTCCGGGGTGGTCCGAAGGGGATATCGGGAACCGCAGCGCGACTCCCGGGGAAGGTCGTTCAACGGCACCCCCAACCAAACCCCCGGCCGGGAGCCGTGTCAACCGCCGCTGCCTTCAGGACACGACCCATTCCCCGTTCTTGACGGAGAAGGTGACCGTGGAGCCCTCGGCGATCTCGCCCGAGATGAGCCCGCGCGCCAGCCGGGTCTCGATCTGGCGCTGAAGGTAGCGCTTCAGGGGCCGCGCCCCGAACACCGGGTCGTACCCCTTCTCCGCAGCCCAATCGCGCGCCTTCTTGTCCAGGGCAACGGTCACGTGGCGCGCGGCGAGCCGGCTGTTCAGGTCCACGAGCAATAGGTCCACGATCGAGCCGATCTCCTCGAGGGTGAGCGGCTTGAACAGGATCGTCTCGTCGATTCGGTTCAGGAACTCGGGCCGGAAAGCCTTCCGGAGCTCGGCCATGACGCTCTCTCGCACGGTCTCGGGGATCGTGTCGCCCACGACGCCGTCCAGGAGGAAGCGGGAGCCGATGTTGGAGGTCATGATGACGATCGTGTTCTTGAAATCCACGGTTCGTCCCTGGGCGTCCGTGATCCGCCCGTCGTCCAGGACCTGGAGCAGCACGTTGAAGACGTCGGGGTGCGCCTTCTCGATCTCGTCGAAAAGGACGACCGCATAGGGCTTGCGCCGCACGGCCTCGGTCAGCTGCCCGCCCTCGTCGTAGCCCACGTAGCCGGGCGGGGCCCCGATGAGCCGGGAGACCGCGTGCTTCTCCATGTACTCGGACATGTCGATCCGGACGACGGCCGACTCGCTGTCAAAAAGCGTCCCCGCGAGCGCCTTCGCGAGCTCGGTCTTGCCGACCCCGGTTGGACCCAGGAAAAGGAAGCTGCCGACCGGCCGGCGCGGGTCCTTGATGCCGCTCCTGGCCCTTAAGATCGCCTCGGTGACAAGCGTCACCGCCTCGTCCTGCCCGATGACCCGCTTGTGGAGCGTCTCCTCCATCCGCATCAGCTTGTCCTTCTCGCCCTCGACGAGCCGCGTCACGGGAATGCCCGTCCACTTGGCCACGATCTCGGCGATCTCCTCCCCGGATACCTCCTCCTTGAAGAGGGTCGTGGCCTTGCCCGACTTCTCCAGAGCCTTGATCTCGCTCTCAAGCTGCGGGATCCGGCCGTGCCGGAGCTCCGCCACCTTGTTCAGGTCGTAGGCACGCTCCGCCTTCTCCATCGCAAGCCGGGCCGCGTCGAGCTCCTCGCGCAGCTTCCTCACGTGGTCGATCGATGCCTTCTCCTTTTCCCACTGGAGCTTGAGGCCCTTGGCCTTCTCGCGCATCCCCGCCAGCTCCTTCCGAAGGTCCTTGAGCCGCTCCTTGCTCGCCGCGTCCTTTTCCTTGGCGAGCGCGGTCTCCTCGATCTCGAGCCGGAGGGAGCCCCGGGTGAGCTCGTCCAGCTCCTGGGGCATCGAGTCCATCTCGGTGCGGATCATGGCGCACGCCTCGTCGACAAGGTCTATCGCCTTGTCGGGGAGGAAGCGGTCCGAAATGTACCGGTCCGAGAGGATGACCGCGTTCACGAGCGCGTTGTCCTGGATCCTCACGCCGTGGTGGAGCTCGAAGCGCTCCCTTAGGCCGCGCAGGATCGAGATCGCGTCCTCGACGCTCGGCTGCTCGACGATGACCGGCTGGAACCTCCGCTCGAGCGCCGCGTCCTTCTCGATGTGCTTCCGGTACTCGTCCAAGGTCGTTGCGCCGATGCAGTGGAGCTCGCCGCGGGCCAGCATGGGCTTGAGCAGGTTGCCCGCGTCCATGGCCCCGTCCACCTTCCCGGCCCCCACGATCAGGTGGAGCTCGTCGATGAAGAGGATGATGCGGCCCTCGGCCTGCTTCACCTCGTTGAGGACCGCCTTCAGGCGCTCCTCGAACTCGCCGCGGTACTTGGCGCCCGCCACCAGGGCGCCCATGTCGAGGGCGAAGAGGGTCGTGTCCTTCAGGCCCTCGGGCACGTCGCCCCGCAGGATGCGCTGCGCCAGCCCCTCCACGATCGCGGTCTTGCCGACCCCGGGCTCGCCGATCAGGACGGGGTTGTTCTTCGTCTTCCGCGAGAGGATCCGGATCGTCCTTCGGATCTCGTCGTTCCGGCCGATCACCGGGTCGAGCTTCCCCTTCCGCGCGCGGTCGACCAGGTCCACGCCGTATTTCTCAAGGGCCTGGTACGTGGTCTCGGGGTTGTCCGTCGTCACCCGCTGGCTACCCCGGACGTCCTTCAGGACGGCCATGACCTTGGACCTCTCGATGCCGAAGCTCTTGAAGAGCTTCTTCATCGCCTCGGGCTTCCCGAGGTCGATGAGCGCCAGGAAAAGGTGCTCCACGCTCACAAACTCGTCCTTCAGGTCCTTAGCCTCCTTCTCGGCGCGCGTCAGGACGTCGTTCACGGCCTGGGTCACGTAGACCTTGGACGTGTCGACGCTCCCGGTGACCTTGGGAATCCGGTCAAGCTCCCGGTCCACGGCGAGCTGCAGGGCGCTCGCCGTCAGGCCCATCTTATCCACAAGGCCGGGAATGATGCCGTTTTCCTGGCCGAGGAGCGCCGAGAGCAGGTGCCATGTGTCCACCTCGTTGTGGTTCAGGCGGCGCGCGACCGCCTGCGCGTCAGTCAAAGCCTGGCGCGACATCTGGGTGAGGTTATTGGTGTCCATGGTCCCCATCACAGTGCATGGGATGCGCCAGCATGGCCCACGGCGTCCCCAGAGGGGGAACCCCCAACCGCCGCACCCGGATGCGGCCAATTAGGCACACCCCGGGCGCGCACCTGCCTAATTATGGCGCACGTGTCCCAGGGGAGGTTTTGGTTCGCCGCCGGCCGAAAACGGGGCACGTTGGCCTCTGCCTTAGGGCCATTCCCGCGACCCGATGAACCCCAACATGATCGAAGACCTGGTCGG
>Ga0302195_10000396_pt1 | contig 33716 bp, 29 predicted proteins | sample II_Bog_N1_2_FD_198778 | JGI IMG/M metagenome (GOLD analysis project Ga0302195, IMG submission 198778) | Peat permafrost microbial communities from Stordalen Mire near Abisko, Sweden - II_Bog_N1_2 | ecosystem: Environmental > Terrestrial > Soil > Wetlands > Peat | place: Sweden: Abisko...
CCAAGCCATGTCAAAAGCCACTCCCGCCAAAGCCGCAACCCCCGCCCCAGCCGCCACCCACGTCCGCGAGAAGAACATCGAGCTCGCGCTCTCCTCGATCACCAAGGAATTCGGGGAGGGGTCGATCATGCGCCTGGGCACCAACCAGAAGATGAAGATAGAGACGCTTTCGACCGGGTCGCTCGCGATCGACCTGGCGCTGGGCGTGGGTGGGCTCCCCAAGGGCCGCATCATCGAGATCTACGGCCCGGAGTCCTCCGGAAAGACCACTTTTTGCCTGAGCGTTATCGCCGAGGCGCAGAAGAAGGGCGGCCTGGCGGCCTTCATCGACGTCGAGCATGCGCTCGACCCCAAGTACGCGCGCGTGGTCGGCGTGAATCTGGACGACCTCCTGGTCTCGCAGCCGGACAGCGGCGAGGATGCGCTCAACATCATGGAGACCCTGATCCGGTCCAACTCGATCGACGTGATCGTGCTCGACTCGGTTGCGGCACTGATCACCAAGGCCGAGCTCGACGGGCAGATGGGCGACATGACCATGGGCAGCCAGGCGCGCCTTATGTCCCAGGCCATGCGCCGCCTGACGAGCGTCGTCAGCAAGACCCAGTGCGTGTGCATCTTCACGAACCAGATACGCGAGAAGATCGGCGTCATGTTCGGATGCTTCCCCTACCAGGCGAAGGTCATGCTGCGCGGGGGCCGCAGCGAGCTCATCGGCACGCTTGTGAACCAGCAGAAGCGCGCCGAGGTGATCTCGTGGGACCACAAGACGAATTCGTTTGCACCGACGGAGGTGGTTCGCCGATTCAAGCACGGGCGCAACGTGACCAACTTCAGGCTGACGGACAACGAGGTCGGGGCGCTGCGCACGGCGTACAGGACGCTGGTTTTCCGCTACCCGAACGATGCCGGCTTCAACAAGCTAACCTGCACGCCAAACCACACCATCTTCACGCCTGCCGGGGAGGTCAGTGCAGAGGAACTGACCATCGGCGACGAGATACTTGTGAGGCACAGGAATGTGAGATTCTCGGATGATCTGCAGCATCTCCTGCTCGGAAGCATGCTGGGCGACGGGAGCCTGAAGCAGGACGGCAAGACGACCGCCTGTTTCCGGGAGGAACACGCCCAGGAACAGAAGGCCTATGTGAAGTGGAAGGAAAAGGCGTTCGGGAAGCTGGTCCGGAAGCCCTCGGATAACGCCCACGGCTACGGCTTCAGCACCGTCCCGCTCTACTCCCTCGCGGAAATACGTCGGAAATTTTACCCGCTGAACAAGCGCCACAAGCACGTCACGGCCAGCCTGCTCGAGGAACTGAACCCGTTTTCATTGGCCGTCTGGTACCTGGATGACGGCACCAATGGTTCGCGCGACCAGAAGGCCAGGCGCTCCAATTCAAAGACCATTCACCTGCATCGCTTGACCGAGGGGGAATGCCGGGATTTCGAGGCCGTGTTCGCGGCCAAGTTCGGACTCAAGTGCCACATCAAGTATCATCCAAAGGGGGCGTCTTCCCGCATTGGTTTCTACGGACCCGAGGCGGACAAATTCGAGGAAATCATCCGGCCGTACTGCCACGCGTCGATGGCCTACAAGCTGACGCCCCACAAGGATATCGGCTGCCGACTGGCCAAACTCGACTTCAGCACGTCTGAGGTGGACGAGGCCATTCCCTGCGAGATCTTTGAATGCCGTGAGAAGTTCATCGATGGCAAGCAGGGCGTCCGGTACAATCTCGAGGTCAAGGACAACGCAAATTTCCTGCTGGCGAGCGGGGCCATCGTGCACAACTCCCCCGAGACGACCTCCGGTGGCCGCGCCCTCAAGTTCTTCTCGTCGATCCGCATCGACATCCGGCGCAAGGACCAGATCAAGACCCCCGAGGGAAAGGTCATCGGCAATCGGACCAAGATCAAAGTCGTGAAGAACAAGGTGGCTCCGCCGTTCACGGAGGTGGAGTTCGACATCATGTACAACGAGGGGATCTCGGCGTCGGGCTCGCTGCTCGACCTGGGCCTGGAGCACAAGATCCTCGAGAAGAAGGGCGCATGGATAACGTACCTCGGGGAGCTGGTCGGCCAGGGCCGCGACGCCGCCAAGCAGACAATCCGCGAGAAGCCGGAGCTGGCCGAGAAGATCACCAAGGCAATCGTCGAGAAGGCGAGCGTCACGGGCGGCACGGTCGTGACCGGCGAATCCGCCGAATAGAGGGGCCCCAGCGCCCCCCCGCGCAGGCGGGAATTCTTGCTAAAGGAAGGGGAGCGTGGAAAACCTCGTGGACGCCGGTTTTCCCGACTCCCACCCAGGAGAAGGGGGAAGCCCCCACCCGGCCTGTGGACCGGCGCCGGCTGCCCAAACCTCCATCCCATGAATACAACGCGCGCCCCATGGCTCCTGTGCCTTCTCCTGTCCGCAGGGACGACCCTTGCGACGGCCCAGACTCCTGCGGACTCACCCGGAGTCCCCGTGGCGCCCGTGCCGCCTGGCGCCGACCTGCGCGCGGCAACCGTCAAGGTGGTGGTTGCGCCCGACCACCGCGACTGGACCTACAAGCTGGGCGAGCCCGTACGCTTCGCCGTCTCGGTGACCGCCGACAGCGAGCCGATCGACAACGCCACAGTGACCTACAGCGTCGGCCCCGACATGTTCCCGGGCGAAAAGAAGACTGTCGCCCTTCCCCTCTCGGGCCTCACGCTCGAGGCCGGCACGATGAACGTCCCGGGGTTCCTGCGCTGCATCGTGACGACCCGGGTCGCAGGTCGCTCCTACCGGGGCCTGGCCACGGCGGCGTTCGCGCCCGAGCTGATCAAGGCCACCCAGGTCGAGCCGGCCGACTTCGACGCGTTCTGGGCGGCCGGCAAGGCCGAGCTCGAGAAAATACCCATCGAGGCAAAGCGGACCCTCCTGCCGGACGCGTGCACCTCGACGGTCGACGTGTACCATGTGAGCTTCCGGACCATCGGAAATGGCGGCGGGAACCAGGCGCGCATCTACGGGATCCTCTGCGAGCCGCGCGCGCCGGGACACTATCCGGCAGTACTCAAGGTGCCCGGGGCGGGCGTGCGCCCTTATTTTGGCGATGCGGAGCTGGCCTCCAAGGGCGCGATCGTCCTGGAGATCGGCATCCACGGCATCCCGGTCAATCTGGCTAAGGAGGTCTACGACCAGGTGTACGCGGGCGCGCTCAACGGCTACTGGCTCTTCAACTTCGACGACCGCGACCATTACTACTACCGGCGGGTGTACCTGAGCTGCGTCCGCTCCAATGACTACCTCACCTCCCTGCCCAACTGGGACGGCAAGCAGCTGCTCGTGATGGGCTCAAGCCAGGGCGGCCAGCTTTCGATCGTGACCGCGGCGCTCGATCCGCGCGTGACGGGCCTGTCCGCCACCCACCCGGCATTCTGCGACGTGTCATCCGAGCTCCACGGCCGCGCCGGGGGATGGCCCCACCCGTTCATGCCAAACCCCGACGGGAGCCCGTCGCTCCAGGCGACGCCCGCAAAGATCCTGACCGCCACGTACTACGACACGACCAACTTCGCGCGGCGCATCAAGGTTCCCGGCTACTACAACTGGGGCTACAACGACGAGGTCTGCCCGCCCACCGCGGCCTATGCGGCGTATAACCTGGTCACCGCCCCGAAGACCCTCGGCCTCACGCTCGAGCTCGGCCACCAGTACACGCCCGAGCAGGCGGATGCGATCAACGGCTGGGTGACCCGCTTCCTGGGGATCAGACAAACCCCCTAGGATGAGAGTCGTCGCGCTTGCCGCATCCTCCTGGCGATTCCGGGACCTATCGGGGTCGAAGTGGCTCCCGGCAACAGTGCCGGGGTGCGTCCACACCGATCTTCTGCGCGCAGGGAAAATCCCGGACCCCTTCTGGGGCACGAACGAGGCGGGCCTGCAGTGGATCGACGAGCGCGAGTGGGAATACGCTACCGACTTTGATGCCGGAGGCGACCTGCTGGGAGAGGAGGTCGTGGAGCTCGCGGCCGACGGCCTCGACACGCTGGCCACGGTGAGCGTGAACGGTAGGGTCGTGGCCCGCACCGAGAACATGTTCATCGGGTTCCGCTGGGACATTAGGCCGCTGTTGCTCCCAGGGCGCAACGAGCTTTCGGTGCGCTTTGCCAGCGCCACCCGCTACATCCGGACGCACCGGACCTGGCACAAGCCGCGGGAGATCAATGACCCGGTCGGGGGATGCACGGCGATCCGCAAGGAGCAGTGCCAGTTCGGGTGGGACTGGGGCCCGCGCTTCGTGACCGCGGGGATCTGGAAGGACATCCGTCTTGAGGCGTGGACGGGAAACCGGCTCGTCGAGCTCGAGGTATCCCAAGACCACCTGCCCGACGGAAGCGTGACCCTTTCCATCGCCCCAAGGCTCGCCCGGCGGGACCCCCGCTCGACGTGCGCGTGGCGCCTCGGGCTCGGGGCCAAGGCGATCGCGTCGGGCTCCGGCACGGCGGTGAGGGTCGCCAACCCCAGCCTCTGGTGGCCGAACGGCCAGGGGGAACAGCCGCTCTACTCCCTGGAGGTCGACGTCCTCGGGAAGGACGGGACCCTCATCGGAAAGTGGGCCCAAAGGATCGGGCTTCGCACGATCACCCTGGAGCAGAACAAGGACCGGTGGGGCACGTCGTTCCATTTCGCGGTGAACGGGCGGGCCCTCTTTGCAAAGGGGGCCAACTGGATCCCGGCAAACTGCTTCGTGGCGGGGCTCCCGCGGAGCGCCTACACCCGGGACCTGGAGGCGGCCGCGGCCGCGCACATGAACATGATCCGGGTCTGGGGCGGCGGGATCTACGAGTCGGAGGACTTCTACGACCTGTGCGACGAGCTGGGCCTCCTCGTGTGGCAGGACTTCATGTTCGCCTGCACGCTTTATCCGGGCGACCCGGACTTCATCGAGAGCTCGCGCGAGGAGGCCGTGCACCAGGTGAAGCGCCTGAGGCACCGGGCGTGCCTGGCGCTCTGGTGCGGAAACAACGAGGTGTGGGGCATCAACGCCCACGAGCTCGTCGACCCGAAGAAGAAGGCGCTCAGGCGGGACTACGAGCGCCTTTTCCACAGGATGCTTCCCTCGGTCGTTGGGGCCCACGGCGGGGCGACGCCGTACTGGCCCTCGTCGCCGTGGAGGGGGGACCCCGACACGAGCCATCCCGCCGGGGAGGCGCGGGGCGACACGCATTTCTGGGACGTCTGGCACGGGCGGAACCCCGTCAAGGACTACGAGAAGTGGAGCTTCCGCTTCGCGTCGGAGTTCGGGATGCAGAGCTACAACTCGGTCCAGACCCAGGCGACGTTCTGCCCGGCCTCCGACGCCAACATTTTCGGCAACGTGATGGAGGACCACCAGAAGAACCGGGGCGGCAACCAGGTCATCCTGGACTATGTGTCGCGCAGGTACCGCTTCCCGCGCAACCAGCAGTCGCTGGTCTACCTTTCCCAACTGAACCAGGTGCACTGCGTGGCGACCGGGGTCGGCCACTACCGGCGCAACATGCCCCGCTGCATGGGCGCTCTCTACTGGCAGCTGAACGACTGCTGGCCCGTCGCGTCGTGGAGCTCGATCGAGTTCACGGGCCGGTGGCGGGCGCTCCACTACGCCGCGCGCCGTTTCTTCGCGCCCGCCTACGTGAGCGTCCATATCCCCGGGGACGAGGTATTCGGGACTAACAACTACAGGACGTCGACCGTGCGGCTCGCGCACGTCCACACGAGCTATGACGGGCCCCGCGAGGCGTCCGGGGTCGTGCGGTGGGACCTGTTCCACCTGGACGGCACCGTGGTCCTAAGCGGGAGGAAAAGGGTCTCACTGCACCCGATGCAGAGCGCGCTCCAGAGGACGCTCGACCTGAGGGGCCCGATTGAAAAATTCGGCAGGGAGCAGCTCTACCTCCGGGTGGCGCTCGACGTGGGCCGAAAGCGCGTCAGCGAGGCAACAGCCTTCCTCACGCTCCCGCGGTTCATGGAGCTGCCGAAGCCGGAGACCCGGATCTCCGTGCGGGTGAAGGCCCCGCGCTTCGCGGTCCTCTCCTTCACCTCCCCGGTCTACCAGCACAAGTTTGAATTCGACATCTCCGGGCAGACGTTCACCGCGAGTGACAACTTCTTCGACCTTTATCCCGGCCAGTCGAAGGTGGTCGAGGTCGACCTCATGGCCCGCGTTACCCCGGACATGCTCAGGAAATCAATCCGGCACCGCTCGCTTGCCGACACCTACTAAGGCGCGTGACCTATCCCCGGAAGACGCTCCCAGGATCCACGCTCGGCCTTATCGCGGGGCTGGCGGCCTACGCCGTGATCCTTTTCGTCCTGATCGGAGCCGTGCCCGGTGGTTCCGACAACTCGGGGTACTTCAACGAGGCCCGTCTCTTTGCCACCGGGCGAATCCGGGCGCCCATGCGGACCCTCGCGGGGGTTTCCCCTCAGGAGACACCCTTTCTCTATGTCCCCCTCGGCTTCAAGCCTGCCCTGGGTGCGGACGCTCAGCTTGTCCCCACCTATCCCCCCGGCCTGCCGCTCATGCTCGTGCCGGCGGCGGCCCTTATCGGCTGGCAGCACGCCGGCGACTTCGTGCTTCTCCTTCACTCCCTGACGGGTATAGCCCTTGTCTTCGCGCTCGCGCGCACGTGCGGCCTTTCCGGCACATGGTCCCTGGTAGGCGCCGCCATTCTCGCAGCGAGCCCCCTCTATCTCTTCACGTCGCTCCAGGCGCTGAGCGATGTCCCCGCCACGGTGTGGGCCACTGCAGCGGTCGTGGCCGCGCTCCGGAGCCGCGAGCGAGCGGGATGGGCCCTGGCATCGGGCCTGTGCATCGCGGTCGGGTTCCTCGTCCGGCCGAGCAATTTCCTGGTGGCGCTGCCGGTGCTCGTGGCGGTCGGGATGTACCCCAGGCGCCTGGCGCTCCTGGCGCTCGGGGCCTTGCCCGGGATCGCAGCCTGGATGGCGATCAATGACGCGGCCTACGGCCATCCCCTGGAGAGCGGCTACGGGGCCATCGGGAGCGAATTTCACCGGACGCTCGTCATGGGCACCCTGGGGTATTACGCGCACTGGCTGCCGCTTCTCCTTAGCCCCGTTGTTCTCCTGTCGCCCGCGATCATCGCCTTTTCCAGGGCGAGGCCCAGGGTCGTCGGTGTCCTCGCGACGTGGGCCGCGGGGTTCCTCGCATTCTACGCCTCCTACCGGTGGACGCACGAGCAATGGTGGTTCCTGCGCTTCATTCTTCCCGCAGCCCCCGCCCTGATCGTTGCAGGGCTCGCGGCCGTGAGCCTCTGGCTCGAGGGCCTGAAGGCCCGCTACACCGTTCCGTGGGCGGCGGCGGTGCCGGCCGTGGTCCTCCTGTGCGCGCTCGCGGTCGAGGCCGGCCAGGAGGGGCCGATCCGGGATGCCCGCACCATCGGCCACGGTGAGAGGAAATACGGCCGCGTCTCGGTTTGGCTCGCCGCCCACCTTCCCAAGGACGCCGTGCTCGTGGCCTCGCAGTCCAGCGGCGCCCTGTTCTTTTTCAGCGACTTCACGATCCTGCGCTACGAGGAGATGCATCCCCCGGCCTCCGAGCAGGTGCGCCTCTCGGTCGGGCGGAGCGGGCGCGGGCTCTACGCCGTCCTCTGGCCCTTCGAGACCGGGGTCCTTGCACGACTGCCGGGGACGTGGACGCAGGTCGGCGCGATCGACGACGTCACCGTGTGGAAATGCGACGGGTCCCCCGCCGCGGCGCGCTAGGCGAGGACGAGCGTGATGACGCACTCCAGGTGCCGCGTCTGGGGAAAGAGGTCGAAGGGCTGCACCGCGGTCACCGCGTAGCCCGCGGCGAGGAACTCCTTCAAGTCCCTCATCTGGGTGGCGGGATCGCAGCTCACGTAGACGACCGACCTCGGGAGGAAGGCGAAGAGCTGGCGGAGGAACTCGGGGTCGCAGCCCTTGCGGGGAGGGTCGATAACGACCGCAGTGTCCTCAGGCGGAAAATCGAGCCCGGAGAAGATCGACGCGGCATCGCCGGCCGAGAACGCGGCGTTCGTGATCGCGTTCGCGGCCGCGTTCTCCCGGGCAAAGGCAACCGAGGACTCGCTCACCTCGACCCCCGCGACGCGCTCGAAGGCGCGGGCCGCGGCGAGCGCGAAGAGGCCGCTCCCGCAGTAGGCGTCCACCAGGAACCGCGCGCCCGTCGAGCGCGCCTGGTCCCTCACGTACGTGGCGAAGGCAGGGAGGATGAAGGGGTTGTTCTGGAAGAAGTCCCTTGCGAGGAAGCTCAGGTGAAGGGTGCCGTCCGCCCCAAGCGGTACCTCCTCTGTCACCCGCTGCCCGTAGTCGCTCGTCACGACGCCGCTGGCGTCGCGGAAGAGGACCGTGGCGCCGCGCTCGTAGCCCGGGCCCGAGGCCTGGCGCCGGATGTCTGCCCGCGCCAGCGTGAGGCGGGTGTTGATGGCCTCGGTCGCGATCTCGCACCGCGGGACGTCCACGATGTCGAAGCGGTTGCCCTGCTTGAGGAATCCGATGGCAAGGTCCCGGCCCTCGCGCGGCGCGTTGAAGTGGGGCGTGATCTTGGAACGATACCCGAAGGGCCGCGGCGAGGGGATCACGGGCGACACCTCGACCGTGAGCCCGGCCATGTGCAGGACCAGCTCCCCGACCTGCCGGCGCTTCCATTCCAGCTGCTCCTCGTACCGGAGGTTCTGGTATTGGCACCCCCCGCACTGCCCGAAGAGGGCGCACCGGGGCGGGATCCTGTGGGGTGACGCCTCGATGACCTCCAGAAGGTCGGCCTCGGAGAAGTTGGCGTGGTTGCGGAAGACCCGCGCCCGGACCCTCTCGCCCGGCAGTGCGAAGGCCACCATCACAACCCACTTCGCCTCCCCGCCCGACCCCTCAATCGACACCCGGCCCAGGCCCTGCCCCATGTTGGTGAGGGTCGAGATTGGGAGCTCGATCTCCTGGTGGTAGGCAAAGGGCCTCTCATTGAATCTTTTCTTTTTCGACACGGGTGCCTCCTACAATTCAAATAGGGCGATGCCCGTCGAGATAATCACCAGCCTTCAGAACCCGAGGCTGAAGCGGCTTGTGCGCCTGCGCGACCGCCGGCCGCGGGACGAGGAGCAGGCTTTCCTGGTGGAGGGCTACCGGGAATTGCGCCGCGCCCTCGAAAAAAAGGTGCAGATCGACGAGCTCTATTTCTCAAGGGACTGGTTTCTTGGCTCAAACGAGCCCGCGCTGATGGCCGAGGCCGAGGCAGGCGGAGCAAAGCTCTTTGAGCTGTCGAAGGAGGCCTTTGCAAAGGTCGCCTACCGGGAACGACCCGACGGGCTCCTCGGCGTGGCCCCCCAGTGGAGGAGGTCCCTTGCGGACGTGCCCCTCTCGGCGAGCCCCTTCATCCTAGTCGTCGAGGCAATCGAGAAGCCCGGCAACCTGGGCACCATCCTCCGGAGCGCCGACGCCGCCGGGTGCGACGCCGTGATCGTGTGCGATCCCGTGACTGACCTATTCAACCCGAATGTCGTGCGCGCATCGACCGGCGTCCTCTTCTCGGTTCCGTGCGTGGTCGAGGAGAGCCCGAAGGTCCTGGAGTGGCTCCGGAGCCGGGCAATAAAGACCGTGGCCACGACCCCCTCGGCCAGGGACCTCTACACCGACAGCGACCTGAGGGGGCCGATCGCGATCATCATGGGCAGCGAGCAGTACGGCCTGAGCGATTTCTGGCTGAGGAACGCCGACCTTCCGGTGAGGATCCCGATGGCGGGACAGGCCGATTCCCTGAACGTGGCGATGGCCGCGCTGATCACCCTGTTCGAGGCAGTGCGGCAGCGGGGCGCGCGGCGATGAACCTGCGCCGGAGCGCGGGCTGGAGCCGGTGCTCGAGGAGCCAGGCGATCGCGGTCGAGAGTCCGACGACCAGCGCGAGTCGCAGGGCGTAGCTCCACGGGGTCCCGCGGGGCAGGGACGGCTGGAAGAGGATGCTGAACTGGAGCGCGAGCGAAACGGCGTAGATTCCAAACGAGACGCCGCCCGTCGGTGCCAGCCAGGCGAGGAGCGCAGGCCTGGGCCTCCACTCCAGGGACACCCAGCCGAGGACGAGCGCCGCCGCGTAAACAAGGAACGCCCCTCTTCCCCTTTCTCCGAAATTGCCCGTGAGGAACCGCTCAACGAGCGCCGCCGTGGCGAGCGAGAGGCAGAGAAGCCCAAGCCTCCGCTGCCACCGGGGCGAGCGGCCCGTGGTTGCAAGGAGGAGCCACAGGCACGCAGCCAGGAGATCCAGGCGCTTCAGGGCAAGCGGGGGAACATTGAGCTCGGGAAAGTCCAGACGGCCTAGGAGCACCTCGAAAGAGGCGACCGGCCAGAGGACCGCGGTTGCAAGCAGGGCGCTCGGCCAATTGCCGTGGCCCTCGGGCCGAGGCCCGAGCCATGCGACCGAGAGGCCGGCAAACCAGTAGAGGCCGCCGATCACGTAGCACGAGAGGAACGGCGGGAACACGGAAAAGGCCGCTGTCGCGGCGGCCAGGGCAAGGAATCCCATGAACACGCCGACCCGGGGCGCGTAGCGCCATACGGCGAGGAAAACCAGGTAGTAGAACACCTCGAAATTGAGCGTCCAGAGGCTCGCGTCGTTGGCCATCACCGGGACATGCCAGCCGAAGAGATAGACGTTGTAGTTCTGGAGGAAGCCGAGGTTCCCGAGCACGGTCGAGGCAGCGGTCCTCGGCGCGAGCGCCCAGCTCATGAGGACCGCGGCCGTGTTGACGGGAACCAGGCGGAGCGCGCGCCGGCCCAGGTATCCCTTGACCGCGGGTCCTCCAAAACCCGACTTGACGGTGAGCCCGATCACATAGCCCGACAGGACAAAGAAGAAGAGGACCGCCGGCCTCGCCTCGTCGAGCCACGAGAAGAAGTCGGGAGGCGAGTAAACCGGGTCAAGGCAGGGGATGGGCGCGAACACGTGCCCATAGAGCACGAGGAGGGCGCACAGTCCGCGCAGGCCCTCGAGGCCCAGGGCCCTCCCCGGGGGGGCCGGCGCCGGGCCGGGGGGGGAAAGCCTGCTCTGGAGAAGTCCGGCCATCGCAGGGGGCTTCCTAGGGCTGCCGCCGCAGCCATGCGGCGAGTTCCGCGGTCCCCGATTCCATGCTGACCGCTGGAGAGTAGTCCAAGTCGCGGCGCGCGGCGGATATGTCGAACCAGTGGTCCTTCGCGAGCTCGGCCGCCACGAACCGGGTCATCGGCGGCTCGCCCCTTAGCGGCAGGATACTCCATGCCGCTTCCATGCAGCTCCCGATCGCGGAGGCCGCCCAAAGCGGGATCCTCTTTCTGACGGGAGGGCGGCCCAGGGACGCAAGCAGGACGTTGATCCAGTCCCAGAGGACGACCGGCTCGCCATTCGTGATGAAGTAGGCCCGCCCGCCGGCGCGGCACTCCCTCTGGGCGAGCGCCCGCTCCGCCAGGAGGTGTGCGTCGGCGGCATTCTCGACATGCACCATGTCGACCCGGTTTCTGCCCTCGCCCACGATCCTTAGGCGTCCGGACTGCGCCCGCCCAAGGATGCGTGGCACGAGGTGCGGATCACCCGGCCCCCAGATCAGGTGCGGCCGGAGCGCCACAGTCCGCAGCACAGCGCCGTGGGCCCCAAGAACCTCCGCCTCGGCCGCCGCCTTCGTGAGCGGATACGGGCTTGGGCAATCCGTCGTGAGGGGGAGCGACTCGTCGGCGCCCGACAGGTCACGGCCGTTGTAGACTACGCTCGGTGTGCTCGTGTGAACCAGCCTCCGAACCCCGTGGGCCTTGCAGCCGTCCAGGACCGCCCGCGTTCCGAGCACGTTCGCGCGATGGAAATCGGCGCGGGAGCCCCAAACACCGACCTTCGCCGCCACATGGAACACTGTTTCCATCCCGCGGCACGCCTCCCTTACACCCGTCGCATCCTCGAGCTCCACGCGAATGAAACGGACGCCGCGCGCCTCGAGGTCGGGCGCGGGCCTGCGCGCGGCGACCGTGACCTTCCTTCCAAGCGCCAGCAGCCGATCCACGATCCTCCGGCCAAGGAAGCCGGTCCCCCCCGTGACGAGCGCGGGGCCGCGACATGACTCTTGTGCTTCAGCGGAGTCCACGAGGGGAGAAGCGTAGCATGATGTGGGTGCGTTCAGGCGACGCGAAACGCGCGCGCGCCTGCAGCCCATTTGGCCAGGGAGAGCCTGTGGATCTTCGCATTGTGGCGAACGTCCACGGGAAAATGCTCGCGAAAGTAGAAGGTCCTAATGGCCGCCGTATGCGCGTGGACGAGCGCCAGGGCGCGGAGCTCGCCGGCGAGCCTTAGGGCATCCTCCTCGCCCGATATCCGGGTCTCTGCCACGATCGCAGGTTCCTGACCGGCACTTACAAGTGCGCACCGCTGCGCGCGCGGATGCGTCCGGAAGGCCTGCTCGCACGGCTCCGTGAAAAGGGTCCCTCCGGGAGTTTCAACACGCTCAGCCATGCGCCCCAGGAACCAGAGCCTGCCCGCATCGTCGAGCAGGCCACAGTCCCCCATCCTGTGCCATACCGCGCCTGCAGGGCCCGGGATTTTAGCGGCTCGCGTGGCCTCAGGCAGGCCGTCGTAGGTGCGGGTGACGACCGGGCCCGCAACCACGATCTCGCCCACGGCGCCCGCCGGGAGACCCTTCGAAATCTCGTCGACGGGGCCGTCCGTGAGAGGGATGATCCTTACTTCCATGCCGGGAACCGGCCGCCCGACACAGGCGCCCCTGGTCGAGGAGGCATCGATCTCATCGGCCGAAATGGTGCTTACCGGAAGGGCCTCCGTGGCGCCATAGGGACTGTGGAGGCGCCCCTTCGTGAGGAATGCCCTTGAGCCTTCCCAGAGATCCGCGGGAACCGGGGCTCCCGCGCACAGGACCCTGCGCAGGCTCGGAAGCTCGATCCTGTTCTCCCTGCAGTGGGCGGCGACCTTCCTCCAGAGGGTCGGCGAACCGAAGGAATTGGTCACCCGTTCCTGGCGTATGGCCTGCACGATCTTCGCCGGGTCGGCCCTTGCCGGATGCCGAGGGTCCATCTCCGGGATGATGCTTGTCATCCCGAGCGCCGGATTAAAAAGGGCAAAGATGGGGAGAAGCGGCAGGTCCACCTCGCCCGGCTCAATTCCGTAGGTGTCGCGGATGATGGCCACCTGGGCATCGAACATCCCGTGTTCGTAGCACACGCCCTTTGGCGCCCCCGTTGAACCCGAGGTAAAAAGGATCGCGGCAAGGTCTCCTGGTTCCGCCGTGGCGGCCTCCACCACCGCGCCACCCTGCCCCGCCGCCCGCGCGGTGAGCGAGCCGCTCACCGGGACGCGGACCTGGACGCTCGAGAAGGCCCGAACGCACACGCGCGACAGGATTTGCGAAAGGGCAATCCCAACCAGGACGCGCGGGCGGGAGCGCCGCACGCAGGAGAGGAAGTTTCCCAGTCCCATCCCGGGATCTATGACGATCGGGACGGCGCCAACCTTGAAGAGCGCAAACACGAGCGCGATCAACGGGAGCCCCGGCTTCACCATGACCAGCGTTCTGTCGCCCCTCCTGACCCCGGCGGCCAGGAGGCGCCCGCACCACGCGTCGGCCTCGGTCAAGAGCCCGGAGAAACTCAGCGTTAGATAGTCAATGCCCTCGGCGTCCGTTCGTCCCCGCGGGACCTTCAGGGCCGTCGCCCCGGGTTGCGCAGCGGCCATCCTTTCCAGATGCCGGGCTATGTTTGCGTTCACGCTTTGAGCGAGGGCGCCTCGGCTAGGAGGGACGCCTGCCACGGCAGCAGAATCTCGCCCAGCTTGCGGGGCGTGCGCGCGATCTGGGAGAGCTGGGACCTGTTGGCGATCAGCGTCGGCTCGATCGAGATCTTGGCGGCGATCTTGTCGCGCTCCTCCTTGATGCGATCCAGGAGGGCGATCTCGGCCTGGGTCAGGGGGTGGTGGTTGGGGTCGCGGCCCGGCCTCCTCGGGAGCGTGCGTGGATCCTTTGCGAGCCCGTCCCTGACCGCCGCCGAAAGCGAGCCGATCAGGCGGCCATGGCGCTTGCCGAGATTGACCTCCCGGAGGATGGACTCCTCGGTGCCGCCCTCGTCGGCGGCAGTCGCAAGCCGAACCAGAAATTCATTCGAGCACACCTTGAACGGCGGAGTGTCGAGCTTCTGCGCCTGCTCCTGGCGCCAGTGCCAGACGGAGTGGAGGACGGACTGGCCGACGGCCCTCAGCCGCTCGGACCTGCCGATCCTCCAGTCGTTCTCGTCGGGGGGAGCAAATCCGGTGGTGCCGGACTCGATCTGTGCCGTGCACTGCTGCTCCATCCAATCGACCCGGCCCAGCCTCTTGAGCTCCCGCGCAAGGAGGTCGCGCAGCGCCGGCAGGTACCACACGTCGAGCGCGGCGTAGTCCAGGAGCTTCTGCGTGATCGGCCTCCGCGACCAGTTGGCCTTCTGGCCGTCCTTGTCGAGCTTCACCCCGAAATTGTCCTCGATTAGCGATGCCAGGCCGATCCTTCCCCGGCCCAGAAGCTGGGCCGCTAGCATTGTGTCGAAGAGGCTCTTTGCCTTGAAACCGCAAAAATCGTGGAGGAGTCGCAGGTCAAAGTCGCTCCCGTGCATCACCAGGTGCTTTTTTGCCAGCCGACGCCAAAGCGGCTCCAGGTCGATGGGTGCAAGGGCGTCCAGCAGGTAAACCTCACCGGCCACGTAAAACTGGAGCAGGCAAATCCGAACCCGGAAACGGTACATGTTGTCCGCCTCGGTATCCATAACGACCTCTCCCGAGCTCTCGATCGCGTCGAGGAGGGGCTGGATGCGGCCCGGATGGTCAATGAGCGTAAAACCCGATATACGAGGGTGTTGGGTCTTTACACCTAGGAGTCGGCGGACCGGGTGCGGCAGAAAACGGGAAATCATCGCAGTCGAGTGCAGCTTGGGGCCCAACGCGACCTAGGGCGATTCTTAAAAGCGACCCTCAGCGGGATTCCCGAGCCATCTCCGACCGGCGCCCCTTGGTGCCCTACAGCACGTTCACCGGCATCCCGACCCGGACAAGCCCCACAAGGGTAAGCACGTCCCAGTTGGCCAGCCGGAAGCAGCCGTGGGACTCCGTTCGGCCCACGTTCTCCGGTTCCGGCGTTCCGTGGATGCCATAGCCCGGCCTGTCCAGGCCGATCCAGGCCAAGCCGACCGGATTGTTCGGCCCAGGCGGTATCGTGAGCCTGCGGCCGAGCGCCCTGCCCTCCCCGGACTCGGGAAAAAGATCAGGATCAAAGGTGTAATCAGGATTGGGTATCACAACAGTCACGTGAAGGCCGCCAACGGGCCTTTTTTCAACCATCCTCGCGATGCTCACTGGAAAATGGGCGATCACGCGGCCCAACGCGTCGACCACCTCAAGTTCATGCGTGTCCAGGGTGATCATGATCTGAGACGCGGTGCCGCTCACGACCACCTGGTCCGCAGCCGGAACCACAATCGTTGTCCCGGGCAGCACGGCGTCCCAATTGACCCCGGGATTGAGCTTCCGAATCAGATTGGGATGGGCATGAAACCGTTCGGCAGCCAGCTCGAGCGCCGATTCATAGGCCATTGCCGGGGACTGCGACTTCTCGAGCCACGTCGCGGGAACGGGATGCAATCCTGCCAGTTCGATCGGCTTGAAGGTGTAGCTGCCAAGCGTGGGCGCAGATGGCCGCAGGAGTTCCCGTGTGGCGGCGTCCAGTTCCTTTGTCTCCGCGATCCCCGCACCTCGCTGGAATGCGTCCAGTGCGGCTGCCGTCTGGGCTCCAGGGACGCCATCGATCGATCCGCAGGAGAAGCCGCGCCGATGCAGCTCAACCTGAAGATCGAGGGTCGAATCGATGCGCAGCTCCTGCCTTGGGGCTTCGGCTTGCGCGTCGCCCTCGGAAGGTGCGGCCTCCAAGCTCATCCCGCGGCAGAGGATGGCGAGGATAGCTAGGGTCGCGCGGGTGTTACAACAAGGCGCCAAGAAATGAATTTCTCCAGCTGCCCTTAAACGAACCCGTCCTTTGGCGATGGCTAGGCCTGCCCCCGGGGTTAGGGCTCAATGGGCGCGTTGCAACGATAAGCATCATTTTCGAAGGCTCTTCACATAGACAACGACGGCTTCGATTTGATCGGGTCTAAGATCGTCCTTAAACGCGGGCATGACCTGCCCCCTCTGGTCCTTGTGGCCCTCGTTTACCTGCCTCCTGATGTCGTCATCGGTCAGCTTACTGCCGGTGAGGTCCTTTGCATGCAGCTTCCGACCCGCCGGCGTGTGGGCTTTTCCATCCGGCCCATGGCACGAAGCACATTTGTCGGAAAATGTTTCTTCGCCTGCCTCTCCCAAGGCTCGCGGTCCAAGAACGACCGCAAAAACCACAAGCCCCGCAGCAAATCGATTCAATGCGGGTCCCGTCGTGCTATTTACACGGATCATAACGGAACCCTTTTGGGGCCGCATAACGTTCGATTTCCTCAGCATTGGATAGAGCGTCCCCTCATCGTCAGGAGCGGGGCGGGCGAAAACCCCAATTCGGTCCAATCTTGTTACCGCGGCCTACGCTTTTCTCTGGTGGAGGCCGATTTCATTGCCGTCGGGGTCCCTTACCGTAAACAACCGGCATGGCGGGAACTCCGCAATTTCGTTGGTGACGGTGATGCCGGATGCTTTGGCGTCGGCCAGTGCCCCGTCAAGATCCGCAACTTCAAGCGTCACGCTTGACGATCGCGGCCATGTCTCTGGCGAGGCATTGGAAAGGGCGAGTGCAACGCCTGAAACATCATACTCAATCCACCATTTTCCCGGGGCGAATTCGATCTGCACTCCCGGTTTAAGTCCAAGCCATCCCTCGTAGAACCCTCGCGCCCGTTTGATGTCCGAAACCGCATAGGCGACAAATGCAAGTTCCTTAATCTTTATGCTCATAGGAGGTAATCGTTTAGGCGAACCGCAATCCTGTGGGAAGACGGCTCCGGTCAGTACAATTATGGCGATTCCCCGACAATTGATTCTGGAGTTAACCGAACGCCGATATTGAGGAAGAATTCCAATTCCCGACGCGAACACAAAAATGCGAGGTAATCCACTTCCATGATACCTTAGCTTGGTCGCCGTGCCCCCTCGGCAACCAGGCGAGCCGGAGGTGCGCCATTGATCCTTGCCGGTTTCCCGACACATTTCCCGTTCGGACCAGTCCAAGTGGCAGGTCCATCCCTTGAGAATCCTACGCATCATCCTGATCTGGCTGTGCATTGCTGCCGCGCTCGCCGCCCTCCTTGTCCTGACAGCCATCTCGCCGCCCCTCCAGACATGGGCTGGCCAGGCGGCGCTCAACCGCCAGCCGGGCGTCCACGCCTCCGTGGATTCCCTGTCGGCGGGTTTTGGGAGGGTGGACATCGAGAAGGCTCATATCGAATTCAACGGAGCCGTTCTCACGCTGCCCCTGCTCCAGGCGCAGGTTCCCCTGACCCGGGCACTCCTAGAGAGGAAGGTGTCGGTCCAGGGCCTCCTTGCAAAGGGCTGGACCCTCGACCTGAGCAAGGCGGGCGCCTTGCACGCCGAGGACGCAAAACCGGCCAACGAAGCCGCCACGCCAAGCGAGAATCAGGCGTCGGCAACGCGCGCCAGCCTGCTCCTTCTTGGCTACGTCACTACCGTGAAGCTTCCGTTTGGCGTGTCGCTTGAGGGCGTCGACATGGAGGGTGACGTGATCCTTCCGGGTGGACCCGGCAAGGGCACGACCCAGGTCCACGTAACCGTTTCCGGCGGCCATGACGGGCAGTTCGCGTTCGACGCGTCCACCGAGGCAACCGGGACAGCCGTGAGCTCCGCCTTCGCCCATGGGACGATTACCCTCCTCATGAGGACGCCGAGGACGCTGGATGTCCTAAAGCTCGCGGCCGAGGTGACCATGATCGGCGAGGCCCAGTCCAACCTCGCCGTGTCGGTGCAGGCTTCCGCGGAGCACGGGCCCGGCGGTGAGACCTATTCGTTGAGCCTCAGCCGGGGCGGCAGGCGCGCCGTCGTTTTTGATGCCACGTCGTCCCAGGCGACAGGCGGGGTATCGGGAACGTGGAAGGCTAACCTCGTGGAATCCGACCTGGCGCCGTTCTCGCCGTTCACCACGCTTCCTACCCTGGCAGCAGTCGGTGAAGGCAGCTTCGAGGCGGACAGCGGCCTCTCAAGGATGCATGCCGTCGGTCGGCTAAAGTCGGCCGCTGGAAGCCTCTCGTTTCTCGCGCCTATCCTGGAGCGCGTCGGAAAGGCCAACGTGGATGTCGATTTCGACGCCACGCTCTCGGGCCGTTCCCTGCACGTGGGCCACCTGATGCTTTCGCTGGAGGGCGCCCGCTCGACGGTGGTCGTGCAATCGCTGCAAACCTTCGACTTTGACGGGAACACCGGGAGCGTCGTCGTCCCCAAGCCGGGAGAGGACTTTTTCGAGGGGTCGGTTAAGGGCCTGCCGCTCGAGTGGCTCTCGAGTCCCACAAGCCGGCTCAGGTTCACGGCCGGAGAGGCGAACGCCCGTTTCGTGATCCGGCCCCACGACGGCGGATTCTCCCTTCGGCTGAAGGAGCCGCTCACGGCCTCGGGCGTCTCGGTTGCGGGTCTCGCCGGGGCTCCTCTCGACCTGTCGGCGCCACTCCTCGCATCCTACGCCCCAACGGGCTGGGACGTCACGGTCGGGCCGCTTTCGGTCCGCGCAGCCGGCCGTTTCCTGGGCGAGATCCAGGCCAAGGCCTCACGCGTTGCCGGCGCCGACCCGACAGTCGCGGTCACGGGTACATGGAGCGCGGCTCTCGAAGCGCTCGCATTTGAAGCCGGCGTTGCCGGGCCCGGTTGGCAGGTCGGCAAATCCGCGTCCGGGGATTTCTCGGCAAAGCTCGGCGACACTACGGGAATTGACGGCAAGGTGATCTGGGCCGGGCAGGACCCGAGCCAAACGGTGAGCGCGACCGTGCACCTCGACGTCGATGCCGACGGGGATTTTGCCTTCACGGCACCCATCGACTTCGCCTCCAATGGGGGCAAACGGGAGCTTTCCACGGAGGGTTCGTGCGCGTTTGGGCGCTCCGGCGGTGAACTTGAGATTAGGCTCACCAGCGAGGACATAGCCGAGGGCGACCTGCGTCTTCTCGCAGCGCCACTTGCGGCCGCGGGAGGGGGACGAATCTCCGCGGCATCGAAAGTCCCCGGGCCCTTCTGGGGCGGCTGGACGGGAAATATCGGGTTCTCGTTCAAGCTGCTTCGCACCCCGAACGGAAACTACGACGAGGTCGGGGGGGCGCTCGTCCTGAAACACGATCAGGTACGCCTTGAAACCGGACGCGTGTGGATCCTGAACCACAACCTGGGCAAGTTCGAGGGGACGATCTCCTTCGATCCCTCGCTTGCACGCCCTTATGCGATCAAGGCCTCGGGAAGCGTGGAGGATGTGGACGCCGCGGCCTTTTTCGGCACCGCTCCGAAGGGCCAATCGGCCCCCTTTGAGGGACATTTTTCCGCCGCCGCGACACTCACCGGCGTTGGCGTTAGTCTCGATGAACTGGCGCGGGACGCCCACCCGCAAATCCTGCTCAAGAGCCAGTCCGGAATCCTGCGTTTCCTGAAAGTCGATGTTGCCGACGCCGTGCCAGAGGCTTCGACCCCGGTCTCGGATACCCTAGGAGACGTGAGCTCCGCGGTGGGCTCGATCTTTGGCATTCACAAGGGCTTTGACCGCATCGACAGGAACAAGGTGAGCCCGGCTGCGGACGCTATCATCAATTTCACCTACGAGATCGCCGAGATCGGCTATGACCGGCTCACGATCGCGGCCGCGGCGGGGCCGGACCAGGCGCTCCACCTCTCCGATATCGAGATGGACTTCCCGGACGAGAGGCTCCGGGGTTCGGGTGACATCGCCTTTGGGAAGGGCGCAGCCCTCCCCAAGCGTCCGCTCTCGCTGGACCTTGTCCTGAGCGTCAAGGGTCACCCGGCCGAACTACTCTCCAAGGCGGGAATCCTTGTCCCGAAGAAGGACGACGCGGGCTTCCGGGACGTGACCGTCCACGTCGTCCTCGGGGGAACGCTCGAGCAGGTCGACACGGGCCCATGGCACGACGCGCTCGCCAAGGTGGTGGCCGCGAACCCCCTGCAGAAAAAGAAGGATAACTAGGACAGCCCTGTCACTCGGACCACGCCCCCAGGAACTCCCCCACGAGCTCGGGCAGGTCCGCGCTGTAGCCACCCTCAAGGACCGCAGCCGCCGGAATCCCGGTGTGCTGGAGCCAGTGCCCTAGCGAGGCGAAGTCTTCCGCCTCAAGCGTCATCTCCGTTATCGGGTCACCGACGTACGCGTCAAAGCCCGCGGACACGAGCACCAGCTCAGGCCTGAAGCCGACGATGGCGTCAAGCGACGCGCGCAGCGCGTCCATGTGGGACTCCCTCGAGGCATCCGGGGGCACGGGCCAGTTGCGGATGTTGCCGAGGTCGTGCAGCCCCGTTCCCGGGTAGCCCGGCGATTGGTGCACCGAGCTGACGAGGATGCCCTCCCTGCCGAGGAGGATCGCCTCGGTGCCGTTGCAGTGGTGCGCGTCAAAGTCCCAGATCGCTATCCGGCGGATGTCAAAGTCGCGCATCGCCGCCAGGGCCGTGATCGCCACCTGGTTCAGGTAGCAGAATCCCATCGCCTGGTTCGCGGTCGCGTGATGTCCGGGCGGGCGCATGAGCGAGAACGCGGGGCGCCCGGTGTCGTGCGCGTGGCGGGCCGCAAGGAGCGCCGCGGCGACCGAGCGTCGCGCGTGCTGGCCGATCCCGGGAAGGTAGCGCGTGTCCGGGTCGAAGTCATTCTGCTGCTCAAGGCGTGCCAGGTGCGCCGGGGTGTGGGCCAGGAGCAGCGTCTTGTCGGGGACCTCGTCAAACTTGGAAACCCACGTCCAGCCGGGGAAGGTGTCCTGGAGGTACGCCGCCGTGTGGGTGACGCGCTCGGGCTTCTCGGGGTGCCCGAGCGCCCAGTAGTCGGCGCACCTCGGGTCGTGGAGGACGAGCATGGACATGGCCGGTTGTTTCTCCGGGAGAAACTGCGCGTTTTTGCCCGCCTCGGGGCCGGGTGCCGCGCCGGTTCAGCTCCGCATCTTGGCAGCCTTGTCCCGGCTGCTAAGCTTGTCCTTAAGCTCGTCCGCCGGGCAGCCGCAGCCGCCGCCGCAGCCCGGTTTCCGGCGGTTCGCAGACCAGCGCAGGAAGAGCCCCGCCGCGGCCGCCGCCACGATCAGGAGGGCCGCAAGTGTCTGGAGTTCGGGCGTCATTGATCCGCTAGAACCCTAGCGCGGTCCCCCCCTGGTACACAACAAACGATATGATCCATGCCGCACCCGTCATGTAGGCCGTCTGGAAGAGCGGCCACCGCCACGAGTTGGTCTCCCGCCGCACGACAGCGATCGTGCTCATGCACTGCATGGCGAACACGTAGAACACCATGAGCGTGACGCACACCAGCGGGGTGAAGAGCCTCCTGCCATCGGGCCAGGTTGCCGAGCCTAGCGCATGCTGGAGCGTCTTCGTGTCCTCGCCGTTCGATTCCGCATTGAAGACGACCCCCATGGTGCTCACGAAGACCTCGCGGGCCGCGAACGAGCTGATGAGCCCTATCCCGATCTGCCAGTCAAAGCCGATTGGCTTTATGAGGGGCTCGATCGCGTGCCCGGCGCGCCCCGCGAAGCTCTGCGCCAGCTGCTCGGTGTCCGTCGCGCCGGCTGGCGCCTTGGGATAGGCGGCAAGGAACCAGAGTACCACGCTGATCGCCAGGATCACCGTGCCCGCGCGTTTCAGGAAAATGCCGGCGCGCTCCACCATGTGGAGGATCACGTCCCTAAGCCGCGGCAGCCGGTAGGGCGGCAGCTCCATGATCATGAGCGGCGGCTTCCCTTTCAGGAGCGTGCGCTTGAACAGCCAGGCGAATCCAAAGGCCCCGAAGGTGCCGAGGGCGTACATGAGGACCATGATGCCGACCTTGGTCGCCAGTGAAACGCCCCTGCCCGGCAGGAGGGCAGCAATCATCAGCAGGTAGACCGGCAGCCGGGCCGAGCAGCTCATGAGCGGGGCCACGAGGATTGTCACCAGCCTGTCCTTGGCGTCCTCGATCGTCCGCGTGGCCATAATCCCGGGGATCGCGCAAGCGTAGGAGGAGAGGAGCGGGATGAAGGACTTGCCGTTCAACCCCACCCTGCTCATCAGGCGGTCCATGATGAATGCGGCGCGGGCCATGTAGCCGGTGCTCTCGAGGAGGCCTATGAAGAAGAAAAGGATCAGGATTTGGGGAAGGAACGTGACGATCGTGCCCACCCCGCCGATCACGCCGTCGGTCAGGAGGTTCCTCAAGTCGCCTTCCGGCATCACATGCTTGGTCCAGTCCGCAAGCGCCGTGGTCCTCCCTCCGATCCAGTCCATCGGCGCCTGGGCCAGCGAAAAGATGCTAACAAAGAGGAGCGCCATGACGGCCCCGAGGACGAGCCATCCCCAGACGGGATGGGTGACCACGGAATCGATCCGGTCGCTCACGGTTGGCACGGCCGAGTGGGCCGCCTCCGACACCTCGGCCGCAAGCCCGCCGATCACCTCGTAACGGGAGTTGACGAGTGTTCCCGCCCAGTCCGTTCCCTCGGATTCCCAGCGTTTCTCCCAGGCCCTGAGGATCTCCTCGGTGCGGCTGTCGAGAGGCGACGAGCCCGCGACCCGCACGGAATCCTGGTCGGTCAGGAGCAGGAGCGCCTCGGCCCGCGCAATGAGGGGAGCCTTGCCGCCATTGGCGACGAGGGAAGCCTGGAGCTCCGCCACCGCCGAGGATATCGCCGCCGGGATGTTCCACGCATGGCGGGAGAGCGGCGGGTCGAACTTGCTCATCGCTAGCTTGAGCTCGATGAGCCCCTTCCCATTCACGGCCTCGCAGGGGATCACGGGAATGCCCAGGAGCTGCTCAAGCCTGGCAGCCTTAATGACGAGCCCCGACTGGGTCGCCAGGTCCATCATGTTGAGCACGACGATCACGGGCCGGCCCAGGTCCAGCACCTGGTGCACAAGGTAGAGGTTACGCTCAAGGTTCGTGGCATCGACGATGCAGAGGATCCGGTCCGGCTGGGGCGTGTCGGCCCTCCTGCCAAGAAGCACGTCACGGGTGACAGCCTCGTCAGGCGACCTCGCGGCGAGCGAATAGGCGCCCGGAAGGTCTATGACGGTGATCGGCTGGCCGTGCTGGGAATAGGACGTCCCGATCTTCTTCTCCACGGTCACGCCGGGATAGTTGCCCACCTTCTGCTTCAGTCCCGTGAGCGCGTTGAACAGGGTGCTCTTGCCGCAGTTGGGATTGCCGACAAGCGCGTAGATCGGTGCCCGCGTCGTGGAGGTCATTGGTCCTGGGGCTCCACCATCACATCCGCAGCCTCGCTCTTTCGGAGCGTAAGGTGGTACCCGCGGACCTTGATCTCGATCGGATCCCCGAAGGGCGCGAGCCTGACAAGCTTAAGCGGCGTGCCCACGAGGAGTCCCATTTCGCGGAGCCTAAGCGATGCTGTTCCGGTCTTCGGAAACTGCCGGACGACGGCCGACGAGCCCGCCGGAAGATCGGACAGCTTTACCAGCGCCGCCATGAATGGGATCCACGCCCTCAGCGGGCGCCGGTCCGCTCTACGAGGATCTGGCTTGCAGCGCTGTGGCTGAGCGCGATCCGGGTTCCATTGACCTGGCAGAGGATGGTGCGGTTGCCCGAGACCTTGGTGACGTAGGCGGATTCACCGAATCCCATCTCGCGGACACGCTGGCAAAACTCGGAGTCGCCCTTCAACCGGCACACCCTGCCAGTCGCGCGCACGGGTAGTTGGCAGAGGGGGAAGGGGGAGGTGACGGGCTGTCCAGCCATGGGTGAGAAGGGAAACATGTGGGAACTGAGACTCAGTTTCAAGAAATACTTGTTAAGGGGGTTCTCCTAGATGACGCCAAGGAGGTACCCTGGACTTCGTCCCATTGCATCATTTATGGCCAAAAACGCCTGTTTTTGCCCATAAAACAGCAAGAAATGACCATAAAAGGCCCATTTCCTGCCCAAGCGCAGCGAACGGCCCGGATCCTTACCGCCTCCGACTACGTATCCCGAGCTGGGCGACGGAGAACCGAACAAATCCTTCGAGCCTTTCGACCTCCGCGGGATCAAGCCCTTCCTTGCCCTTGAGAGCATCCTGCGCGCGCTTCATCGCGTTCTCGACCGCATTCACGTCGATCTTCTCCTCCTCGATCGCGCTGTCCGCAAGGATCGAGACCCTCTCCCCGGTGACCTGGGCGAAGCCGCCCCCGACGATCAGGTACTGTGTGACGTTTCCCCTGGTCGCACGCAGTTCTCCCGCGCCCATCTGGGCGACGAGCGGGATGTGCCCCGGGAGAATGCCGACCTCCCCCTCCACGGTCGGGATCACGACCGTGTCGACCGTCTCGGAATAGACCCGGGCCTCAGGGGTGACGATCTCGAGGATGAGCGGCATGGGCCTATTTCTTGCCGGAGGCGATCACCTCTTCGATGCCACCCTTCATGTAGAAGTCGCCCTCGGGGACGTCGTCGAGCTGGCCGTCGAGGATCATCTTGAATCCGCGAACGGTCTCCTTGACCGGGACGTACTTGCCGGGAGTCCCCGTGAACACCTCGGCCACGGAGAAGGGCTGCGAGAGGAAGCGCTGGATCTTGCGTGCGCGGAAGACGGTGAGCTTGTCCTCTGGCGATAGCTCGTCCAGGCCCAGGATCGCGATGATGTCCTGGAGGTCCTTGTACCTCTGGAGCACGCGCTGGAGCTCGCGGGCCACGTTGTAGTGCTCCTCGCCCACGATCGAGATTTCGAGCGCCTTGGAGACCGAGGCGAGCGGGTCGACGGCCGGGTAGATCCCGAGCTCGGCGATGGAGCGCTCGAGCACGATCGTCGAGTCAAGGTGCGCGAAGGTGTTGGCCGGCGCCGGGTCGGTGAGGTCGTCCGCGGGCACGTACACGGCCTGAACCGATGTGATGGAGCCCTTGTTGGTCGAGGTGATGCGCTCCTGGAGGAGGCCCATCTCGTTGGCGAGCGTCGGCTGGTAGCCGACGGCCGAGGGCGAACGCCCGAGGAGCGCGGACACCTCGGAACCGGCCTGCGAGAAGCGGAAGATGTTGTCGATGAAGAGGAGGACGTCCTGGTTCTTCTCGTCGCGGAAGTACTCGGTCATAGCGAGCGCAGAGAGCGCCACGCGCATGCGGGCGCCCGGGGGCTCGTTCATCTGGCCGTACACGAGCGCGACCTTCGACTTCGAGAGGTCCTTCTGGTCTATGACGCCCGCCTCGGACATCTCATGGTAAAGGTCATTGCCCTCGCGCGAGCGCTCCCCCACCCCGGCGAACACCGAAAAGCCGCCGTGGGCCTTGGCGATGTTGTTGATGAGCTCCAGGATCACGACCGTCTTGCCGACGCCGGCACCCCCGAATGCGCCCGCCTTGCCGCCCTTGATGAACGGGCAGATCAGGTCGATCACCTTGATCCCGGTCTCAAGGATCTGGGCCTTGGTGTCCTGGTCGACGAGGGCCGGGGCAGGCCGATGGATCGGGTAGCGCTTCTCAAACTTGACCTCTCCGCGGCCGTCCACGGGCTTGCCGGTCACGTCAAAGATCCTCCCGAGGACGCCGTTGCCGACCGGCACCGAGATGGGGGCGCCCGTGTCTACGACGGTCATGCCGCGCTTGAGGCCCTCGACTGAGGACATGGCGATCGCGCGCGCGACTCCACCCCCGAGGTGCTGCTGGATCTCGAGCGTGAGGACCTCGTCCTTCCCCGACACGGTGAAGGCAATCGTGAGCGCCTGGTAAATCGGCGGGATCGCGTGCTCGGCGAACTGTACGTCGACCACGGGGCCGATCACTTGGACTATTTTTCCGGTGTTCATTGTGTCGAAGGGGGGTGAATTCTCGTTTGAAGGGGGTGCGGCCTCTAGGCGGCGCTGAACTGGGCGGCTGCTATCTCCAGAATCTCCTGGGTGATCGCCGCCTGGCGGGCCTTGTTGTACTCAAGCGTCAGGTCTCCCAGCAGCTCGGTCGCGTTGTCCTTGGCCGTCTTCATTGCGACCATCCGGGCGCTGTGCTCGGAGGCCTTCGCGGAGAGGGCTATCTGGTGGATCTGGTGGTCAACGTAGAAAGGCAGGAGGGCGTTCAGGACCTCGTGGACGCTCGGCTCAAAGAGGATCTCCCTCTCGTCGTCGGGGTGGTCCCCGCTGCCCGGCTTGCGGAACGGTTCGAGGAACTCCTTCAGGCTCTTGAGCGGGAGCACGGGGCGTACTATCGACTCCTGGACCAGCGTGTTCTTGAACCTCGGGTAGATCACCTCGATCGTGTCAATCGATCCCTCGAGGTATTCCTTCACCATGAACTGCGAGGCTACCTTCACCTCGTTGAAGGGCACGCGATCGTGGACCTGGAAGTCGGCCACCATCGGTCTCCGGGTGCGGGCCAGGAACTGCGTCCCCTTGCGCCCGATCGAGTAGAATTTTGCCGGCGTGTGGATCTCGGTCACCAGCTTGAAGAGGTTCGCGTTAAGGGGGCCGCACAGGCCCTTGTCTGTCGTGATCAGGAGTATCCCGCGGTGCTTGACCTCGCGCTGGATCAGGAACGGATGGGCGGACTCCTCGATCCCGTGGGAGATCGCCGCGAGGACCTCGGCCATCAGGTCGGCATAGGGCCTTCCGCCCAGGGCGACCTGCTGCGCCTTCTTCATCTTGGACGCCGCGACAAGCTCCATCGCCTTCGTGATCTGGCGGGTGTTCTTGACCGACTTGATGCGTCGGCGGATGTCGCGTGTGCTGGCCATCGTGGGGGGTTCCGGGGGGCTCCTGTTCCTTAGGCCGTGTAGGAGGACTTCCACTCCTCGCAGGCCGCTAGGAGCTTGGCCTCGAGGTCCTTGTCGAGCGCGGCCTTCGTGCGAACCTCGGCCAGGAGCGCGTCCTTGCGGGTCGTGAAGAAGGCCTTGAGCGAGGCGGCGGCGGCGACGATCTTCTTGATCTCCACCGGCTCGAAGAAGCCCTTCTGCATGGCGAAGAGGACAGCCACCTGGAGCTCGATCGGGAGCGGCGCGAACGCGGGCTGCTTGAAGAGCTCGACGATGCGTCCGCCGCGGTCGAGCTGCGCCTTGGTCTTGGCGTCCAGGTCGGAGCCGAACTGCGCGAACGCGGCCAGCTCGCGGAACTGGGCGAGCTCGCCCTTCAATTTGCCGCCGACCTGCTTGGTGGCCTTGATCTGCGCGGCCGAGCCGACGCGGGACACGGAGAGGCCGACGGACACCGCGGGGCGGATGCCCTGGTTGAAGAGGTCGGTCTCTAGGAAGATCTGGCCGTCCGTGATCGAGATGACGTTCGTCGGGATGTAGGCGGAGACGTCTCCGGCCAGGGTCTCGATGATCGGGAGCGCCGTGAGCGAGCCCTTGCCGTCCAGTCGGGCCGCGCGCTCGAGCAGGCGGCTGTGGAGGTAGAATACGTCGCCCGGGTACGCCTCGCGGCCGGAGGGGCGCTTCAGGATCAGCGAAATCTGCCGGTAGGCGACCGCGTGCTTGGATAGGTCGTCATAGACGATCAGCGCATCCATCCCGTTTTCCATGAACCACTCCCCGATGGCCGCTCCCGAATAGGGGGCAATGTATTGGTTGGCGGGGTTGTCGCCCGCGGGGGCCGCGACGATGACGGTGTACTCGAGGGCGCCCGCGGCCTCCAGGGCCGAGATCGTGCGCACGACGTTCGAGTTCTTCTGGCCGATGGCGACGTAGATCGAGTAGACGGGCCTGAAGCTCTTGTCGCCCGAGGCGAGGCCCACCTTGTTGATCTTCGCCTGGTTGATGATCGTGTCGATCGTGATGGTCGTCTTGCCCGTTCCGCGATCGCCAATGATCAGCTCGCGCTGGCCGCGGCCGATCGGGATCATCGAGTCGATCGCCATGATGCCGGTGAAGAGGGGCTGCGACACGGACTTGCGCACAATGATGCCGGGGGCGATCTTCTCAACGGGATAGGCCACCTTGGAATCAATCGGGCCCTTGCCGTCCACGGGCTGGCCGAGCGCGTCCACGGTGCGTCCAAGGAGCTCCATGCCGACGGGGACCGAGAGGAGCCTGCCGGTGGTCGTCACCTCGTCGCCCTCTTTGAGCTGCGAGACGTCACCCAGGATGACGCATCCGACCTCGTCCTCCTCGAGGTTGAGGGCGATGCCGATCGCCCCGCCCGGGAACTGCACCATCTCGTTGTACATCACGTCGGAGAGACCGTCGATCTTGGCGACGCCATCGGCGACCGTGCGGATGTTGCCTGTGTTCTTCTTGACCGCCTTGCTGGAGAGCTTGGCGATCTGCTGTTCGATTTGTTCTAGAACGGTGCTCATGGAGCGTTTTTTAAGGAGTTAGGAGACGGGATTTGTTTTGAAGATGCGGGGTGCCGCCTCAGACGGAGGACGCGAGCGCGGCCAACTGTCCTGCCACCGAGGACTCGTAGATGTCGTCGCCCACCTGGACGCGCACGCCGGCGAGAAGCTCCTTGTTGGGCCGGGCAGTCGCCTTCACCGTGCGGCCGTACTTGCGGGTCATCGCGGCCTCTATCGCAGCAAGGGTCGCCGAGTTGATCGCCCCGGCGTGATCGACGAGGGCGATGCCCTTGGCGAGCTCGATCGCGATCAGGCGCCTGTAGGCCTTGAGCACCATCACGGGGTTCGCGACCTTGTGCTTCTCCACGTACTCGAGGATGCCGCCCACCTTCTCGGCCGAGACCGTGCCGTCCTCAACGCTCAGGCTAAAGAGCTGACGGGCGAACTGCTGGGCGATCTTTGCGTGCGAGGCCATGCGTCAGCGGGCGCCGGTCAGACGTTCTCGAGCTCGCGCGCGGCGGACTCGTTGTAGCGGCTGCGGTCCGCATCGGAGAGCTCCCTAGCGAGGACGCGCTGGGTGGTCTCCACGACCAGGTGCGCGATCTCCGTGCGCGCCTCGGCCAGCATCTTCTTCTTCTCAAGCTCGATCACCTGCTGCGCCTTGGCCAGGATCTCGCCGGCCTTTACCGAGGCCTCCTGCGACTGTTTGTCGAGGAACTCCTTGGCCGCCTTACGCGCCTCGTCGATCACCTTCGACGCGTCGGCCTGGGCCTTCTTCGCGGTGGCCGCGCTCTCCTGCTGCAGGGCCTCGAGCTTGGCCTTCATCTCGTCGGCGTACCTGAGGCCGTCGGCGATCTTTTTCTGGCGCTCATCGAGCGTCGCCATGACCGGCTTGAACGCGAACCTCCAGAGGACGAAGCCGACAACCGAGAAGTTGATGACCTGCGCGAGGAAGAACGGCCAGCTGATGCCGAAATCCTGGACGATCTTCGAGATGCCGCTTGCGGCCTCGGCGTGGTTGGCCGACGCCTCCGCCGCGGGAGCTGCGGCCTGTGCCAGGATGATCACGTGGGAGAGCATGACGTTGTGCGGTTACTGGGAAAGGGGCCGGGCGGCGGCGTGCGCGGGCCCGGGGTTTTTTTGGGTCGGATTACTTGCCGAGGAAGAGCGCGTAGAACGCGACGGCTTCAGCGAGGGCCATGCCGATGATGCCCTGGACGAGGATTTTCGTGGCGGCGCCCGGGTTGCGGCCGACCGCTTCCGCGGCCTTGAAGCCGACGAGGCCTACGCCAATGGCGGCGCCGAGGCAGCCGAGACCGCCCTGGATGCTTCCTGTCATTTCAGCGAATACTTGGATCATTGTGGTGTATGCTTTCTTGTTGGTGGATTTCCGGCGTCCGCGCTCGTGGCACGGTCCCGCCGGTAAAGGGTTGTCTCAGTGCTCGGCCTCCTCGTGGTGCTCGTCGCCGTGGTTGCAGATGAGCCCGATGTAGACGCTCACCAGGAGCGTAAAAACAAACGCCTGGACGAATCCGATCAGGAGCTCGAGGAAGTAGAAGGGCGCCGGAAGTCCCCACTTCTCGATGCCGCTCATGGCATGCATCAGGTTCTCGCCACCGAAGATGTTGCCGAAAAGCCGGAACGAGAGCGAAACGGGACGGAAAGCGATCGAGATCACCTCGATGAGGCCGGCCGCGAAAAAGATGAGGAAGAGCGGGTAGTAGATGATCGCCGGCGTCTCCTTCTTGTCCGCCTTGTTGCCGAAGATGTCCTTGAGGACGAAGACGGGGCCGGCGTAGCGCATGATGAAGTAGAACCACCCGCAGAAGGCGACCGCGGCGAGCGCGAGCGTCGCGTTCATGTCGGCGTTGCCCGGGCGGATCAGCTCCATCCAGTCGCCGCTCTTGTGGTCCCTCATGTAAATCGTGCCGACGCCGGGAAAGAGCCCGCTCCAGTTCTGGATCAGGATGAACGTGAAGAGGGCGATCAGCAGCGGGAACGTCGGCTTGGCGACCTTGGGCCCCACGATCGGCGAGGTGAGGTCCAGGATGCCCTGGACCAGGTTCTCAACGATGGCCTGCGCACGGGTGGGGATCAGCTTCGGTCGGCGGATGGCCAGGCGGATGGCGATGATAAGCACCAGGGCCACCACCCAGCTGGTAACCATGCTGTTGGTGACCGGCAAGGGCCCGATGTTGAAGATCGACATCGCCTTGGTCTCAATTCCCGCGCCGTCGGCGGCAAACGCCGGGACCCCCGAAGACAGGGCGGCGAAGGTTAGGGCGAGTTGGGTGACCCGGGAGATGGTTCGAGAGGGCAGCAAGGGTATCCGGAAACGTTTAGTCGTAGGCAATGGGCCCTCTCTCCGTCAACAACCGAAACCTAAAAAAGGTGCGCTAGGAACCACCATAATGGCCCCGTGAAGCCTAGGTTGCAGCACGGGACCTTCCTACCGTTATGACGGCCACCGCTCCCACAATGACACAGGACGCCATCAGGATGCGAAGGTTCATGGGCTCACCAAGGATCAGCCACCCAAGGAACACAGCCACAACGGGGTTAACATAGGCATAGGTGGAGACCTTGGCAGGCGTGCTGTGCTCCAAAAGCCACACGTACACCGGAAAGGCCACGACTGAACCGGCCACTACCAGGTAGGAAAAGGCCACCCAGGACCGCGCGCTTATCTCCGCGACGTTTAGGCCCCTGCCCTCCCCTAAAATTAACCCCACCAATAACATGGAAACACTCCCACAGAGCATCTGCATGGAGGAGGCCAGCAAAAGCGGGGTGTCGGACCTGAGATGCTTGCTGTAAAGCGACCCCGTCCACCAGAAGACGCTCGACAGGAAGATGGCGAGGATGCCCAGCATGGGGGGCCGTTGGCCCGTGGGGATCGCGTCCGGGCCCAGCAGAAAGGCGATTCCCGCTATCCCCACGACGACACCGACGACCAGAGCCGGCGTGGGCTTCCTTCCGCCCGGCCTTACCCAGTCAAGGATCACCATCACGAGGGGCGAAGCTCCCAGGATGAGCGATGTGATGCCCGATTGGACGGTCTGCTCCGACCAGGACACGATCGCATTGCCCCCGAGGAGGAGGAAGGTGCCGATTATCGCCTGCTCCCTCCATTGGCGAGCGGTCGGCCACGCCGCACCCCGGAGCTTGAGGAACCCAAAAACCAGGGACCCGGCTATGGCGAACCTCACGCCTGCCATCAGGAACGGCGGGATTGTCGTAACAGCCACGCGAATGCCGAGATAGGTGCTCCCCCAGATCAGGTAGATGGCCGCAAACGCCAGGATAATGCCGGTCCGTGTGGGCTTGGGATGGGGGTTCATGGGTCGCGCTCGATACTAGCGCGCCTGCCCGTGGCCAAGGTGGCAACCACGATCATCTCGTTGGACACCCCGCGCGGCCCTCCGAACGAGCGGGTCAGTGGCCGGGTCCATACTCCATGTAGGTTGCCGTGCCCTCGGCGGGCCCCGCACCTAGGAGGCGCCCCACCACGTGAAGGGAGGCATCAATCCCCGCCGAAATCCCTGCCGCCGTCACAATCGCTCCATTGTCGTGGAACCGCGCGCCCGGGTCCACGACCGCAAGCGGCGCGAGCTCCCCGAGCATTCCCAGGAGCTCGTGGTGGGTCGTTACGCGAAGGCCGTCAAGGAGCCCCGCCTTCGCGAGGAGGAGGGCACCCGTGCAGATGCTCAGCGTGACCTCGGATCGGGCGGCCGCCGTCCGTATCCACTCTATGATTACGGAATTCCCCATCAGCGCTCGCGTGCCGAACCCTCCCGGGACCACCAGGACGGCGGCCACCGGGCAGTCGTCCACCGTGTAGTCGGGAACGACCTTGAGGCCGTTGTTCGCCCGCACCACACCCGGCCGCAGCCCCACGGTGAAGACATTGAACGCCGCGTGGCCGCTCAATTCGTCCGCAACAGCGAAAACCTCAAACGGCCCCGCGAAGTCGAGCACCTCGACATCGTCAAAGACCAGGATGCCAACGTTCTTCCTCATGGCGGCGTTCTCTCCTCAGCGTCGCCTCGCCTCGAGGGAAAAATGCCTCTTCGCGCGCTTCTCGAAGACGGTCGGCTCCTCAAACGGCCACGCTGGCGCCTCGGGCATCAGCCAGTCCGGGTGCGCGCGAAGCGCTTCCTCCACTTCGTGGAAATAGGGCTCGTGGTCGGTCCTGAAGTAGAGGCCTGCGCCCTTGCGCGCTCCTCTGGCCACGCCAGAAAGGAACGACGTGTTCACGACACGGTTCTTGTGATGCCTGCGCTTTGGCCAGGGGTCAGGAAAAAGGATGAAGATCCGCTCGAAGGACGCGCCCTCGGGAAACGAAGCGAGGAAATCCTCAGCGTCCGCTCGCACGAAATGAAGGTTGCGGAGCTGTGCCCGCTCGCGCTTGCGCTCGGCCCTTCCGATTCGCTCCGAGGCGATGTCTATCCCGATGCAGAGCTCCTCGGGATGCGCCCTCGCGTAGGCTGAAAGGAAGTGCCCATGGCCGCAGCCAATCTCCCAAACAATGGATCCCCTTGCCGGGATGATTCCGCCAAGGAGGTCGCACAACGCCACCCGCCGCTCCTTCACAAGCGAGGTTCGCTCCGGCAGGCGGTTTGGCCTCAGGCTGATGCGCCCCCTGCCCTTCCGGCCTCTATGGCCACCATAAGCAGGCTGATATCCGTCGGATTCACCCCGCTCATCCGGCTCGCCTGACCTAGCGTAAGTGGCTTTATATGAGAGAGTTTAATCGCACTCTCGCGCCGAAGCCCAGGAATCGAAAGATAATCCAGCGACTCGGGAATCCGGACCTTTTCGGCATCCTTCAAGCGGTCGACCTGCCGAAGTTCCCGCTCGAGATATCCTTGATATGTAACGCGATACAAGACTTCCTGACGCACCTGGGGTGTCTCTCGACTGAAGTCATCCGGAAGCGGGCTCCCCTGCCCTGTCTTTCGAACGTGGCTTGCCCAAGTGCTTCCCTGAAAACGGTTAGCCTCGAAGAATTGGACCCATTCGGAGATACGTGCCGCTTTGTCGTTGATGCGTTGCAACCGACTGTTGCTTATAAGCTTATGGGTCTCAGCGTGGTGCGCTAGACGGAGTTCGGCGCTTCCGTGATTGAGCAAGAGACGGTGCTCCGCCCTGCTCGTGAACATCCGGTAGGGCTCGTCCGTTCCTTTGGTCACAAGGTCGTCAATTAGAACTCCTATGTAGGATTCGTGACGGCCCAAGATCAGGGGCTCCACTCCCCTAGCCTTGTTCGCCGCATTCACGCCTGCCACAAGGCCCTGACCGGCGGCTTCCTCATAACCTGAGGTGCCGTTGATTTG
>Ga0302195_10000402_pt1 | contig 33227 bp, 30 predicted proteins | sample II_Bog_N1_2_FD_198778 | JGI IMG/M metagenome (GOLD analysis project Ga0302195, IMG submission 198778) | Peat permafrost microbial communities from Stordalen Mire near Abisko, Sweden - II_Bog_N1_2 | ecosystem: Environmental > Terrestrial > Soil > Wetlands > Peat | place: Sweden: Abisko...
CTTGATGAGCAAAGCATTGGCCTTCATGCAAAAGCTACCAACCATGCCTGCGCACGTGATGAGTTATTTCCGGCATCCCGCTGTCGTATATGCCGCTTAGCTAATGTATTTGTGGGCCGGGTTAATAATTAAATTCAACGCTTTGCTGATGGGTATCGCTACGCTCCACCCATCCTACAATTGGCGTTTGTTGCCTACCCTCAAATCCAGCCCAAAACCCCCGCAAAAATCCCCAGCGATACCAACACCACAGCCGCCAGCCCACCCACCACGGCAATCTGCCGCCGCAACGACCCCATATCATGTACCCAATAAGCAACCACAAAAAACGGCATATACCCCACCAGCCAGATCAGAAAGGGTGCGCCCACATTCCACCAGCGCCATTCCCAGGTCAGCGCGCCGATATGGTTCAGCCACAGCTCCACGCACACGCAGAGCACGGAATTGGCCGAGGCCAGAAACCAGCGGTTATTGATCCCCAGGATTTTCAGCTTTTTATCTGCCGGTAGCAGCCGCACCGCATACAGCCCCATGATGGCGAACATGAAGCTGATTTCGATATTGAGCCCGATCAGGATCACATAGGCCGAGCCGCCCGGTGTGCCCCAGGCGGGCGCAAAGCCGGAAAAGTGGAACAGCAGGCCGTTCCAGATCTCGTTGACCCAGTCCATCAGCCAGAAGGCAATGCCGGCCAGTACCACGCTCCAGCGCTTTTCGGCCGCCTGCTCGCCATAGGCATGTATCACCAGCAGCAGCAGGGGAATGACATACCACTGGAAGTGCGAAGAATCACGAACCAGGGCCTGGGCCTGGGCGGCAGATGCGGCAATCATGACGGGGGCTCCGGTGGTCAGTCCGTATGATTCTAGGCGCCTGTCGGACAATCACGCTTGACAATACAGGCCATAAATTTGACATTTTATGCCATGGGCGGGCTCTGCGGGGGCTCGCTTGCGGGTCAGCAGCTCCCTTGACCGCCTCCCTGTTTTAGCTTTGCCATGCCTTGTCACCCCCTGAAATCCAAATCTGACAGTCAATCATGTCAGATTGGCCTGAAATGATAAGAAATTGGCCGGCCTCTGCCTGTCGCCCTTGCCAAAGGCCCTCTAACATAGGTCTTGTCAGCGGACAGCCTGCCTCACCCGGCCCTTTCGGGCCCGGTCGCCGGCTTCCCTTCACCGTTCGGGGTAGAGCAACTCATGGCAATTGAACATTTCGACGTACTGATCGTGGGCGCGGGGCTTTCCGGTATCGGCGCTGCCTGGCATTTGCAAAAGGACTGCCCGGACAAGAGCTACGCTATCCTGGATGGCCGCGAAGCCATCGGCGGCACCTGGGACCTGTTTCGCTACCCCGGCATACGTTCCGACTCCGACATGTACACCCTGGGCTACAACTTCAAGCCCTGGACCGACCCCAAGGTAATCGCCGACGGCCCCTCCATCCGCGAATACATCCGCGAAACCGCACGTGAAGGCGGCATCGACAAGAAAATCCGTTTTGGCCTCAAGGTGCTGTCGTCCTCATGGTCCAGCGTCGATGCGCGCTGGACGGTATCAGCGCAGCGGGTGGCCACGGGCGAAACCGTGCAGTTCAGCTGCGGTTTCCTGCAAATGTGCACCGGCTATTACAACTACGACGCCGGCTACACGCCGGACTTTCCGGGCGTCAAGGACTTCAAGGGCACCGTCATCCATCCGCAGCACTGGCCGGAAAACCTCGACTACAGCGGCAAGCGCGTGCTGATTATCGGCTCTGGCGCCACCGCCGTGACCCTGGTGCCGGCCATGACCGACAAGGCCGCGCACGTGACCATGCTGCAACGCTCACCCAGCTATGTGGCCTCGGTGCCGCAGGAAGACGTGATGGCCAAGCAGCTGCGCCGTTTCCTGCCGGCAATGATGGTGTACCGCATGGGCCGCACCCGCAACGTAGGCCTGCAGATGGCGGTGTACAACCTGTCGAAGAAGCGGCCCAAGGTCATGCGCCGCCTGCTGTTGGGCATGGTGCGCAAGCAAGTGGGCCCCGACTTCGACATGGCCCACTTCACCCCGCGCTACAACCCCTGGGACGAGCGCCTGTGCGCGGTGCCCAATGGCGACCTGTTCAGGGTGCTGCGCAAGGGCAAGGCCTCGATCGTCACCGACCATATCGACACCTTTACCGCCAAGGGCATCAAGCTTAAATCTGGTAAGGAATTGGAAGCCGACATCATCATTACCGCCACGGGTCTCGATCTGCAAATGCTGGGTGGCGCCAAGCTCAGCGTCGACGGCCAGCCCTACGACTTCGGCAAGGCCATGAACTACAAGGGCCTGATGTTCTCCGACCTGCCGAATCTGGCCATGGTCTTTGGCTACACCAATGCCTCGTGGACGCTGAAGGCCGACCTGACCAGCGAGTATGTCTGTCGTCTGCTCAAGTACATGGACAAGGAAGGCCTGCGCCAGTGCACGCCGCGCAACCACGACAATGTGCAGCCGGAACCTTTCCTGGGCATGGCCTCGGGTTATATCCAGCGCGCCGCCGGCAAGCTGCCCCAGCAGGGCACGCGGGCGCCGTGGAAGGTCTACATGAATTATGCCCTGGACCTGACCATGCTGCGCTACCGCCCGGTGGACGACGGCGTCATGGAGTTTTCCAACCCGCAGCGCTCCGTCGCCTGGCGTACGGCGACAGCCAGTTGATGTCGTGATCTGCCCTTGCAGCTTGCTGCAAGGGCAGACGGGCTTTTCCCGCAGGAGCAGACTAGCGGTGAGTTTTTTTGCGGATTTATTTTGGGCTGGCCGGCTTGCTGGCCAGTTTGTTTTTTTGCGGAACTGATCCCGTGCCTTGGTCGGGCTCAGGCGGGACGAAGACCTCATCCGCATGCAGAATGCGTGTAGCGGCCAGCGTCACCGCCTGAGCTTGCTGGCCATCTGGGCAGGACCGGTCGGTAAAGGTTATATGGCCTTTGAGGCCAATGCATTTGACCAGTCCTTTGGCATAAGGATTGGAGGCAAGGGTAGGTGATGGTGCAGGTGGAGGCACTGCTGCGTATCCGCCACTGTCTTGCCGGTGCACCGCTGGGGCTTTTGCCTGACCCAGCAACAGCTTGTGGTCAAAAAAATAGCTGCAGGCACCAGCCACCAGTAACGCCAACAGTAAAAAACCGGCTATTTTCAAACACCAACTCTCCCTGTCATGTCCCAGTCATCCTGGGCGTGACTGCCAGATATTTTACGGCTGACCACCCGGATTCGTTGTCACCGTCTGACCATCCTGCGACACCGTCTTGCTGTCCCGAGTCGCTGCCTGGGCAGATGACGGCAGCTTGGTCGACAGCGTTACGGCATGAGCTGTCTGGCCATCGGGGCAGGCCTGATTGGAAAACGTGATCCTGCCCTTGCTGTCCACGCATTTGACCAGCCCGCCGCCATAGGGGTCTGGTCCAGCGGACGGCGGGGCGGCAGTTTTGCTGGCCGCATCATCGGCAACCAGGCTGCCCAGGCCGATCTGCCTCAGTAGACTGTGGTCAAAAAAATAGCCATAGCCACCCACCACGAGTGCTGCCAGCAGCACCAGAAAACCAATGACTTTCAATCCTTACCTCTCTTCATGATGGGCGTGGCGCCGGGCAAGCGCTGACGCCTGCCCACTATATAAGAAATCCAGAGCACCGCTCAGGGCCGGTTGCGTCCGTATTTGTCGTGGCTGGATACCCACTGGTCCGACACCACGGCCGCCGCCAGCGACAGCTCGCCGCAGAGCACGGTGGCGGCCACAATTTCGGCGAATTTCAACACTTTGCCCTGGCCATAGCAACCCATGACATTCAGGCATTCACGCTGGGTGGGCAGGCCGGTGCCGCCGCCATAGCTGGCGACGATGAGCGAGGGCAGGGTGGCGGAAAAATAATAATCGCCATTGGGCTTCAGCTCGGCGTGCACAAAGCCGGCGGAAGACTCGGCCACGTTCGCCACATCCTGCCCGCAGGCAATGAACATGGCGGTAATGCCATTGGCATAGTGCGAGCCGTTGTTGACCGAGCCGGCCATCATCGCCCCCATGTTCGACAACTGGCGCTGCTTGAACAGGGCCGCGCCGGTGGTGTGCATGACCTCACGGATAAGCGCATCGGGCAGGGTGATTTCCGCCACCACGCGCTTGCCGCGCGTATGCAGGTTATTCACCTGCGAATGCTTCTTGTCGGTGTCGAAATTGGCGGCGAGCGAGAAATGCTCCAGCCCCGGCGGCTTTTGCGCCAGTATCCACATGCAGGCCTCACGCGTGGCCTTGGACACCATGTTTTGCCCGGCGGCATCGCCCGTGGTGTAGTTGAAGCGCAGCCAGCGCATCTTGCTGGCGCTGTACTGCTCGATATCGCGCAGCTTGCCGGTGTTGGTGGTGGTTTCAGCCGCCGCCTTGATCTCGGCAAAATTCGCTTCGACCCAGCGGCCGAACGCCAGTGCATGGCGGGCGTCTTCAAACACGAAGATGGGCGCGCGCTGCATGGCGTCGTCGATCACCGTGGTGCGCACGCCACCGGCCTCGCGGGTCAGGCGCATGCCCCGGCTGTAGCTGGCCAGCAGGGTGCCCTCGGTGGTGGCCATGGGCACGTAAAACTCCCCCTTCGCGTGCTCGCCATCCACCAGCAGCGGGCCGGCAAAACCAAGCGGAATCTGCGCCACCCCGGCAAAACCCTCGATATTCCCCGGCAGCAGGCCGGGGTCGATGGAGTAGCTGCCAATATGGGTCAGGTCGGCGCCGGTTTCGGCGGTGACCACGGCGCGGCGGGCGGCGGCCATCTCGCGGGTGTAATCCTGTTCCGGGGCGCGCGGGAGTTTTTTCATGTTTTGTCCATTCGTGTTTGTTGTTGTTTGGCGTTAAACCATGAGGAGCCATTCTATAGCATTATTTCAACGCCTTTGCGCCGCAAAACATTGAGCAAGGCCAGCGCCGGGCCCTTGGGTTGTTTGGTGCCGCGCTCCAGTTGCGAAACATAGCCCGTGGTAAGGTTGAGGTAGCGGGCAAACGCAGCCTGGCTCAGGTGGGCCTGTTCGCGCAGCGTGCGGATCTCCTCGCCGCTGATGGGCTCGGCGGTGCCAAGGGCCTGTGTACCCAGGTGGCGGATGGTAATCTTTTCATACGTGGCCTTGTCCATGATGCCAAGGTGGTGCATGTCGTCGGCTGCCTCGAGAATGGCGTCGGCCAATCGGCTGGTCTTTTTCGTCATAATTGATCTCCTGCAAAACCTTTGCCTCAACGGCCCGAATGATTTTCGCCGCATCGGCGGCCAGCCAGCCTGCCGCAATGTCGTGCAGGGACAGCAATTCGTCGGGCCCGATATTGCCGCGTTCGTTCTTGGCAAAGCCATAGAGAAATATGGCTCTGCTATTGGCCCGATAGGCAAGCAGCCTACGGTAACCGCCTGATCGTCCCTGCGCCTGGCGGGCGACACGCAGCTTGATCAGGCCACCGCCCAGATCGGCGTCAATCATGCCTCTTTCAGCTCGCTTGATAGCCTCTCTCAGGCGCTCGTCTGTAATCCTCTCGTACGCGGCAAAACGTGCAAACAGTCGGGTTTTGAGAATCTGCACATTCGCACCATATTACCATAAACTATAGTTCAATGGGTTATACACTCAAGCCAGCTGGCATCGGTTTGACGTGCCGCCCGGCTATCCGACCAGCACCCTTTATACTGTTCATATATACAGTATTATCAAAAGATGGAAAACGCTCCCTCCCTCAAAAAGGCTCTGTCCGAACACCCCTTGCTCCGGCAGGCCCAAGCCCATGGCTCGCGTGCCGTCCTCGGCACCGGGCATGTGACGCTGGACGCTGCCCTGCGCGAGGGCGGCTGGCCGCTGGGAGCGCTGATTGAGCTGCTGAGCCCCCTGCCGGGCTTGGGCGAGCTGCAACTGCTGGCGCCCGCCCTGCGCACGGCGCTGGCGCGGCTGGGCTGGCTGGTGCTGGTCACGCCGCCGGGCCAGCCCCACGCCCCCGCCTGGCAGGCGGCGCAGTTGCCGGCGGAGCGCCTGCTGATCGTGCGGCCCGACAACCCGCGCGACTGGCTGTGGAGCGTGGACCAGTCTGCCCGCGCCGGCATGCCCGCCGTGCTGGTCTGGCCGGGGCGGGTGGTGCTGAGCAGCAAGACCCTGCGCCGCCTGCAACTGGCGGCCGAGGAGGGTGGGGGGCTGCTGGTCATTATCCGGCGCCCCGGCGACGAGCGCGAAGCCTCTCCGGCGGCCTTGCGCCTCAGGCTGCAAGCCGAGGGGGCGACCTTGTGTCTGCACATCGTCAAGCAGCGCGGCAGCTGGGGTGGGCAGTCACTGAGCTTGGGTCTGCCCTTTCCCGAGGCCCCGCCACCGCCGCTGGAGCAATGGGGGCAGGTTGTGGAGCCGGTGGCTGCGCCGTTGCCCCGGCTCAGCCTGGTCGGGTGAGGAGGTCTTATGCTCTGGCTGGCTATCGACATTCCCGCGCTGGCGTTGGCCGTGCACACGCGAGGGCAGCGCCCAGGCGCCACGCCGCCGCCACTGGCCGTGATGCTGGAAGGGCGGGTGCTGGCCTGCAACGCCGAAGCCGCGAGCGAGGGTGTCATGGCGGGCCAGAGCACGGTGAGCGCGTTGGCACTTTGCGCTTCCTTGCGCTTTCTGGTGCAGTTGCCGCAGGAAGAAAGCCTGCTTCTGCGCCAGTTGGCCGAGGCCTGTTTTGCGCTGACCCCCAGCGTGGTGCTGGCGCCGCCGTGCAGCCTCGTGCTGGAGGTGGGCGGCTGCCTCCAGCTTTTTGGCGGGCAGGCGGGCCTGTACAAGCAATTGCACAAGCGACTGCGGCATTTTGATTTGGCCATGGTGCTGGCGCAGGCGCCCACGCCCAAGGCGGCCCTGCTGCTCGCGCAAAGCCCACAGGCGGATGCCACGCTGCGGTTACCGTTACCCTTGGCGATGGACGCCTGCCTGCCGCTCTTGCAACAAGTGCCGGTGGCCTGCCTGCCTTGGGCGCCAGATCTAGATCTGCATAAAAAGATGCAACGGCTACATATCCAAACCATAGGCGATTTGCTCGCATTGCCCCGCGCTGCGCTTACCAAACGCTTGGGGGTGGCCGTCACCAACTATATCGCTGCCTTGCTGGGCGAAATTCCCGACCCGCAGACGCCGCTAAAGCCAGCCGAGGATTTTCAGGCCAGCTTGTATTTTCTCGACGGCATCAGCCACACCGAAGGCCTGCGCTTTCCCATGAAGCGCCTGCTCGACGATTTCTGCCGTTTCCTGCGCCAGCGACAGCTGTCCTGCTCGCGTTTCCATTGGCGCTTTAGCCACTTCGACAAAAGCCGGCAGCAATTACTGATCGCCAGTGCACGCGGCGAGCCACAGGCGGCGCGCCTGATGCGCCTTTCGGAATTGCAGCTGGAAAATTTCCGTATCAGCGCGCCCATCGAATCCATCACGCTGGAGGCGCGTGAATTTCAGGTGCAGACCGATACCCGGCTGGCGCTCTTGCCCGAGCCCGGCCAGGAAGACGAGCAGGCGCTGGAACTGCTGGACCGCCTGCGCGCCCGCCTCGGGCCCGATGCCTGCCAGCGCCTGTCGCCCAAAAACTGCCTGCGCCCCGAGCGCGAGCAGGGGATGGGCAGTGAGTTCACGGCCAACGTGATTGCCGGCAGCCGCGCAAGGCGGCCTTTCTGGATATGGCCCGAAGCCAAGGCCATGCGTGTCATGGATGGCCAGCTCTGGTGGCAGGGCGCGTTTACGCGGCTGGCCGGCCCCGAGCGCATCGTGCTGCCCTGGTGGGAGGATGGCGACAGCCGCGATTACTATGTAGCCCGCCATGATAACGGCGGCCACTACTGGATTTATTTCTCGGCAAAAACACAGGCCTGGTTTTGCCAGGGCCTGTTCGGGTGAGCGCCATGTATGCCGAGCTGACCACCACCACCAATTTCAGCTTCCTGACCGGGGCCTCGCACCCTGAAGAGTTCGTGTTGCGGGCGATGGAATACGGTTATGAGGCCATCGCCATTACCGACGAGTGCTCGGTGGCCGGCGTGGTCAAGGCATTTGATGTCACCAAGGAATATCCGGGCAAGATAAAGCTTATCATCGGCTCACGCTTTTTGCTGGATGCCACGGGTGAGAACGAAAAGCTATCGCTGGTGTTGCTCGCGCCAGACCGTGCGGCCTATGCCGAAATGTCGGCGTTTATCACGCTGGGCCGGCGGCGTTGCAGCAAGGGCAATTACCAGCTCTCGATCACCGATTTGCTGGAAAATATCCGGCTTTGTCTGGTCATCCTGACGCCGGCAGAAATAAGCCCGGTCTTTGATCGGCAGTCCGTGCTGCTGACGCAAAAATTCCATGGCCGCCTCTGGGTGGGCCTGAGCCTCATACAGGAGTGTGATGATTACACCCGCTTCCTGGCTTTTGATACCGCCGCAAGAAAGCTGGGCGTCCCCCTTACGGCCTGTGGCGATGTGCATATGCATAGTGTCGCGCGCAAACCTCTGTTGGATGTGGTCACCGCCATCCGCCTGATTATTCCAGTACAGCAGCTGGGCCGTCTGGCGCAGCAGAATGCCGGGCGCAGTCTGCGGCCGGTCAACGAGCTGCAAAAAATATATCCCCCCGCCTTGCTGCAAGAAACCCTGAGCATTGCAGGACGCTGCACATTCACCTTGGGCGAGCTGAAATACGAATACCCACCGGAAATCATGCCGCCGGGGCGGGAGGCCAGCGAGTTTCTGGCAGAGCTGACCTGGCAGGGCGCAGCACGGCGCTGGCCGGGCGGCACCCTGCCCAAGGTAAAAAACCAGATACTGGCCGAGTTGGCGCTGATAAAGCAGTTAAAATACGAGCACTTCTTCCTGACGGTTTATGACGTGGTCTGCTTTGCACGCTCCCGGCATATACTGTGTCAGGGGCGCGGCTCGGCCGCCAATTCCGCCGTGTGTTATTGCCTGGGCATAACCGAGGTTGATCCGGCGCAAAGCGAGCTACTGTTCGAGCGTTTCCTGTCCAGGGAGCGTAATGAGCCGCCGGATATCGACGTGGACTTCGAGCACGAGCGCCGCGAAGAAGTCATCCAGTATATCTACACAAAATACGGTCGCGACCGGGCCGCGCTGGCAGCTACCGTCATCACCTATCGCACGCGCTCGGCGCTGCGCGACGTTGGCAAGGCGCTGGGGCTCGATGCAGCGCTGCTCGACCATCTCGCCAAATCCATGGCCTGGTGGGACAAGCCTGCCGATCTGGTAGCGCACCTGAGCGAGGCCGGTATTGCCGAGGCCTCGGCGCTGGCGCAGCACCTGCTCACACTGCTACACGAGATTCGCCGCTTCCCTCGTCACCTGTCCCAGCATGTCGGCGGCTTTGTCATTTCCTGTGGCCCGGTTTCCGAACTGGTGCCGGTGGAAAATGCCGCCATGGCGGACAGGTCGGTCATCCAGTGGGACAAGGACGATCTGGAATCACTGGGTCTGCTGAAGGTGGATGTGCTGGCACTGGGCATGCTTACCGCCATTCGCAAAAGCCTCGGGCTTGTCAGCGAATATACAGGGCAATCGCTCGATATGGCTGCCATCCCCAAGGAAGACCCGCAGGTTTACAACATGCTCTGCCGCGCTGATTCCGTCGGCGTTTTCCAGATTGAATCGCGCGCGCAAATGGCCATGCTGCCGCGCCTGCGCCCGCGCAATTTTTATGATCTGGTGGTGCAGGTCGCCATCGTGCGGCCAGGGCCTATCCAGGGCGGCATGGTCGGCCCCTATCTTGACCGGCGCAATGGCAAGGAGAAGCTGGAGTTTCCCAGCGAAGCAGTGCGCGGCGTGCTGGAACGCACCTATGGCGTGCCGATTTTTCAGGAGCAGGTCATCAAGATGACCATGGTCGCCGCCGGTTTCAGCGGCGGCGAGGCAGACCAGTTGCGCCGTGCCATGGCCAGCTGGAAAAAGAACGGCAAGCTGGGGCCGTTTGAAAAGAAACTCAAGCAGGGTATGGCCGAACGCGGTTATGAAAGCAGCTATGCCGACCGGCTCTGGAACCAGATTCTCGGCTTTGGCGAATACGGTTTTCCCGAGTCCCACGCCGCCAGCTTTGCCCTGCTGGTGTACGTGTCGGCCTGGCTCAAGCACCACCATCCCGCCGCCTTTTGCTGCGGCCTGCTCAACAGCCTGCCGATGGGCTTTTATTCGCCGTCACAGCTGATACAGGACGCCGCTCGCCACGGTATCGAAATACGACCCGTGCGTGTAGAACGCAGCAGTTGGGATCATACGCTTGAACCGGGTTCGGGCACGCAGCCGGCAGTTCGCCTCGGTATGCGGCTGGTAGCGGGTTTTAATGCGGAGGCGGCCTCGCGCCTGATGGCGGCAAGGCAGGAGTCCCCCATTTGTACCCTGCAAGACATCAAGGAAAGGGCGCTGTTGTCCTCGCTCGAAATGGAGTCCCTGATTGCCGCCGATGCGCTCGCCACCCTCAGCGGCCACCGCCCGCAAAGCCAGTGGGAGGCCGCCGCGCTGGCGCCGGTAGCGCCCCTGCTCAGCGCGCTGGAACGGGCCGACAGCACCCATTTGCACGACGGCATCCAGCGCCCCGCCCCCGATATCTGCACCGATGTACTCGGCGATTACGCCAGCACCGGCCTCAGCCTCAAGGCCCACCCTATGAGCCTGCTGCGCAAACTGCCACAATTTGCCCGCTGCACCCGCGCTGTTGATCTGCTCGGACTGCCTCATGGCCGCCTAGTGTATCTCGCCGGTGTAGTCACAGGCCGCCAGCGCCCCGGCACCGCCAACGGCATCATCTTCATGACGCTGGAAGACGAGACGGGCAATATCAATGTCGTCATTCACCCGGAATTACAGCAGCGCTGCCGCAAGGCTCTGCTGGGCAGCCACTTGGCGCTGATCAAGGGCGCCGTGGAAAAGCGCGAGAACGTGGTGCATGTGGTAGCGGGGCATATCGAGAATATCAGCCATGCGCTGCGGGAATTCGTGCAGCCGTCACGGGATTTTCATTGAGTAGTTCTGATGGTGGTGAATTTTATGGTTGCGTTGATAGCGTGGCCTGAATGCTAATTATTCTGCTGAGCCAGCATGCGCTGGCAGACTTCTGATTAAAGTCAGACTTTGGCGTCCTCTCGCCGGACGGGCGTTCAAGAGGGTGCTGCGCGGCACCCCTTGAAAATCCCCACGCGCCCCGGGCCGGTCGCCCCACCTTCGGCGGGGTTCCCTGCGGTACTCGAAAAATCCGGGTTTTTTTGACAGGACGTCCCTGTCCAGTCAAAAAAATGAGCGGCGTCCCTGCCGCTCACCCTGCGGGCTATTCCGTATTTTTCTCCGTTCCTCGGCGCCCTCTACGGGGGTTCGGGAGCTCCCTTCAGTTGTCGGTGAACCCATTGAGCTAGAATGAACCATAAAATAAAAGCCATTACCTCTGCGAAATTGAGAGGTGGTGCCTGAAATACTATTTTTTTCCTGGAGATATAGACGGTCTCTGTGGTGCCACTTAAATCGTGATTTTAGCTACGGAGTTTATTAGCCGATATCCATTTGATATCTGTAGGGCGTTTTACTTCGATGCAGAGCCAAGCATTTACTGATGTATTTCCACGCATTTTGTTGGCCAATTTTGAAATGGACGAGAACTCCTGATCCTCATAAAGGGCCGAACCATTTGAGACAATGGCATTCAGATACTTTCCCAAATATTTCGTTCGAAGCTGAGTACCTTTCGGTAAAAATGTGGTTGACCACAGCATGCCCTCTGGACCATTTTCTTTTGCAATGCTGGTAGTGCCTGAAGTTCTCTCCAGGAAATCGTTGATTACATCTTCGATTAAAGTGGATACGGCAGTTGGGTACCGTTCTGCAATTGCTTGGTAGGTTTGGGATGAGATGGGCACCACAACAAAATCGTTATTTGATAATTGGCTCATGGCATGGCTCCCTTTCGGCTGTCTGCATAAACTATGGAGTACTATATAGCGCTATTGAAGTAAATATGCAAGCCTGTAATTACTAAGTCGCCGAACCACCTAGAGCCCCACCCCCTCACCATGTAAACTACCGCCCTTCGCCACCCCACCCGGATACCGCCATGGGCCAGAAAACTGCTCTGTACGACGAACACCTCGCCCTCAAAGCCCGTATCGTCGACTTTGGCGGCTGGGACATGCCGGTGCAGTACAGCTCGGTGATCGAGGAGCACCATGCCGTGCGTCGCGTTGCCGGCATGTTCGACGTGTCGCACATGACCTTTCTGGAACTGACCGGGCCCGACGCCAAAGCTTATCTGCAAAAGCTGCTGGCCAATGACGTCGCCCGCCTCAAGCTGCCGGGCAAGGCCCTGTACTCGGGCATGCTCAACGAGCAGGGCGGGGTGATCGACGACCTTATTGTCTACGCCCCCACCGCCGGCCAGCCCGAGCTGTGGCGCGTCATCGTCAACTGTGGCACCCACGACAAGGACCTGGCCTGGATGCAGGCGCAGGCCGCCAGCTTCCGCGTGAGCCTGCGCGAGCGCACGGATCTTGCCCTGATCGCCATTCAGGGGCCCCAGGCCCGCACCCGCGTTGCCTCCCTGCTGGGCGGCGAGAAAGCCGCCGTGGTCGAGCGTCAGAGCGTATTCCAGGGCGAAGCGGTGGAAGGCTGGTTTATCGCCCGCACCGGCTATACCGGTGAAGACGGCCTTGAAATCCAGCTGCCCAATGCCGAGGCCCCGGCCTTCTGGCGCCAGCTGCTGGCCGCCGGCGTGCTGCCCTGCGGTCTGGGCGCGCGCGACACCCTGCGCCTTGAGGCCGGCATGAACCTCTACGGCAACGACATGAGCGAGGCCACCTCGCCGCTGGTAGCCAATATGGCCTGGACCATCAGCTGGGATCACGACTTCATCGGCCGCGCCGCGCTGGAGGCCGAAAAGGCCGCCGGTGTTGGCCAGCAGCTGGTGGGGCTGGTGCTGGAAGGCAAGGGCGTGCTGCGCGCCCACATGAAGGTGATCGTGGAAGGCGTGGGCGAGGGCGAAACCACCTCCGGCACCTTTTCCCCGACACTGGAGCGGGCCATCGCCCTTGCGCGCATCCCCGTGACTGACCGTACCGAGGCGCTGGTGGACATCCGTGGTCGCCTGCTGCCGGTCAAGATCGTGCGCCCGCCCTTTGTCCGTAACGGCAAATCGCTGATTTGAATGTAGCCGCCACCGGGCAGAGAGCCTGCATCGGTGGCAGAATTCCCCTATAATTCGCAACCTTGATGGCCATTGGCTCCAACCCCTGGCCTTTAATCCCTTTTGTGGCGTGGAGCGCCGGAGGCACAACCATGAGCAAGACCCCCGTTGAACTGAAATATGCCGCCACCCATGAGTGGGTTCGTGTAGAGGGCGATATCGCCGTGGTCGGCATCACCGACCATGCCCAGGACGCCCTCGGTGACTTGGTCTACGTGGAGCTGCCCGATATTGGCGACACCCTCAAGGCCAATGACGAAGCCGGCGTTGTCGAGTCGGTCAAGGCCGCCTCTGACATCTTCGCCCCGGTCAGCGGCGACGTGGTGGAAATCAACGAAGACCTCGCCGACTCCCCGGAAACCGTCAACCAGCACCCCTATACCGACGGCTGGATGTACAAGATCCGCATGTCCGACCCGGCCGAGCTCGACGACCTGCTGGATGCCGATGCCTACGACGCTGCCGTTGAAGCCGAAGAACACTGAGTCAGCCGGTCGCCAGCCCTAACACTGAGTCCGGGCCCCGCCCGGACTCAGTGTTACATCGGCCCGGTGCTACACCCCTTACCCCCAGCCTGTGATGCTTTGCCATGCCCTTTATTCCGCACACTGATGCCGATGTTCGCCATATGCTGGACAGCATAGGCGTAGACCGCCTGGACGCGTTGTTTGACGAGATTCCGGCGGCCCTGCGCTGCAAGCCCCTGACTGGCATTCCCGAGGGCATGACCGAGATGGAGGTCACCCGCCTGATGCTGGAGCGCAGCCAGCAGGACGGCGGCGCGCTTTGCTTTATCGGCGCTGGCGCCTACGAGCATCACATCCCGGCAGCGGTGTGGGAGCTGGCCTCGCGCGGCGAATTCCTGACCGCCTACACGCCCTATCAGGCCGAGGCCTCGCAGGGCACCTTGCAGGTCATCTACGAATTCCAGTCCATGCTGGCCAAGATCACCGCCATGGACGTCTGCAATGCCTCCGTATACGACGGCGCCTCCGGCCTGGCCGAAGCCGTGCTCATGGCCATCCGCGCCAACCGCCAGTCGAAGTCGCGCCGGGTGCTCATCCCGCGTGGCGTGTCGCCGCTGTACCGCAGCGCGGTGAGCGCCATTGTCGAGTCGCAGAACATCGAGATCGTCGAGGTTGATTTCAACAAGGCCGGTGGCCATATCGACAAGGCTGCCCTGGCCGCCCATGCTGACACCGACTTTGCCGCCCTCGTCATCCCCCAGCCCAACTTCTTCGGCGTGCTGGAGGATGTGGACGCCCTGACTGACTGGGCCCACGAGCACAAGATGCTGGTGATTGCCCAGGTCAACCCGCTGGCGCTGGCCATCCTCACCCCGCCCGGTGAGTGGGGCGCGCAAGGTGCCGACATCGTCGTCGGTGAGGCCCAGCCCTTTGGTATTCCGCTCTCGTCCGGCGGCCCCTATGTCGGCTTCATGTGCTGCAAGATGGCGCTGGTGCGGCAGATGCCGGGCCGCATCATCGGGCGCACGGTCGATCTCGAAGGCAAGCCCGGCTTTGCCCTGACCTTGCAGGCGCGCGAGCAGCATATCCGCCGCGCCAAGGCCACCTCGAACATCTGCACCAACCAGGGTCTGGCCATGACCGCCGCCACCATCTACCTGAGCCTGCTCGGGGCCGATGGGCTGGAGCGCGTGGCGCTGGCCTCGCACCACAATATCCGCGAGCTGGTGCAGGCCACCAGCAAGCTGGGTGGCATCGAACGCGTGTTCAATCGCCCGGTGTTCCATGAGAAGGTGCTGCGCCTGTCGAAGCCGGTAAGCGTGATTCTTGAGCGCATGGCCGCGCAGGGCGTACTGGGCGGCTATGACCTCTCGGCCGACTACCCGGAGCTGGGCAATGCCCTGCTCGTGTGCACCACCGAAACCAAGACCCCGGCGGATATCCAGCGCTTTGTAAAAGCCCTGCACCAGGCCCAGTTGGCGGAGTAAGCAAGATGACCCTGATATTTGAACGTTCCGAACCCGGTCGTCGCGCCACCGCACAAGCGCCGCGTGTGCGCCATGAATTGACCGATATTCCAGAGACCTTGCGCCGCAAGAGCCGCCCGGCGCTGCCGGAAGTCTCCGAGTTGCAGGTGGTGCGCCACTACACCAACCTCTCGCGCAAGAACTTCTCCATCGACACCCAGTTCTACCCGCTGGGCTCCTGCACCATGAAGTACAACCCGCGTGGCGCGCATCGCGCCGCCATGCTGCCCGGCTTCCTGGGTCGCCACCCGCTGGCGCCCGAGTCGCACAGCCAGGGCTACCTCGCCTGCCTGCATGACCTGCAGGACGTGCTCAAGGAAGTCACCGGCATGAAGGGCGTGTCGCTTACCCCCATGGCCGGCGCGCAGGGCGAGTTTGCCGGCGTCGCCATGATCCGCGCCTACCATCAGGCGCGGGAAGACCATGACCGCACGGAAATGCTGATTCCCGTCAACGCCCACGGCACCAATCCCGCCACCGCCGTCATGTGCGGCTACAAGGTGCGCGAAGTGCCCGTATTGGCCAATGGCGACGTCGATCTGGAGGCGCTCAAGGCCGCCGTCGGCCCGCAGACCGCCGGCCTGATGATGACCAACCCCTCCACCTGTGGTGTCTTTGACCAGCAGATCCAGAACATCGCCAAGGCTGTTCATGAGGCTGGTGGCCTTCTCTATTACGACGGGGCCAACCTCAACGCCATCCTCGGCAAGGTGCGCCCCGGCGACATGGGTTTCGACGTGCTGCACATGAACCTGCACAAGACCTTTGCCACCCCGCACGGCGGTGGCGGCCCCGGTGCCGGCCCCGTGGGCGTCAGCGAACGCCTGGTGCCCTACCTGCCCACGCCCATCGCCGGCAAGCGCGCCGATGGTAGTTACCATTGGGTCGGTACGGAAACCCTGCCCAAGAGCATTGGCCGTCTGTCCGCCTTCATGGGCAATGCTGGCGTGCTGCTGCGCGCCTTCTTCTACGCCCGCGTACTGGGCCGCGAGGGCCTGCATCGGGTCGGCGAGTACTCCACGCTCAACGCCAACTACATGATGAAGCGACTGCAAGCCGCCGGCTTCACGCTGGCCTACCCGGAGCGCCGTGCCTCGCACGAATTCATCATCACCTTTGCCAAGGAAGCGAAGGAGCTGGGCGTCAATGCCATGGACTTCGCCAAGCGCCTGCTCGATTACGGCTACCATTCCCCCACCACCTATTTCCCCCTGCTGGTGCCGGAATGCCATTTGATCGAGCCGACCGAAACCGAGAGCAAGGACGAGCTGGACGGTTTTGTCGAAGCCATGATCAAGATTCGCGATGAAGCGCGCCGTGAACCGGAACTGGTGAAAGGCGCGCCGCATAGCCAGCCGGTACGGAGGCTGGATGATGTGCGGGCGGCAAGAGAGCTGGATCTGGTGTGGCAGCCGGCGAAGGTGTCGGTGGGCTGATTTATCCCCTCTCCCCTCGGGAGAGGGTTAGGGAGAGGGGAATCTGGCGCTGTCAGTGGTAACTTCCCCTCTCCCGGCGCAGCCCGGATTACCCCTCCTTGGGGGCATCCCGAGGGGAGAGGGAGTGTTTGGCGTCGACTTCGCAAATTGAATTTCATGGTTGTGGTTAACTGTCTGGCCACGTAGCCCAATAATTATTTAGCGCAACATACCAATACAATTAAAAAACCAATCAAATTGCATTCCAATAGGCCGCACACAATCCAGCCCCGACAAAACCAAAAACCACGGAGCCTCATCATGCAATCCTTAATCCTCGCCCGCCGTGATCTGGATTTCCTGCTCTACGAGTGGCTCCGTGTTGAAACCCTCACGCAATACCCGCGCTACGCCGACCACTCCCGCGAAACCTTCGACGCTGTCATCGATATCTGCGAGCGCCTCGCCAACGAGCAGATGGCCCCGCATAACAAGAAGAATGACCAGCAGGAGCCGCACTTCGACGGCGAGCGCGTGCACATGATTCCCGAGGTAAAGATCGCGCTGACGGCCATAGCCGAAGCCGGCCTCTTTGCAGCGGGACAGGATTATGAGCTGGGCGGCATGCAGTTGCCGGTGACCGTGGAAAAGGCCGCATTTTCCTGGCTGACCGCTGCCAATGTCGGCACCGCAGCCTATCCCTTCCTGACCATGGGCAATGCCAGCACCGTGCTCAAGCACGGTACTCCGGCGCAAATCGAAACCTTTGCCAAACCCATGCTGGCGGGCCGCTTTTTCGGCACCATGTGCCTGTCGGAACCGCAGGCCGGCTCCTCGCTGGCCGACATCAGCACGCGTGCCGAGTACGAAGGTGAGTCGTCCCTTGGCCCGCAATACCGTCTCGCCGGCAACAAGATGTGGATTTCCGGCGGCGAGCACGAACTGTCGGAAAATATCGTGCATCTCGTGCTGGCCAAGGTGCCGGATGAAAACGGCAAGCTGATACCCGGCGTCAAAGGCATTTCTCTTTTTATCGTGCCGAAATTCCTCGTCAGTGAAGCGGGCGACATTGGCGAGCATAACGATGTGGTGCTGGCCGGCCTCAACCACAAGATGGGCTATCGCGGCACCACCAACTGCCTGCTGAATTTTGGCGAAGGCAGCCGCTACCGGCCGCAGGGCAGGGCGGGCGCCATTGGCTACCGTGTGGGCGAGTTGCACAAGGGCCTGGCCTGCATGTTTCACATGATGAACGAGGCCCGCATCGGTGTCGGCCTGGGTGCCACCGTGCTCGGCTACACGGGCTACCTGCATGCGCTCGACTACGCGCGCAACCGCCCGCAGGGCCGCCCGGTGACGGCCAGCGGCAAGGACGCCGGCAGTCCGCCGGTAAAAATCATCGAGCACGCCGATGTGCGGCGCATGTTGCTGGCGCAAAAATCCTACGTGGAAGGCGCGCTGGCGCTGAACCTGTACTGCGCCCGTCTGGTAGACGAGGAGCGTGGCGCTGCCGATGCTGCCACCCGCCAGCGTGCCAGTCTGCTGCTGGAAATCCTCACCCCCATCGCCAAGAGCTGGCCTTCGCAATGGTGTCTTGAGGCCAATAGCCTCGCCATCCAGGTGCACGGTGGCTACGGCTATACCCGCGACTACAATGTCGAGCAGTTCTACCGCGACAACCGCCTCAACCCCATCCACGAAGGCACTCACGGCATACAGGGTCTGGACCTGCTCGGCCGCAAGGTCATCATGCAGGAGGGAGCCGCCTTCAAACTGCTGGCCGCCACCATGCAGGAAACGCTGGCCCGCGCCGCCGCTATCCCGTCGTTGGCTGCCTATGCGCAGCAACTGGGTGCGCTCATGCAGCGGGTAGCCAGTGTAACGATGACCCTGTGGGCGGGTGGCGATGCCGCACTGGCGCTGGCCAATGCCTCCGTCTATCTGGAAGCCTTTGGCCATATGGTGCTGGGCTGGGTCTGGCTGGAGCAGGCGCTGGCAGCGGAGGCGGGTGCATTGGCCGGCAGCGAAGACTTCTACGAGGGCAAGCGGCAGGCCTGCCGCTACTTCTTCGAGTGGGAGCTGCCCAAGACCGGGCCGCAACTTGACCTGCTTGCCTCGCTCAACCGGGCCACCCTTGATATGCAGGACTGCTGGTTTTAAACCGCCGGCCTGCGAAGTCCTGTATAATCGCCGCCCCGCCGCTATCCTGCGGCAGGGCCCCAACTGCTTTTCGAGAAAACCATGTCCCTGCCCCATCTCCGCCTCAAGCCCAATGAAGACCGTCGCCTGCGCGAGGGCCATGTCTGGGTCTTCTCCAACGAGGTCGATGTCGCGGCCACGCCCCTGCAAAACTTCGAGCTGGGCTCGCAGGTCGTGGTGGAGGACAAGAACGGCAAGGCCCTTGGCGTCGCCATCGTCAGCCCGACCCAGCTGATCTGCGCGCGCCTCGTCAGCCGTGAGGAAAAGTACGAGCTGAACAAATCGCTCATCGTGCACCGCCTGCAAGTGGCGCTGAGCTTGCGCGAGGCCTGCTTTACCGAGCCCTGCTACCGGCTGGTTTATGGCGACAGCGACTTCCTGCCGGGCCTCGTCATCGACCGCTTTGGCGATACCTGCGTGGTGCAGATTTCCACGGTGGGCATGGAAAAGGTCAAGGACGCCATCGTCGAGGCCCTGCAAAAGGTCGTGAAGCCCGCCGCCATCCTGTTCAAGAACAACGGCAAGATGCGTGAAGTGGAAGGCTTGCCTTCCTATGTCGAGGCCGCCTTCGGCGAAGTGCCCGACCTCATTCCCATGACGGAAAACGGCGTGAAATTCCTCGCGCCGGTGCGCCACGGCCAGAAGACGGGCTGGTTTTACGACCACCGCGACTCCCGTGCCTGGCTGCGTCATTTCGCGCCCGGCAAGCGCGTCCTCGACGTGTTTTCCTATGTCGGCGGCTGGGGTGTGCAGGCCGCCGCCTTTGGCGCCGGCGAAGTGCTGTGTATCGACAGCTCCGGTCAGGCCCTCGATCTGGTCGACCAGAATGCCGCACTGAATGACGTGCAGGAAAAGGTTGGCACCATGCAGGGCGACGCCTTCGACGCCATGACCCAGCTGAAAAGCGCCGGGGAAAAGTACGATATCGTGATTCTCGACCCGCCCGCCTTCATCACCAAGCGCAAGGACCACAAGAACGGTCTGGCTGCCTATCGCCGCGCCAACGAACTGGCCATGCGCCTCGTCAACAAGGATGGCCTGCTGGTGTCCGGCTCCTGCTCCCTGCACCTGAGCCGCCCCGAACTGGTCGATATCCTGCGCGCCAGCTCACGCCATATCGACCGCAATGTGCAGATCATCCATCACGGGCATCAGGGTGCCGACCACCCCATACACCCGGCGATCACCGAAACGGAATACCTGAAGTGTGTGGTGGCACGGGTGCTGCCGGCGCATTGAGGCGCTGGCAAAGTCGATTGATCTTGCTGGGATTTTCTACGGCAGGGTGCGCTGTGCGCACGCGCTGATTGGCCAGGACTGGCCACAGGGGCATCACCGACGCCGGTTACGCACGTGCACCCTACGTCACATCAGGGATTGGCAGCCAGCGCACGCGGGCCCAAATCGACCTTGTTCGAGGCTGTCACCGGGTGCTGGCTGGCAAATACGGCCGCACCCACGTTGAGTACGCCTGCCACCACGATCACGGCCAGGCAAAGTATGCGTAGTTCTTTCATGGCGCCTTCCTGCTCTTTCGCGTTTGTCGTCTTCATGCGCAAAGTGTAGGAAAGAGCCATGACGCAAAGGTGACGGCTTTATTGACGGGCTGTCACAAAGCGGCCAGAAATTATTTCAGCATATGTCCGGAAGCTGCCGGCCCTGATGGTGCCGTGGGCTTGGGTTTCCAGCCGTCCAGGTAGAGCACGCGTGGCGCATTGGGCGGATTCAGCAGGTAATAGCCCGGCTTGCCCACGAGGCTGCAGTGTCGTGGGTATTTGATGGTTTTCAGTGTGGCCGTGATGTTGTTGCTGGTGCCGCCGGCTGTCAGCTGGTTCTGGGAAACGCCGTCATAGCCCGGCGCATCTGCACACCAGGCCCAAAACGCGGGTTTCTTTGGCAGGCTCTGCATCGGTATCAATACCACGCCATTTCTGTCGGCCGGGTAGTCCCGGCCCAAATAGTCCTTTTCTCCGGGGCCGTTGCTGACCATGACGTGCACGGTGGCGGTAGGAATGGACTTTCCGGTAGCATCCACCACCATCAGCAGAATGGGATTGTCATCGGCGCGACTGCTATTGGCAGCAAGCAGTGCCACTGCCAGCAGCAGCCGTTTCAATATGCTTCGGGTTGTCATACCAGTCTGTTCTCCACACAGAATGCCATTCGGCCTGATGCTACTTCAAGCGCACAAATCAGCGCAAAAAGAGGCGGTACGCCGGATTTTCTGTCGCCTCACTATAGTCATACCCCACCGCGTCCAGCGACGCGATCAGCTCCTGCTTGTCGCGCCCACCCGTTTGCAGGCCGACCAGAATACGTCCCGAGGCCGCGCCGTGGTTGCGGTAATGGAATAGCGAAATATTCCAGTGCGAGCCCAGCTTGGTCAGGAAATTCATCAGTGCGCCGGGGCGCTCGGGAAATTCAAAGCGGAACAGCTGCTCGTCGCCGAGGCCGGCGTGGCCGCCCACCAGATGGCGGATATGCAGCTTGGCCATTTCATCGTCCGACAGGTCGATAACCCCGTAGCCTTTTTTCTCCAGCGTCTGCTGCAGCTCGTTGCGCTCGGCTAGCCCGTCGCGCAGGGCAATGCCGACATAGACATGCGCTTCTTTCTGGTTGGCATAGCGGTAATTGAATTCGGTGACATTGCGTTTGCCGATGGTCTGGCAAAAGGCCTTGAAGGCGCCCGGCTTTTCCGGAATGGTCACCGCAAACACAGCCTCGCGCTTTTCCCCGATCTCGGTGCGCTCGGAAATATAGCGCAGCCGGTCGAAGTTCATATTGGCGCCGGAATCAATGGCCACCAGCGTCCGGCCTTCGCAGGCTTCACGCGCCACGTAGTTTTTCAGGCCGGCAAGGGCCAGCGCGCCTGCGGGCTCGGCAATGGAGCGGGTGGCGTCGAAAATATCCTTGATGGCGGCACAGATTTCATCGGTGCTGGCGGTAATGACCTCATCGACGCATTCGCGTGCAATGCGGAAGGTTTCCTCGCCGATTTGTGCCACCGCCACGCCATCGGCAAACAGCCCGACATGGCTCAGCACCACGCGCTTCTTCGCGGCCAGCGCCGCTTTCAGGCAAGCGGAGTCTTCGGCTTCTACCCCGATCACCCTGATCTCGGGGCGCAGGTATTTGATATAGGCCGCCATGCCGGCAATCAGGCCGCCGCCGCCCACGGGTACGAAAATGGCGTCAATGGGCCCGGCGTGCTGGCGCAGTATCTCCATGGCCACTGTGCCCTGGCCGGCAATCACCTCGGGGTCGTCATAGGGGTGAACGAAGACATAGCCTTTTTCCGCCTCAAGGGCACGGGCATGGGTATAGGCCTCGTCGAAGGAGTCGCCTACCAGCACCACGTGGCCGCCGAGCGCCTTGACGGCGTTGACCTTGATGTCGGGCGTGGTCTGCGGCATGACGATAACGCCGCGAATACCCAGCTTGCGCGCCGCCAGCGCCACGCCCTGGGCGTGGTTGCCAGCCGAGGCGCAGATCACTCCGCGCTCCTGCTGTTCCTTGTCCAGGCCGGCAATCTTGTTATAGGCGCCACGAATCTTGAAGGAGAAGACCGGCTGCAGGTCTTCACGCTTGAGCAACACCAGGTTTTTCAGGCGGCGACTCAGGTTGCGGGCTTCTTCCAGCGGGGTTTCCTCGGCCACATCGTAGACGCGGGCACTGAGGATGCGTTTCACATAGGCTTCAAGCATGGTTCAGCAGACATATAAGTAAAAAGGCATGGTAGGTATTTCACCGGCCCCCGTCCAGCAAGAAGGCTGGAAAACGCTGCCTGCGATATAATGCGGGCCCGACTGCCCGCCGAGTACACCCATGAATCAAGATGCCCTGAAGAAGGCCGTGGCCCTGGCCGCCCTGCCCTATGTCAAGAAAGGTGAGGTGCTGGGGGTAGGCACAGGCTCCACCGCCAACTTCTTTATTGACGCCCTCGCCGACATCAAGCACGACATTCCCGCTGCCGTTGCCAGCTCAGAGGCCACGGCCCAGCGCCTGCGCCGCATTGGCATTGAGGTGGTGGACCTGAACAGCGTCAGCAGCATTGCGGTGTATGTGGACGGTGCCGACGAGGTGAATGGCCGGCTGGAGCTTATCAAGGGTGGCGGCGGTGCGCTCACGCGGGAAAAGATTGTGGCCGCTGCCAGCGAGACCTTTGTCTGCATCTGTGATCGCTCCAAGCAGGTGGATATACTCGGCAAGTTTCCCCTGCCCATCGAGGTCATACCCATGGCGCGCTCCTATGTGGCGCGTGAGTTGGTCAAGCTGGGTGGCAGCCCGGTTTATCGCACGGGCTTTGTCACCGACAACGGTAATGTCATCCTGGATACCTATAACCTGGATATCAGCCTGGCCCGTCAGCTGGAGGAAACGCTGAACAATATCGTGGGCGTGGTGACCAATGGCCTGTTTGCGCTCAGGCCGGCGGATGTGCTACTGCTGGGTGGGGCGGGCGGGGTCAGTACCCTGCGCGCGCAGGTGTAGCGGGGGTGGATTGGAGGCTGCTGTCCGAGTTAACAGCCTCCGCTCCATGCATCAAGTACCCTTGCAGGACTTCGGCACATACTGCTGGGCGGCGCTGGAGGTACAGGTCCAGGACAGGGAGCCGCCGTTGTCAGTCATGGCCAGACCGAGGGTGGCGCTGGCAACCTTGCCGGAAACCTGCGGGGTCGGCTGCATGGTGGCGATGATGTAGCAGGCCGGAGCGGTACCGATGGAGTCAACCTGCAGCACATACTGGCCGGACACGGTGGTATCAACCGGAATGCCATAGGTGGTGGCCTGGGCAGCGGTGCTGTTGAACGGGCAGGTGTTGGTCTGGCCGTAGTTTTCTGCCACAGAGGTCTTCAGGCCGTCAGCCAGGCTCAGGCCTTCAGCCATCTGCGAACGGGCGATATAGCCCTGGTAAGCGGGAATGGCCACAGCGGCCAGGATGCCGATGATCGCTACAACAATCATCAGTTCAATAAGGGTAAAGCCTTTCTGGAGGGTTTTCATGGTAGGGCGTCCTGTAAATTGGGCAAAGGCCAGCAAAAATAAAATAAAAGAAAACAGAGTCGAGCCCTGCAATGACAAAGCAGCACAGCTCAAGCGACGCAATGCATGTCTTCTGGCAAAGATGATTGACGGCAAATGCTTGCGAAGGACTGACGGAAAAATGGCTGATCGCCAAAGCGCCTGTTTTTAACGACAATTGGCATTGCCCGAATTCAATATGTGACACAAATCTCACGGCGTCTGCCAACTCAGGCGATGCGTATTCGAGCAAAAAACGGAGTGCGGCCAATTTCCGTGAAAACAATAATGGAGACTGCCATCCACCCGGTGTGCCGGAGGTGAATCATGTCTGTAAAAACTGCTGCCGTAGCGCGCGCCTGCACCCTGATCGAAACCGCCGAACAGCCCGACTTTGACGCCATTGCCGCCGCCGTGGGCATGAGTCGTTTTCATTTTCAGCGGGTGTTCAAAGCGGTCGCGGGGCTGACTCCCAAAGCCTATGCCGATGCCAGTCGCGCCGCACGCGTGCGCGAGCAACTGGGCCGGGGTGATACCGTTACCGCCGCCATTTTTGATGCCGGCTTTAATTCCAGTGGCCGCTTCTATGCCAATGCCAGCCAGTTGCTGGGTATGACACCCACGTCTTATCGTGCCGGAGGCCAGGGTATTTCCATTCGTTTCGGCATCGGCCAGTGTTCGCTGGGAGCCATTCTGGTAGCCGCCACCGGAAAAGGCGTGTGCAGCATTTTGCTGGGGGATGATCCCGAAACGCTGCTCCAGGATTTGCAAAGCCGTTTTACCGGCGCGCAGTTGCAAGGTGGTGATGCCGGCTTTGAGCGCTGGATGGCGACGGTGATCGGTTTTGTCGAGGCGCCGGGCATCGGCCTTGATCTGCCGCTCGATATTCGCGGCACCGCCTTCCAGCAACGTGTATGGCAAGCCCTGCGCGACATTCCGGTTGGCAGCACGGCCAGCTACGCAGAGATTGCCGAACGCATCGGCGCGCCCAGGGCAGCCCGGGCTGTGGCGGGCGCTTGCGCCGCCAATACCCTGGCCGTGGCCATTCCCTGCCATCGCGTGCTCCGGCAGGACGGCAGCCTGTCCGGCTATCGTTGGGGAGTGGAGCGCAAGCAGGCCCTCCTGGAGCGCGAGGCGCAGTGAGTCAGGCCGACCTGTTTGCCTTTGGGCAAGCCCTGGGGGAGGGGGCCTGCCTGCTGCGCGGCTTTGCCGACGTCGAGGCCTCGGCCTTGCTGGCCTGCATTGAGCAACTGCTGGCGCAGGCCCCGTTGCGACATATGGAAACTCCCGGTGGGTTTCGCATGTCGGTGGCCATCAGCAATTGTGGCAGCGCCGGCTGGACCACTGACGCGCAGGGCTACCGCTATAGCAGCCATGATCCGCTGAGTGGCCAGCCCTGGCCCCCCATGCCTGCTTTATTGTCAGCGCTGGCCACAAAGGCTGCCGCTGCCGCCGGCTATGCCGGTTTTCAGGCCGATGCCTGCCTCATCAACCGCTACCAGCCCGGCGCCCGCATGTCCCTGCATCAGGACCGCAACGAGCGCGACTTCAGCCAGCCCATTGTCTCCGTCTCGTTGGGCCTGCCGGCCACCTTCCTCTTTGGCGGCCTGCAACGCCGCGACCGGCCCCGGCGTCTGCTACTGTGTAGTGGCGATGTCGTGGTCTGGGGCGGCCCCACCCGGCTGGCCTTTCACGGCGTGGCGCCACTGGCAGTGGGCCAGCACCCCCTCTGCGGGACCTGCCGCTACAACCTGACCTTCCGCAAGGCCTTGTGACCGGCGGGTATTGTTTTGTCAGGTAGCGTGGTTGACTGGTCACGGAAATGCCTTAAGCTGTGCCGGCTTATCTATATAGAACGTATAGAACGACTTTGGGGCTTCCTTATATGTCCACTCTGAACTGGCGCCTGGATGGCCGCCGTGCCCTGGTTACGGGCGCTTCCGGTGGCCTCGGCCTGCATTTCGCGGGCGTGCTGGCCGCAGCCGGCGCCGAGGTGGTTCTCGCCGCCCGCCGCACCGACCTGCTGTTGTCCGAGGTCGAGCGCCTGCGTGGGGGCGGTGCCCGCGCCCATTGCGTGGCGCTGGATGTCACCAATACCCAGTCCGTGCGCGAGGCCCTGAACGAGGCCGAAAAGCTCAGCGGCGGCCATATCGACCTTGTCGTCAACAACGCCGGCGTCTCGGGCCGCAGCTTTTTCCTGCATGTGGACGAGGCCGAGTGGGACAGCGTGATCGACACCAACCTCAAGGGCGCCTATCTGGTCGCCCGCGAGGCCGCGCAGCGTCTGGTGCAGGCCGGCCAGCCCGGCAGCATCATCAATATCGCCTCCATTCTCGGCCTGCGCGTAACCGGCGCGGTATCGCCCTACTGCGCCAGCAAGGGCGGCCTGATCCAGCTCACCAAGGCCATGGCCCTGGAGCTGGCGCGCAACAATATTCGCGTCAACGCTATCGCACCGGGCTATATTGCCACCGCCATGAACAACGACTTCTGGGAAACCGAAGCGGGTCGAAAAATGCTGGCGCGCATTCCCCAGCGCCGCCTGGGCCATGCCAGCGAACTGGACGGCCCCCTGCTGCTGCTGGCCAGCGCCGCCGGCAGCTATATGACCGGCACTGTCATCGAAGTGGATGGCGGGCATTTGTGCTCGGCCCTGTAATAAACACTGTCTCCCGACCCACCGGAGTCCTTCATGGATTTTTCGCTGTCCCCTGAAATAGAAGATTACCGCCTGCGCGTGCGTGCGTTTGTGGAAGCGCATGTACTGCCGCTGGAACAGAATCCCGCTGCGTTCGATGCGCATGAAAACATCAGGGAAAGCGTGGTTGCTGAAGTGCGTGCGCTGGCCAGGGCACAGGGCCTGTGGGCCTTCCAGATGCCCACGCAGTATGGTGGCGCTGGTCTGGGCGTCATGGGCATGGCCGCCGTGTATGAAGAAGCCGCGCGCTCGCCCTTCGGTCCGGTCATGTTCAATGCTGCCCCGCCCGATGACGGCAATATGATCGTGCTCAACAAGGTTTTGAAAACAGAAGAAATGAAGCAGCGCTGGTTGCAGCCCCTTATTGATGGTCGCGTGCGCTCCGCCTTTGCCATGACCGAGCCCAGGGGCTGCGGCTCCGACCCCTCGCTCACCTATACCCGCGCGGAAAAGCGTGGTGATAAATGGATTATCAACGGCCGTAAATGGTTTATCACCGGTGCCGAGGGTGCCCAGCATTTTATCCTGCTGGCGCGCACCTCCGACGACGAGCGCAAGGGCCTCACCGCCTTTTTATTCGACGCCTCACAGCCGGGCTGGCGTATTGAGCGTCGCATTCCCATCATGGGGCCGGAAGAGCATGGCGGGCATTGCGAGCTGGTGTTTGAAGGCCTCGAAATTCCCGACGAAAACCGCCTGCTGGAAATTGGAGATGGTCTCAAGCTAACACAGATTCGCCTCGGCACCGCGCGCCTCACGCATTGCATGCGCTGGCTGGGCCTGAGCAAGCGCTGCCTGGAAACCGCCGCCGAATACGTGTCGCAGCGCCAGAGCTTCGGCCAGACCCTGGCCCAGCACGAAGGTGTGCAGTGGATGCTGGGCGATGCCGCCAAGGATATTCATATCGGCCGTCTGCTCACCATGCAGGCCGCCTGGAAACTCGATCAGGGCGATTTTGCCCGCAGCGAAATTTCCATCGCCAAGATTCACGTGGCCGACACCCTGCACAAGGCCGCCGACACCGCCATTCAATTGCTGGGCGCGCGGGGCTACTCCAAAGACACCATCGTCGAATGGGTTTACCGCTATGCGCGGCAGGCGCGCCTGGTTGACGGCGCCTCGGAGATTCACAAGATGGTGCTCTCGCGTGCTTATCTGGCCGAAGGCATGGACTTTTTCCGCTGGGGTGTCTGATGGAGGCGCAGCAACAGCAAGCCATTGCCCAATTCTTCGCAGAAAAAACCGGAGCGGACTCGGCGCAGCTTGTCAGTGCAAACCTGCTTTCCGGCGGTGCCATTCAGGAAAACTGGCTGCTCAGCGTTGAATTGAACGGCGGCAGCCATGCAGGCCAGCTTGATTGCGTGCTGCGCTCCGATGCCGCCTCGGCCGTTTCTGCCTCGCATTCGCGGGCTCAGGAATTTGCCCTGTTGCAGGCGGCTTTTGCTGTCGGCGTCACGGTGCCCGAGCCTTTGTGGCTGGGCAGCAAGACGGTTTTCGGGCGCGCCTTTTTTGTCATGCGCAAGGCGGCTGGCACGGCGGCGGGTTATCGCATCGTCAAGGATGTAGGTCTCGGTGGTGACAAGGAAAAACTGGCGGAGCGCATGGGCGAAGAAATGGCCCGTCTGCACAGCATAAAGCCGCCGCGCGCCGATCTGGATTTCCTGAAGCTGCCGGCACAGGCCCCGGCCTTGCAGTCGGTCAGCGAATTCCGCCATTTTCTCGACCAGCACCACACTGCGTTTCCCGCGCTGGAGTGGGCCATTCGCTGGCTGGAAAAGAATGCCCCGGCCACGGCGGAGCTGGTGCTCTGCCACCGCGACTGGCGCACCGGCAATTATATGGTGGATGCCCATGGCCTGACCGCTGTGCTGGACTGGGAATTTGCCGGCTGGTCGGACCGGCTGGATGATATCGGTTGGTTCTGCGCCCGCTGCTGGCGTTTTGGCCAGTTCGACAAGGAAGCCGGCGGCATAGGCTCGCGCGCTGCCCTGTATCGCGGCTACGAGCGCGTATACGGCAAGCCGCTTGATGCTGACGCCGTCTTTTACTGGGAGGTTCACGCCCATGTGCGCTGGGCCATCATCGCCCTCCAGCAGGGCGAGCGCCATGTCTCCGGGCGCGAGCCCTCGCTCGAACTGGCGCTCACCGCCCATATCGTGCCGGAACTGGAGCTGGAATTATTGCGAATGACCGGAGTGCAGCATGCGTGAAAACCCCACCGGCGCCGAGCTGCTGGCGATAGCCCGCGAGGTCCTGCGTAAAGAGCTGTTGCCGCTGCTGCCCAAGGACAAGCAATACGATGCACTGATGATCGCCAACGCCATGGGCATAGCCGAACGGCAGTTGCAGACGGGCGATGCTCCTGCCCGGGCCGAAGCCGCCGAACTGGCAGCCCTGCTGCGCCAACAGGGTGATCTGGCCAGCCTGAACCAGCGTCTGGCGCAGGGTATCCGCGCCGGGGCCTTTGACCACGATCTGACCGCGCAAGACCTGCTGTGGCGTATCACGGTGCAGCGCGTGCGTGAAAGCGCCCCCCGTGCGTTGGACGCTTACACTGGCAAGTAGCCGCTCTGTGTATCACTCAGGTGCTTTTGCGCACATGTTTTGTGCAGACTGCTGACGGCATCCCGCCCCCCTCCTACACTTCTTGTAGGCAGCCCCTTTGGGCGGCAAGAGGGGAGGGTGCACCATGAAACTCTGTACCATTATCGGCATGGGCCCCGGCATGGGGCTCGCCATCGCCCGGCGTTTTGCCCAGGGCGGCTATACGATAGCCATGCTGGCGCGCAAGGCGGAAACGCTGGAGCAGGCGGGGGCTTCCATGGCCGTCGAAGGCTGGCCGGCGCACGGCTACCTGGCCGATGCGGGCGACGCCGGCAAGCTCACCAGCGTGCTGGAGGCGGTGCATGCCCAGCACGGCAATACCACCGTGCTGGTCTATAACGCCGCCATCATGCGTCCCGGCAAGCCGGGCCTGCTCACGGCAGACAGGCTGGCCGACGAGTTCCGGGTCAATGTTGGGGGAGCCCTCACCGCCGTCAACGTGATCAGCCGGCAAATGAAGGTAGAAGGTGGTGGCACTATCCTGTTTACCGGCGGTGGTCTCGCGCTGGAGCCCTACGCGGACTGGTGCTCGCTGAGCATAGGCAAGGCCGGCCTGCGCAATCTGGCCTTCAGCCTGCATCAGGAACTGGCGCCGCAGGGTATCCATGTCGGCACAGTCACGATTTGCGGTAGGGTGGGCAGCAGCCCGGAGCTGGCGCCAGCGCGCATTGCCGAGGCCTACTGGGATTTGCACAACGACCCCAGGGGCAGCTTCCGGCCCGAAATCCAGCGCCGCTAGCCGGCCGCTTGCCGGTCCAGCAAGCGATAACCCAGGGCTTCGCTCAGGTGCTTGAGGCTGACATGGCTGCTGTCGTCGAGATCGGCGATGGTGCGGGCCACCCGCAGTACCCGGTGAAAGGCGCGGGCTGATAGCCGCAGCTTGGTCATGGCCGCCTCCAGGAAGTCCTGACTCTTTTCATCCAGCGCACACACGCCTTCCAGCATTTTCGTGCCCAGTGCCTGATTCAGGCTCTGTTGGCGGTCCAGTTGGCGCTTGCGTGCCTGTAAAACCCGCTCGCGCACGATTTGTGAGCTTTCGCCGGTCTGGCCTTTTTGCAGGTCTTTGGCGGGCAGGGCGGGCACCTCGATATGCAGGTCGATACGGTCCAACAAGGGGCCGGACAAGCGCCCGCGATAGCGGCTGACCTGCTCCACCGAGCATCGGCAGCGGCCGCCCGCATCGCCCAGGTAGCCGCAGGGGCAGGGGTTCATCGCCGCCACCAGCTGAAAGCGGGCTGGAAAGGTTACCTGCCGCGCCGCCCGCGAGATTACCACCTGCCCTGATTCGAGAGGTTCGCGTAGAACCTCCAGAACTTTACGGTCAAATTCGGGTAATTCGTCAAGAAAAAGCACGCCCTGATGCGCCAGCGTTATTTCCCCCGGACGCGGAAATGAGCCGCCACCCACCATGGCCACTGCTGAAGCGGTGTGGTGGGGTGAGCGAAATGGTGGCACGCCGGGAGCTGCCTGTTGGGACAACAGGGAGCGGATAGCCGCCACTTCCAGTGCCTGTTCTTCTTCCAGCGGCGGCAGGATGGAGGGCAGGCGCGAGGCCAGCATGGTCTTGCCGGTGCCCGGTGGGCCCAGCATCAGTAGCGAGTGGCCGCCAGCCGCCGCAATTTCCAGCGCACGACGGGCCCGGTGCTGGCCTTTCACATCGGCAAGGTCAGGGCCGCCCGTCACGCTGAGCAACGGTGCCGCCACGGCCGCCGTCAGCAGGCTCTGCCCCTGCAAGTGGGCGCACACCGCCAGGAGGTGGCTGGCGCCATAGACCACGGCGCCGGAGGGGCGGGCGGCTTCACCGGCATTGGCCGCTGGCAAAAACAGGGCATGACCCGCCTGACGGCAGGCCAGGCTGGCGGGCAGGGCGCCGGGAATGCCGCGCAACTCGCCCGATAGTGCCAATTCGCCGAGAAATTCGCGATCTTTCAGGCTTTCCGGGTCCAGCTGGCCATTGGCGGCGAGAATGCCGAGGGCGATGGCAAGATCGAAACGCCCGCCGTCCTTGGGCAGGTCGGCAGGTGCGAGATTGATGGTGATGCGGCGTTGCGGAAACTCGAAGCCGGCATTGATCAGGGCCGAGCGCACCCGGTCCTTGCTTTCACGCACGGCGGCTTCCGGCAACCCGACAATCGCCAGCGCCGGCAAGCCTGGCGACAGGTGCACCTCCACCGTTACCGGTGGCGCCTCCAGCCCCAGGCTGGCCCGCGTTTTTACCAGAGCCAGTGACATCCCGCCCCCTTGGTCATTCGGCTCTTAATGCTAATGCGCGCCGCCCTTTTCCAGCTCGGAAACCTGCGTTTCCAGTGCCTTCAGCCGCGCCTCCAGCATTTCCAGCTTGATGCGGGTCTTCGACAGCAGGGTGGACTGTATCTCGAACTCCTCCCGTGTCACCAACTCCATACGGGTAAAGGCCTCACGCAAGACCGACTTGATATTGTCTTCCAGATCGTCGCGCAGGGTTTTGACCCCTGGAGGGAGCAGTTGGCTGAGCTGTTCGCTCAGGCGGTTGACCAGATTGTCTACAGCCATGGGGAGGGTTCCGGGTTGGCGGGGATAGCGCATTTTAGGGCCGAGCCCCTGTTTTTCCCAAGCCGCATTTTTGCGCGAATTCATTTTGGGTGATTTGTAGCTGCCAAGAAACGGGGCAGGCAAAACGTGTCAGCTAATAGCAAGTTACAGAAAATCGCCCCTCATGCACAGGCTTGGGCTTATCTGCACCATGATTGTGCACCATTTTGGTGTTTTATGGGTCACTACGGGCATGGGGCGCCTGTATTTGAGGCGTGTGTGCACAGCGACAAACGGCTAGTGCTCGAAAACAGCGCCATGCAGCCGTCGCGTGGAGATTGGCATGGCTTTCGCACAGATGGAATCGTTCTGTTCCAAGACTCGCCTGCTTTCAGGCACTGATCGAAACCACAGGGTTGTTAAAGGAGTTGCACACATGAAATTGACGAAACTTTCTCTGGCGCTTGTCGGCTGTGCGTCCATGGCGGCGGGAGTGGCTCACGCGGCCGGCCCGACGATCTCGGATGTGCTGGGCAATTCCGGCATCACCGAGTCAGGCTATATTGATGCCAGCTATAGCTACCTCACCGCCGGCGATCCGGTCAATGCCTTTGACGGCGGCGAAGCCAGCACCTTCAACATCAAGCAGGCCGCTCTCCAGCTGGCCAAGCAGCCGGCTACCGGCTTTGGTGGCCTGGTCAACATCACCACCGGTTCGGACGCTGACTTCATCAAGTCCTACCCCTACAAGGCCGGTGCCGGCGCCAGCGACGGCTTTGACCTGACCCAGGCCTTTGCCCAGTACACCACCGGCGCCCTCACCGTGCAGGCCGGCAAGTACACCACCCTGGCCAGTGCTGAAGTGATTGCCCCCACCGGCAATACCAACATCACCCGCTCCATCGAGTTCTTCCAGGTTCCGTTCACCCACACTGGCGTGCGTGCCACGTATGCGCCCACCAGCACCGTGACCCTGTACGGCGGCCTCAACAACGGCTGGGACCAGCAACTGGACCAGAACAAGGACAAGACCGCTGAACTGGGTCTGGCCTGGGCACCGAACGCCAACTTCACCTGGGCCACGCAGGCTTACTACGGCCCGGAAGATGCAATCAACCAGGCTTCCGGCACGCTGCAGACCGAAAGCGAACGCGCCCTGATTGACACCGTGCTCACCTGGAAGGCCACCAGCGCCATGACCCTGATCCTGAATGCCGACTACGGCAGCCAGCAGAAGGCCAGCGTGACCACGCCGGGCGACGATGCCAACTGGTCCGCCGTGGTGGGTTACCTGAACTACCAGTGGTCTGACAAGTGGCGTACCTCGTTCCGCGCTGAAACCTTCAGCGACAGCGACGGCTACAAGCTGGGCCTGAGCGAGTTCGGCAATCCGGCGGTGGTGAGCAAGACCGTCAGTGAAGCCACCTTCACCGTCGGTTACGCCCCGGACCCCAGCTTCGAGCTGCGCGGCGAAGTCCGTGACGACAAGGCTGACAAGAAGGACTTCGAGAAGTTTGATGGCACCACCGCCACTGACACCGCTGTGACACTGGCTGTCGAAGGCCTCTACAAGTTCT